>Ga0123353_10000589_pt1 | contig 44426 bp, 40 predicted proteins | sample TergutLab28metaG_3_FD_92763 | JGI IMG/M metagenome (GOLD analysis project Ga0123353, IMG submission 92763) | Labiotermes labralis P3 segment gut microbial communities from Petit-Saut dam, French Guiana - Lab288 P3 | ecosystem: Host-associated > Arthropoda: Insects > Digestive system > Gut ... | reverse complement strand
CGCGCAACGTGTAAAACATCGTTCTTGTTTATCATTGAACAATGAGGAAGTGGGCGCGGGGGTATTCAGATAGTTTGCGGGACAGGGGCGTATGCCCGCACAAGTTGTATCGTTCCAGCCGCATAGGTGGTTCTCGACAGATGTCTGACTCCAGTTGACATTGTGCGCATTACTCCACCGCGCATTGTCGCCGGTGCCAGTAGGTATGAGCGCGCATGCAGTATGTATTGTTTGAACCCACTGCCCGGCAGTGCATTGTGTGAAGCATCTGTTCTGGGCATCTGCCGGGAAGAGGGATGACGTATTCAGATAGTTTGCGGGGCACAGGTTTATGGATGATATTGTGCCCCAGTTGACATTGTGCGCACTACTCCACCGCGCATTGTCGCCGGTGCCAGCAGGTATGGGCGCGCATGCATTGTCGCCAGAGCATGAAGTTTGATCAGTGCACGCTGTTTGAACCCACTGACCGGCATCGCAACGTGCGAAGCACTGAGTTATCGCACTGGCCCTTGGGGGGGAATTCCGATAGCCTTCGGGGCACGGGTTGCATATGCTACTGCCGGGGGGGCTAAAAAACTCCGATACACATTGGGCGCAGGCTTCCATTATCCATCCACATCCACCTCTCGATATGCAGTCAGCTTCACTTAGTTCCGCACAATTATCGTTGGCCAGCGATTCAGACACAGAAAACAATGCTGTCACAAATAGAAATAAAAACACAAACTTACATCTCACTTATTTATCCCTCCCCAAAAACCGATGTGAACGCCTTATTTTTGATTCTTTATGTTGCCTAGATAACTTGGCCTAAGATTAAAAACATTGGGATGACTTTTCCCGCGTTGACAATGTATCCCATAACCTCCATGCGCAGCTTTTGAGACACCAGAATTTCCGGCGGATTAAATACTCCTTTGCCCCAAATTTCTCCGGGTTTCAGTTCCTTGACCCCTTCTAGACGCTCCACCATTATCGCTACTCCGCCAGCACCCCATATAAATTCATCCCAGTCATTCTGCGCTTCCAGGAACAGCGTATCGGTTGTTGCCTTGGACACTTCAAATATAACCTTGTCAGTAAGCTGTTGCAAATTTGCAAGGTTGCCGACATCCCACATTGTAAACGGTATCGTTACATTCTGCTTTACTATCGGCGGGTTTGGTCCCGTTGTATTGCCCGCTTTACCGCATCCGGTAAGGGATGGCAGAAGGAGAAAGACGATGATAATCGTCGCCACCGCGGCGCGTTTACCCCATGCCGGCGTGGTCCATTTTGGCGCTTTGGGTGTTTTTGCGGCCTTGGTAAATTTGCCCTTCAAATCCGCCCCGATTTTCTTCATCGGGTCGATAAGGGATTTGTTTATGTTATAAGGTACTATGCTTTTCATAATATGCTCCTTTTGGTTGTCGGGCAAATGATATTTGCCCCTACATGTTGCCGGGTTGAAGATATTCGCCCCCTGCATTATTTTGTACTTAAATTCTACCCCCCCCGCCCCTTTTGTCAAGAAAAAACACGGATATCGTGGGGATGTACCGGCTGTCTAATATATTGGACAACTTCTCTATTGTCATTCCATGGCTTGACCGCGGAATCGCGGAATCAAGGTGATAAAAACAAACCGGTTATTGGCTGTCTACTATAAGTAGACAATCAATACAGTCACGGACACTGGCACGGGCACTGGTCACCAACTTCATGCTTTTTTCACCTTTCGATTTATGGTATAATAATCGGGATAAAAGAGAAAAATGAAACGGATACTGGCCGCATTATTGGGACTTCTTATGCCGCTTTCCGCACATGCTGTGCGCGAAGGCACTCCCGTCTGGTACCAGCCACAGCGAAGCGCGTCCGGCGCAACGATTCTTGGCCAACGAACCCAAGTGATTCAGGTTCCGCGTCAACCGGAAATCCCCCAACATACCGGAGTTTCCGGAGTGTTCGCGGGCGCAATGACCCCGTTTGGAATCGGATTTGTCCCGCAACCCGATTGGCTTGTAAGCGCCGGATATACAAGAAGATTTGCAAATTTTGAATTCAAGACAGGCGTCAATTCCATCCTTAAATGGAATGATATGATTATCAATGAAGTGGGCTTTCGCGTCGACCGCAATTTTCAAATGCGCGACGTTGATTTGTTCGCGTTCGGCGAATACCGCCGCGGCACGGTGGCAAGCGCCGGTTTAAGTATGGATTACGACCTTGAACCGTATAACTGGGCGCAACCGGATATCGGAATATTTACGATTTCCATGGGCGGAACATCGGGCAATACGGATTATATGCGTTTTGGATTCGGCGCGCGGAATGTGTGGAACGTCGGCGGCTGGCAATTTTCGCCAAGCATCGGATATGAAATGTTCAGCCACAGCCTTCGCATGCACGACCATATATACCCGAATCCGGGAATATTCCTTCCGCTTCTTACGGACAAGGGAGACTATGTATTCGGCGACCAGTTCGGCCAATTCCACAACGTGCCCCTTGGTATCGCCGCGCCGTCCGATTGGTTCCAAGTATGCCTTTCCCCCGAAGATATTTGGGTCGCGGCGACCGATGCGGCCGGAAACCCGATAATACAGGGCGACGGAACGTTGGGCATGATTATTTACAACCCGCTGTGGGGCAATATCCCGTGGGGCGTCGGTCCGGGTCAATGTATAATCATCGGCGGCGACGGTCCGGTTGTGATTCCGGGTGTCACGCACATATACGACACGACTTGGTCCGGGCTTTTCGTGGGTCTTGAAATTGAAAAGCAAATGACCTTTACGGACAGGCTTCGCTTTTATTTCCAATTCGGCATGCCCAATTATTACAGCGAAGGCGTCTGGCCGCACAGGACCGATTGGCAACAAAACCCAAGCTTTACGGACGAAGGCTCGACCGGCGCATATTCGTACCAGGCGGAAATGGAGTACATACATCAATTGTCCGACCGTTTGCAAATATCGCTTCGCGCGGATACAAGCTTTTTCAACGTCGGAAATATTTCGGGCCAACTGTTTGTCGCGGGATACCAGATGTATGTAATCGACCCCGAAACCGGGTGGTATATCCTTGACAACAACGGCTTTCCGCTTTTGCAAGTGGTCGAACCCCATACTGTGAAGATAAGCGATTCCTTGAAATACGCAAGATGGCAATCGTTCGGCCTTTCGTTAAGCCTGCGGTATTCGTTCTGATGAAGCTTCCATCTTCTATTATCTATGCTCTATGCTCTATGCTCTTGCTGGCATCGGCGGCGCGTGCGGCGGACAAAGACGTCAACCGCTGGCACGCGACATTGCAACAGATTCAAGACAGGGCGGTCGCGGAAAACATATCGCACCATGTAATAGACCAAGTGATTCAAGAAGCGACGTTCATGCCGGGCGTAATACGAAGCGACCGGAATCAATCGGAATTCCGGCTTACGCTGAATCAATACATAACGCGCATGGTGAACGCGGACCGTGTCCGGATGGGGCGCGCGGCGAAAAAACAGCATGCGGATTTATTGCGCCGGGTCGAGGCAAGGTACGGAGTCCAACCGCACGTGATTCTGGCGTTCTGGGGGCTTGAATCGAATTACGGCACGTTCAAGGCGACGCACAGAATGTCCGACGCGTTCTTGACGCTTATATATGACGGCCGCCGCCAGACGTTCTTTACAAACCAATTGTTCGCGCTTATGAAACACGCCGACAAGAATAATCTGTCCATATCGTATCTGCGCGGCTCTTGGGCGGGCGCGATGGGGCATTTTCAATTTATTCCGACAACGCTTGCCGCGTACGGGGTTGACGGCGACGGCGACGGCGTGGTCGATGTGATTGGCAGTCTTCCGGATGCCATGTATTCCGCCGGAAATTTTTTGCGCAGGCTGCGCTGGAATAAGAATGAAAGGATACTTCGCACAGTGCGCCTTCCCGCCGGATTTAATATGTCTTTGTGCGATGCGCGCACGCGGAAAAACCTTTCCCGTTGGCAGGCGATGGGCGTCCGGAATCCGGATGGAAGCGCGCTTCCGCGCGCCGATATGTCCGCCGGAATGGTGTGCGACGCGCGTGACAAGAACAGGGTTGGCTATCTTGTCTATGAAAACTTTTACCGTATAAAAAGATGGAATAATTCCAACGCGTACGCCATCGCCGTCGGTCTGCTTGCGGAGAGATTAAGATAGTGCCCGGTGGCTCGTGCTGGTGACTGGTACGCATAAAATAAAGGTTGTCTACTATAGTAGACAACCTTTATTAAGAATCACCAGTACGGGCCGTCGGCACGAGTCACCAGCCACCAGTTATTTCGCTACAATAAATATCTTGTGTTTGTTGGCAAGTTCGACGACCTTTTCCCTGTCGACGACAAAGCAGTTTTTCGAATCAATTACAATTCCGCGCAAATTCGCCGTAATGACATCAAGCACGGTGTCAATCCCGATGGCGGTGATTTCGGCGCGCAAATCCTGACCCGGTTTTATCATTTTCGCAAACACTCCGGACGGCTTCCGTCGCCGGTCGCGGCGCAATTCGATAACGCGTTTCAGCATGTTTGCAGTACCTTCGGCCGCTTCAAGCGCGAATACCTGTTTATCCACGACGACGGCGGTTCCGATGTCTTCTTTGCCGATAAGGCGCGATACATACATCGCGCGTTCGATGTCTTTTTTATCCGATGACGACGGCTTTGCCTTTGTCTGGATGCCGGGTTCGAAACTTAAGCCCGGGCACAAATCTTGGGCTCCCACGACTTTGAATCCTTTGGATTCTATGCCGGCGATTGCGGCGTGCGTCATGGAATCGTAACCCTTTTGATTGCGAAGCACTTTAAGGAAGACACCGACAGACCACAAATCCGGCCGAATGTCGGATAAATTCGGATGCCCGATGCCGCCCGCAAATGTAAGCAGAGTAATCCCGCGCCGTTTGCATTCTTTTGCCGCGGTGCCGCCCGCGCCAAGCCGTATGACCAAATCGGGTTTAAGAGCGGGGTCGAAAAACCCGCGAATTCCGACGACGAATACTTCCCACCCCTGTGCGCGTAATTCGTCCCGCACAAGAAAGGGAAGGCGAAGCGCGCCCGCGAACAATGCTATTTTTTTATCTTTTATTTTCATGGCTTTTTGATTGTATAACAAAAGCGTGCGTTAATCAAATTTTAATTCTGCAATTATATATTTAACCATCCAGCTTGATTTTGGACGAACAAAATTATAGAATGAATCCGTTCTTAGAAATAAGAACAAAAGGACATAGTTAGCAGACCGGGTGTAGTTACCCAAAAAGCAGAAACTAACAAAGTCCCGACCTTGTGTCGGGAAGCCAGTTGCCATACAATAACCGAAAGGTAAAAGCAACAGGTTCAAGCTTTTTTGAATAACTACCTTCCCGACTCCTACTGGCTAGGAGTCTTTTTATTCCAAAAACCAGCGGGAAGGTAAAGCATGTTTGAAAAAATAAAACGCGGATATTGGTTTCTTCGGGCTTTGATGTATTTGCCAATATATAAAATCCGCAACCGGCAAAAGGAATTCCGGTACAATCTTTCCGTTGCAATGACCGTCAAAGACGAAGGACTATACCTGCAAGAGTTCATCGAATATCATAAAATGATGGGTGTTGAACATTTTTATATCTATAACAACAACGGCACCGACAACACGGCGGACATTCTGAAACCATATATGGACGCAAGGCTTGTCACATACCAAGACTTTCCTGGAATCGGCGTCCAGCAAAAGATTTACGCGCATGCGTGCAAAAGGTGCCGGACCGAAACAAAATGGCTTGCCATAATTGATGCGGATGAATTCATATTGCCGTTGGAACATGAAAATATTCCGGAATTTTTGAAGGACTATGAAGATTTTTCGCAAATCTGCATACATTGGTTAAGGTATGGAAGTTCCGGTCATAAAGAGAAACCGAGCGGTCTTGTCGTGGAAAACTTCACACAACACGAGGAATGCGGTAACCAGCACGTAAAAAGTATAGTCAATCCGCGGGCCGTCGTGAAAACACGAATCCATTGGCACGAAGTCTCTGGCAAATCAGTCAATGAAAACAAAGACCGGGTGACGGGCCCGAAAGACGTCCGTGCGCCCATATCCAAAATCCGGATAAATCATTATCTTGTAAAAAGCTTTGAAGAGTGCGAAATTAAGCGGTTGCGCGGGCGAAATAACGGCATGTTGCGCAACATAACATATTTTCAGTGGTATGACAAGAATGACGTGGCGGACGGTCGTATGGCGCCCCATGCCGAAAGGCTTAAAAAATTAATTACTTGGAGAAACAAAGGTGGAGCGTAAAAATTCTGATAACTTTTAATTCTGAACAGGGTGCCGCTTTTTTCTTGACATTTTAATCTTTTGGTCTACGATGCCGTTCAAATCAAGGGAAAAAGTATGAAGAAATTAATTTACGCCCTTTGCATAAAGCTTGCCATTTCCGGCGCGCACGCATCGAACGGGACACCCCAGGCACCTTTTATCCGCGCAACACACATCACTCTTATTCGCGAAGTTCAAAGCGACGCAGGAATGCGGCGCGCTTCTGCTTGGCAGGAATCAAGACCAATAGCGGCAAGGCCCGTGCCAATCCAACATGAACCAAGGCCAGAGGCCCGGACCGCGGCGGCCCCTGCGCCTGCACCCGTGGCGCCTGATGCAAGAAAGACCGCTTTGCCGGCAAATATGTATATCCGCATGGGCACCGGCTGGACCGCCGGATTTATTTCAAGCAAGGACATAGAACACGGATATTATGTCACGACCGGCCTTGGATGGAAACTTTCGTCCGTATTGCGCGCGGAAATCCAATATAACCAGAATCGGTTTTATTTCGTGGACACCATGACGCGCGGCACGTCGCACGCGGGCGCCGGCATGATGTATCTTGATTTTGTAAAAAGCCACAGACCGAACGGCACACGCCGCGTTATCGTTCCGTTTGCCGGAATCGGCGCCGGAGCCGGACATTTTGCGATAGACGATAAAAAACATGCCAAAGGAGGTGACGGCATCTTTGCGGCGCCGCGTGCGGAATTGGGATTCAATGTCGCGATTACGGACTTTGTCGGCATAGATTTCGCATACAGATATGAATTCTATCTTGCGGATAAATTCGGCTGGCAAGGCGCGCATGCCAACAACCCAAGCGTAAGCAATCTGTTGGCATCTTTCAGATTTACTTTCTAAGGCGGTGAAACCATGAAAAATATATTTACAATTGCGATGATAATTTCACTGATAGGCAACTTCGCATTGGCGGCGGAAGAATCGTACAGCCGCGCCGAAGACAAACCTTTTTACGCCGCTGTGAATTTCGTCGGCGCGCGCTGGAACAACGCGCGGAAAGACGGGTTTGAGCTGGACGGCAAAATCACGCCCGGGTTTGATTTGGCAATCGGCGCGCGCGCGACGGATAATATAAGACTGGAATTAAACTATTACTATGCGGATGTGAAATATGATGCGCTTAAAATGAACGGGCATATATTTTTCTTGAACGCGCTGTATGACGGGCGTTTCCGCGCCGCGGCCCGTCAATGGCTTGTGCCGTATGTCGGATTTGGCATCGGGGTTTCGCGCAACTCGACAACCGCCGCGGACACAGATTTGGGCGAACGGTTTACGCCTGTGGTGGCGGCTCTTACCGGCCTGGCGTTTGAATTGAACAGAACATTCAGCATAGACGTCGGATACAGATACATGTACATGTTTTCGCCCGATTTCATAATTGCCGGCGACACATTTGAAATCCCCCCGACATCGCATCAGTTGAGAACCGGATTGAAAGTAAGCTTCTAGTGACTGGCGGCTTGTGCTGGTGACTCGTGTTGGTGATTTGTAAATGGTTGTCTACTATAGTAGACAACCTTTATTTTATGCGTACCGGTCACCAGCACGAGTCATCGGCACCAACCGCCAATCACCAACAAGAAAATCCCCCGCTTGCGCGGGGGTTTTTCCGAATGCCGCCAAAAGGAAGGAAAGGAAAGGAGAAAACGGCGAACACGTCGAAACTGTAAAAAGGCGATTATCGGAACCCAGAGGAGAGAGAATGTAGGAGGGAGTCTGGAATCCCGATAATCATGGGTATCAAGGACTTTCGTCCCTGATGCGACTAATATAATACATTTATGTCTTTTGTCAAGCATTTTGTTAAGAAATTTCATTTATGTCAAGATAGCGACGGCCAATTTAATAAATTATTAATTTTACGTGAAATTATGACGCGTAGCTTTTAATATCGCGTCGAAATTATCATTGTCTGCGGATTTGTTATTACGCTCTTTTCCGCATTTTTCGCATTTATGTAAAATGACATATCCGTCTTTCTTTGATGTGACCGATATGGGTCGCATTAACCCGTGGCAAACGGCCGCGCGGTCACCTGGATTGACGTCAACGTCTTTGCTGTAAAGGCATTCGGGACAGTGGTTCGTGTACCCATTGCCGCAAACGCGCGCATTGCAATGCGCGCATATAAAGTTTTCAATCTTTCGTGTGAACAGTCTGGTCATGGTGTTATGTGGCGCAGTCACCCGGCCCGCGTCGCAGACGCGAAGGGTGGTGGGGACACAGAGAGTCGAACTCTGAAGGATTTCTCCACTGGAACCTAAATCCAGCGCGTCTACCAATTCCGCCATGTCCCCGCGGAACGAATTTTACCCCATAATATCCGGTTTTGCAAATGTTTGTAAAACACGAACAAGTTTACGTTATTCCAACAATCACCGGGCCGTCATCCCGGCCTTCGTCGGGATGTCGGTCTCTGGAATAAGAGTCTGGAAAATCATTCGCCCCTTGCTAAATTTTCGGGATTGTACTATATTCGGGTTGTCAATGGCATCCCGATATAATTAATGTGGCAAAAGGGGGGACAAGATGGAAAATTTGAAAGACTTTTTATTTCATTGGTCCAAAGTTCGCAATTTGAAAGGAATGGGCGAGGCCCGCGAACTTACCCTTAAAAATATCAAAAACAAAGACGATTTGACCAAGGGGCAGAAAGACAATAAATGGCAAGAGCTTATCAAGGACGAACTTCCCGACCCGGGCGACGCGGAATGGAATTTCTCCGAAGACGAATGGAAAAAATTCTATTCCGAATTTCATAAAGCTTTTCAAGAAATGGCGGCCAATCCGGACGCTATTCGCAGCAATGAGAAAGCGCAAAAATTCCTTAAAGAATATTATACCCGCACGGGCGCGATGTTTCCCGAACCAAAGCTTGTCCAGGGTACTGTAAACAGTGTCAAGGATTTTGGAGCTCTTCTTGAAGGCAATCGCGAATCTTTCAAATTGCTGCTTGCGGGAAATGTCGACAATTTTGACGAAGTGCTTGCCGGCATAAAGGACGGAAGTTATCAATCGAATCCAAAACTGCGCGAAGGCGTCGATTGGGTCGTGCACGTCATCAATCATTTTATGAATCAGGAAGAAGAGCTGGTCGGGCATCTTGATGAAAAAACCATAGATGCTTTGAAAAAGTTGAATCTTCCGGCAATACGAAAGGGATTAAAACCGGATACGGAAATTTCCGACATAAACCTTGAACGGTTCAAAAAAGGATGGGAAGGGCTTTTGGAAACTTTATACAGCACAAAGCCCATACGCGAAGCCTTCCCGGGCAAAAACATCACTGCCCAGATTGAAGACGGGATTTCCAAAACAAATTGGAAAGAAGGCGACGACAAACTTGAACAGACTTTCCCGGATGCGCCGAAGAACGTTCTTGAAAAAATGAAAGACTGGACCGATGAAAAATATAACAACAGCATCGGCCGGTTTGCCAACCGCCACAACCGCCATATATACAAAACCGGCGCGCGGCATGTCGTGGACGCGATTGTAAAAAAATTCAAAATCGACCCGACTTTGGGGCTTGCGGGCATTTTCGACAAATACGACGACATACATAAAGAGGTTGCAAAAAAATCCCCGAGCGCCGCCGCCGGGTTCAAATGGATGAAAGAAACGCTTGCCCCGATGCGCGAAGGCAAAATGAAAGCTGCGTTTGAAGAGGCGCTTAAAGACGGGCAGAAATTAAACGCCCTTGTCGAACAAATGGCGATACAGGCGGTGGAACAGGGCAAAGTCAAAGAATGCGAAGCCGCGATGGAAGTCCTTGCGGTTATGCGGTACGATTCTTTTACAAGTTCGCGTTACGGAAAATTCGCCGCGGTCGAATTCACCCCGTTCGAAGGCTTTATAAAAGACCCGACGCTTAAACCGCTTGCCCCTGTGTTCCAGGCCGCGCAATGGTCGATTCACACGATGATAAAGGGCGCGGCAAAGGGCGTGATACTTGGCCGCAATCTGTGGAAACGCAAAAGCGCGAAATTCGGCGAGGCAAAATCCAAACTCATCTCGAGCGGATACAAAGAACGCGACGACGAAAAGCGCGACGAATTCGCACAAAGCAAAAAAGACAAAGACGATTTGATAGTCCGCGCCAAAAGAAAAAGCGACAGAATTACTTATGGCAAACTTCGCCTTGAACAGGATGCGATGAAGGCATTAAAAGAAAAATCCGACACACAGGCGCGCTTGGCCGAACTGTTAAAGAATCATCCGGGACTTGAAAATAAAGAAGAAGAATGGCAGAAACAACAAGAAGAAATCGACGCGCTTAAAAAAGAAAAGGAAAAACTTGAAAAAGAAGGCACACTTGAAAAGCAAAGGGAAAAGATAGAAAAAGAAAAGGAAAACCTTGCAAAGTTTGAAGAGAAGTTTGCCGCAGCAAAGACGGGCTATAAGCCTTTGGAACAGCGGATTCTGGACGCGGTCAAGGATTCACAGCAAGAAATTATCGCCCTTACCAAAGAAATCGCAGAAAGAGAAGCCGCCAAAAAACCGGTCAAAAGGTTGCAAAACAAACTTGAAAAACTGTTTCAACAAAGTGCGGTGGCGGCGGCAGGCGCCAAATCCACGGAAGAGATTATCTTTGACGGGTCTTATACTCTTCCAAAACAGGAAGAGGCAATAAAAAAATCAAGGGCCAGGATAAAAAAGCTTGAAAAGAATTGTCGCGATATAGAAAAACTTGATACGGAAATCCTGACAAAAGAACAAGCGTTGGCGGAAGACAAGGCAACGTACGAACCACTTGTCGAAAAATTCAAAGCCTTGAACGAACAAATATCAGACGCAGACGCTATAGTTGCGGAAAGCAAAAATCGGGTGGACGAATTGACTCAAGAATACGACGAAACCCAAGATAATATAACGGGGCTTGACGAAGAGCTTAAACAAATCGACAAAGACGAAGCAAAGTTCGAAGAATCCGGAAGCAAGGAAAAACAGATGCAGGAATTGCTTGATTTCTGGAACAAAATAAACGGCATAAGGGCAAGCAACTTTAACATATTCCGAAGCAAAAAGGACGTGCAAAAGGAATCTGACGACGAAGCGGCCGCCATTGCGGCAGCGGCAAAGGCGGCACGCGGCGACCGCTCGTAATCCGGGCGCGCATTCGCGCTCTTTTTACAAAAATCTTTTCAAAATTTTTATAAAACGAAATCCGGCGACCGCCGGATTTTTATCTTGTATTCGGAATTATCGCAATATCGTTATACGTGGAAAGCAACTGTGTGCCGGTGCCGCAATATATCCGGTTAAGCGACCCGCGATACGCGTTCATTTCGGCAAGCCAGCGTTGCGTAAGTTCTTCATCCGCGCCCTGGAACGCCGCCCATCCGCCAAGCGCTCCACCCATCATGGCGCCCGTGTGCGTGGGGCTCCACCATCCAAGGTTGCTCATATCGACCAATTGCCCGCGGTCGTCCGTGCTTACTCTGCGCGGCACAAAATTTTCCGCAGATGCGTTTGTTATAGCGGGCCCCGCGCGTCCGCCGACAAAACTGCGTATTCCGCCGGGACAGCTTTTCGCGCCTTCTCTGTCCCACCGCGCCGGATTGCTGTTTGTCCAGCCGATACATACGGCGGGCTGCGCGTCAAGGGTGACTCTTATGCCGTCTGTGGGTTCGACCTGGTTCCATTCCACCGGCCTGTCTTGGCGGTCCTCGCACTCGGTAATCATCCCGGCGTTATGGAAACAATATTGGCCGTCACCCTGACCCGTCCGTGTGATTGGTATGACCGAAAGGTCTTGACCATGAACCCTTACGTTCATAAGGTTGGTCGGGTTGCAGTTTGCCAAATTCTCGTCGCATACGATTGTATGCCTGTTGCGGATGTTATAAAATACGGTCTGACCGGCCGGCAAATCGTTCGTGTCGGCATGTTGTCCGAACAGGCATTGGCCGCTTATGCTTTCCATGCCGGTTGCCGGCGGCGGGCAGTCGTCGACCCAAAGCACGGTCCTTTCATCCATTATATTTGCGATGACCGCGCTTGAAACGGCATTGACCGTCGCGCCCATTATAACATTGCCGGTGATATGGCCCGCGTCGGTGGCGACATGACCCACGCCCGCGCCCGCAACCGCGCCAATGCCCGCGCCGACCCATCCGCCGGTTGTGAAGTATCCGGTGACTCCGCCCGCGGCGGCGGCAAGAAGCATGTTTTCAGTTCTGCGTCCCCGAAATTCCCGGTCCATTTGTCGGCGAACTTCGCCAAGCGTCGGCTCGCTGTCACGCGGGAAGGTAAGGCTGAATGCTTCGGGGGTATAGCTTTCCGTCGGAAATGCGCCGATATTGCAATGGATGGTATCACCCGCCGCAACGCGCGCCCGCGCAAGTATGACATCGTTGTTGCCATGGACTTGGCGTAATTCGACTTCGGCGACGCATGTCACGCCGGGAACTTGGCCCGCGCTGAATCTTGCGCCGGCGGTTGGGGAATCCCATGCGAATCTTCCGCGCGGGAATATCATGGAACAGTTTTCAAGTTGCGCCATCTGGACGTTGAAACGTCCGCGTCCGGACGCAATATCACGCGCAAGTTCGATGTTTGCCACGCGCACGGGAAGATTGCTTGTGTCCACTGCGGCTTCGGCGTCGCCGCCGGTTGTTACGACCGTCGCCGTTTCGACGACAGGGGTCTGCATAGCCACGGCATGCCTGTACGCTTCTGCGCGCGCGCCGCGGTCGCCCGTTGCGGCGGCAAGGTTTCCGCCCGCCTGCCGCTGTATCACCGGCCCGGCATGCGCGGCAAAACCGCAAATGCAGAGCATAGAGCATAGAGCATAGAGCATGGATGAATGATTTACTTTACAGCCCGACACTTTGCCACCCTTTTTCGTTTCATTGTCTGTATTGTGGATGAAAGCAATTTTACCAACTCTTCGCAATCATGATTTATGACGACAAAATGCTTTTCTTCCATATGCTCTTCCAATTTTGATTCGCTTTGCGAATTAAAATTGAAGCCGCATCCTCACGCCCACGTCTACCATCGAAAGTCTTCCGGATTCGGACCAGTTCACATAATGATGCACGCTGTCGTAATCTGCGGGGATTTCGGAACCCGCTTGGCCGATTGGAACGCCGTTTCCGGTTGAAATCCATTCTTGCTGGTCCACGACGATACTTCCCGACGACGATACGCGGCCAAGTCCCATATAGCGCACAAAGAAGTCTATCTTGACGCCGCCGTCCATCTGGGTCGTCACGCCGCCTTCAATCATGTATGCGATATTTTCGCGCGTGCCGCCGGCATGGTATGCGTGTATGTCGGAAATTCCGGTAAGCCATCCGTGTTCAAGGTTGGGCGCGCCTTCCGGCATATCCGGTTCGGCATAGAACGTGCGGTCGAATATAAGGTAATCGGATATGGTATTAGTACTTATGCCGACCCCGATGCCGACGTAAGGACGCAATGCGCCGCCCGCCAAAAATCCGGTATAAGAGTCAAGGTTGTAAAACAAATTCAACATAGTCGCCGTAGACGTGATACGGCCGCCGTCCAGAACCGTCGCGTCTATGAACCCGCTTCCGCCGTCGCTTGTCTGGACGGAATTCGGATATGACATGCCGCTGTATCTTGTGTACGAAAAATCAACGCGTATGTCGGAATTTATCGCGGCGCCGACGGACAATTGCAACGGTATTACGGTGCCTTGCTGGAATCCTGCTTCGCGGAAAGCGCCGGGCACGAACCATGCGTTTTGTTGAAGTCTGTAATCGGCAAGCATGCCGCCATTAACCGATACGGTGTACGCTGCGGAAAGCCCGATATAGAGCCCGCTGTCGGACAATCTGTCATAAGCGGACGGCCAATAATACCGCCGTCCCGTGGGGGTTGCGTTCGACCCGACGCGGGGAAGGGCGCCCGTAATGCGCGTAGGCTGTGCGGCGCCGGGCATCTGCGCCACGGTGTTTGTCGGAATGAATTGATTGCCCACTATGCGCTGGTTCGGATTCTGGAGCTGCATTTGCTGTTGCATCATCATCTGTTGCTGTGGGGTCATCATCGCTTGTTGTTGCGGAATGATGACCATCGGCGGGGGTGCCGTCATCATCATTTGCTGCGCGGCCGCGCCGGACGTTGTGACGCCGCCTATGCAACCAAGGCCCAAAAGGGCAAAAAGCTTGGAATTTTTCATCCTCTCCCGCTTAGTTATTTCAAAGTATTATATCATAAATGGGGGGCAGGAAAAAGTGTAAAGTGCGCGGTTGTGGTGTCGGCTTCGCCGACGGTTATTTGACTGATACACTATGAGCGAAGCGAACATATTAACTCCACACTTCACATTGAAAAACGCGCCAAAGGCGCGTTTTTCGTGTGTCCAATATAAGTTTGTTTTTTGTTTAATTAAAACCGTACGTTGACGCGCGCGCCCAATTCGGCCTTTATGTCGGTCGCGTTTTGGGATTTCGCGGCTGCGCTGTTAAAGGTGTATTCACCATACAGGGCAACTTGAACGTTGTTGGTCAATTGGTGCGCGACGACCGCCGACAAGATATACTCGTCTATACGGTCACGCAGACTGTTTTCAAGATAGTCGACAAGTCCCGCCGCCAAGTTTTCCGCGGTTACGTCATGTGCCGCCAGTGCCCCATCAAATGGAGGATTGGCATCCATAACGTCCAGCGTTCCTTGAATGGTCAGCGTATCCAAATCAAAGCTTCCTACGTTCTTGACGACATTGGATGGACGATGACGGAAGTGGAGTCCGCCGCCAAATGACCATCTGCTGTCCAATTGGTATAATGAACGCAAACCTGCGGCATATTCCCAAGTCGAGCCTGTTTCAACAGAAATCGTTTGTTCCGGGAAATTGTCCGCAAACAAGTTGCCGATTGCGATGCCGCCGGCTCCTTCAAGCAGGGTTCCGGCAAAGCTTCCGGCAATTGCGTTTGCAATTCCTTGTTTGCCGCTTGTACCCACATTGATTTCGTTATTGTCGTTTCCGAAAGTACGCAATACTTCGGCATACGCGGCAACGGTCAATCTATCCCAAGTTTTGCCAACCTTTGTCCCAAGCCAAGCACCCCAACGTCCGTTGGAATAATTGTCATAGTCAAAGGTAATCGGGTCCGCGCCGCCTTTGGCGGCAATGGCTTCGGCTTTCATTTTTGACACGCCGCCCAATTGCGCGTCGGCATATATATCCCATGTGATGCCGTGTGTTGGAACGAATTCCGATGCCCGGAAATTCAGACCCAGGCGCGCATTGCTGATACCTGTGCGGTCGATATCGCCGTTATGGGTATAAGACAGGGTTCCGCGCAAGGACAGAAAATCCGTCAATCCCACGCCCAAATCCTGATGGACGCGATAGATTGGAAATTCAGTTGCATGGACATGGTCGTGTGCAACGCGCGCCGCATTGTCATTCGTGCGCACGTACATAAGGCCAAGGCCGGTTCTGGAATACACTTCACCTGCCATAGGCATATAAAGCGGATTTTCCAGGTTGGTAACAGCCATCGCCGGACTCGCAAGTAATGCGGCGGCAGTGGCCAGTTTCAGTTTTTTTCTCATTTTAGTTTCCTTTATGAGTTGTTAATCACCCGCGCCCATTATTGGCAACACGGGGTGTTTGCTTTGCACCACCCTTTTTAGGCAATAGCGCAATGTCACGTAACAAACATCCGAATCGTATAACTATGGAACAAATAAGTCAAAAATCTTTTATGTTGACACAGAGGCATTCATAGTATACGAAAAATTATTGACGGATTTTTATAATGTAGGGTCAAGTCCCCCCTCCCGTCATTCCCGCGAGGGCTCTGAATTCCAGAATCCGTCATTCCCGCGAAGGCGGGAATCCCTTGTAGGAAACTATCGCCGGCTTTGCCGGCGATTCAATTCAGTGTTGCAAGCAAAGCTTGCAACAGTCTGTACAATGGATCCCCGCCTTCGCGGGGATGACCGGGGTTACTCCAACACCTGTTTCTGCAACCCAATCAACTCTGCGCAGCCTTTGGCGGCCAATGCCATCATGTCGTTGATTTTTCCGGCCTCGAACGGGTGGGCTTCGCCCGTGGCTTGAATCTCAATAAATTTCCCATCGCCCGTCACGACAAAGTTCGCATCAAGTTCGGCCGCAGAATCTTCTTCGAAATCCAAATCAAGGACAAGTTCCCCGTGCCAATATCCGACGCTTGTCGCCGCGACATAATCGCCGATTGGGTTTTCGCTTATCCGGCCTTCAAGCAATAATTTTTTCATCGCAAGCGACAGCGCCACAAACCCGCCCGTAATCGCCGCGCACCTTGTCCCGCCGTCGGCTTGGATGACGTCGCAATCGATTGTGATGGTGTGCCTGCCCAATTTTTCCATGTCGACAACGGAACGAAGCGCCCGCCCGACAAGCCGCATGATTTCCGCGCACCGGTGGTCTTTCAACATCGCGTCGCGGCTTTTGCGTATGCCGACCGCGCGCGGCAGCATGGAATATTCCGCCGTAACCCATCCGCCGGTCTTGTTTTGAAGGCGTTTCCAAAGCGGTTGCTGCATTTCGACGGACGCGTTGCATATAACGTGCGTTCCGCCGATTTTTATCATACACGACCCTTCGGCCCATTTGTTGACGTTGGTTTCGATTTCGACAGGGCGCATCTGGTCGGGTTTACGGAGAGAGGGGCGAAGCATAGGTATTCCTTGGTTTATAATTAATGGTTAATATTTGATGGTTTCGGCCGCCATTATTAACCATAAGATGTTAACTATCAACCATTAACTATTGCGCTTGACAAATTATATTATTTATGCTATTTTTAAGGTCCAACCCTAAAAAAAGGACCCAAGACATGAAAAACCGTAAATCGCTTGAAAAAGCCATTACAGCCATTAAAAAGAGAATCATAAAAGCACAGGCAGCAATCGCCAAATCGGAACGCGAACTTTCGAACGCGACGGCGCGCGAATGCATGGTTTCGCTTGACGAACGTATGGCGGCTTTGCAATTGGAATTGAACGCTTATGCCCTTGTGTTGAGGGAAAGCGATTATGCGCCGGTCAGAAAATCCATAGAGATGCTTCGGAAAAAGGCGCTGGTAATATCCGAAAAGATAAAAAAAGTGCAAAAAGGCCCAAGCGAAGAAGCAATGAAGGAATATCTGGGCCAGCAAAGGAAACTCTTGGCGATTCTTTGTGAAGAGCTTGACAGGAATTCCGTCGCGCTTGCGGATTTGAAACAGAAAGAATTGAACGAAAAGCGCTGGAACAAGCAAAACGACCTTCACGTGAAAACCGTCCGCAAGCACAAACATTTCGTCACAGGCAAAAACGACGACCCGAAATTGACCGTTGCCTACAATAAAATGTTAAACATCCAAAACAGCGTGCTCCCGGCATTATCCCCCGTGCCGACGCGTTAATTAAAAGGGACAGCCATGTGTGACAACCAAAACTGTGGCAAAAGCCACTGTCGTAATTGCGATATCAAATTGGAAAGAATCTTGGCCCAAAGCAGACAGGTTTGGCAGACTCTTGCAGAATGCGGCGCCTTTATTCCGATTTATTCGGACACAGAACAAGAGGGCGATTCAAGTTGCAGGGAAATCTGCCTGAAAACCGGGAAAGAATCCTGTTATTCGAAAATCAACGCATATTATGATGAAGCGCAAAGCACACTTGCCCGTATGCGCAAACATTGCCGGACGCCAATCCGTTAATGGTGGCTGGCGGCTCGTGGCTAGCAATGGTCGTCCCTTACAAGGGACAGCCTTTGTGCTAACCACGAACCACTTGCTTTCCTTTTCCCTTGTTGCTATTATCGCGCCGTAATGTCTTCCAAATCGAAAAGACTTTTCAAAAAGATAGTCGCCTGGTCCGGTGTGTTTTTTTTCGTCCTTGCCGCCGGCATGCTTTATTGGCAATTGCGCAATCATTCGCTTATGGATATTCTTCGCGCGCTTGGCAACATACCGCTGCTTAACCTTTTCTATGCGGCGCTTGCGTGTTTGGCCGGGTATGTGGTTTTATCCTTGTACGACTATCTGGCATTGCGTTATGTCCACCAATCGAACAAGGTTGTATGGTGGAAATGGCTTCTTGCGGGCATGATAGGGTTCGCGATATCAAACAATGCCGGCACTGCGGTGGTGTCGGGCGGAGCTGTGCGTTTCCGGCTTTATACCCGTTGGCGGATAAAGGCGGCGGATATAGTCAAAATGCTTGTATTTTCCGGCTTTACTTACTTTCTTGGCGCGGTTGCGATTATGGTTGCGGGCTATTTTATGGTTCCGCGCGACTTGTTTGCAGAATCCGTCGGCGCGAATATCGGCATTTCGGGTCTGTTTTTATTCAGCACCGCTTCGCTTGGTGCCTATCTTGCCGGAACATTGTTGTTCCAGGGCAAAAAGATTCACATAGGCGACGTGGATTTCAAAATCCCGAAATTCGGCATGGCCGTTGCGCAAATGGCGACGGGTATGATGGATTCGATTATGGCAAGCCTTGTGCTGTATTTCTGTGTTATGCACTTTGTGGATATTCCGTTTACGACATTTGTCGGGGTATTCGTAATCGCCCAAGTCGCGGGCGTTTTCAGCCAGGTCCCGGGCGGCATCGGCGTATTTGAAAGCATCATAATGCTTGCCATGCCGAATGTTCAAAATCCGGCGGTTTTGTTCGGCTCTCTTTTGGCATACAGAATAATTTATTATCTTTTGCCGCTTGTCGGCGCGGGCGGAATGTTTGCGCTGTACGAATATACCCTTCGCGCGCGCATGAAACAGTGGCTTGAAGAAGCCCGGCACGCCAAATGGTTGGAAGGCGCGCGCGCGCGCGCCGCCGCCGCGCGTGCGAAATGGGCGCGTTTCCCCCGCCCGCATTTGCCGAAATTTGGGAAGAAGAATTAAAAACGTTTGCTCTTTTAACAACAAAAGGAGAATGAAATGGATAGAGTACCAGTCGGAATCCCCTATATATAGTGATTGGTCTATTATCTTAACAGTTCCCCGTTTAATGGTTGCATTTTCTCTTATCCTGTGTTATTATGCAAACTGCATATAATAAAAGGCAAATTAGTGTTTGAATTTACATTGATTTTACTTGTTCTGGCGGCGCTGGTATCGACTTTTGCGCTTTTCCCTGGAATGGTCGCGGACCCAAGGGAACAGATTGGTGCTTTTATTGTGCGCTGGAAACACAAGGATTTATATAATGAGCAAAAAAATATACGTGGATGCCGTCCACCCGGAAGAAACGCGGGTGGTCGTAGTAGAAAAGGGTCGGGTTTCTGATTTTGATGTAGAAACAACGACTAAACCCCAAATCAAAGGCAACATTTACCTGGCAAAAGTGATACGGGTCGAACCCTCGCTGCAAGCCGCGTTCATAGATTACGGCACCGGTAAAAACGGATTCCTGCCGTTTTCGGAAATCCACCCGGATTATTACCAAGTGGACCCGGAACAGAAAAAGAAACTTATCGAAGCGGCCCACGCCGCCATCGTCGACCACGACGACGACCCGGATGAAAACGCCGATGTCGCCGATTACGACGACCATGACGCCGGCGAAGATAACAAAGAATTCCTGCGCCGCGCCCGCGAATACAAGATTCAAGACGTCATAAAGCCGAAACAAATCCTGCTTATCCAGGGTGTAAAGGAAGAACGCGGCCAAAAGGGCGCGTCGATGACGACTTATTTGTCGCTTGCCGGCCGCTTTGCGGTGCTTATGCCGAATTCGCGCAAGCGTAATTCATACGGCATTTCCAAAAAGATTTCCGACCGCGCGGAACGCGCGCGTCTTCGCGGCATTATGCATGCGCTTAAAATCCCGCGCGGCATGACGGTCGTGCTTCGCACGGCGGCGTTCGGCGCGACGGATACGGACATTGCGAAAGATTACGAATATCTGACCAACCTTTGGAACGACATCCGGAAAAATACGTTAGAGGCCGTGGCGCCCGCGACAATCCATACCGAAGATTCCCTTCTTCGCCGCGTGGTTCGCGATTTCCTTTCGGAACCGGAAGACACGCTTGTTGTTCAGGGGGACGAAGCATACGAACAAGCCGCCGACTTTTTCCAACAGATGCACGGCAAAAAGCCGAAAAAGGCAATCGAAAAATACGATGACGCCGCGGTGCCGCTTATGGTCCGCGCGGGCGTGGAACAACAATTGGAAGGTCTTCACCGCCCGGTCGTGACATTGCCGTCCGGCGGGTCGCTTGTGATTAACGCGACCGAAGCGATGGTGACAATCGACGTCAATTCGTCCCGCGCGATAAAAGAAAAAGATATCGAAGCGACGGCGCTTTCCACGAATCTGGAAGCGGCGGAAGAAATCGCGCTGCAATTGCGCCTGCGAGATTTGGCCGGAATTATCGCGGTTGACTTCATCGATATGGAAGAAGAAAAAAACAATCGCAAACTTGAAACAAAAATGCGCGAAGTCATGAAGCGCGACCGCGCAAGGACCCAGGTTGCAAAGATAAACACGTTCGGCGTGCTTATGATGTCGCGGCAACGCATGCGGTCTTCGTTTATGGAAAGCAGCTATGTCCAATGTCCGCATTGTTCGGGCGCGGGCGTCGTGCCAAGCATACAGACCGCGTCGGTCATAATGTTCCGCCATTTACAGGAAAAGCTGTTGGCGAAATCCGCCCAGAAAATAATTATGACTGTGCCGACGGACGTTGCGGTTTACCTTTTGAATGTAAAGCGCGGCGAACTTCACGCCATGGAGGAAAAATTCGCGACCGAAATCGTAATTATCGGCGACGATTCCATGATGAATATAGAACAGTATCAGATACAGCGCGTCCAACCGGAAGCGGCGAAAACGGACGACCTTCTTTCCGCGCACACGCCGTCGACGGATGCGAAAAAGAAAAACGCGGAACATACCAAAGCGCGCGAAGCGGTCAAAACCGGAAACGGCCGCCGCCGCCATCATCGCGCCCGCAAAAAACAACCGCCGAAAAAGAAAACGCTGTTGCAAAAACTGCTTGGATAAAAATCGCGCTTCGGCGCGATTTTTTATCGTTTGACCCCATCGTAAAATCATAATATCATTGGGCGGATGAAAAGAATCTATGCTCTATGCTCTGTGCTCTGTGCTCTTTTTGCAACGGCTTTGCCGTTGCAAGCAGGAGCATCGCGCCCGCGCAGCATTATCCAGGACACGGAAGTGCAATCAATCGTCCAAGAACTTGTCGAACCTTTGGCGCGCGCGGCGGGGATGCCCGCGGGCCGGCTTCGCATTCATATTGTCCGCGACGACAATTTCAACGCATTTGTCATGGCCGGCGAAGATATTTATATCTATACCGGTCTTATTGCGTCGGTGGAATCGCCCCTTGCGTTCCAGGCGGTAATCGCCCACGAATTGGGCCACATGATGGGCGGGCATATCGCGCAACTGTCCGCGCGTATACGAAGCGAAACCGTACGGTCCATGATTATACAGGCACTCGGTGTCGGCATGATGGTCGCGGGCGGCAATCCGTCTGCGGGTATGGGCGTTGTCGCGGGCGGCCAGGGCGTCGCGCGCGCCGGCATATTGGCGTTCAGCCGGGACGAAGAACGCCTTGCCGACAATCATGCGATTGATATTATGGTCGGCGCGGGTCTTGACCCGAACGGCCTTGTCATGATTCTGCAACAGATGAACGATATGCACGGTGCGGCGGAATCCATGACAAGCCAGTATCGCGTCGCACATCCGTTTACTTCGGAACGGTTACAGCATGCGCGCGAAAGAATCGCGCAGATGGAGACAAGAAGATGGCCGCCGACGGACAAAGAGTTACAGGAAAGATTCAATCTTGCGCGCGCCAAAGTCGTCGGATACCTTGCACCGCTTGAACGCATTGCGACAATATATCCGTCGCGCGATACGTCCAATCCCGCGATTTACGCGCGCGCGATTGCGTCCATGCGCGCGGGCAATCTTGCCGATGCAAGGCTGGGCGCGCTTACCCTTATCGGCCGCGCGCCCGCGAATCCCTTCTTTTACGAATTCCTTGGCGATATAGAATACAGATTCGGAAATTACGATGATTCGATAAGGGCGTATGACAAAAGCCTTGAACTGCGCCGCGATTCCCCGCATATCCAAACCGCGCTTGCGCTTGTGTTATCGGAACGGCGCAAACCCGGCGACGCGGACCGCGCGGTGGAAATGGCAAAACGTTCGCTGATTGCGTATCCGTCGCCGCTTGCTTACTGGGTGCTTGCGCGGGCGGAAAATATTCGCGGAAACAAAGGCGTCGCCGATTGGGCGATGGCGGAATTTTACAATATGAATCGGAACGCGGCAAGGGCGCGCGAATTCGCCCGCCGTGCGCGCGCGAACCTTCCGAAAGACAGCCCGGAATACATAAAGGCGGGGGAATTGTTATGAACGCGCCCGCCGGCTTTCAATACATTAACGATTGGCTGCGGCCATTCGATGACGACAAGAATGCGGTTGGCAAACTTAACTTTGCCGGAGATGATTCCCAAGACCATGAAAATATTTTTCTTTCGGTGAAGGGCGGCGGCCGCCATGAAACAAATGTAACGGAAAACAACATTCTTGAAATCGGAATGTATTTCGCGATAAGACATGTCGCAGAGCCCGCCCGGCTTGACGACGGGGCCCGGTTTTTGTATCCCACCGTGCTTGTCCGCGAATCGAATCCCGTGCTTGGCGTGTCGGACGAATATCTGCGGCACACGGTCGCGCGGCCGGATTTGATTTACACCATGCGCGAATTCGCGTACGAACACGACCATTCGTTCAAATACGATTGCTTTATATACATGCTGTTCCATTCGCAAAATCGCATATCGTCGCATGACGGCGCAAACCATTGGATTCCGTTTTCCGAATGGCTTGCAGGCTCTAAAGACGCGTACGATTCCAATTTCATGATTCGGTTTATGAACGCGCGCGGCATGCCGGCGATACTGTCGTGCGCGGCGGCGGATGTATATGACGCCGGTCTGAATCTTTGGAAATATTATTTTTCCAAATCGCTGGAAAACCATAACGCATCGTTATATGACGTCAAAGAATTTTTCAATGATAACGCGCCCGGCGACGCGGAATTTGGCAGACTTGAATCGGAATTGTCCGCGGCGATGAAAAGCCTTGCCGCCCAAATAGAGCCAAAAATTTACGAATATGGATTTTCGAAAGGGTGACTGATGGCTATCCACCGGCCACCAACCGCTATTTCATCAAAAGCATATTCTTGGCCGAATAGACAATGCCGCCAGCGACAAGGATATGGTCGTCAAGCTCGACCCCAACGCTTTTCAACAAATGCCTTAACTCATGCGTGATTTTCATATCGTCTTTTGAAAAGCTGTGATTCCCGCTTGGATGATTATGCATAAGGATTGCGAACATCGCGTTGGCGGAAAGCGCCCGCCCGACAATTTCGCGCGGGTATATAGCCGCCCAATTTATCGTGCCGACGGAATGAAGGTAATCCGCAATCAATCGGCGGTTGGTGTCAAGAAACAGCACGCGGAATTCTTCCTGGGCCTTATGTCCAAGCGTAAGCAGACAGTATTTTTCAAGCGCCGCGTATTCCATGAATATGGGCGTGTTCGATATGACGCTTTTGCAATCAAGCAATGTTATTTCGCGGGTCACTTTGATAAGTATCGCGGCGGATTTCCCGACGCCCGGAACGGATGCAAGCTTTTCCACAGGCGTGCAAAGGACATTATTGAAATTTCCGAACAAGCGCAATAATTCGCGCGCCATGGGCTTTACGTCGCGGCGCGGAATGGCATACGCCAACAATAATTCCAACAATTCATAATCGGCAAGCTTGCCGGCCATAAACTTTTCGCGCAAGCGTTCGCGATGCCCGTGACGATAATCTTTCGGATTTTCAGTCATTCATTTTTTCCGTGAAAATTAAAACGCCATCTTCCGTGATGCCAACAGTATGCTCCCATTGCGCCGACAGTTTGCCGTCGACAGTGCGCGCGGTCCATCCGTCCGGGTCGATTTTGCATTTTTCGCTGCCTTCGTTAATCATCGGCTCGATTGTAAAGACCATGCCCGGCACCATTTTAATTTTATTGTGCGCGGGTTCAAAGAAGTGATAAATCTGCGGTTCGTCGTGCATTGTCTTGCCGATGCCGTGGCCGACAAAATCGCGTGAAATCGAAAATCCGTGCGGCTTTACGACCGCCTCTATGGTGCGTCCGATTTCGGAAAGCGGCACGCCCGGCCCGCACGCGGCGATGGCGGAATTCATCGCATCCTGTGCAACCTGGACAAGTTTTCGCGCCCCCGGCGCGACGTTGCCGACCATGAACATGCGACTTGCGTCCGCGTGATAGCCCTTGTATTCAACGGTCAAATCTATATTGACTATGTCGCCGTCTTTTAATATCGCCGCGTCGTCTGGAATGCCATGAACGATAACGTCGTTGACAGAGGTACAGCAATGTTTTGGAAACCCGTGGTACCCAAGCGAAGACGATTTCGCACCCGCCTCTCGCAAGAATTCCGCGACCATTTTATCGATGTCGCCGGTGGATATTCCGACGCGAATATGCGGTGTTAAAAACTCGAAACAGCGCGCGACAATATCGCCCGCGGCGCGGATTTTTTTGAACTCTTTCGGTGTATAGACGGATTGCAACATGGCGCCGATTTTACAACCAAAATTCCTATTAATCAAGGCTTGAATTTACGCTAATCTTAATTATATATGCAAAAAAGAGGCGCTATTGATGGAACCAATAACAAATGCACTTGAAAAATTCACGACCGACTTTACGGAACTGGCGGCGCGTGGCAAACTTGACCCTGTTATCGGCCGTGACGAAGAAATCCGCCGCGCGATTCAGGTATTAAGCCGCCGCACGAAAAATAATCCCGTATTAATCGGCAATCCCGGCACCGGCAAGACGGCGATTGTCGAAGGACTTGCCAACCGCATAACCGTTGGCGATGTGCCGGAGAATCTGTTGAATAAGAGATTGCTGTCGCTTGACCTTGGCGCGATGATTGCCGGCGCGAAGTTTCAGGGTGAATTCGAAGAAAGAATGAAAGGCGTCCTTAAAGAGGTCAAGGATGCAAACGGCCAGATTATCCTGTTCATCGACGAACTTCATACTCTTGTCGGCGCGGGTCGCGCGGGCGGCGCGATGGATGCGGGCAATTTGTTAAAGCCGATGCTTTCGCGCGGCGAACTGCATACTTTGGGCGCGACGACCTTGGACGAATATCGCGAATATATTGAAAAAGACCCGGCCCTGGCACGAAGGTTCCAACCGGTGTTTGTGGACGAACCGACGCTGGAAGACACGATTTCCATCCTTCGCGGGTTAAAGGAAAAATACGAAGGTCATCACGGCGTGCGCATTGCCGACGCCGCGATTGTCGCGGCCGCGCGGCTTTCGGACCGTTACATAACGGACCGTTTTTTGCCGGACAAAGCGATAGATTTGATGGACGAAGCCGCCGCGCGCGTGCGCATTGAAATATCGTCGAAACCTGAAAAGCTGGACGAAATCGACCGCAGATTGATGCAGCTTAAAATTGAAAAATCCGCATTGCAAAAAGAAAAAGACGCCGCGTCGAAAACGCGCCTTGCCGACATTGAAAAAATCATCAAAGACGTTGAGTCGCAAAGCGTCCAAATGACGGAACATTGGAAGGCGGAACAAAAGAAAATGCACGCGCTTACCGATGCGATGACGGAACTTGATGATGCAAAGGCGGCGGCGGCGGCGGCGATGCGCGAAGGGGATTATGAAAAAGCGTCCGCATTGCAATACGGCAGGATTCCGGAAATCGAAAAACAAATCGCAAAGCTTGAACAAACCGAATCTGCGGCGGAATACAAAACCGTCATGCCGGAACATATTGCGGCGGTGGTGTCGCGCTGGACCGGCGTGCCCGCGGACAAGATGACGGGCGACGAACAGACGCGCCTGTTAAATATGGAAGACGAATTGCGGAAGCGCGTCATCGGCCAAGACGCCGCGCTGTCGACCGTTGCGCGCGCCGTTCGGCGCTCTCGCGCAGGGCTTTCAAACCCGCGCCGTCCAATCGGTTCGTTCATGTTTTTGGGCCCGACCGGGGTCGGCAAAACGGAATTGGTAAAAGCATTGGCGGAACAGCTGTTCAACGATGACGCCGCGATGACGCGCATCGACATGTCGGAATACATGGAACCGCACAGCGTCGCAAGGTTGATCGGCGCGCCTCCGGGATACGTCGGATACGACGCGGGCGGACAGTTGGCCGAATCCGTGCGCCGACGCCCTTATCAGGTTATATTGTTCGACGAGATTGAAAAAGCGCATCCGGACGTCCTTAAATTATTTTTACAGATTCTGGACGACGGGCGCCTTACCGACAGCCAGGGAAGGGTGGTGAACTTTACAAACACTCTTATAATAATGACAAGCAATCTGAAAGACGACGCTGCGGTAAAAAAGCGCTTTGCGCCGGAATTCATAAACCGCGTCGACGAATTTGTTTTCTTTAACGCACTTGATATAAAAGACATGCCGCGCATAGTCCGGATACAATTGCAACCGTTGTTCAAACGTCTTGCCGAAACGCATCGCGTAACATTGCACGTTTCGGACAAAGCGGTCGATTGGCTTGCATACAACGGTTTTGATATGAATTACGGCGCGCGTCCGCTGCGGCGGTTTATAATGGCCGCGGTCGAAGACCCGATTGCCGATATGATTTTATCCGGCAAACTGGAAGACGGCGGAATCGTGACGGTTGATGTGAAGGGGAAAGAATTGGTGGTGAAATAATTGCATCATTTTCCCGCCCGAAATCGGACGGGGCGATATGCGCAAACAAACTTGACTAAACAGAAATTTCGTATACAATACGGCTGTATAAAGGAGTCCGTGTTGGAATCAAACCCATACCAAAAATTTGTCGGGGAACAGGGCTGGGCGAATTTCGTCATCATCAATCCGCGCTTCGACAAACACCCGGAGGCAATCATATACAACGGGGTGGAAGTTTATCGAAATCCAAAGGACTTCGGTTTTAATTATGTAAGAGACAAGATTCAAGACACGGATAAATTCACTAAAAGATATTCCAAAAAATATGAATTTATTGAACTGCACGTTATGACAACAAGTGCGGAAATCCACGAATACAAACGGGTCCATCAAAGCGGAAAGCAAAAAATAGTTTATCGGAATAAACGGATTTCGAAACCGGTGTACGATGCGCAGGGCCGGACGATTGTATATCGGTGCGTTCTTTTGGAAAAGGCGACCGGCGCGTGGTCATATTCGCGTTGGATTCCGTTGAAGAAAGCCGAAACCGCCGAAGACGCGGCGATGTTTGGCCCGAACGACGTTGTCAAAAAACTTGCCACCGACCCCCGCGAAATCGGCGCCCTTGTCGCATCGATGCCTTGGGCGAACGAAAAAACTCAATAAACAAAAAAGGAAAGACATGTCAGCAATTGCGAAAGCCATGGCGAATCACAAAGCAAGAGAGAGAGTCATAAAAAAAGCACAAGCTCAAAGTTTTGTCGCCCCTGAAGGCTATCTTGTGATTAACGAAGCCTTTTACAGCTGTCCGGATGAAATCATGTATAACGGACAAAAAGTAAGGCATAAACGCGTATATAATTTTCACGTGACAAAAGCCTGTCTTGCAGATTCGCCAAAGATGAATCAAAAGGGCTATGGCAACTATGGACTTGTCGCGCTGCATTTCATGACGACCGACGCTGAAATAGAAAGTTACGAGCATGTGCACAACGGCAAGGTATTCACAAACATGCGTGTTACAAACCCGGAATACAGCCGGCATGGAAGGACGATGGTCTTTCGGGCTGTGCTTGGGACCAAATATAACGACGATAATTTCCGCCAACCGAAATCCAATTGGGTTCTGTTCACAGATGCTCTATCACCTGTGGATTATATTGGCGACCTTGTCAAAGAATTGGCGCGCGGCGAACAAAGCAGACCTATGCGCGAACTGATAGCGGCCTTTCCGCGGATACGGGGGTAATCCCCCTTCCGTCATTCCCGCCTGCGCGGGGATGGCGGGATTACCCCAACTTTTTCTTCACCTGTTTAATCCGGGCAAGGACTTCTTCAAGCGTCGCATCGTCGACGCACCCGCCGCACCCGTCGCCGCCGCGGGATTTTATTTCGTCCGCCATGACGATGCATAAAGTGGCAAGAAGCGAAGTCTCTGGCAAAGGTCCGATTTTCGCCGCGATTTCACGTGCGCGCGCATCCACCATTTTGCCAAGCTCGACAAGCCGCGCCTCTTGACCGTCTTCACAGCCCATCTGGTAATTCTTGTTTATGATTGGGATTGATACGACGCTCATTTCTTCAACTTTTTCAATATGCCTTCCGCCTTACCGATATACTCTGTCGCGGCGGCGTTTTTTTCGCGTATTGCGGCAAGTTGCTGGTTTAATATCGCGACTTCCAAATTGGTTTGTTTTCCGGAACTTGCCGCCACGCCGCGCAATTTTGACGCAGATTCTTCCAAAGCGTCAAGTTCTTTGAAAATTTTATCTATAATTTCAGCCATAGTGTCCGTATGTTGGCAATTTTCGCTAAATTTGGCAAGCAAAATGTGATATAATATACCGGTACATTTGCACATAATAAGGAAAGTTATGAAAACCAAAATCATCTATATTTCCGGGGGAGAGGTGTTCAGTCCCGCCGAAATCCGCGCCGCATTCGACGAAGTTCGCGCCGCATTGCAAATTGGCAAAGATACAATAATGTTTGGTGTTTCCGTCGATGAAAATATTCTGGAAGTGCGCGATGCCGCGCCCAACGTCATCGAAGATAAAATCATAAAATTCCCGGCACCGGCGGAAGAAGCCGTGGAAGAAAAACCGGCTGTGGCGGACAAACCGAAACCAAAACGCAAAAAGAAAGAGAGTGTCATTCCGGGGCGCGAAGCAAGCCCGGAATCGGAAATGACACCAGAAATCACGCCTGTCCCCGCGCCCGCCACCCAAAGCCTGAATCGCGGCGGAACGCAAAGCGCGAAGACGGATGGTGAAGGCGTGGCGCCGATTCTTTCGGTCATAGGCGCTGTGTCGGAACCGGATGAAGATTACAGGGGTCAAGTATCTTGCGCCCAAGGGGTCGAAGATATTCGGTCCCTACGGGACGCCGCGCCGATGGAATCCATCGAAGACATATTTAACGGAATCTCTCCCATCGCCGAAGACAACCGCGTCGATATAACAAGCACGGACGAAAATGAAGACATACTGGAAGCGTGCATCCACCCCGCGAAATCTTCGATTTCGCCGGGGCCCGGGGAAAGCGCGCCCGGAGAGGATATTCAACCCCTGCAAGCGGACGACGACGCGGCGCTTTACCAACTTGCGTCGGAATATGTCGCGGCACAGGATACGTTGCCCGCAGAGGACGCTCCGAAACTGGGGCGTATTAACAAATTGAAAAACGTGCTGCCTTTCAAGAAAAAGGAAAAGGCGGAATCATCGCTGCTTGGCGATTTGTTCGGCTGGGCCGGGGTTGCGGCGAACGATGAAGCCGACGGTTTCTCGATGCCGGATTTTTTCCAAGTGGGAAACAGATAATGTTGAATGTTGAACTGTGAATGATGAATCACAGCCGCAGGCAAGGCGAACATATTCATTCAACATTCAACATTCAACGTTCAACATTCAACATTTTATCATGTCAGCAGACCAAATGCTTAATCTTCTTCGTGATTCCGGCCTTAATGTAAGAGGCACTGGTCACGGCTATATTTTTATCGAAGACCCGACTTGCTTTACCGTCGGCCTTTCGGGTTTTATCGAATACGCATGGATTGCGATTGCCGTTCTTACGGCGTTTTTAATGATGGGTTGGGCTTTCTCGTTGATTCGGGGCGGGAGTAAATTGCCCGGCATTGCCAATAATTTTCGCAATCTTGTAATCATATTCGGCACCTTGACTGCGGCGGGCCCGATTATGAATTTTGTATACGGCGGCGATTTGTGGGGCCGCGGCTGTCGAATAATCGGCGTGCCGGCGTCAAAGATCCAAGAACTGCTTGATTTAAGGGAAGCAGGATTGGGCGGCGGCAGCGGCAATATGTGGGAAAAATTCGATATATGGGATTCGCGGGCGTTGACGGAAACCGTAATTCCCGAAGACTGGTTTATCGCGCCGGATGTGTCGGAACTGGAAGCCGGCCGCGATGGAATCATAGTAATCGAACCCGACCGCCGCATCGCCGGCGGACGTGCGGGCCCCGGCATTGGCGCGGATGCGGCATCCAATGCGCGGCAAGTCTTCGCGCAAAACAGGATGCAAGTACGCACAGGCGCCGGCGCACCAGGGGCAAGCCGCGACGGAGGACGTCGCCGCCATGAAGGCCGAGACCTTAACGTGTCGGCGGGAACCCCGATTGCAAGTTTCTTTGACGGCACGGTGCATCGCGTATATGGCGCCGGCGGGCAGGGCGGCCTGACATTCGTGGAAATAAGGAACAACGACGGCACTTTGGCGGTATACGGATATGTACAGCCAAACCTTCGTGCCGGCCAACCGGTAAGCGCGGGTCAAGTTTTCGGCACGGTACAGGATTTGCGCAGAAACCCGCGTTATCGCGATACGCCGAACCATGTCCATTTTGAACTCTGGACCGGCGGCGCAAGAAGACAAGGAAATTTTATAGACATCGCAAGTTTATTATAACTTGGTAACCGGATACGGGGATTAGAGAAAATCGAATGCCGTATCCGAATACCGGATACAGATAAAAGGAGGGAACAAAATGAGAAAATTACTTTATGCCTTATGCCTTATGCCTTATGCCCTTTCGGCGCACGCGAACGACTTTTTCGCGCCGCGCGTTGTGACGGTTACGCCCGCGGCGGATGAATGCATGGGCAAAACGGACGATATGCTTTGTATCTTCGATACGGTAATCGCATGCGCGGTGCGCCGGGATGCGCGCCTTTGCGAGATGGTCGGGCTTGCGTACGATGCACAGTTTATCGATGCCTTCAACGTGCTTGCGGGACAGGATTATGAATATGGCCCGGTCGAACTGTTTATCAACCGCCGCCGCGGAATCTGTTCCATAGACGACGGCCGGTCGTGCGTCACAAATATTGAAGACGGCGAAATGATACGCGCGGACGCCTCTGTCCGCGACAATAATAACGTCGGCATATTTATGCGGCGCGAACGCGGCGGACATTGGTCTGTGATATATGCGATGCAATTCGCATGCTGGCCCGATGAAGATTGCTCGTAATGTGTCACCCCTGAATTTTTGCGGAACGCAAAAATGTCCGGGACCTGGAAAGGCGCGCTCCAAAGCCTATACATCCCGTATATACACTAAAATTGGCAAAATAGCGCCGAAAGAGGGCCGATATGGTCAGCAATGAACTTTGGGCCCCGGAGGGCGTTTTTGGGGACGAAAGCGACTTTGCCTTGTCCCGCGCAAAAAGCAGATACGGCATTATTTTGTTTTGGAAAATACCCGGCCAAACCAGGCGGCGACGCCTGATTTTGGCGGCGGATTTATTATGCCGTTAATTTTATCAAGACAAATCTTTTCAATATATTCGCAATAGAGTTCATAACTGTGCACGACATGCTTGTATTCCATTACGATGCTCATCACTGCGCGATATTTTTGCCAGGTGGCGTCATGGTTCGCAATGGTCGTGTTTATGCCGCCAAGGCCGGCCAGAGCGCCGCGGCTTGGCATTTTTTCGAAACCGTACGACTCGCAATATGCCGCGAACCATATTCTGTCGTCGATGACTTGCGATGCGTCGTCGGTTCGGATTTTGACAATCAGTTTTTGGAATTCGTTTAATTCTTCTGGCCGGACTTCGGGCTTGTCCGCCTTTATTTCTTGTTTCATATGTCTGCCCTTGTTTGCAAATTTTCGTATGGACAAGGAACATAGTAAGAAATACGCGCAACTTCAAGCGAAATTTTTTATTTTATATGCTTCCCGATTCTTATGGACCAATATCCGACCAAAACGATTGCCAAAGTCATCGGCACCATGTACCACCGAAGGTATTCGTATCCGCCGTACAATCCGACAAGAAGAAGGCCGGAAAACGACACAAGGCGGCCTATGCTTAACGCGGTTTCGCGAAACACGAAATATTCCGTCTTGTGGTCCTTGGAAACGCACGGCGATTTGGACAGGTAATACATATTGGCGCTTGCAATATTGCCAAGCAAGCCTATGCCGGTGACGGCGATGAAATTGTATATGATGAACGTCAGCTCTGAAGTATAAAATATGAACAAAGCAAGGCTTGACAGCGCGGCAAGCGTCGATATGGACAGTATCAAAGGAAACGCGGATTTCTTGCCGAAGCGTCCGAACAGGAATGATTTGAATATCGCAATCATCGCAAATATCGTGGTCAGGATGCCAAGGTTGAAATCAGTCTTGAACAAATATACCGTGTACATCGTGATAATGGTGCCAAGCGCTCCGTTCTTTGAAAATCCGCGCAACATTTCGATATAAAACAATTTCCTTATGACCGGGAACCGCATCATGCAATTGAAAAATCCGACGAAATCCGGTCGCTTTTTCGACCGGTGCATGGACGATTTGATAAAGAACAGGAATATGAATTCAAACATGCACACGACAAGAAACACTTTCGCCATAGTTTCGTACGAGCCGACGGTAATAAAAAGCCCAAGCAGGACCGGGGTCAAAACCTTTACAATTCCGGCGAACATGCCGTCGTACCCTATGAATTTGGGCATCTGCGCGGGTGATACTTTTTCGCTTACCATGCAATGCATCGGCGCCCAGTACAGCGCGGCGCACGCACCCACAAGGATTCCAATCGGGATTATGTAATCGACAATCCCTTCGCGAAGGAATATGATGCCAAGAAGGATGAGTATCCGCGGAATCAAATACAGCCTGAAAACCGCGACCTTGTTCTTTCGTTTGACCCAGTCCGTAAGAATATAAAACCCGGCGATAAGCGCGATAAACAGGGACAGCCTGTACGCGGAAACGGATACTATTTCCATTACGGAATTCCTCATGATGAAGGATATTAAAAACGCGCCAAGGAATACATCCGTGATAGAGCTGAAAGAACTTGCCGCCAAAAGCAATTTGGCATCGGTTGAAAGTTTTGTCTTCGGTCTTTTCATGTTGTGAATATTATCATATATGCCGTTTTAATGTAATACATTGTTGCAAAATCCAAATAAATATTTATAATTCGGAACGCATGAGGAAAATTATCGCATTATTTATTGTGTTTGCGTGCGCGGGATATGCGCGCGCGGAGACGTATAACCCGTTTTTTGTGGGGCACAAGCATCAGGTGGGGTTTTCGCTTGGCACCGGCGTTAACAGCGGTCGGATAGTTCCTCCGTTTGCGCAATTCGTTCCCTTTACGGAATTGCATGTGCAGTATTCCGTCCCGTCCGAAGCGTTCTATCTTCCGGCGCGCCTTTCGATGAATCTCACCCAGACAGTCGGGTTTGGCCGTCGGTATGGCTGGGACTGGACAAGCTATTCCATTCCGATAATTTACATTACCAAAGACTTGGCGTTGCTGTATACGCGCGGATGGTATTTCGGCGCGGGTGCCGGCGCGGGTTTCCAGGCCAAAGAGAACGAACGCATCGGTTCCAAACTTGTATTCACGTTCAAGGTTTTCACAGGCTATAGATTAACCGACCGGCTTGCCGGCGAACTTTATGCAAAGCATTTTTCCAACGGCAACACCGCGCCGGAAAACAATTCCTATGCGTTTTACGGGATTGGTTTTACTTGGAATTTCTGATTCCAGAATACGTCATTTCCGCCTTTGCGGGAATAATGACGGTTATCTGCTGTAACTGAACGTGCCGTGCGCGCTGTTGATATGGACCGCAGGAAGTGTCGCATCCTGTTTCTGGACATACCCGATAAGTTTCGCATCGACGCCGAATTGTTTGGCAGTTTGTATAATCCTGCTGACTTCGTACGAACTTTTGGTATATATTTCCATTCCGTGCCCCATGTTGAAAACTTGATACATTTCTTTCCAATCGGTATTGGATTCTGATTGTATAAGCTTGAAAAGAGCGGGCGTGGGGAACAAATCGTATTTGGTCGCGGCAAGACCCGGCCCAATATAGTTAAGGCATTTTGTCATCCCGCCGCCGCTGTTATGCACGATGCCGGAGATGCCCTGTGTTCCGCCGTACAGAATCTCTTTTACAATCGGCGCATAAGTGCGCGTCGGAGAAAGGACAAGCTTGCCGACCGGAACCTGTTCTCCGCCATCAACCGTGATTAAATCGGTAAGCTTCTTTGACCCGCGATACGCCTTTTCGCCAAGTTTCGCATAAAATGTTTCCGGATATTTTGCGCGGTACTCCTGCGACAGGACGCCATGCCGGGCAAGGGTAAGGCCGTTGCTTCGCATTCCGCCGTTATATGAATCTTCGTATATCGCCCGACCATGCGATGCAAGCCCGACAATCAAATCGCCCGTGCCGATATTGCCGTTGTCGATTACGTCTTCTTTCCGCATTATGCATTCAAGTGTATTGTCGATGACGAGCGTCGGCGTCAAATCCGGCACGTCGGCGGTCTCGCCGCATTGGCCGTCCATGCGGATGCCGTGCTTTTGCATTTTGGAAAGGAAAATCTTTTCGCCTTCGATAAGCGCGGCAAGAACTTCGTCCGGAATATTGAACGGATTCCTGTTGATGCTTGATGTAAGCGAAAAATGGCCAAGAACGCCGCCGACGCATGTAACGTCGTCAAGGTTCATGACAATGGAATCCTGAACCACGCCGTGCCAGACGGTCATATCGCCGGTCTCTTTCCAATACATGTACGCAAGCGCGGTTTTCGTTCCGGCGCCGTCGGCATGCGCTATGCGGACGTATTCCGGCGCGACGCCAAACGGCATGGGGCTGATTTTGCAAAACGCGTTTGGGAATAAACCCTTGTCATTATTTTTTGTCGCGGCGTGAACCGCTTCTTTTTTGGCCGAAACGCCAAGGTCTTTATAAGCCGAAGACATATTAATTGTTCCTGTTGCTCTCGCTCTCCGTTCCGCCAAAGGGTATCATAATGCCGAGAGATTTCAATAACTATCTTACCGCGCCTTCGACGATGGAAACCGTTTTGGCAATCGGGTTGATTTCGCACATCGCGCCGATGGGTATGACGGCCTGCGGCACGGTATGCCCGAAATCCATGTTCGTCACAATAGGCATGTCCGCGCGTCCGTATTCGCGGCACGCTTGTAAAATAGCATCGTCGAATTTCGGGTATTTGGCAATCCATTTGTCCCGCTCTGCCTCTTGCCCTGTGGCGAATTCGCCGCCGGGGCGCGCGAACAGAATGCCGCCGATGCGTTCCAAAATACCCTGTGCCCCAAAGTTTTGAAGCAGGTATTGGACATAGGACGCCGACGGTTTTTCTTCGCTTGTTTCCATAAACAATATCGCGCCGTCCCAATCTTCAAGAGCGGGCCAAAGCGGCGTTCCGTTCATCATATTAAGCAGCTCCACGCACCCGCCCAAAAGCCGCCCGCGCACAGGCTTGCCGCCCGCAATGTACCGCCACGGGGTTCCGTTCATACGCGGCCGCCGGGTCGCGTTATCGGCGAACCAGTCAACGCGGTCGACGATGAATTCTTTTGCTTCCGGCAATATGCCCACGGGTTCGTTTGAAAACAAAGTCTTTTTGGTGTTATCGACAATGTATTCCGGAATCCCGCAATTTTCGGCATATCCGAACATAAGCGAAGGACTGTAAAACGAAGACAGTCCCGCCTTGAAGCACATGAAATGATTCGCGGTCGTATCCGACATGCCAAGAAATATCTTTGGATTATTTTTGATAATATCGAAATGCTTTTCATCCATGTGACGCAAAAGGCGGATGGTGTCATTGCCGCCGATATTGGTAAGGATTGCCTTCACATCCGGATTCTGAAACGCGTCCATCATGTCGGCAAGGCGAAGTTCGGGATTATCGCGAAGCACGTCGTCCGCCGCCAAAGAATTTTTCATTTCGATAATCTTTATGCCGAAAGCATCTTCGAATTGCCGCTTTCCCTGTGCGTATCTTTCGGGAAGCGCGCCGGCGGCGCCCGAAGACAGCGATACGGTGGCAACGACATCATTTTCTTTCAAAGCGTATGGTTTTGCAAGGTTTTTCATTTTAATCTCCTTTGTCGGAACATTTTTCAACAAGACTTTTCGCCGTCATAAACAACTTTGACCCGTAATGCGAACCTTTGACAAGCACGACATCGCCGTCCCGTAACATGTTGTCAAGCAACCAGTCGTCAAGCCCGTCGGAATTTTCAAAATAGTGTTTTTCCATTTTGTCGTCATTGATTTGGGCAAGGATGTCTTTGGCCTCGGGACATATTCCGACGACGATGTCAATGTCCGTTTCTGCAAGCGCTTTTCCAATTTCGACATGCATTTCTTGCGATTTTTCGCCGATTTCCGCCATCTTGCCGATAATTGCAATCTTGCGCGCGGCCTTCATATTGTTAAGATTGACAATGGCAAGTCTTAAGCTTTCCGGCTGAGCGGAATAACTGTCGTCAATCAGACGGAACGCGCCGCCGTCGGCAAGTTTTAATTCATGCGTTTTTCCGCGCCCGTCGACCGCGCCGAATTCCTTTATCGCCGCCGCGGCTTTTTCCATATCAAGACCCAGGATTTTCACAACCGACATAACGCACCAAGCGTTCGATACATGATGGTCGCCCGGCACGGAAAGTTCAAATTTTGTATCGTCGCCCGTTCCATACGTCACAATGTTGGAGGTTGACTTTGCGGCGGTCGATTGAAGTATGTCGAAATAATTGCTGTCACGGTTTATCACCGCGATGCCGTCCGACGAAAGCCCGCCGAAAATTTCGGCCTTTGCATGGGCGATACCTTCGACGGAATCAAAAAATTCCAAATGCATCGCGTAAACGTTTGTGACGACTGCTATGTCCGGACGGACGAATTGTATATTGTTGGCGATTGTGCCCTTGGCGCTCATCGCGACTTCGATAACGGCGATTTCCGCGTCATCCGGTATGGCGCACAGGGTCTGTGCGACGCCGATGGCGTTGTTGTAATTGGCGTCGGTCGCATATACCTTTGCAAATCTTGACAGCACAAGCTTCATCATTTCTTTTGTCGAAGTCTTGCCGGCGCTTCCGGTAATTGCGACGACCTTTGCCTTGCTTTGCCCGCGGACCCAGCGGCCGATTTGAAGATAAGCCTGTTTAGCGTCGGGAGTGACAATCTGTCTGTCGGCGGGAACGCCATCGACCAAGCGTTCGACAACCGCTCCGACCGCGCCGCCGGCAATCGCGCCCGAGACGAAATTATGCCCGTCGAAATTATCGCCGGCAATCGCGACGAACAAATCGCCCGCCCGGATTTTTCGCGAATCCGAAGATATATTGGCAACCGCATCGTCCGTCATATCGGCGGAATATTGCAACAATTCCGCAACCTTTCGCAAGGTCAGGTTTTTCATTTCAATCTCCTTAAGCGAAGGCGGATGGTGGATGTGGTCGGACTCGAACCAACGACCCCTTCGATGTGAACGAAGTGCTCTAACCAACTGAGCTACACATCCAGTGCCGAAGATTATAACAAGGATTCGTCACACTGCAATAAAAAAGTTCGGTGTTTATCCTTGAAAATCGCATTTATTCGTATATAATAACCGAACCGGATGGGTGGCAGAGCGGTTGAATGCAGCGGTCTTGAAAACCGTCATAGGGGCAACCCTATCGGGGGTTCGAATCCCTCCCCATCCGCCATGAATACCGCAAGGGATTCGAACCCTCGATGCCCTTGCATAATTTCCCCAGTTACTGGGGGTATTTTTTACCCAGTTCATAGTGGTATAAGGTTTTATATCAAAAAACTGCCGTTTTGCGGCAGGTTCTATACTTTGGCGATTTTACTACTGTGAACTCGTAGGATTTATTGCTGAGTGGCCATGTTAAACAGCTCATCAACTGTGTAGTTGGATTTGCCGGACATTACTTCGTTAACTTTGGTTGGGCAGAGATAGGCAAGGTTCAGATATCTATAAATCGTCATAGGAGACGCTTTTTCTTGTGCGGCGATGGTGTCAACTTCGCCCAATCTCTCGTACATTTCTTTGTATTTCCATGCAATAGCGAATGCTCGAGTTATAAGATGGTTGTTTTCAGTTTTTGTCAGCAATCCTTTCGTCCCCACGCGATATCTATTGCTCCCCTTGCCCTTGTTTATTACGATGTCTTTTTCAATAATTACGGAATCGCCATTCACTACAAACTTCATTGGATTATTGGTCTGATTGATAAAGTTTTCATTTGTGAATTGATACAGATTGTCGTGCGACACATCCAACCAAAGTGTCACTTTATCGATGGTATAAATCGCTTTGGTTATTATGGTCTGAATCAGTTTTCGGCGTTTCATATAGTCAGTATTTTCCCAATCTATCTGTTTTAATCCTAATGGTAATGCGCCAATATCGGAATCTAAAAATTCTCGGACGGCATCAGTTGCTAGTTTATCAATCTCCCCGGCAGGTAGGTAAAATCCCCGACTGGCATAATAGTTGCGCTCGCCTTTGCACTTGTTTGCTTTCTGATTTCCGAACCTTGTGCCATTTGCATTATAAATTTTGCCCGATAGCAGATTAGGTGAGCCATTACTGCGCCCGGATTTGCCGTTTGATGATTCTTGCAACTTTTCTTGAACCGCATCGAACAATTCTTGCGATATGATGGCATTATGCTCGCCCTTTACAGCAGTGCCGTTCTTTTTATGTTCAATCTGTCCGGTATAGATTTTCTCTCGTAATATCCGATGGAGTGACATTACAGATATTTTATTACCGCCACGTATTTCGCCCGCGGATGTTGTCCATTTTTTATTAAAGATTCCATTATCCCGCAACCATTTGCCCAATTCTATGACCGAGCCAATCTGCAAATACATTTCAAATATTGTTTGCACCTGTGCGGCTTCCGCAGGATTTATTGCTAACTTTTTATCGACTACATCATATCCAATCCATGGAACGCCACCTGTCCACATCCCTTTGGCACGGGTAGCACGGATTTTATCACGGACACGTTCTGATGACACTTCGCGTTCAAATTGTGCGAACGACAGCAATACATTTAGTATCAATTTACCCATAGATGTGCTTGTATCAAAACTTTGCGTTATAGATACAAAACTACAGTTATATTTATCAAAAACCTGCATCATATTATGGAAATCCAGTATCGACCGTGACAAGCGGTCGACCTTATAAACTACGACCGTCTGAATCAACCCACGTGACATATCGTCCATCATCTGCTTTAATGCCGGGCGATCGGTAGTACCACCACTGATCGCGGCGTCGGTGTATATTTTTGTATATTCCCAACCATTAAATGATTGCGCCATAATATATGATCGACAGGCTTCTTCTTGGTTATTTAATGAATTGAACTCCTGCTCCAATCCAAATTCAGTTGATTTACGAACATATATCGCACATCTAACTTTTGCCATTTTCTATCCTTTGTTTTTGGTTTGCTAATCCGAAAAAATCCGCACCCGAAACTTTATGACCACAGATGTCCTTTGCCACACCGGACAAACTTTTGTACGTTCGTCCATCATAAAGAAAGCCACCGCTGTCGGTGGCTGTGATTTTGAATTCCAAACCCCGAAAGGTTTTTATGATTTCCGCCCCGGGGTGCAGGTTGTATTTGTTCTGATAAACACGATTTATACATTCTTCGGGATTTGCGATATATTTGCGAATCTTGGTCATATGCTTGTCTTCGATTCTTAGGTTCATATTTTCACAGCGGATGTAGTACCACAATGCACGGACCTGTCGTTTGAATGGATGTGGCACATACCGCGCCCAAAGTGCCGATTTTGCCTCAAACGGCATTTTTTGCAGTTCTTCCAGTGTCTTTGGCAGGTATGTTTTTGACCTCATATTTTGCCCTTTGTTTGTGTCATTTGGCCTTACTAACCGAGGAAAGTCAAGTCATATTAAGCAATTTTTATTGACATTTCGGCGGTTTTGCGGTATATTAGAGAGCAGCAGCACGCCCGAGGGCATTAAGTCGAACCCACCGAGCGGTTCGCAACAAAACTCCAAATATAACCAAAAAATAACATTACGGACTACCCGTGGCTTTTTGACGTGTCAAAAGCCGGGAATTCGTACAACAATAAGGAGTTGCCCCATGGGTAATTTATATATCGAACATATTGCGATCGGCGAAATAATGTCGTACGCAAAAAATGCCAAAAATCATCCCGAACATCAAGTTCAGCAAATCGCTAGGTCGATAAAGGAATTCGGATTTAATAATCCCATTATAGTCGATGATAAGAATGAGATTGTTGCCGGACATGGTCGGTTGATGGCGGCACAAATTGTCGGACTTGATACTGTGCCAGTCATCCGACTATCGCATCTGTCGGAGGCACAGAAACGCGCATATCGTTTGGCAGACAATAAAATTGCAGCGAACGGAGGGTGGAACGAAGACGTACTAAAACTGGAATTATCAGAACTTGAAGCATTATGTGATTTTGATATCCAATTGACCGGATTCACCACCCTTGAGATTGATGTGATGTTGGATGAAAAAGCAGATAAAAACAAAGTCGATGAAAAAGGAAATGCCATTCCGTTTATACCAGATGAGGAGATTGTTAGTCAGCCGGGCGATTTGTGGCTGATTGGAAATCATCGCCTGTTGTGCGGTTCATCCTTGGAAGAATCAAACTTTGAAAAACTTATGGATGGGAAACTTGCCGATATCGTGAGTGATGACCCACCGTTCAATCTTTCCGCACGTACTATCGGTTCGTCTGGAAAAATTAAACACAAGGATTTTAAAATGGGCGGTGGTGAAATGTCGCAGGAAGAGTTTACAAAGTTTCTTACGACCAATTTCGCCCTGTGTTCCAAATATGCCAAACCGACTGCACTTGCTTATAAATGGATGGATTTCCGTCACATTCGAGAGATTATGGATGCCGGAGAATCATCGTTTGGACGTTTATTAAATCTTTGCGTGTGGTCGAAACCAATTGGGGGCATGGGCAGTTTTTATCGCTCACGCCATGAATTATGCTTCATATTTTCCAATGGGGACAAATCGTCCTATACGAATAATATCGAGCTTGGGAAACATGGGCGATATCGCACAAACATATGGGAATACGGTTCTGTGAATTGCTTTGGTCATCATAAGGATGACTTGAAATACCATTCGACAGTAAAACCATATGAAATGATTGCCGATATATTTTTGGACGCTTCAACACGTGGCGGAATCGTATTGGATACATTTATGGGTAGTGGCACGAGCTTGATTGCGGCAGAGAAAACCAAACGTATCTGTTATGGCATCGAAATAGAGCCGCTGTACGTGGATACGGCGATACGCCGATTTCATGACCTGTTCGGCATAGATGCTATCCACGAGCAATCCGACAAGACGTATTCCGAATTGTTGGCCCAAAAGAAAGGAGCTGAGTGATGTCAGAATATACAGTCGGCTATGGGAGACCGCCCACAGAAACTCGCTTCAAACCCGGCCAGTCCGGCAATCGTACTGGTCGACCGAGAGGAAGTCGGAACACATATACTATCTTTGATAAACTATTGGAATCCAAAATATATGTGGGTCAGGATGGCAAGAAAACAAAAATATCCAAACGGGAAGCTTTATTGATGCAATTGATTAACACCGGGTTGAAAGGGGATACAAAAGCCATTAAAGCCCTGTTTCCGCATATGGTGGTATCCGATGATAAAAAAGCCGCACGTGAAGCAGTCAAGAATCAAGCCGTGTCTCCAACTGACGATGAAATTTTGGCGGATTATAAAAAAGGAGATAGCCATGAGTAGCAATCTGTTATTAAATGCGATCCTGCGTACAGAATTCAAGCAATTCGTCCGCAAGGTTTTCAGCGAAATATCTGCCGATACGTATCTGGATAATTGGCATATTGATGTAATATGCCATGAAATTATGGATATGATAGAGGGCAAAAATAATCGGCTTATTGTGAATGTTCCGCCAAGGTATATGAAATCGATTATTTGTTCGGTTGCGCTTCCGGCATTTTTGTTGGGGCATCATCCAGAAACAAACATAATCTGTGTCAGTTATAATGATCAGTTGGCGGAAAAGTTCGCAAGCGATTGTCGGCGGATAATAATGCAACCATGGTATCAAGAATTGTTCCCAAGAACGCATTTGCGCCAATCTCGTAAATCCGTAAATGACTTTGAAACTACTCGTGGGGGTGGACGCATGTCCACTTCCATCGGCGGTATGTTGGTCGGACGTGGGGCGGATTGGATAATTGTCGATGATCCGCTGAAACCGACTGATGCCATATCAGATACACAGCGCGATAAATTAAATGGCTGGTACGGCTCAAGTCTTTGCACGCGATTGAATGATAAGACAAATGGGAAGATTATGCTGATAATGCAACGTTTGCATATTAATGACCTAACTGGATTCTTATTGGAACCAGATGCAGGGTTTAAATTGATAAAATTGCCAGTTATTGCACAGGAGGATGAATCTTGGGAATGGACGGATCGTATCCGCAACCTGCCCAAGTCATTTATTCGCAAGAAAGGCGAATTATTGCATCCAGAACGTGAAAATATGGAAGTAATCAAAAGTATGCAGGATTCACAAGGAGAATATGGATTCTCTGGCCAATACCAACAAGAACCCGTCCCATTAGAGGGCGGAATCGTAAAAGAAAACTGGTTGCAGTATTACGATTTTGAAAAAATAAAAAATATAAGTCCTCGAAAAATTTGGAAAATTTTTATTAGTTGGGATACGGCGTGTAAAACAGGAGACAATAATGCATATTCGGCATGTTGTGTCATGGCAATACTAAAAGAATCAGACCAGTATAAGTTTTATCTAGTAGACGTTTACAGAGAAAAACTTGAAATGCCAGATCTTATGCAAATGGCTAAAGAAGTCTATAACAACTGGAAGTATCATGGAGAAGCAATATATCCGATTAAAATGCTGATTGAAGATAAGGCAAGCGGAACCCAGTTGATACAGATTCTAAATAACGAACGAGACAAGCGCGGGTATTGTTTTGATATAGAGGCGATAAAGCCCGAAATGGATAAAAAAGCGCGTCTATATGGTACAAGCGTTCATATTCAAAATGGGAAATTATTGTTTCCCGAGCAGAAGCCGGAATGGTGGGATGAATTTGCAAAAGAGTTGTTGGGTTTCCCGGCAACCAAACATTCTGATCAAGTCGATGCCCTTACGCAATGTATGAGTTTTGTTCAAACTGCATAATAAAAATCCCGGATGCCTGTCCGGGGTATTTTATTCTGATTTGTCGGCGGTTTCTTCTATCGGTTTGTAATATTGATTTTTCATATAGCGGGGTATCAACGTTACATTCTGCACAGTTCGCTTCCCAACAGCAGTTTGGTAACTATGTGTTTTATTTCCATCTAATGCCACACATACATTGCTATCGATGGCAATCCATTGGCCATCGTAGAATGTTGGCATTGGTTTAGCGTTCTTAACGGCTTTTGCATTTAAATAATATAGTGTCATAGAAGATGGTCCCAGAGTAATAATTGCTTCACTCGCTGACAATACCGCCTCAACCCGCACCCTATCGTAAGGTTTTCCATGCATTAGTAGTATGCCATGTTTCTCGCTCTCGGCTTTCGTGAGTCTATAAGAATTAAAATTTGCTTCATGGAAACGGCGGTCGCTAATAGTGTTTTCATAATCAAGTGTTCTAGACTCCCATTCCCCAAGACAGTCCCAATCAATCATATTTTCCACGGAACTATTTAACTTATCTCGCACTTCTGCTCCCGTATATAATTTGGAACATCCCATTAAAATGATCGGCAAAATTAAAAGTAGTTTTTTCATATTTTCCCCTTTTAGTAAGAAAGACCACCAATGGGAATTGGTGGTCGGGGAGTTCGTTAATCACGTCAAAGACAGATTCCGCACTGCTTTCGGGAAGACCCTGTTTTATCGCAGGCGGCTCCCCGACCTTAGCAGTACGGGGATGTAGACAGCTTTGTT
>Ga0123353_10000588_pt1 | contig 44432 bp, 34 predicted proteins | sample TergutLab28metaG_3_FD_92763 | JGI IMG/M metagenome (GOLD analysis project Ga0123353, IMG submission 92763) | Labiotermes labralis P3 segment gut microbial communities from Petit-Saut dam, French Guiana - Lab288 P3 | ecosystem: Host-associated > Arthropoda: Insects > Digestive system > Gut ... | reverse complement strand
GGGATTCCTCTCCGGTATACTCGAAACGTATACCGGCAAAAAGTACACCGTCAAGGAAATAAACTGCTGGGCAAACGGAAATCGAGTATGCCGCTTCAAAGGAATCCCGACAGTGTAAAGAACAAGTAGGCCGCTATGGGAGACTATAGGCAATACGTCGATTTTATGGGCGATTTTTCGCATGCGTTTAATCATCGTTTATATTGTGTCTGTACAGAGCGATGCTCTGGTAACTGAGCTTGTCGCGGAAGAGACTATGGCAGACAACCACTCATTTGTCAAAGAATTGGAAATTCTCAAAGGTAACGCCTTAACGAGCGCTGAAATTATTGCACGCTCTCCCAAAGTCGTTTCCTCTGTGATGGATAAAGACTATGAGAAGCATCTGCGTGGATGCGGCACGGCAGTTCAATATGAGAAGAGAGGAATGAACATGAATAAAACAATATTTGTAGTTGATGACGTCGTTACCAATCTTACTATGACGAAAATAGTATTGGAGAAACATTATAACGTGATAGCCTTGTTATCTGTTGAGGCGATGTTCGAGGCATTTGATAGAATCATACCGGATTTGATTTTACTTGATATTGAAATGACGGAAATGGACGGATTTGAAGCAATAAAACGTCTCAAAGCTAATAAATCATACGCGAAAATTCCGGTTATATTTTACACCAGCTTAACGGATAACGCTACCAAAATCAAATGTATAGAATTGGGGGCCCTTGATTTTATCGAAAAACCATGTCCTGAACCGTTATTGAAAAACCGTATCAATAGCTATATGAACTGTAAGAACCTGATGTACGAACAATCAGTGCAGCTTTCAATAGATGCCAATGATATTGAGACTTTTATACTCCGCATAAGAAAAAATATAGCCCGGCTTGAAGAGATACTCGAAAAGAAAAATTTTACTGGTAAATCGAATTGGTTAATATACTCCATAAACAATCGCGCAATCAAAGACGCTCTTGCAGGTATCGGTGAATGGGAACTTTCTGCGGTCGCGGAAAAATTAGAAATAGCTGGCATAGACAGGGATAAAGTCACAATTTTAACGGAAACTCCGGGGTTTTTAGACGCGCTGCGATCTGTAATTGATAAATATACATCGCCAAATGTTAAGGGGGGATAAAATGAAGGCTTCAAAAGAATTTACCATTTTAGCTTAATGAAATAAAAATATGAGCTTGGAATTCAGTTGTATCTGCGCTATAATAATTTCTCGCGTCAGAAGAAACAATCCGGCGCGAGTTCGGCGCATACGAGTCCATACGGGACAATTTCCCGAAGCAATCGGTATGACTTCTTCACACATACATATAATACCGCTGCAACTTTGTTCTAATGCTGTTTTGTCCAAAACAGCAAACTTCTTTACTTCACGGCGGTCGGGATTCGCCGACTTTTTGATTTCTAATGGATGAATAGAAGAGCAACGACTTTTTGTAGACGTGATCAAAATTAAGAACGATTTTTCGAAATCGCAAATCTATTGATTTTTGTTATTGAGGCTTGACATTTAACATCGTCGGCATTATAATGAGTATATACTCAATGAGTAGGAGATTATTAAATGTCGGGAAAACGTCAGTTGCAAAAAGAGCAGACAAGAGAAAAAATTATAGCCGCTGCTATAAAGATATATTCCGAACAAGGCTTTTCCGCGCCTACGACTGCTATTGCCAGTAAAGCGCAAGTTTCCCACGGTTCGATATTCGTTCACTTTCCTACTGTTGAGAGCTTGTTGATATGCTTGCTTGATTCTTTTTCGCAGGACATAAATACTGAATTACATTCGTTACATGAATCGGGCGGTGACATTGAAAAACTGTTGGCAATGCACGTAGATGTGTTGATAAAACACGAAGACTTTTATAAACGGTTGATAAGAGAATCGGTTTATCTGCCGGAGGAAGCCAAAAACACGTTTATAGCCATACAGTCAACAGTATCAATTCATTTTTTACAGGCTTTGGAACATGAAATTAATGCGGGAGCGATTAAAACCATCCCTTTTCATCTTCTGTTCAATACATGGCTTGGGTTGATTCACTACTATTTATTAAACGGCGAATTATTTGCGCCGCAAGATTCGGTTCTAATGCGTTATAAAAACACCATTATTGAGTGCTTTATGACGCTAATAAAAAAATAAATTTTTGGAGGTGTCTAAAAATGAAAACATGTATTGCCTGTGGTATGCCTATGAAAGAAAAATCTGATTTTGCAATGGGTGACGAAAACAAGGATTATTGCATCTATTGCGCCAACGAAGACGGTTCTATGCACAATTTTGAGCAGAAAAAGGAAAGTATGATTGGCTTCATCATCAAGACCCAAGGGTTAGCTCGTGAAGCAGCAGAAAGCGCCGCGCTGTCTATGATGAGAAAACTTCCCGCGTGGGCAGACAATTTTGCAGAATAACGAGACAAACAAAAAGAGGGCATGGCTAGCCGCCAATTTTTTTGACGACTGGCGTGCCTCTTTTGAATTATATCCCGAAATAAGCTTTCAAGGCTTCGACAATTTCCATTTTGATTGTTTCATTCTCTATTATTCCAACTCGCTGGGTAAAACGCGAGTGTGTTACGGTTCGGATTTGATGGATCATTGCTACCGAATCTTTGGGAAGACCTGTTTGTGCGTTGCCCTTTCCGGCGAGGTGTGAAATAGCTGGTCTAAGTAAAATCACCAGTTCTCAATCTTGACAAGATTTTGTAAGCCACAGTATAATAATTAGAAGCGGATTGGAATTCTATTTTGCTTCTAAGCTAACGATTAGATGTTACAAGGTCCTGGGCGTGAAATTAAAATAGAAGAAAGGAACATGGTATTATGAGGTATTCGCAGAACACACTGTCAAGTATCTATCAGGAATTACAGACGAGTCCAGAGGTTGGTTTAACAAGCCAACAGGTAAATACGTTCCAAAATGAAAAGGGATTAAATAAATTTGAAGATGAAAAGAAAGAAACTGTATTAAGAAAGGCGTTTCATCATCTAAAAGATATCACGTCTTTGATCCTATTGGTGGCGGCGGCGATAGCGTTTTATGTGGCGCTTTTTGATCCTACGCATGGCTTTACCGATTCGATTGTCATTTTGTCAATCGTCATTATTAACGTAATATTGGCCACCAAACAGGAATTGGGTGCAGAAAAGGCCTTGGAAGCGCTAAAGAGTATGCATTCGCATATGACGATCGTTATCAGGGACGGTGAAAAGATGACCGTTAACGCAGAAGAACTGGTTCCCGGAGATATCCTGGCAATGGAAGCGGGAGATAAGATTCCGGCTGACGCCCGTATTATTGAAGGCGTGAACCTGAGAGTCGACGAGTCCATTTTAACGGGGGAAAGCGTTCCTGTCGAAAAGGATGCGAAAGCGGAGGTGCCTGAAAAAGCGCCCCTTGGCGACCAGACAAACATGCTTTTTTCCGGTTGCCTGATTACAAACGGAAGGGCATTGGCTGTCGTCGTGGCAACCGGAATGTCCACGGAGATGGGCAAAATTGCCGGATTGTTACGCGATACCCAAAAGGTTAAGACTCCGCTGCAGAAAAAAATGGACGGGCTAGGCAGAATCCTATGCATAGTCGCAGTGATAGCCGGCGCACTCTTATTTCTTATGGAAATCATCAACGGGAGATTTAGCGAAAATCCAATGTATGTTCTCTTAAACGCTGTTTCAATGGCGGTGGCAGTGGTTCCGGAGTGTTTGCCGATAATCGTGACCGCATCTTTAGCTTATGGGGTCATGCTCATGGCGGAGAAGAACGCTATTATACGCAAGCTGTCCGTGGTTGAAACGCTTGGAAGCGCTTCCGTTATCTGTTCGGATAAAACGGGCACGCTGACAATGAACCGTATGACGATAAAGCAGGTTTGGGCTGTGGGCCATGAACCTGCAAAAGCTGAAGATACATTTAACCATGATGAAAAGCGTCTGGTGGAGATGATGGGCCTGGCAAGTAACGCGTCAATAATGGGAGATGGCGGAGAAGAAAAAGAAATAGGAGACCCGACCGAAACGGCCATCATCCGTCTCCTGAAAGATAAAAATATTGAAAAGGGAAGCCTTGACGCCATATTCCCAAAAGTGTTCGAAATACCTTTCGATTCAGAAAGAAAGCTGATGACGACGGTTCATGAAATGGGTGATTTGGACGACATAAAATATATTTCCATTACCAAAGGCGCGTTTGATAGAATACCGGCTGATATAACGTCCGTTTGCATGGACACAGCAAAACGCATACACGATCAGTTTGCAGGAAACGCGTTGAGAGTTCTTTCGGTGGCATATAAATATTATGATAAGCTGCCGGAAGTCATGGATGTGAACGAATTGGAAAATGGGTTGACATTCGCGGGGTTTGTGGGAATGATTGACCCGCCTCGCCCGGAAAGCAAGGCAGCGGTACAGACGGCCAAAGAAGCAGGGATAAAAACCATCATGATTACGGGGGACCACGCTATAACGGCTTCCGCTATTGCCCGTGAAATTGGCATTTTCAATGAGGGCGACAAAACGATAACAGGCGTCGAACTTGAATCCATGTCCAATGAGGATTTGACTGAAAACGTAGGGAATTACACGGTATATGCAAGGGTTAGCCCAGAGGATAAGATTCGGATCGTCAAAGCGTGGCAGAAACACGATGAGGTCGTTGCGATGACGGGCGATGGCGTTAACGACGCCCCTGCGCTCAAAGCGGCAAATGCGGGTGTCGCTATGGGCTCGGGCACAGACGTTTCAAAAAGCGCTAGCGATGTCGTTTTGACGGATGACAACTTCGCGTCAATCGTGGACGCTGTAAGAGAAGGCAGGCGGGTGTATACGAATATCCGCAAGGTCCTTTGCTCTTTGGTGTCCTGTAACCTTTCCGAAATCTTCACCATGTTGCTGGGTTTATTGTTCTGGGACAGAGCCCCGCTCGTCGCGATCCAGTTGCTGTTCATAAACGTCGTGGCCGACGGTGTGCCTGATTTGTGCATGTGCCAAGAGCCGGCGGAAAAAGACGCCATGAGTCAGAAACCCGTAAAGAAGAACGAAAGTATTTTCGCAAGGGGTGTGTCGTCAAGGATAATCCTGTATGGCACGGTCTTTGCGGTGGTTTCGCTGATCGCTTATTACATCGGCGCATTCGTAGGCATTAGCGAAAGCTATAGTCCCTCACATGAGATAGGCATGACAATGGCGTATCTCGTCATTGGGTGGTCATCGGTTGTCAACATCTTCAATGTCAGAAGCTTCAACCAGTCGATTTTTACACTCGGGTTTACCTCAAACAGGTTGCTTTTTGCCGGCATATGCTTCTCGCTTGTCACCTTGGGACTCACGGCTACTATTCCGGGCTTAAGGAATGTTTTCTATTGTGTCCCAGTAAGCCTGAACCACTGGTTTATCATGATTGCCTTGTCAATAGCCCCGCTTGTGGCCGGCGAAATACATAAGGTATTTGTGAGAAGAATGCAAGCAGAAAACAAGAATTAGATGATTTGCTGTTAGAGATCAGCTTCTCCTGCGAGCGGCTGAGAATGCCCGATGAGGTCTATGAAATTTTGCCAGATGCCGCCACTCCGCTGGATGATGAAGCATTTTGCGGGCGGTTTGAGCAGCTATACAACAATTTGCGTGACAATACCCATATTTGGGAACTGCGCGGATTTACGCCCTATCAGTATAAAGCAGAAACTGGGTATGAATTACTGCGTTTTGAACTACCGAAGATAAAAAACGTACATAAAGTGTAATAGACGTTGCATGCTCAGGCTGTAACCTACTTGCACCGGGGGAATAGTCAAGAGTTTTCATTTCTGTTGTATTTGACAAACACAACTGTCGATGTTATCATCACTTAAACAGACGTTTTTCCCAAAATTACTGTGATTAACGCGTTCGGTATTATGAAAGGTAAATCATTGACGAGAACCCTTCAAAGCAACGGAAAAATTTCTGAATAGGAATGTGAATCGTATGAAAAATCTAATCCAACCCTACATGCGAATAGTTTGCATGGCTCTTGCGGCGTTATTCTTATTTGCCGCACTGTCAGGCTGTGAAAAAACATATGATAAACAGGCGGGCGAAATGCCTGCGTTTGCGTACGCTTCATACCGTGACATCCCTGGTGTTACCGATGAGGAGATTGAGGCGATAGAGGCTCTGCGGGGTAGTGTTGCCTCGTTTACTTTCGGCGTGATGTTTAGTACAGAATCATTCCTGGACGAAAACGATGAAATAAGCGGGTTTGCCGCCATGCTTTGTGATTGGATGGCCGAACTGTTCGGGATATCGTTTGCCCCTTCAATTTATGAGTGGGGCGACTTGATTAATAGACTTGAAAGCGGAGATATTGATTTTACGGGAGAATTGACGGCCACCGAAGAACGTAAAAATCCTACAGACCCAAATCAAAAGCCCTATTTTATGACCGGCACCATAGCCGAGCGTTCAGTGAAAATTTTACGGATTGAAGGCAGCAGGCCGCTTCTTGAAATTGTGGATGCGAGGCCGCTGAGATATGCGTTCTTAGAGGGTACAACTACCGTCGATGATGTTCCGGCTATTGCATATGAAGAGATCGAGGCGATCCTGATTGATGATTATGATGCCGCTTACAAGCTTCTTAAAAGCGGTTTGATCGACGGTTTTATAGAGGAAAGCCCCGCGGAGGCTGCTTTTGACATTTACGGCGATGTGATTTCAGAGGAGTTTTTTCCGCTCATATACAGTCCGGTATCACTGGCGACGCAAAAACCGGAATTGCAGCCGGTCATTACTGTTATGCAAAAAGCATTGGAAAGCGGCGGCAACCGTTATCTGACCGAGCTCTACAATCTTGGAGAACAGGAATATATAAAGCATAAACTGCAAATACAGTTGACTGAGGAAGAAAGGGCATTTATACGCGATAATAAAACGGTAAGATTTGCCGCTGAATACGATAATTATCCCAACAGTTTTTATAACGTCCATGAGAATGAATGGCAGGGAATCGTTTTTGATGTAATAAAAGAATTGGAAAACCTCACCGGTCTTTCCTTTGTCGTTGCGAATAGTCAGAGGGCTGAATGGATCGAATTGCTGCAAATGCTTGAAGACGGAAGCGTTTCTATGATTTCCGAGTTGATTTGGTCGCAGGATCGTGAGGGCAGCTTCTTATGGTCGAAGTCCACGATACTGACTGATTATTATGCTTTGCTTTCAAAGACGGAATACCGTAATATCAGTATCAATGAAGTTTTATTCGCAAAAGTGGGACTGCAAAGGGGTACCACGCATACGCAACTGTTCATGACATGGTTTCCAAATCATTTGAATACCGAAATGTATGAAAATATGTCCGAAGCGTTCAGAGCTTTGGAAAGGGGGGAAATTGACCTGCTGATGTCAAGCCAGAATCAGCTTCTTACCATGACAAACTTCCATGAACAACCGGGTTATAAGGCGAATATTATATTCAACCGCCCGTTTGTGTCTACCTTTGGGTTTAACAAGAATGAAGAAGTATTATGCGGGATCGTAAACAAGGCGCTTCGGCTGGTTGATACCAAATTGATTTCAGATCAATGGACGCGAAGGACTTATGACTACCGTCATAAATTGGAACAGGCGCAGCGTCCGTGGCTGATCGGTGCGTCAGGGTTGCTTTTGTGCGTGATTATTCTCTTATTCGTCCTGTTTCGGAAAAACAGGAGTGAAGGCAAACGGCTTGCAGAATTAGTACAAAAACGAACCTCTGAGTTGGAGGAAATAAAAGGCGATCTGGAAACAGCGGTTGTAGCGGCGGAAACCGCCAGCCAAGCCAAATCAATTTTCCTGGCTAATATGAGCCACGAAATCCGAACACCGATGAACGCCATCATAGGCATGACCGCCATAGGAAAAGCCGCTTCGGATTCCGAACGGAAGGATTACAGCTTTAATAAGATCGAGGACGCCTCAAATCATTTGCTCGGCGTTATCAACGACATTCTCGACATGTCAAAAATTGAGGCAGGTAAGTTTGAGCTTTCTCATGAAGAGTTCAGCTTTGAAAAAATGCTGCTACGGGTCGTAAACGTCATCAATTATAAAATTTCGGAGAAAAAACAAAAACTCAAAATATATGTTGACAGGGATATTCCCGAATACTTAGTCGGCGACGACCAACGATTGGCGCAAGTCATCACAAATCTTGCCTCAAACGCGATAAAATTTACGCCGGATGAAGGCGTTATACGAATTGGTACATACTTTTGGGGAGAAAAGGACGGGATTTGCGATATAAAAATAACGGTAGAAGACACCGGGATCGGCATTAGCGCGGAACAGCAAGCCCGCTTGTTCCAATCCTTCCAGCAGGCGGACAGCAGTACATCGCGTAAATTCGGAGGAACGGGGCTCGGCCTGATGATCTCCAAAAGTATTGTGGAGATGATGGATGGCAAGATATGGATCGAATCCGAACTTGGGAAAGGATCGACATTTGCTCTGACGTTTCAGGTTAAGCGAAGCGACACAGATGAAAAGAAACTTATGGGATATGGACTCAACTGGAATAACGTCCGTATTCTTGTAGTTGACAACGACACGGACACGATGGCGTTTTTCAAAAAGATTACCGGGGAATTCGGCGCCAAATGCGATACTGTTCTAACTGGAAAGGACGCGCTTCATCTTATCATGCAAAACGGAATCTACAATATTTATTTTATCGGTTGGGATTTGCCCGATATGAACGGTTATGAATTTGTAAAAACACTAAGGGAAATGGATTCTGCCGGGATTGAGTCCACTATTGCGATGTTTTCAGACTCCAACGCCTCTGAGATGTTTGAAAGCGACGCTAAAAAAGCAGGCGTCGATATATTTGCGACCAAACCCCTGTTTCCATCAAATATTATTGACACTACAAACGAAATACTCGGCTTAAAAAAGCATATGGAGTATGCTGCGGAAGGAGCCACGGCTGATTTTGAGGGTCGCTGCATCCTGCTTGCGGAGGATATGGAGATCAACCGCGAAGTTGTACTGGCCTTACTTGAGCCTACGCGCTTACGCATAGATTGCGCGGAAAACGGAGCGGAAGCAGTGAAACTGTTTGAGGCCCAACCAGACAAGTACGATATGATATTCATGGATATACAAATGCCCGAAATGGATGGTTATGAGGCTACACGCTCCATCCGCGGACTTAATTTTCCGAAGGCAAAATCAATTCCGATCATTGCAATGACCGCCAATGTATTCCGTGAGGATGTGGAAAAATGCCTCGATGCCGGCATGAACGCCCATGTAGGAAAACCTCTCAGTTATGAAGCTGTACTCGAACAGCTTAGACGACACATAGTTAGGTGATTTCATTATATAGCCGCAATATTGTTATAATGCTTTGCGCCCTTGTGTAAGGACTTTTCGGTGAAAATATATTGCTTCCTGTCCCACGCATGATACCTGCCACCGTTTCATACCTCGTCGTATATTAGTAAAACATAATTTAAAATTAAAATATAGTATATCACGGTCAAATCATTATTTCCATAATTTTGTATGTGGTTTTATGTATGTTAACACTTAGGTATTCAATATCACAATCAACAAAAAAGCATCCATATAAGGAAAGAAGTTTTACCGCAGACCTTGACAAAACATAAAAATCGGTTAAACTAATGTAAAGTAAAATAAAAACAGTGACGAAGAGGAGTAAAAAAATAATCCTGGACAGAGAATGGGATGCTAGTACAAGGTACTAGGCTGGAAAATCCCAGAGGCAAGTGTTTTTTGAAGGTTGCTTCCGAGTTTGATGGTTGAAAGAGAGCTGCATGTTATCATGCGGAATAAAGGTGGTACCGCGGAGAATTTCGTCCTTTAGAGCGTAGCTTTAAAGGACTTTTATTTTTATACGATGCCATAAAATATTTGTGGCTGCGGCGCAGCAATGGAGGAGACAATGGGTAAAGAATTAGCAAAAACGTATGATCCTAAGGATTTTGAAGAAAGGATATATGAGCAATGGGAGAAGAACGGCGCGTTTAGAGCGCATCGCGATCCGGATAAGAAACCATATACGATCGTTATGCCTCCTCCGAATATCACAGGGCAGCTTCATATGGGACATGCACTGGATCAGACACTTCAGGACGTTCTGACCAGATGGAAGCGAATGCAGGGATACAGCGCGCTTTGGCTTCCGGGCAGTGATCATGCCAGTATCGCTACCGAAGTAAAAGTGGTTGAAAAAATCAAAGAAGAAGAAGGAAAAACCAAGGAAGAATTAGGCCGTGAAGAATTTTTGAAGCGTGCCTGGGAATGGAAAAGACTTTACGGCGGCATGATTACCAAACAGGTCAGAAAGCTGGGCAATTCGTGTGATTGGGATCGAGAACGCTTTACAATGGATGAAGGCTGCAACAAGGCGGTCGTTGAGTTTTTCATACGGCTTTACGAGAAAGGCTTGATCTATAGAGGAAACCGGATGATCAACTGGTGCCCGGAATGCGGCACATCGCTTTCCGACATTGAGGTTGAGCACGAAGAGAAAAACGGATTATATTGGTATATCCGTTACCCTGGAGTAGATGGCAGTGAAGGTGTTGTGGTTGCCACAAGCCGTCCCGAGACCATCTTTGGAGACGTAGCTGTAGCCGTTAATCCGGACGATGAGCGGTACAAGGATCTTGTTGGAAAAATGGTTATGATACCGATCATAGAGCGACAGATCCCAGTAATCGCAGATCCGTATCCGGATCCAGAAAAAGGTTCTGGCGCAGTCAAGATTACGCCGGCGCATGACCCGAACGATTTTGAGGTTGGCCAGCGGCATAACTTGGAAAAACCCATCTGTATCCAAGCCGACGCGACGATGAATGACTTGGCGGGGAAATATGAAGGTATGGACCGGTTTGCATGCAGAAAAGCTTGGATAAAAGATCTGAAGGATGCCGGATATCTTATAAAAACAGAAGAAAAAGTAATACCGCTCGGCGGGTGTTACCGCTGCGATACCATCGTCGAACCGATGCTCTCCGATCAATGGTTTGTTGCGATGGAGGAACTGGCCAAGCCCGCGATCGAAGTTGCCGGAAACGGAAAACTGGAACATATGCCTAAACGATTTGAAAAAATATATCTTCACTGGCTTGAGAACATCAGAGATTGGTGTATTTCGAGACAGCTCTGGTGGGGGCATCGAATTCCGGCATACTATTGTGACACCTGTGGTGAAATGGTTGTAACCGCACAAGCGCCTGAAAGATGCCCGAAATGCGGCGCGAAGATGAGACAGGACGAAGACGTCTTGGACACTTGGTTTTCATCTGCTTTATGGCCGTTTTCCACATTGGGGTGGCCAGAGGAAACCGAGGATCTAAAATACTTTTATCCGACAGATGTTCTTGTGACAGGCTATGACATCATCTTCTTCTGGGTGATAAGAATGGTATTTTCAGCGCTTGAGATGACAGGTGAAGCGCCGTTTCATACAGTTTTTGTTCACGGTCTTGTCAGGGACGCCGAAGGCCGCAAGATGAGTAAATCTCTTGGAAACGGCATTGATCCGCTCATGATCATCGATCAGTACGGCGCCGACGCGCTGAGATTTATGCTGACAACCGGAATCACGCCGGGCAATGACATACGCGTTAAGACTGACAGGCTGGAATCTGCTAGGAATTTTGCGAACAAACTATGGAATGCATCGCGGTTTGTAATCATGAACTTGCAGGATGAAAAAGGTATTATCATGCCGGTTGGTTCCAACGCTGACGGCATTGCGCTTAAAGATGAAGACAAATGGATACTTTCAAAGGCAAATGAAGCGGTTTCGTACGTAACAACGTGCCTTGATAAGTTGATTTGGCACTCGCGGCTCAGCGGGTGTATGAGCTGATCTGGAATGAATACTGCGACTGGTATATTGAGCTCGTCAAAGAAAGACTTTACGGCGATGACGAAGCAGATAAACAAGTATGCAGGACTGTTCTTGTGAAAGTGCTCAAAGACATGCTAAAAATGCTCCATCCGTTTATGCCTTTTATAACAGAAGAAATCTGGTCCTGTTTGCCGCGCGAAGAAAATCAGGCAGAATTTTTGATGAAAGAATCCTGGCCGGAGGCGGTCAGCCTTGGCTACTTCGAGGAAGAGAAAAACATTGAAATGGCGATGGAGATCATCCATAGCATTCGAAACATCAGAGCAGAGGCAGAAGCGGCGCCAAGCAGAAAGCTGCGAGCCATTGTCCTTGCTTCGGGGGAAACCATAAAAACTGTAAAAGCGGGCGAAAGGCATATTAAGCGGCTGGCAAATCTAACACAGATTGATTTTGTAGAAGATAAGCATCAAGTATCTGAAGAAGTCATGTCCGCTGTTTTATCAGGTGCAGAGGTTTTTGTTCCGCTGGATGATTTGCTTGATTACCAAGCCGAGCGCTTGCGGCTGACGAAAGAAGAGACAAGACTTAAAGGCGAGGTCGCTAAAATCAGCGCTAAGCTGTCAAACGAAGGCTTTACAATCAAGGCTCCGGAGCAAGTTATTCAGATAGAAAGAGAGAAACTGGCAAAGTATGAAGATATGCTCCAAAAAATAACGGAGAGATTGGAAGTTATACAAAAAAAGATATGATAAATACAAAAAACGCGATTGAAAAAATACACGAATTTGAAAAATTTGGAAGCGTTCTTGGGCTTAAACGTATGGCGGAACTCATGAAAAGGCTTCAAAATCCCGAAAGAGAAATAAAGTATTTTCATGTGGCAGGAACCAACGGTAAGGGGTCTGTATGCCGGTATATTTACGAAATCCTAAGACAAAATGGATACAAGACGGGTTTATACACATCACCTTTTATCAATGATTTCAATGAAAGAATCGAATTTGACGGCGAATCCATATCGGATAGTGATTTGAATGGCTGCGCAGAAGAAGTGATCTTAAGGGTCGAAGAAATGGTCCGCGCCGGATTTGAGTCTCCGACAGAATTCGAAATCATAACCGCGATTGCGTTTGTTTATTTTAAAAAAGTGAGAGCGGATATTGTCGTTTTAGAAGTTGGATTGGGGGGAAGAGGAGATTCCACGAATGTCATTGGCGCCCCTCTGGTTTCTGTCATCACTTCGATTTCGTATGACCATATGGACAGGCTGGGAGACACGCTCTCGCAGATTGCCGCAGAAAAAGCCGGCATCATCAAGCAAGGCGTTCCGGTGGTGGTAAACGTTTCCTGTAAGGAAGCAGCTGATGTGATCGCGAAAACAGCCGATGAAAAAAAATCTCCGAGATTTGATGTGACCCAAAATGGGTATACTTTGACCAATAAATCCATTTTTGACTATACATTCGACGCGAATATTTGTGAATTTGAGTTCAAAGACATTCAAATCTCAATGATTGGAGATCACCAGATACAAAATGCCCTGACAGCGCTTACGGCCACCTGTGTCGCATGGAGAAGCGGGGCGATAAAGCTCAGCGTACCAGAAATTAAAAAGGGCATAAAAAAGGCTATACAGATTGGCCGTTTTGAAATGATAAGGGACAATCCCGTTATTGTTCTGGATGGTGCGCACAACGAAGAAGGCATTAATGCGCTGAAAAAAACGATGAAAGAGCATTTTGCCGGAAAGCGGATTTTAGTCGTCTGCGGTATGCTGTCTGATAAAGATGTTTCGAAGATGAGTAAACATCTTAGTGAAATTGCTGATGATTTTATTGCGACAGAACCAGACAATCCAAGAAAACTAGCGTCGGATAAGCTTTGTGAAACGTTGCTCGGTAAAAACAAACGTTGCGTTACGATTCCGCGGCCTGCAGAGGCTTTCCGATATGCAATGAAACAATCAAAAAACTTCGATGTAATTTTGTTTGCAGGTTCGTTATATTTGATCGGTGAGATGAGGAGGATGCTTTATTATGCATGATACGAATATTGGAAGAAAGGTATTGCTTTACTATAACCCATATGCAGGCAATGGTCTTTTCAAAAATCATTTGGATTTGGTCATATCAAAATTCCAGGGAAAAAAAATGATGGTGATTCCGGTTCGTTCAGAAAAAGAAGATATTCTGGATGAGATCTTTCAAAGCATGAATTGGCAGGAATTTGCACAGATCATCGTGGCTGGTGGTGACGGTACGATCAACATCTGTGTAAACGCGATGATTAGAAATGGGATCGACTTGCCGCTTGCGGTGTTTCCGGTGGGAACAGCCAATGATTTTGCGTATTACTTTGACTTGCCCGGTGATATCGAGGGGATGCTGGAAGTCGCCATGGGGAATCAATTTACGTATGCAGATGTCGGTAAAGTAAATGATAAGTATTTTATCAATGTCGCGGCCATGGGCACGCTTGTTGACGTAAGCCAGAAAACAGATCCAAACGTAAAGAATACGCTGGGAATCATCTCCTACTATTTAAAGGGCATAGCGGAATTTCCAAATTTGAAGCCTGCTGCCATCAGATTGAGCAGCGCGGAATATACAGGAGAAGAACGGATGTATTTTATGCTGGTCTCAAACGGAAGATCCGCGGGAGGATTTAAACGGATTTCGCCTACCGCGGTGATCAACGATGGAGAACTCGATGTGATGCTTTTCAGGGAAATGCCGATCAAAGATTTTCCGCCACTGCTCATCAATGTTTTACAAGGCATTCATTTTGAGAACAAAAACGTCCTGCATTTTAAGACTTCAAACCTTCTGATCGAATCAGACGTAGACATCTCTACCGATGTAGACGGGGAAAAGGGCGAATCATTCCCGCTCGCGATTAAAGTGCTTCCGAATAGAATAAAAATTTTTACAAAATACGCAGATATGTCAGGGGCAAAATGGTAAGATTTATAATTGAGCAAACGAGTGACTATGAACAATTTGTTGAGCTGTTTGTCCGCAATGAACTGGAATTCTCCGAAGAAGAGCCGGTTCCCACAGACCTTGTAAAATGCTGGAAACTGATGAAAGAAGATGAACGGGGCACAGAACTCATCGGTGGCCTTGTTCTGGCAAGGCGCCAGGGTGAATACATCATCGATGGAATTGCTGTCGAGCCGCAGTACAGAAAACGTCAACTTGGTAAGCTTTTGCTGCAGAAAGCGGTGGATGAAGTTCGCGCGCTTTCCGGAGAAAGCATCTATCTAGTCGCGAGAGCACCTGGATTTTTTAAAAGACAAGGGTTTAACACGGTTCCTAAGGAAGGAGCGCCGTATTTTTTTGAGTGCCTTACATGCCCCCAATATGGCATAACCTGCCATCCGGAAGTTATGAAACGGAGTATTTAGAGAAGTTTTCTAAGAATACTTTTCCCTGCATGCTAATAAACTGTTAGAAGACAATTGATTTGAAAGGGGAAAGGGGCATGAGCAAGGAGCTGGAAAAAACAGCCGGCGCAAACAAAGCTGATTTGGCAGGAGAGATTTTGTCAGAGTTATCATTGAGTCATAAATCGTATGGTGAAGCCTTCTACCAATTTGTCCTGGGAATAGATCGGAAAAGCGGATACAGGGATGAAATCAAAATTATGGTTTCGGAAAGATTGCTCCTGGATATGGAGTTTAGCCCGGGCATGTACGCAAGCGTGCATGGGCAAGTGAGGACATATAACGAAGAAGAAGAGGGAAAAAGCAAACTAAACATCGTCATTTTCGCGAGAGAATTTGAATTGTCAGATCAGCCGGTCATTCATCAAAATAACATTTTGCTGGAAGGGTTTCTGTGTAAACCGCCCATACGGCGTACTTCGCCGCTTGGAAGGGAAATCTGTGATATTATGCTTGCCGTAAACAGAATGTATAACAAATCGGATTATATCCCTTGCATCGCCTGGGGGAGAAATGCTGCTTACGGAGGAACTCTGGAAGTCGGAGCAAAAATGATGATTACCGGAAGGATCCAAAGCAGGGAATATAAGAAGAAGAATGAATGTGGAGACAGTTTTACAAAAATTGCCTATGAAGTGTCGATCTTGAAGATTGAGGAGTAGGAATTCAGTATCAAGTTCCCTGACGTGCTGAAAGCACGTTTTTTTCTTTGCAAAGACCATGCCGGTATGCTATAATAACTTCATATGCTTGGATACAAAATTCAGCTGGGAGGTTTGGGATGAGAATATTATTGGATGGAATGGGCGGAGACCATGCGCCCGCTTCAGTCGTTGAAGGAGCTGTTTTAGCGTCACAAGAAATTGACCATGAGATCATAATTATCGGTGAAGAAGAACAACTGAACCGGGAACTTTCAAAATATAAATATAATAAAAAACAAATTACAACGATTTATTCTACAGAAGTGATTACAAACGAAGACGCGCCCGTAAAAGCGGTCAGAAACAAAAAAAACTCTTCTATGGTAATCGGACTGGATCTGCTTAAAGGCGGGGAGGGAGACGTCTTCGTTTCCGCAGGAAACACGGGGGCGCTTATGGCGGGCGGCTTGTTTATTCTAGGCAGGGTTCATGGCATCGACAGACCGGCTCTCGCTTCAATTTATCCGATTATGGGGCAGGATGCTTCGCTGCTTGTGGACGCCGGCGCCAACGCGGAATGTAAACCGAATAATCTGCTTGAATTTGCCACGATGGGCAGCATTTATATGGAAAAAGTCATTAATCGCAAAAATCCGTCGGTGGGGCTTGTCAATATCGGTTCCGAGGAAACAAAGGGGACAACTGTTCTCAAGGCTGCCCATGAGCTGCTATCTAAAAGCGACTTGAACTTCATCGGGAATGTGGAAGCCAGAGAAGTCCCGAAAGGGGCTTGCGATGTGATTGTTTGCGACGGTTTTGTGGGCAATGTGATCTTAAAGCTGACAGAAGGGCTGGCTTGGAATATATTCAAATTGGTTAAATCAAAATTTACGGCTGGAATTACAGCAAAGCTAGGTGCGCTGCTGCTGTCCGGCAAGATGAAAGAATTGAAATCAGAATTTGATTATTCAGAATATGGCGGGGCGCCGATTTTAGGAATCAAAGGGCCAGTGGTGAAAATGCACGGTTCATCCAGTGCGAACGGCGTAAAAAATACAATCTTAAAAGCCATACCTTACGCAGCTGAAAAAGTTGTAAGTATTATTCAAAATTCGGTGGTAGAAATAGAGGAGATCCTGATTAGTGAATAGCTCTGATTTTGAAAAAATGATCGGCTATAAGTTCAAAGACACATCACTTCTGGAAAAAGCATTGACTCATAGTTCGTACATTAAAGAAAAAAAAGAACGTTGCGACAGAAACAATGAGCGGCTTGAATTTCTGGGCGATGCTTTTTTTGACGCGATCATCAGTGAAGAACTTTACCGCAGGCTGGATCGGATTGAAGAAGGAAAGCTTACCAAATTGCGTGCTTTGATTGTATGTGAAAAGTCCCTTGCTTATCACGGAAGGCAAATTCAAATTGGAAAATATATCCACCTGGGTAAAGGCGAAGAATGCATGGGAGGCCGAAACAGAGATGCGCTCCTTGCCGACACGCTCGAGGCCGTGCTGGGGGCCATTTTTATGGACGGAGGATACGAAGCTGTACGGGGAATCGTTCTCAAAATTTTTGAAGAAAGGATCGATGACGCCGCAAACGGCAGGTTAAACAGTGATTATAAGACAGAGCTTCAAGAACGATTGCAGGCAAGAGGGGAGACCAGAATTTCTTATCTGGTAGAAAAAGAAGAAGGGCCTGATCACGATAAAACCTTTTATGTCAACTTGTATATTGGCGATGTAATGGCTGGAAAAGGGAAGGGTAAATGCAAAAAAGAAGCAGAGCAGAACGCCGCGAAGGAAGCGCTGGAAAGAGGTAGCTACTTTTGTACTTTAAGCGAATAGATCTGCATGGGTTTAAGTCTTTTGCTGACCCTGTAAGCATCGAATTCAACGATGGAATCACCTGTATTGTCGGGCCGAACGGCAGTGGAAAATCAAATATCAGCGACGCGATCCGATGGGTTCTCGGAGAACAGAGTCCCAAAACGCTTCGCGGCGGGAAGATGGAAGAAGTCATTTTTGCGGGAACCGCGAACAGAAAATCGCGCGGTATGGCAGAAGTGACTCTTGTTATAGATAACAAGTCTGGAATATTGCCGATCGCATTTAACGAAGTAGCCATTACAAGAAAGATGTACCGTTCTGGCGAAAGTGAATACTCGATTAACAACAGCCCATGCAGGCTAAGGGATATCCGTGAGTTGATTATGGATACGGGAATTGGCGTTGACGGTTATTCTCTGATTGGGCAAGGAAAAATTTCAGACATCGTAAGCAATAAACCGGAAAGCCGGAGACAAATATTTGAAGAGGCAGCCGGCATTGTTCTTTATCGGAGCAAAAAAGCGGATACGGAAAAGAAGCTTGAAACATCTCTTTCTAACCTGGAAAGAGTAAATGATATCATTGATGAAATCGAGTCGAGGATCGATAGCCTTAGGCAAGACCGTGAAAAAGCCACTGAATACATTTCCCTCAAAGAGCGCTATAAAGCCCTTGAAATCAATATAACACTAAAAAACATAGAGGGTTTGGAGCTGAAAAACGAATACCTCATCGACGATATTTTAGAGACTGAAAGCAATCTGGAGGATAGCAAAGAAGAGAGGGCTGGATTTGATCAACAACTAGTTACGTCCCGTGAGAAAGTAGAGGCGCTGGAAAAACCAGGAAATGAGACGAGAGATAGACTGCTGAAATGCGTAGAGGAAATCAACGCACTTGTAAACAAAGGCCAGCTTTCTGAAGAAAAGCTTGGTTCGATTGAGAAGAATGAAATAAGACTGCGAGATGAAATCGCCTCTTATCAAGAAAAGATTGAAAAAGAGCGAGGAAACGAGAAAGAACTTTTACACGCCGGGCAGGAGATTGAAAGTCGTCTTCATGCGCTGAAAGATGATCTAAAGGAAAAAGCGCAGTCCTATTCACAAATGACCGGCGCGCTTGAGGCAAAGGCGGCAGAAATCGACCAGAAAAAAAACGATCTTTTCGCGCTGCAGAACTTGATTAGCGCAAAAAGCAGCGAAGCCGGAAGTCTTGCAAGCCTGAAAAATACACTTGAAAAACGTAAAATACAACTTCTTTCTGAAAAACAACATTCTGAAAACATGGAAAATGAGACGCGCGCCAGCCTTGCGATCATTCGCGGGGAAATAGACCGAATCAAGGCAGAGCTTGAAGGTCTGGCGCAAAAAAAACAAGAACTAAAAACGAATTCAAGTGAATCCATGATCAAAGAAAAGCAGATTGCGAGAGAAATGGAGGAACTTCGAATATCCATCAGTAAGCTTTCTTCAAGAAAAAAGACGATTGAAGAAATGGAAAGCAATTATGAAGGGTATAATAGCGCTGTCAGGTTTATTATGAAATCCCAAATAAGAGGAATTCAAGGCGTGGTTGCTGAGCTTATTAAAGTTCCGGAAGGCTACGAGACAGCGATTGAGACAGCGCTGGGCGCCGCGCTTCAAAACATCGTTTGCATCGACGATGCATCCGCGCAGAACGCGATTTCCATTCTAAAAGAAAATAAGGCGGGGAGACTCACCTTTTTGCCGATAAGCTCCATAAAAGCAGGCGGAAACAAGGATGGCAGGCTGAAGACTGCGCAGGGATTTAAAGGGTATGGCGTAGACTGTATTACGTTTGACTCACAATACAGGAACATCATGGAATATTTGCTCGGAAGGGTCATCATAGTGGACAGGCTTTCCGACGCCATAGCGCTTTCAAAGTCCACTTCGGGTGGATTGCGATTTGTAACGCTTGAGGGTGAAATCATCAATGCCGGCGGAGCGATTACAGGCGGCGCGTACAAAAACCGAACGGCTAACTTGCTGGAAAGAAGAAGCGAAATCGCTAAACTGGGTCAGCGAATTGATGAGATGAAGGAAGATTCCACAAGCGGGGAAGCGCAGCTGGAAGTGCTGAGGTCTTTCATAGAAACTATGGCCGCCCGTGCTGCGTCCATCGACGAGAAACATCGAACGACTGAGCTGGAGGCTGTTAAAAAAGAAAATGAAATCAATGCGGCAGTCAGTTTGTTGCGGGATTTTGAGCTACGTGTCAGCAAATGGGACAGAGAACTTGGGCAAATTGAAGAAGAGCAGCAAAGTTCGGGCAGAATGATTGAGCAATCGCAGCGAGAAGTAGAAACAGCGAAAGAAAATATAGCGGCCATTGAAAAAACCGTGAATATGGCCTTGTCTGAATATGACGATCTGAAACTTGCCACAGAAAAAGTCAATGAAGAAATTACCGGTGCGAGAATTTCAGTATCATCGTGTGAAAGTGAAAAAGGCAACACGGATTTGATTATTTTAAGGATCAAGGACTCCATCGAAGAAATGAGTCAGGAGTGCAAAAAAAGGGAAGAAGACTTGGAGAGTATTCTTTCAGAACGCGAAGCTATCCTGTCCGGAAGCGCCGGATCGGCAGATGACTTAAAGGAGAAGGAAGAGGAGAAGAATTCCATTGAAAAATATCTTGCGGAGCTGACCGAAGAACGTGCTGTTGCCGTAAGCGTACTTTCTGAAAGCACGCAAGCTAAAAACGCGCTGGATGAAAAAATTAACATGCTTTTAACTCAAAAGTATGAGCTTGAAATCAAAAAAACAAAGAATGAAGCGCAGCTGGACGGATATAAAGATAAACTTTGGGAAGAATTTGAAATTTCCTATATTCAGGCGATTGAGTTTGCGAAAAAAGAATTTGCGATGGCTGCCGCGGTTAAAGAAAGCAGGGAGATCAAGGCTCGGCTAAAAGAACTGGGTGAAGTAAACGTTGGGGCAATAAAGGAATATGAAACAGTGAGTGAGAGATACACGTTTCTGACCGGGCAGCGCGCCGACATTCTTGGAGCGATGGGAACGCTGAAACAAATCATTTTGGACATGGATAAAACCATCAGGGAAAAGTTTAAAGAGAGCTTTAATCAGGTGGTCGTTCACTTTGAGGAAATCTTTAAAGAGCTTTTTGGCGGAGGAGTTGCTCAGCTGCGTCTTGAAGACGAGAGTAAACCGCTCGAATCTGGAATTGAGATTATTGCACAGCCTCCCGGTAAAAAATTGCAGAACATCAATTTGATGTCCGGCGGAGAAAAGACAATGACGGCCATCGCGCTAATGTTCGCTGTTTTGAGGACGAAACCGACACCGTTTTGTATCCTAGATGAGATTGAGGCTGCGCTGGATGATGCCAATATCGAACGGTTTGGTTCTTATTTAAAAAACTTTGACGGAATTCAATTCGCGCTCGTTACGCACCAGAAGGCGACGATGGAGTACGCGAATGTACTTTACGGCGTAACGATGCCGGAACAGGGGATTTCAAAAATTATATCGCTAAAGCTAGAAGATCAGGGAAAGGAAAACGACCATGGTTTTTGAAAAGAAAAAAAAATCATTTTTTGGTAGAATGTCGGAGAGAATTGCCGACGCCATTTTAGCGCGGCCGTCTATTGACGAGGAATTCATGGATGAATTGGAAGAGATATTGATAACTTCCGATGTTGGTATGGATACCACGATTAAAATCGTTGAAAGGCTCCGGAATGATATTAAAAAAATAGGGATTGCAAGTCCAGAAGGTGTAAAAAATCAGATTAAAAACATCATCGCTGAGATCATGGACAAAGGAGAAGCGCACAAGCTCTGCGCACAGATTCCGCTCATCATCTTGATGGTCGGCGTAAACGGCGGAGGAAAGACAACAAGCATCGGTAAGATTGCGCATCAGTTCAAAAATCAGGGAAAAACGGTGCTTCTTGCTGCGGCGGATACATTCAGAGCCGCAGCTGGGGAACAGCTTGAAATATGGGGAGAAAGGGCCGGCGTAAATGTCATCAGGCATCAGGAAGGCGCGGACCCGTCGGCTGTCATTTTCGACGCCATACAGTCGGCAAAAGCAAAAGACATCGATGTGCTGATTTGCGATACGGCGGGCCGGCTCCAGACGAAAAAGAATCTTATGGCAGAACTTGAAAAGATGAGTAAAGTCATTACAAGAGAATATCCGGAGGCAGCGCGCGAAACGCTTTTGGTGTTGGACGCGACGACCGGCAAGAATGCTGTTTCTCAGGCGAGGGAATTCGGAGGGATCACCGAAATAACCGGAATTGTTTTAACAAAACTCGATGGCAGCGCCAAGGGGGGTATAGTAATTACAATTTCTGATGAATTCAATCTTCCGGTAAAATTTATCGGAGTCGGGGAGAAAGTGGACGATCTAAAAGCGTTTGATCCGATTGAATTTGCGGGAGGAATTTTTGATGAGTAAGCCCATTGTAGCGGTCGTAGGCAGACCGAATGTAGGGAAATCTACTTTTTTTAATAAAGTCGTAGGCAGGCGTATTTCAATCGTAGAAGATACGCCGGGCGTAACACGTGACCGGATCTACGCGGAAGCAGAATGGAGGGACATTCATTTTGCCTTGATCGATACCGGAGGAATTGAGCCGGACAGTACCGACATCATACTCTCACAGATGCGCGAGCAGGCACAAATCGCCATGGAAATGGCCGATGTGATCTTATTTATGGTGGACGGTAAAGAGGGTCTTACCTCTTCTGACAGGGAAGTCGGGGAAATGCTTACGCGGACAGGCAAACCAGTAATCGTCGTGGTCAATAAAGTGGATACCGCTAAGCTTCCGGATGATTTTTATGATTTTTATGAGTTGGGGTTGGGTGAGCCTATTGCGATTTCAGCTTCCAACATGCTGGGGCTTGGCGAAGTACTCGATGAGATTGTCGGCAGCTTTCCCAAAAACATTGAAGAGGAAGATGAAGAAGTCATTAAAATAGCTGTAACAGGCAAACCAAATGTTGGCAAATCATCATTGGTCAATTGCCTTTTGGGGGAAGACCGGGTTATCGTTTCCGAGATTGCGGGAACTACGAGGGATTCCATTGACACACCCTTTGAAAAGGACGGGGAAAAGTACGTTCTGATCGATACGGCGGGGATCAGAAGAAGAAGCAAAGTGAGCGACGACATCGAAAAGTACAGTGTCATCAGAGCAATCGCCGCCATCGAGCGCTGTGATGTCTGTCTGCTGATGATTGACGCACAGGAAGGGATTACGGAACAGGACAAAAAAATAGCAGGGCTTGCCCATGAGGCGGGAAAAGGCATCATCGTTGTTGTTAATAAATGGGATTTGATCGAAAAAGAAACAAATACGATGAAAGTGTATCGAAAGAAAATGGAACAAGAACTTCAGTTTATGTCATACGCGCCATCCGTATTTATTTCCGTACTTGAGCGGCAAAGGATCGGAAGCGTGATTGATATGGCCAAAGTTGTAGCGGAAAAAAGAGCGCTTCGTGTTCCGACCGGACAACTCAACAACCTGATCGCAGACGCCACGATGATGAAACAGCCACCGTCGGATAAAGGCAAACGACTTAAACTTTACTACGTGACACAAGTTGGCGTGAAGCCGCCTTTGTTTTCTTTTCAAATCAACTCCAGAGAATTGATGCATTTTTCATACGCGAGGTACCTTGAGAATAAAATCAGAGAAGGGTATGGATTCGAAGGAACATCGATTAAATTTGTGTTTAGGGAAAAAGGAGACAAAGGGAATGTCTGATAAATTGTTTATAGTCGTCATGTTTGTCATTTCTTATATGATCGGTAATATTTCGCCGGCGATTCTGATCGGCAGGATGTTGGGGATCGACATCAAAAAGCAAGGCAGCGGAAATGCCGGAACAACGAATGTACTCCGCGTGATAGGTAAAAAAGCTGCCGCGGCAACGCTTTTAATTGATATCGGGAAAGGTGTTTTGGCAGTTTTGATTGGCAGGTATTTTTTGGGTGAAGGGCTTGCCATGTATTGCGGACTTGCTGCCTTTTGTGGACATATCTGGCCGGTTGTGTTTGGATTTAAAGGTGGAAAAGGCGTCGCCACTGCGTTTGGCGTCATTATGACTGTCCAGCCGCTTTTGGGTCTAATTGAACTGGCTGTTGTAATCGTGGTTGTACTTGTAACAAGACGTGTATCGGCGGGTTCGCTCGTCGGGGCAGCTATTTTTCCGTTTGTTGCATTTCTTTTTAGCCATTCATATTTGGTATGGGCTGCTCTGCTCGCTGCGATTGTAATCATCAAACATCGTTCCAATCTCGCGAGGTTGATAAAGGGACAGGAACCCAAGCTAAATTTTAAGCTGTAAGAAAGGTGAGGGAATTAATAATGAAGAAAATAGGTGTAATCGGTGCGGGAAGTTGGGGCACCGCGCTTGCCGTAACTTTGAGCGATAAGGGACATCAGGTAAAAATATGGGACATCGATGAGGAGCATCTCGGAAAGCTGTCGACGGACAGACAGAACGCACGTTACTTGCCGGATGTCCCTTTCAATGAAAACCTGCAAATCACCGAATCGATGCGTGAGGCGCTCGCCGACGTTGAAATGGCTTTGTTCTCGGCGCCCGCGCAGCATTTCAGAAATGCGCTCGGAGGCGCGCTCCCTTATATAAACAAAAACACAGTAATCGTCAACGTTGCCAAAGGGATTGAGCAAAAGACCTTAAAGCGAATGTCCGAGGTCGCGTTTGAATTGGATAAGAATCTGAAATATGTGGCGCTGTCGGGACCATCCCATGCGGAAGAAGTGGGCAGGTTTTTGCCGACAACCGTTGCGGTGGCGTCAGAAAGCATTGAGATCGCAGAATACGCGCAGGACGTTTTCATGACGGACCGCTTCAGGGTTTACACGAATCACGATGTGACTGGAGTCGAGCTGGGCGGCGCCCTGAAAAATATCATTGCGCTCGGCGCTGGAATTTCAGATGGAATGGGATACGGTGACAACGCTAAAGCGGCTATGATGACCAGAGGGATTGCTGAAATCTCAAGACTCGGCGTAAAACTGGGCGCTGACGTCCATACTTTTTCGGGTCTGACGGGAATCGGAGATCTTATCGTAACTTGTACAAGCATGCATTCGAGGAACCGAAGGTGTGGCATCATGATCGGAGAGGGTATGAATCCAAAAGAGGCTACGAAAAAGATCGGCATGGTGGTAGAAGGGATGTTTACAACAGAAGCTGCCTATGAACTGGCACAAAAGGTTGGCGTTGAAATGCCGATTACAGAAAGCATATATGCTGTCATCAATGAAAAGACAGACGCGCGCGAGGCCGTAAACAATCTGATGCGGCGAAATAAAAAACATGAAGGGGTTTAAGTTTTGGTAACAAGTGAAAATCAAAAAACATATATGATCACAACGTTCGGCTGTCAAATGAATGAACGGGATTCCGAGACGATCGCCGGCATGCTTTCTGAACTCGGCTATATCGAAGGGAGTAGCAACAAGACGGCAGATGTCGTCATCATCAATACGTGCAGTGTTCGTGAAAACGCGGACAAACGGTTTTTCGGAACGCTCGGGCAGCTGAAAAAAATCAAAGAAGGCCGCCCAGATTTTGTTGTGGGCGTTTGCGGTTGTATGATGCAGCAGCAGCATATCATCGATGAGATCAAACAAAAATATCCGTGGGTGGACATCATATTCGGCACACATAACATCAATGAACTCCCAAAGCTGATTGAAAGCGTGGTTTCTGAAAAGACGAAGCGAATCGAAATTTTGGAAGACGGAGGAGACATTATCGAAGGTCTTCCGGCAAAAAGACTGTATCCGTTTAAAGCGTTTGTTAACATCATGTACGGATGTGACAACTTCTGTACATATTGCGTTGTGCCATATACAAGAGGAAGGGAAAGAAGCAGAAAAGCAGAAGACATCCTGCTCGAAGTCCGTCAGCTCGCGGCAGACGGTGTAAAAGAGATTACTCTGCTGGGACAAAATGTAAACTCATACAAAGGAACAGAGGAGATCGGGTTTACAGAACTAATCTATATGTTAAACGAAGTAGAAGGCATCGAGAGAATAAGGTTTATGACTTCCCACCCAAAAGATTTATCAGACAAACTAATTAGCGCATATTCGGAATGTAAAAAGCTTTGCAACCATATACATCTTCCTGTGCAGTCTGGGAGCAGCAAAATACTTGCGAGTATGAATAGGAAATACACAAAAGAGGAGTATTTAGAGCTTATCGAAAAAGTGAAGAAGACCTCACCGGAAATAGCGATAACCACGGATATCATTGTCGGGTTTCCCGGCGAGACGGAAGCGGATTTTGAGGAAACGCTTGATTTGGTTAGGCAGGTAGAATTTGATTCTGCGTTTACATTTCTTTATTCAATCCGTAAAGGGACTCCTGCGGAAAACTATGAAGACCAGATCCCCGAAGAAATAAAGCATAAAAGATTCAATCGGCTTGTAGATATGCTAAATGAGATAACTTTAAAAAAGAACAAAGCTTACGAAGGCCGCAAAGAAAAGGTGCTCGTTGAAGGACTTAGCAAGACAAATAAAGAAGTGTATACAGGAAGAACAGAGTCTTTCAAACTTGTGAATTTTGAATCAGCAACAGATGTTTCGGGAAAAGTTGTGGATATTAACATAACAGAGGGGAAGACGTTTAATTTATTTGGCAAACTGGTATAAAATGGTATTAAAGTTATTGCAATTCTCATCCGGAATGTATATAATAAAATTAAAACGAGAGGGGTGGGGGATTGAATAACGAAGAAAAGATACTAATACTACTTGAACAAATGCACACAGAAATGACAGGGGTGCGAACCGATGTGTCGGACTTGAAAGCCGATGTGGCGAACTTGAAAACCGATGTGTCGGACTTGAAAGCCGATATGGTGACCATGAAAACCAATATGGCAGATATGCAAGAATCTATCCAAACTGTCATAGCTTCGCAACTTAGATTTGAGATTGAGGAGCTGCCGAGAATTGCCGCCGCTATTGAAGGCGTTATGGGTAGTAATGATAAAAATGTGGAACAAGACAACCGTATTTTGGTTTTAGAAAACAAATCAGAGAACCAGAATATAAGAATAACGGCATTAGAATATGCCCTTAAAGCGTAATCTGAAAAATATTTAGTTTGTTCAACAAATTAAAATAAAAAAGAATAAAGAAACAACCTCTCTAATATACTATATTGAACTTATAGTATTACGCAGGTACTTTTTGATCATACAGAAAAAGAACAGGCAAAGGGGAGGTTTTTAAATTTGGATAATATAAGTATATATGAAAGTATAGCGGAAAGGACACAGGGCGACATTTATATCGGTGTGGTAGGTCCTGTCAGAACCGGTAAATCCACATTTATTAAACGATTTATGGATTTGCTCGTGGTGCCTAATGTAAACAACGTTTACGTAAAGCAAAGAGTTCAGGATGAACTTCCTCAGAGCGGAGCAGGTAAAACGATTACAACGACAGAACCAAAATTTGTCCCGGCAGAAGCGGTCGGACTTGAACTGCCTGGAAATGCTAACTTTAGAGTGCGGATGGTGGATTGCGTCGGATATATGGTGCCCGAAGCGACGGGACATTTGGAAGACGGCAAGGCGAGGATGGTAAGCACGCCATGGCAGGAGAATAAAATTCCCTTTGAAGAAGCTGCTGAAATTGGCACAAGAAAAGTTATCGAAACACATTCTACCATCGGCGTCGTAATTACAACGGATGGGACGATCGGAGATATCGCCAGAGAATGCTACGAAGCGGCTGAAGAAAGAGTTGTTCGCGAACTTAAAGAACTTGGAAAGCCTTTTGTTATCGTTCTCAACACCGCGAAGCCGGAGGATGAGATGACGAAGGCAATCGCAGAAGATCTGGAATCCAGATACAGCGTACCAGTGAAGCCTGTAAATTGCGCGAGGATGAGCGCGACTGCGCTGGGCGAAATTTTGGAAGATACACTTTATCAATTTCCGGCTTCACAGATCAGTTTCCATTTGCCAGGATTTATCGAAGGGCTTTCTAATGACCATTGGATTAAAGCAACGATTATCAACAATGTTCGGGAATGGGCAAAGGCGTTCGATAATGTTAAGGACATCAAGAAAACAGTGGCCGCGCTTGCGGATGGTGAGATTATACGGGGCATCAACATTACGAATATGGATCTCGGTACGGGTGAGATTGAGGTTCTTGTTGAAGTCGCTGATGGATTGTTCTACAAAGTCGTCGAAGAACTGATGGATCAAAAAGTCAACAACGATTACGAGTTCTTCCAGCTTCTGAAAGAATTTTCTGAGGCGAAGAAATCCTATGATAAGCTGAAATATGCGATGGAGCAGGTTGAAGAATCTGGTTACGGAATCGTACAGCCAAAACTTTCCGAAATGGTTTTAGAAGAACCAGAAATTTTCAAACAGGGCAGCAAATATGGCGTAAGGCTCAAAGCGAAAGCTCCAAGCTTACATATCATAAAAACCGATATTACCACAGAGGTTTCGCCGGTGGTTGGAACCGAAAAGCAGTCAGAAGATCTGATCAAATATCTGCTGTCGGAGTTTGAAAGCGATCCATCGAGGATTTGGGATACCAATATTTTTGGTAAATCGCTTTATGAAATGGTTACAGAGCAAATGGAAAACAAGTTATCCAATGTGCCTGAACATATACGGATCAAAATACAAAGGTCGCTGCAGAAAATCAGTGACGAAGGAAAAGAATACTTTATCTGCATTGTACTATAAGCAAAGCAGAGAATTAAACTAAGCGGTGGCTTTGAAGAATCAAGGCCGCCGCTTAATTTTAAAATTTTCGTTGACTTTGTCCTTATTACATATATAATAATATGTAATATCTTACGAAAGGACTACAAAAATGAAAAGTACACTACAAAAGCTCCAAAAGCTTAAACAAGAAAAAGACGCTATTATCCTGGCTCATTATTACCAAAGCGAAGAAATCCAGGAGCTTGCTGATCATGTTGGAGATTCCTATTACCTCAGCAAAATAGGCAAAGAAGCAAAGGAAGAAAGAATCGTACTCTGTGGTGTCCGGTTTATGGCAGAATCCGCGAAAATTTTGTCTCCGCAAAAAACGGTGCTTCTAGCCAATCGGGACGCCGGTTGTCCCATGGCGGATATGGCAGACATTAACCAGATAAATAAACTCAAAAATCAGCATCCGGATGCGGCCGTCGTTTGCTATATCAATACGCCGGTTGAAGTTAAAGCGGTCAGTGACGTCTGTGTAACCTCAAGTAATGCCTATAAGATTGTTGAGCAGCTGCCTCAGCGGAAAATTATTTTTCTTCCGGACCAAAACCTGGCTGCCTACGTAGCAAGTCTCTGTCCAGACAAAGAAATCATCCCCTATTCCGGATTTTGTATCGTTCATCATCAAATGATGGCTGAAGAGGTGCTTGAACTAAAAGAAAAGCATCCGAAAGCTCTCGTCCTTTCGCATCCTGAAAACAGGAAGGAGGTTCTGGATATTTCAGATTACGTCGGCAGTACACTCGGGATTATCCAGTATGCACATGCCTCTTCCGAAAAAGAGTTTATCATTATTACCGAAGAAGGCATACGGTATCAACTTAAAAAACAAAATCCTGACAAAAGTTTTTATTTTTCTAACAAGCCTTCGATGATCTGCAGAAATATGAAAAAGACAACTATTGAAAATGTGCTCGAAACTTTGGAAACCGATGAAAACCAAATCGTTATCGATGAAGATATAAGGCTCAGGGCCTTACGTTGTCTGGAAAGAATGCATACGGAGATAGAATGATGCAAAGTTTTGATATTGTTATCGCCGGAAGCGGTGCAGCTTCTTTGTATTGCGCCACTCATTTGAATCCGGAACTTAAAATTTTAATTCTGACAAAAGCAGGCATTCGGCAATGCAACTCTTATTTAGCTCAGGGCGGTATTACGACGGTTCTGGATGAAGAGGATAAAGCGGATTTTATCGAAGATACAATGCTGGCAGGAAAAAATGAGAATGACAGGCCTGCGGTTGAATTATTAGCAGAAAAGGCGATGGAGGTTCTAGACGACCTGGTTAGTTTTGGTGTGCCTTTCAGCCGGAAAAACAATCAATTATGTTACACAAAAGAAGGCGCCCATCGCAAAAACCGGATTGCATATGCAAAGGATCAGACCGGCAAGTATGTCATGGAGACTTTAATTGATGTCATCCAACGAAAATCAAATGTAACAATATGGGAAAATATGCCCTTAATCGACATTCTGGAAGACGAAAACCATCAGTGTGCCGGTGTTATCGTTGACAGAGGAGGTCAAACCGAAACTCTGTATTGTCAAAGAGTAATTTTGGCGACCGGAGGAATCGGCGGACTGTTCAAAAACTCCACAAACGATCCGACGGTCACAGGTGATGGTCTTGCTATTGCGTCTGAGCATGGAGTCGGGCTTAGAAATATCGGCTATATTCAATTTCATCCGACGACGCTTTACGACCCATGCGGCAATGGAAAGAGATTTCTAATCAGTGAGTCTGTGAGAGGTGAAGGCGCCTATTTATTAAATCAGAAAAAAGAAAGATTTGTTGATGAATTACTGCCAAGAGACGAAGTTTGTAAAGCGATTCTAAGGGAGCAGCAAAAAACACCAAAGACGCCTTACGTATTTTTGGATATTTCGCACGAAGATGAAACATTTATTAAAGAGCGATTTCCTTTCATCTACCAAACCTGTCTTGAGCATGGTTATGATATGACGAAAGAAGCCATTCCGGTTACACCGGCAGAGCATTACCATATGGGGGGCATTGCAATCGACTTAAATGGACGCACTTCAATGAAACACTTATATGCGATTGGGGAGGCGGCGTGCAGCGGTGTTCACGGCAGAAACCGGCTGGCAAGCAATTCACTCCTGGAAGCGGTTGTATTTGCGAAAGCATGCGCCCAAGATATCAATGAAAACCTTCGCGGGCAAACTTTATCTCATCATTCTGTTTTTAAACAGGCGGACAAGCAAACGAAAAGCGGAATCGTAGCTAATTTAATTATCCAAGAAAACGGAGAGGTAAAAGATGAACTATTCTATCGTTGACACGTTAATTAATAATGCTTTTTTAGAAGATTTTCCCTATGGAGACATCACAAGCGAATCACTTTTTTCAGAGACAGATGAAAGCAGCGCCAGTCTGATTGCTAAAGAAGAAGGAATAGTCGCAGGGATCTCAGTATTCATGAGAGTTTTTGAGCTCCTGGGCGATGTTCAATGTAAATGTCTTTGCCAGGATGGGCAGAAAGTAGTTTCGGGTACTCTTCTTGCGTCTTTATCCGGAAAAACAATAAATATTTTAAAGGGTGAAAGAACCGCTTTAAACCTTATTCAAAGGATGAGCGGCATCGCGACTATTACCCATCAATATGTGCAAGGCTTAAATGGAACCAAAACAAAATTGCTGGATACCAGAAAAACGACGCCCGGCCTGCGATATCTTGAGAAATACGCGGTAGCTGCCGGTGGCGGCACAAATCACCGGTTCAGTCTATCTGACGGCATTTTGATCAAGGATAACCATATTCACGCGGCCGGAAGCATTACGAAGGCAATTCAGCTTACGAGAGACAAACATGGATTTGTGCGTAAAATAGAAGTGGAGACAGAAAACCTTACGATGGTGCGGGAAGCTTTGGAAAGCAAAGCGGACATCATCATGCTGGACAATATGAGCAATGAGGAGATTAGGGAAGCGCTGCAGCTTATCGATGGCCAAGCGTTGACGGAATGTTCCGGAAACATTACGCTTGACCGGATAAAGACACTGAGCCGTCTGGGTGTTGATTATATTTCATGCGGAAGTTTAACCCATTCATATAAATCCTTAGATATCAGCCTGAAATTTTAATCAGAGAGGAGGTGACTCTTTGAGCTTAGATAATAAGGATTTTTATATGTCTGTGAATTTGGTTATGTTTAAAGTAGAAAATGCAAAGCGGGAGGACGCCAAAAAGTTACCAAAAAAAAGATTAAAAGTACTCTTGATGAAGAGAAACAAAGAGCCTTTTAAAGGGTGCTGGCTATTCCCTTATGGATTTGTAAACATAGATGAAAGCCTTGATGACGCCGTATATCGTAAATTAAAAGAAACAACCAAAATGGATAATATTTTTTTGGAACAGCTGTACACCTGGGGAGCTGTAGATCGGGACCCTACGGCAAGAGTCATCGCCACTTCTTATATGGCTATTATTCCGGAAGATCAATTGAAATCTCAGGAGATTAAGGAAAGAGAAGAATTGAAATGGTTTACGGTTTCTAAAGAATTCGTTTCTTTTGAGAAAACAAGTGACGTTGAAATGACTTCAAAATACCTGGTCTCTCTTATTAATGATGAAGAAAAAGTAACCATTGCCTATTACGTAAAGGAGAAAACATTTACCAGCGGATTTGAAAAAAGAAATAAATATTCTTATGAGCATTACCTGGAACACAGTGAAAAAATGGCATATGACCACATCAAAATTCTGGATTACGCTCTGGATCGGATTAAGAATAAAGTTTTTTATACCAACATTGCGTTCGGACTGCTTCCGGAGTACTTTACACTTACGGAGTTACAGCAAGTTTATGAGTTACTTCTTGGTAAGCAATTGGTTAAATCAAATTTCCGGCAACTGATCGGTAAAAAGGTTGAGAAAACAGAGCAAATCAAAAAAGATGGCGCGTACAGGCCTTCTCAGCTATATCGATTAAAAAAGGAGTCTGTTTTAGGATAAAAGCTTGTATTTCATTGAGAAAGAGCATATACTAACTTTATGAAAAAATATTCAGAAGAACAAAAAGCTACGATAATCGTTGTGATTATTACAGCATTTGTTACAACATTTACAGGCAGCGCGTTGAACTTATCGATTCCGACGATGGGTAAAGAGTTTCACGTTAGCGCCAGCCTGATTGGATGGGTCGTTACCGCGTATATGCTTGCGGTCGCGGCCTTGTCTGTTCCGTTTGGAAGGCTGGCCGATATTACACGAAGAAAGAAAATTCTTGTACTGGGAATTTTTGTTTTTTCGTTGTCCTCTTTAGCGTCAGCATTTGCATGGAATTTTTGGATCATACTCCTGCTGAGGATTGTCCAGGGCATGGGAGGCGCCATGATCTTTAGCACAAATACAGCAGTCCTGGTCAGCGCTTTTCCGGAAAACGAGAGAGGCAAAGCGCTCGGGTATTCGGTTGCCTCAACCTATGTGGGACTTTCTTTGGGACCGGTTGTCGGAGGTCTTTTAAATCACTACTTCGGCTGGCGTTCCATTTTCATTCTGACGTTTATCATCAGCGGAATGGTATGCTATACAGCGATAAAGAAACTTCCACGGGGTGATAAAAATCAGGATAAGATCACACTGGATATATCTGGAATTATTTTGTACGTGTGTATGATTGTCGCGGTGATGTATGGATTTTCATCGTTTTCAACATCCAAACTCGCGGCTTTCTTCATCGGAGGCGGCTTGATTTTGGGCGTATGCTTTGTCAGACATGAATTGAAAATAGAAAAACCGATCGTTGGAATCAGACTGTTCACTGGAAATATCGCATATGCGTTTTCGAATATCGCAGCGCTTCTGAATTACGGCGCTACATTTGCCATAGGGTATTTGCTCTAGATTTATCTGCAGGTCGTTATGGGCTTCAGCTCACAAATCGCCGGCCTTATACTCATTGCCCAGCCTGTCGTAATGGCTGCTTTATCTCCGTTTGCCGGCAGACTTTCCGATAAGATATCACCTTATAAATTGGCATCTTTTGGAATGGGTCTTTGTGCTGCAGGTATTTTATTTTTTGTGTTTATTTCAGAAAAGTATCCGCTTTGGCTGATTATCACAGCGCTTGTTGTGACAGGAGTCGGGTTCGCGTTTTTTTCGTCCCCGAATACGAACGCCATTATGTCTTGCGTAGAAGAAAAAGATTATGGCGTTGCTTCCTCGTTACTCGCCACTATGCGTTCGATTGGGCATACGTCGAGCATGGCGATCGTAACACTGATCGTCGGAATGTATATGGGAAATACGGTCTTAACAGAAGCAGAGCCAGCGGTATTGGTTCGAACGATGCATACAGCTTTTATTGTATTTACAATCATTTGCTTGGCCGGAATCTTTATTTCTGCCAAGCGAAAGTTGAAAAAGGAGAATAGTAAATAATGAAAAAACAAATTAACAGCCAAGGCGCCCCCTTGGCGATCGGTCCATATTCACAGGCGATTGCCGTCGGAGGAATGGTTTTTGTATCCGGGCAGATTCCGCTCAATCCAAAGACAGGTGAGATTCCGGAAGGTATAACCGCGCAAACGAGACAATCGCTGGAAAACATTAAAGCGATCGTCGAAGAAGCAGGCGGAAGCATGGATCATATTGTAAAATGTGGCGTATTTATCAAAGATATGAATGAGTTCACGGAGATGAACAACGTATATAATGAATTTTTTAATGAACCCTATCCTGCAAGGTTTGCGGTGGAAGTTGCCAGGCTTCCAAAGGATGTCAGGGTAGAAATAGACGCGATTGCCGTTCTTTAGCTCAATAGCTTTTCTTTCACAAAAATAGACGTAAAAAACGAAAAGGAGAAAAGAAATGGAAAAGATTAATTTTGAGACATATTTGAAAAAGTATCCGGATGAAAAAGGTTATTTTGGCAAGTACGGAGGCGCTTATTTGCCGCCGGAACTGGAGCCGGCTTTTAAGGAAGTGGAAGAAGCGTATAAGACGATCTGTCATTCAGCGCATTTTATCAGCGAGCTTCGAAGGATCCGAAAAGAATTTCAGGGAAGGCCTACGCCGGTTTACCACTGTGAAAGATTGTCAAAAGATTTAGGTACGACACAGATTTACTTAAAAAGGGAAGATTTAAACCATACAGGCGCACATAAATTAAATCATTGTATGGGCGAAGGCCTTTTAGCTAAATATATGGGGAAGAAGAAACTGATTGCGGAAACAGGCGCAGGCCAGCATGGCGTAGCGCTCGCAACTGCCGCGGCGTTTTTCGGACTTAAGTGCGAGATACACATGGGCGAAGTGGACATTGTGAAACAAGCGCCAAATGTGGCCAGAATGAGACTTCTCGGAGCAAAAGTAGTTCCTGTTTCACATGGGCTAAAGACGCTAAAAGAAGCAGTTGATTCCGCTTTTGAAGCTTACCTTGCAGATTATGACAACTCGATATACTGCATTGGGTCAGTCGTTGGCCCGCATCCATTTCCACTGATGGTCAGAGATTTTCAGATGGTCGTCGGTACCGAAGCGCGTGAACAATTCCTGGAAATGACAGGCTATCTTCCGGACGCGGTTGTCGCTGCTGTGGGCGGCGGCAGCAATTCAATGGGCATCTTTTCAGGATTTCTTGCTGATCCTGTGGATATTTTTGGTATCGAGCCAATGGGAAAAGGAAGAGAACTCGGGCAGCATGCCGCGTCGATTACCTTTGGCGAGCGGGGAATTATGCATGGATTTGAAAGTATCATGCTAAAAGATGAAAAAGGGGATCCGGCGCCGGTTTATTCAGTGGCAAGCGGGTTGGATTATCCGTCGGTTGGTCCTGAACACGCGTTTCTCCACGACATTGGCAGGGTAAAATACGATTCTGCTACGGATGAAGAAGCCCTTGATGCTTTCTTTATGCTATCCAGAATGGAAGGCATTATTCCCGCGATTGAGAGCTCGCACGCTCTTGCCTACGCGATCAAGCTCGCAAAGAAAGAAAACAACCCCGGATTCGTGCTGGTCAATCTTTCCGGAAGAGGTGATAAAGACATGGATTATATCCTTGAACATTACGGAGACAGATTATAACGCATCCGTAGAAAAAAATTCGACCTCTGTGCGTTTCAACGAGGCGGGAGAAATCTCCCGCCTCGTTATAGACAGAGCCCTGGAAAAGTGATAAAATAGAGGTCGGAAGTTGTTGACTTTTGGAGGTTGCTGTGTTTGATTATTTTGGCGTTCTAACAAATATACCCCACTTATTGGCGGTTCTTTCGATCGTTAATTTGGTCATTGCACTTGCGATTATTTTTCTGGAACGAAAAAACCCTTCAGCGACGCTGGCCTGGATCATGATTCTTTTTCTGCTCCCGGCAGTCGGAATTATTCTATACGCGTTTTTATCACAGAATATTTCACGTCAAAAGATCTTCCGGTTAACAAAATCAGAGGAAGAGGTAATTGGAAGCGCCCTTGCTCAGCAGATTAAGGAAATTGATAATCGTGAGTTTGAGTTTACCACAGAAGAAGCAGTACGATGGAAAGACATGATTAAGTTGAACCAAACGTACGCGAACGCGTTTCTGACACAGGACAACCGTATCTTTTTAATGACAGACGGAATGCATATGTTTGACAGCCTGATTAACGACATTCGAAGTGCTCAGAGCAACATCAACATCATGTTTTTCATCATTAAAAATGATTTCGCCGGTAGAAAACTGATCGATGAACTGACCAAAAAGGCGAAGGAAGGGATCGAAGTCAGGCTTCTCATCGACGCGATGGGCGGCAGACAAATCTCGCGTAAAGATCTTTCAGAGCTTAAAGAAGCTGGCGGGAAATACGCGTTCTTTTTCCCGCCAAAATTTAAATATCTGAACTTAAAATTGAACTATAGGAATCACAGGAAAATTGTCGTAATCGACAGTGAAATCGGCTATATCGGCGGATTCAATATCGGAAAAGAGTATCTTGGCCAGAAGAAAAAGTTCGGCTACTGGAGAGATACACATTTGCGCGTGTTGGGAAGCGGTGTACAGGATATTAACGCGAGATTTTTACTGGACTGGCGATTTGCGGCAAAAGAAAACATTGTGCTTTCGGAAGCATATTATTCAAAAGTCATTTCGGCAGGCATCACAGGGCTGCAAATCGTATCGAGCGGACCGGAGTCCGGTAAAGAAGAGGTCAAACACACTTATATGAAGATGATCACTTCTGCCACAAAAAATGTTTACATTCAAACGCCATATTTTGTTCCGGATGCCAGCATCTTAGAATCACTTAAACTGGCGGCATTATCCGGCGTGGATGTCAGGATCATGATCCCCTGTATGCCCGATCATATGTTTGTATACTGGGCGACCTACGCCTATGTAGGGGAACTGCTTGATTCAGGGATCCGAGTGTTTATTTATGATAACGGATTTATGCACGCAAAAACGATGGTGGTTGACGGACAGGTGGCTTCGATCGGCTCCGCGAATTTTGATAGACGCAGCTTCAGGCTGAACTTTGAAGCCAACGCAATCATTTATGACGCGTCAGAGGCTTATAAACTTGAGGCGATCTTTGAAAATGATATCACACATTGTCATGAATTAACAAAGGCGCTTTATCAAAAGAGGTCAATATTGATTCACTTTAAAGAATCAATTTCCAGACTGCTATCCGATCTACTGTAGATTTATATACAAAACTTAGTTTTCAAGGAGGAATTCAATGTATTTTAACAATTTAGACGTGACAGATTCGGAAGTCAGCGCGATCATCAGAAAAGAAATGTCGAGGCAGGAAAACAAAATCGAGATGATCGCTTCAGAGAATTTTACAAGCAGCGCAGTGATGGAAGCATGTGGAAGCGCGCTTACAAACAAATATGCAGAAGGGTATCCAGGAAAAAGATATTACGGTGGCTGTGAGCATGTAGATGAAGTTGAAGCTCTGGCAATTGAGCGGGCAAAAAAGCTTTTTGGCGCTGAGTATGCTAACGTGCAGCCTCATTCGGGCGCCAGCGCAAACATCGCAGTGTACTTCGCGTTTCTGAAACCGGGCGATACTGTCCTTGGGATGAGCCTTTCAAACGGCGGTCACCTGACACATGGCAGCCCGGCAAATATGTCCGGCCAATACTATAATTTTGTTCCCTATGGTCTTTGTGACGATACGGAAACCATAGATTTCGATCAGGTAAGGGCGCTTGCGAAAGAACATAAACCGAAGATGATTGTTGCCGGGGCCAGCGCGTATCCGAGGATCATCGATTCATCCAAATTCAGAGAAATCGCAGACGAGGTCGGCGCGATTCTCATGGTGGACATGGCCCACTTCGCAGGACTCGTCGCTGCGGGCGAGCATCCAAACCCAGTCGAATATGCCGATATCGTTACGACAACGACCCATAAAACACTGAGAGGGCCGAGAGGTGGTGCGATTTTGGCGAAAGAAGCCTTTGGGAAGCAGATTAACAAAGGGATATTTCCAGGCATTCAGGGCGGACCGCTCATGCATGTCATTGCAGGCAAAGCCGTCTGCTTTAAGGAAGCGTTAAAACCAGAATTTAAAACGTATCAGAAGCAAGTGACTGCAAATGCGAAAACGCTGGCGGCAGAACTTGTGAAAAGAGACTTTAAATTGGTCTCAGGAGGGACAGACAATCATTTGGTTTTACTGAACCTGATCAATAAAAACCTGACAGGTAAGGAAGCGGAGAGAATGCTGGATGACGCAAACATCACGACCAACAAAAATGCTGTTCCAAACGATCCACAAAGCCCATTTATAACCAGCGGCATACGTCTTGGAACACCGGCCATGACAACAAGGGGATTTAAAGAAGCGGAATTTGTGAAAGTTGCCGAAGCGATTGCTTTGGTTGTGGATCATCCGGAAGACGTGCAAAAATCTGAAGAAGCCAAAGCCATCGTCAAAGAGCTTTGTGAAACCTATCCACTGTATGTGTAAAGCTTTTTGAATTAAAAGCGGGGATTGCAAAGGGGTGTCCCCTTTGCCGCCCGCCAAGGTACTAAAGGATGCGAAGTGGCGGAGCCACTTCTTTTGTTTGTTACTGTGGAATGCAAATTTTTGTTCCGATCATCAAGTTGTATGGATCCATATCGGGATTAGCTTCCATAATGGCATTGAGCGTGACACGATGTTTCTTCGCGATCATATACAGCGTATCTCCCGCGGTGATGGTGTACACTATTCCGCTGCATTCCGGCATACAATCCATGTCTTCTTCCGGCATATCATCAGAATCATTTGGCAGAATGTCGTCTTCTATAATTTCTTCATTTTCTCTGCCGGGAATACAAAGTTTGACACCGATTCTCAGATTGTATGGATTTATGATTCTGTTTGCTCGCATGAGAAGCCCGACCGGTACGCGGTAAGTTTGAGCGATGGTATAAAGCGTGTCGCCCGGGTTAACTGTATATACATCTTTGCATATGTATTTTCTGCGCATAATAAAAAAATCACCTCTCGTCATTAGGGCACAGGGGCCTTATTTTCTATTATATTATTTTAATCCGGCCATTTTTGTGATAGAATTAATGCAATTACTTAAAAATAGTTGTAGTGGCCATTGATTTTGTTAATCGATGGCTAGAAAGGAAAGACAGTTTGAGAAGTTTTTTTAACCCGGTCACGATCTTACTGATCGTCGTGATGGCTTACTCTTCCATCAGCAGCGGCAGATTCAACAGTCCGATGGATTGGTTTATAATTACGGTGCTGACGCTTCCGGGCATTTTTATCGCACTATCGTTTCATGAATTCGCCCATGCGTTTACAGCGTATAAATTAGGTGATCAGACACCGCGATTTCAAAAGCGGGTTACTTTAAACCCTGCAAGACACATGGATCTGTTTGGTTTTTTGTGCCTCGTTTTTATAGGGTTTGGGTGGGGCAAACCTGTCATGATCAACCCGCAAAACTTTAAAAATCCAAGGAGGGATGGACTTCTGGTATCCCTGGCAGGCGTCACAATGAACCTGTTTTTAGCATTTTTGCTCGGTGCGATTCTTGCGATTTATGTGAAGACGGCGCCAATGTTCGTTCAGACCTACATAGGTGACGTGATTTTAAACATGATCTTATTTGCGATCCGTATCAATCTGATTCTGATGATTTTTAATTTAATTCCGATTCCGCCACTCGACGGGTTTAATGCTGTTACGGAGATTTTTAACATCAAACGTACAGAACTCTACTATAAAATCTATCAGAACGGATTCGTGATCTTGCTCGTTCTAATCCTGCTTGATGCCATTAGTGTGATCTTTAAATACACGGTGACACCGATGTTTTACTCTATCTTGAGGTTTTTTTTGTAGAACACTATATTCTGCAAGAATTCTCCGAGTACCCGCAACCCATTGATGTATATAAGTTGCGGGTTTTATTTCCATTTTTTTCCTTGGTACCATGGATAACCCAGCTTCATACGATGTACCATGTAAAAAAACAAGCACGATGGATCTCATCGTGCCCTTCAATTGAGTCAGGAGGATTCTTATGGGTTCAATTACAATATATAAAAGGTTAATCCCTGCCGGTATAGACGATCCTTTCATCACTGACCAAACCTTTACCTTCACATTGCTGGGCGGTAAAATTGGCGGCTCCACCATGGATCTCATCCGAAGCGGCACTATGATGGTTGGAGATACGCTTACCTTTAATGATTTACCTTTGGGGTGGACGTATCGTCTCAGGGAAGATCCCCCCGTCAGCACGGCGAATTGGGTACCTATAGGTTCAACACTCATGGACATATTAACCCCTTTTTTTTATGTCCAGTTGAACGAAATCACCCCCGATGTGACTATAGATGCGACAAGCTATTACGCACCGGCCAGAAAAGTCCAGGGTTCAAGCCTTCCCCAGAGAATGGGCGGAATCTCGGTTACTCCGCTGGCCGGTTTCAGTTCTGATTTAAATAATTTTGTGGTCAGTCCGATCGTAATCACTGACAGCCTGGGAAATCCTGTCACCACTTTTTATTACGGCAGCAACTACGATTTTTTGATTACTTTTAGGGAAACTGCCTTGCTGCAATTTGAATATTTTCATGACGATCTCACAGGTACAGACTTTATGACTTACCAACTTCCGCCACAGCTCAAAGTACAGCAAACAACTGTTGATCATTCCCCCTACCCTATATTTGGGGATAGCATATCTCCGGGAGGACCAAGACCGGTGATCGGCTACTATAGTATCGACATTGACGGCCTGATCAAAGTGCATTTCGATGACGTGGATAGATACGGGAATCCGGCCTTAGTCTTTGACGAGGATTTGCAGGAGTATGTGCTGGTAAATTTCATCGATTACTATAGCGACGCTGTATTCACCTTGGACATCACAGCCCAGTTCCTGCAGGCCGGCAGCGGCCAGCAGATTGATTTCGGCAATGGCGTCATCATAACCATCACGGTTGAAAACCCGCTGTCCGGGACTCTGACCATCTCAAAAACCGCCATCGTCTCCGCCATAACGGACAAAACCGTCAAATATACCATAACCATCACCGCTCAGAACGGGCCGGTTCATGGCATCACCCTAAATGATTTTGAACAGCCCGGTACGAACGGCTTTATCAGAGAGGCTGTATTCAGAGATATGACCGTCTCGGTAAACAGCGGCACGCCCTATACGCCCCCTGAGTTTGCGTCGCTTGTGGGTCAGCTGTTCGGCAACGGCTTCAATCTCGCCTTCCCTGGTATAACGCTAGCCGCGAATGAGCAGATCGTGGTTGAATTCACTTTGGATGTTGCCGACTTGATTCGCGACTGGGCGGCAGCGAATTCGGGAACCGCGGGAGAATACAACTTTGACATCTGGCTGTATAACCGTGCCACGGCCCAGGGCTTGGACGAATATGACACGCCCACGCCATCGGTTATCGCCAACAACAGTGCACATCTCGAGCGCCGGTTCTTTAGGAAAACTGGTGCGCAGGACCAAAGCTATGACTATACCGCCAAATGGAGTAATTGGACTGTCGGCGACGGCGTGACGGAGCTTAACGGCAGCACCGTGACTGACACGCTGACGGGGCTTCTCTTTGGCGGAAACAATACGATGCCCAACGGAGAAAACGGAGCCTATGTGACTTTTTACGATGCAGCCGACGTAGCCATCGCCAGCTGGTACATCCCCGTAGCGGCTGGCGCGACAGGCTTCTCCTTTACGGTCCCACCCCAGGAGGAGATTGTTGTTACCGGATTGCGAGGAGACGGCATCTTTGTTCAGGCCAGAGTGAATCATATCACGAATACGCTCCCTTATGGCCCCATCTTTAGGATCGGCGTCGAACCCTTCTGGACCACCGTCGCGGATCTCAGTGATTTCGACAGCAGCTATTCTAATACGTATTATAATACCATAGCCATAGACATAAACGGCGACCACCCCAGCTACACCGCGGGCGTTCAGATCAACAGGCCGGGCGCCACGCCTGCGATCACAAAATCCGTTGCTTTCGGCGGCGCCGGCGCTGAGCCGGAATACGTCGAATGGACGATCACATACTATGTCCCCGGCTTGGCCTATAATCGGCCGGTATGGGTTACGGATGACTGCTTTATCTATCTCTACGGTTTTGGCGGCGATGCCATCGGGTCCTATAGAAGGTTCGTAGTGCTTAACGTACCCGACAACCTTGTCGTTACGGTATACAGCACGGCTCTGGGTGAAAGAACCCTGACCCGCAATGTAGACTATACGCTCATAGACCCGGTTAACAACAATGGTTACTATCCGCCTACGTATTTACTCGGCAATTGGTTCTTGTATTTTATCGCAGACACGACCGGGATTGCATGGTCGCAGCTCGAAGAGAACAGCCTATGGCCCTTTCAGGATGATACCTGGCTCACCATAACCTACAGGATACCACTTAGCACACCCGTGGAAAATGGCGCCAACATCATGACCCTTAAGGAAGCGTTCCAGTGGTCAAAGGGTGCATTTTTCAGCGACATGCAAAACTGGGTAGACGGACACAATCCCATTCAGGACGTTTACGCCCACTCGGATATAAGATGGGCAATCCGCAAGAGCGGGTTGGTAAGCGGCAATGAAATCACATACCGGATTGAGCTTCGGAGTGAATACTTCGCTTTAGCGGATGTGTACACCGATATCTTTGATTCTAGAATGGAATATGTTCCTTTTTCGTTCCGCATTTGGAAAAGTTTCGCCCCCTCTGTCTACTACGGCCCCTATGAAATTGTAGGCGGCGTGTTCACCGACATGCTGAGCGAGAGTATCGCCGGGAACACCATGTCCTTTGATTTTCTGCATATGTACCGTGTAGATTGGGGCCCTGGCGGGGCGGTCTATTACCCCGGCCCTCCGCTTCTTTCTGACCCTCCCGCTCCGGAATCCTACTTTATGGAATACACCATGAGACTCAGGGAGGATGCGCCTCTGGGGGAATACACGGTCACGAACTTGGCGTCGATCAACGGTTTTACCAACAGTTGGCCGGCCGACATCGGTACAAAAATCGTAGAGAAGACCATGGATGCCGTCAGTAACGTCGCCACGGTGACCATCCTCATCAATCCGGAGGAAAGAACGCTGGCAGGTGGCGCCGGGCGGTACACCGTGACCGATCAGATGAGCAGCACATTGGCGATCTACCTTAGCACCATCGTGGTCGAGGCGTGGGAGAATGGCGAGTGGGTTACGCACGCCCTGACCAACTCAAACTCCGGAGATCTATGGACTTACACTACGACAGGCTCAAATCTGATTACCTTTGTCGTACCCGACAGCACCATGCTCCGAATCACATACAAGGCGCTGATCAGAGGCGAGGCGGGTGACACTGTCACCATCAGCAACTATGTGGTAGTTAATGGCGAATACTATGACTCTGTTGAAGAAGAGTTCTATATTACGGACACCAACGCCAGCGCATCTGGAACCAGAACGACAGTCACCGTGACCAAATACGATTCTGAAGAGCCAGAAATACTCCTTAACGGTGCAATCTTTGCCCTTTATATCGGGCTTGCCTACCCTGGGTGGGATACGGTAAGGGTTCCCAGTGGCATTGACAGAATCATTACTGTGGGAACCATGGACTTTTATTACCTCGCCAACGGGACCACCGCGGACAACGGCCGCCTTGTGTTTGACAACCCGTGGCTAACACCCGCCCACATGGCCATATACGCCTTAAAAGAGCTCCGGGCGCCGGTTGGATATGAGATGTCAGTGGAACCGGTGACCCTGTTCTCCTATACCATGCCTACCGATGAGCAAAAAGCAGCCTTAGGGGAGAGGCAGAATGATGTGCAGCAGATTTCCGACGTAATCCCCATTCCCGATTTCAGGCTGGCTAACATATCCGCAATCATTCACGGCTTTAAGTCAATCGTTGGAGAAAATCCCCCCGAAAAGATCTTTACTTTCCATCTCACACAGGTAGCGGATGCCAGCGGGACAACGATACCCAGCCCGCATACGGACACAACGACAACGCTGGGGCAGGGCAGCTTTGGCTTTTCGCTATTAAACCTCATGCCGGGTATCACTTACTATTATAAGATAACCGAGGACATAGATCTCACCGATACGGGCTGGGTCTACGATCCAGAGGCGACTACAGGAAAGATCGTCATTGTGGATGTTGGCATTGACGAAACTGTGACAGTGACGTATCCAAGCGGCGGCGGTGAGGTAACATTTACAAATGTCTACACCACAACCCAGGAATGTGAACTGGCCGATCTTACCATTGTTAAAACCGCCGACAAGACCATCGTCTCCCCGGACGATCTGCTGACCTATACCATCACGGTTACCAATAACGGCCCGGACGACGCCCAAAACGTTACCGTTACTGATATCATACCTGCCGAAT
>Ga0123353_10000587_pt1 | contig 44450 bp, 45 predicted proteins | sample TergutLab28metaG_3_FD_92763 | JGI IMG/M metagenome (GOLD analysis project Ga0123353, IMG submission 92763) | Labiotermes labralis P3 segment gut microbial communities from Petit-Saut dam, French Guiana - Lab288 P3 | ecosystem: Host-associated > Arthropoda: Insects > Digestive system > Gut ... | reverse complement strand
AAAGAATACAAAGCGAAAACCGAGAACAAACTCCCCTTTTCCAAGGTTTTGAAACGAAATCTCTTTGACCTCGATAACTTCGCTGCATTCTTGGAGACACTGGAGACAAATTAGATTGACGTGATAGGGTCGCCGGGTGTTTTGACTTATCCTGTCGTTTATGATAAAATACTATATTGAAATGAGGTCGAGCAAAATGGAACATTTCTTTCTTTTGGGCGAAGACCTGCCCGAAAATATAGGTATACAAATGTACGGCGTTGAGCACCTCGCTTGGCTCGCGGCCGCCGCAGTCGCTTGCGTTGCGCTGTGCCTTATATACAGGCGCAGAACGCAACCCGACCGGCTGCGCATGGGGCTAGTCATCGCCGTCATAATCACCGCGCTACAGATATGGAGGATAATCTTTCAGATTAACGGCGGGGTGTTTGGCATGGATTATCTCCCGTTCCATCTCTGTGACGTGGCGCAAGCCCTTGTACTTATCCACGCCATACGCGGCGGCAAACTCATCGGCGAGTTTCTCTATTGCCTCGGTCTGTCGGGCGCCGCCTGCGCCCTGATCTTCCCCGACTGGACACGTTACCCTATCCTTAATATTCAAAGTCTTCAATCATTCATCACACATATACTCTTGACCGCGTATATCATTATGATGGTTGCCGGCGGCGAAATCCGTCCCAACGCCAAACGCCTGCCCAAATGCGTTTTGATGTTACTTGCATTCGCCGTGCCGATATATATTTTTAATAAGGTGTTTGACACGAATTTCTTTTTTGCTAATTATCCGTCTCCCGGTTCGCCGCTAGAGCCATTTGAGTCGCTTTTGGGCAATCCCGGGTATCTGCTCGGCATAATCCCTATACTCGCGGTGTTATGGGTGGTGTTATATTTACCGTTCGAGGTCGCACGCAGACATAGGAGGAAATATAATGAAAGATAGACAGGAACAAAACGCAAAGCGTCCATTATTACAACGGGTGGCCGCTTTGGCCGGTGCAGCGGCGGTCTTGGTATTCTTTATCTATATGATGATAAGTATGGTACTCAATTCGTAAACCCCGCCGATTAACGGCGGGGTTCGTTTTTTCTTTGCCCTCTTTTAGAAAAGAGGGTGCCGTTCGCAGACGGCGGATGTTTTAATTCCCCTCCTTGGAGGGGTGCCCGTCAGGGCGGGGTGGTTACTCAAAATTCTTCTCAACATCCTTGCGTGACATATTTATCCTGCCCTTGTCGTCTATCTCAACGACCTTCACCCAAGTCATGTCACCGATATTTATAACGTCTTCGCATTTCGCAACGCGTTCTTTGGCAAGCTTTGAGATGTGCACCATACCCTCTTTACCCGGCGCGAATTCCACAAACGCTCCGAATGTCATAATGCGCGTTACCTTGCCGTGGAACACTTCGCCAACCTGCGGGTCAAGCACTATCGACTCAATAATCTTCAGCGCCTTTGCGCAGTTGTCGCGGTTCGACGACGAGATAAATATCCGTCCGTCATCCTCGATGTCGATCTTCGCGCCTGTATCGGCGACAATTTTCTGTATAACGCTGCCGCCCTTGCCGATAACGTCGCGGATCTTGTCTACATCTATCTGTGTCTGTATCATCTTAGGCGCGTATTGCGAAACTTCATCACGCGGCTCGGCTATACACGGCAACATTATGCTGTCTAATATATCATAGCGCGCGTCACGCGTAATCTCCAGCGCGGACTTGATAATCTCCGGTGTTAGTCCGTCGATTTTCAAATCCATTTGTATCGCCGTAATGCCCTCTTTCGTGCCGCCGACCTTAAAGTCCATGTCGCCGTAAAAATCTTCGACACCCTGAATATCTATAAAGGTCATCCAGCTATCACCCTCGGTGATAAGCCCGCACGATATACCCGCCACAGGCGCCTTTATCGGCACACCCGCGTCCATAAGCGCAAGCGTCGAGCCGCATATCGCTCCCTGCGACGTCGAGCCGTTGCTCGAAACGACCTCACTGACCAGTCTGATGCAATACGGGAAATCTTCCTCGTTGGGTATAACCGGCTCAAGCGCGCGCTCAGCCAATGCGCCATGCCCTATCTCACGCCGGCCGGGACCGCGCGAGGGTCTGGCCTCACCCACCGAATACGGCGGAAAGTTATAGTGATGCATAAAGCGTTTGCTCTCGTCGTCATAGATGGTATCCAGCTTCTGGTTATCCGAGATCATACCCAGTGTCGCAACGGTTAGTACCTGCGTCTGTCCGCGTGTGAACATTCCTGAACCATGTACCCTCGGCAGTATGCCAACCTCCGCCGCCAGCGGACGTATAGCCATAAGGTCTCTGCCGTCCACGCGTTTCTTATCGTCAAGCAGCCAGCGGCGCACAACAAACTTTTGCAGCTTATAAACGACCTCGCCCCAGTCCTGATCAGCCGTTGGATATTTCTCAACCAGCGTCGGCATAAGCTCATCGCGTAACTGCGCCATGCGTGCCTCGCGCACGTTCTTGTCATCGGTGTCAAGGGCATGGCGGAGCTTGTCCAAAATCGAGTCTTTCAACTCGTCGTACATCTCTTGATTGAAATAACCGCACGCGTACTCAAACTTAGGCTTGCCCACTTCCGCGACAATCCCGTCAATAAACGCGCAGAGCTTTTTTATCTCTTCATGCGCCGCCATAATAGCTTCGTACATCTTATCCTCAGAAACTTGGTTAGCGCCCGCCTCTATCATAACGACCTTCTGCTTCGAGCCGGCAACCGTAAGATTCAAGTCAGAGGTATCCCGCTCGATGGCGTTGGGGTTTATTATCAGCTTGCCGTCAACCAGCCCCATATGAACGCCCGCAATCGGGCCGTTCCAAGGTATATCGGATATAGACACGGCAATCGACGCGCCTATCATCGCCAAAATCTCCGGCGAATTGTCACTCTCGACCGAGAGTATCGTTGCCATAACGGATACATCATTGCGCATGTCGCTCGGGAATAGCGGACGCATTGGGCGGTCAATAAGCCTTGATGCCAAAACGGCGCGCTCGGACGGGCGTCCCTCGCGTCGCATAAACGACCCGGGGATACGTCCCACGGCATACAGGCGCTCTTCAAAATCCACAGACAACGGGAAATAGTCTATCCCCTCACGCGCCTTGCCTGATGCTGTAGCAGTCACTAATACTACCGTATCGCCGTATCTAAGCAAGCACGAACCGTTCGCCAGCTCCGCTATTTTGCCTATCTCGACCGACAGCTCACGTCCGCCAAGCTGAGTGGTATAGACCTTGCTGTTAAACTTTCTTTCGTTCAAAATTCTTCCTTCTTTCTACTATATAGGTTGCCCGGGACAACCCTCGCCCCCCCTGCGGAGAGGGTGCCGCCGTAGGCGGCGGGGGTTGCGTACCCAGGGCACCTGCACTACTTTCTGATGCCCAGCTTAGCAATAATGGCACGATAGCGCTCAATGTCATTCTTAATAAGGTAATCTAAAAGCGAGCGGCGCGCACCGACCATTTTCAATAACCCTCTGCGCGAGTGGTTGTCTTTCTTGTGGATTTTTAGGTGTTCCGTAAGTTGGTTTATGCGTTCGGTCAGTATCGCGATTTGGACTTCGGGCGACCCCGTGTCCGTGTCATGCAGACGGTTGTCTGCGATAATGCTTGTCTTTTGGTCTTTGAGTAACATGATTTTTCACCTTTCTTAATTTTATCCTCACAGCAAAGTAAAGGAGCGGTGATGTCCCAAACCTTGCCATGGGTATTCATCGGGTCACTAGGACTCTAAAGCAGTATAACACACCTTACAAACAATAACAATACATTTAATCAATTTTTATTTTCAAAATAAATTAAAGTTTTCGGTTCATCTATCGATATGTGCTATAGAAAGACCAAAGCGCACGACAAAATCGCAAAAGTTCTCACATCCAAGGACGCACGCAACACCCCCGAGCGCACATGATGTGCTGAATGCTCAACAGGTTACCAACTGCTCAAAAGCAAGGACGTTTTTAGCGGGTACCATGATCGCATTAAACGTTAAGGCAAGCATGAGGACAGTGTCCGCATGACGCGAACGCCGCTTGAAATTTTGAGGAGGAATTTATCATGCGTATTCAAAACAACATTATGGCGATGAACACCCACCGCCAACTTGGCATCAACCAGATGAACCAAGGCAAATCGACCGAAAAACTCAGCTCCGGCTACCGTATCAACAGAGCGGCCGACGATGCCGCGGGACTGTCCATCAGTGAAAAGATGCGCGCGCAAATCAGAGGTCTTAACCGCGCTTCAGCCAACGCTCAGGACGCCATCTCCCTTATACAGGCCGCCGAGGGCGCGCTTCAAGAGTCCCACAGCATACTCCAGCGTATCCGCGAACTGGCCGTTCAGGGCGCGAACGATGTAAACGCCCCTGAGGACAGAGAAGCCATCAGAAGTGAAATTAACCAGTTGGGTCTTGAGCTTGACCGCATAGCTACCTCGACCAACTTCAACGGAAAATACATTCTCTCCGGTGCATACGGCGCAAATGAAGATTACGTTCCCCCAACAGAACTGGAAGATATAGTGCCCGATTGGGTAGGTGCCCTGAATATACAAGTCGGCGCGAACACACTGACCAGCGACGTCATCAAGCTCAACATCAGCGGCGTCAGCGCAAACGACATATTTAACGGCGCAAATGATGACCTCGTCTGGATAACCCCCGAATTTACAGATGGCCCCGGCATTATCGGACCTGAAGAAGGCTTCTATGTCGAAACAGCAGGCGACGAGGATACATATGACGAAGATGCCTTATCACATACGACATTCGGCTTTCAAGCGATGATCAACGTAATAGACGGCTTGAAACCTGACGGAGAAAGGCCCGATCCCACCGACGGCGACCCAAAAACCGGTATCGCGCTTATCAACGAACTGCGCTCCACACTCGGCGCAATCCAAAACCGTCTCGAACATACAATCTCCAACGTTGATACCATCTCCGAGAACATGCAGGCCGCCGAAAGCCGCATCCGCGACGTAGACATGGCAAAAGAGATGATGGCGTTCACCACCAGCAACATTTTAAATCAGGCTGCCACCGCCATGCTCGCTCAGGCAAACCAAGCACCGCAGACAGTTCTCTCCCTGCTAAGATAACTAAACCTAATAATGGATTCTCCTTTAACATAACTCAACCGCGCCTTAACCGGCGCGGTTTTCTTTTCAGCGTATATTCCCAACCGTAACGGCATACACCGTATACTCATCAACCCCGTCCAAGCCTAACACCTCGTCACGCCCCTACTTAAACACGTAATACTTCTTCACCGGCGCTTTAACCTTCCACACACACGAAAGCCCCCTAGGAAACACCACATAATCCCCCGCGCCAAAACTAACGCTGCCTCCATCATAATCCACCGTGACGTTGCCTTCAATAATCAAAGCATGTTCCTCGCTGTCATAATGCCAATCAAACTCAGAAACGCCGCACCCCCATGTCCCCATGCGTTCCATAGTTTCTTTTTCACTCTCAGTCGGTTTCCTGACAATAATATTCATTATAATCGTTCCCTTACTATAATATGATATACGATCTAGTCAGATATAATATGCCGTCTACGGCATATTATATCATACTTGCCGGAAAAATCAATCCCTTGCGTTGTAGAACGCGATGACCCCGGCGTGCCGTTCCCGCCCGCATGCGGCGGGGATTTTCACGGACGGGCTAGCCCCACCCCTACACGCTTCCTGGTTCATAGGTAAAGCCTCTCCCATGAACATCCGATACCGTGTCGGCAATCATAAACGCCTCTTTATCATATTTGTTTACAATACTTATAAGCTGACGGTAATCCCTCATACTCAGTGTCACCATTAACATTTGTAAAGGGTTTTGTTTATACGCGCCGATTGCCGGCACAATAGTCACACCCCTGCCGATCTCATATAAAATATCCTTGGATATAAGCTCATGCTTATCGCTGATGATATATACTATCTTTTTCTTTTTGATACCGGATTCAATATAGTGCATGACGGCTGATGTAATAAAGATGGAAAAGACAGCGTAAAAAAATGAATCCACACTGAACACAAGCAGGCACAGGGCGACAACTATGCCGTCCGTTATGAACAGCCCTACCGACGTACTCATATCAAAATGCTTTTTGAGAATCAGCGGTGGTATGGACGTGCCGCCGCTTGACGCTTTATTGTAATATAGAATAGAGACAGCTATACCAAACAAGACGCTGCCGACCACCATAGATAGCATGACATCGGTTACAAGGGTCTTATGCGGTATAAGCCCAATTATTATTGGAAGCAGCGCCGCGCCGATAACCGTTTTTAAAAACATCTCTTTACCTAGAAAAATAAAAGCGCAGACCAAAACGATGGCATTACCGATCAATATTATAATTGAGCGGTCTATACTAAGTAACTCCTCCAAAATAATAGACAGTCCGGTAAGCCCTCCGGCAGCGATATTATGAGGGCCTAAAAACATATTAACACTCACACTCATAATGGCGATCGCCAATGCAATAGCAAATATCTTCTTAATCCATTTCCACATAATAATCCTCCAACTAAAGTTTTATTAGCTTATTATTAGTAATATACACCAAGATATGCGTAGGGGCGGGGTTCCACCCCCGCCCGTGTAGGAATATCTAATCAATATTTCCCGAATCCGTCGCCCATCTGTGAGGCTCCCGCCTGTTCCGGGGCAGGTGCCCTGCCGGGCAATACGGGAGCGCGGCCCCCGAGCCCCCGGGAATGGGAAGTGCCGCCAGATTTAAAGCTCGCGATTAAGTCCTCCAGCATATTAGCCTGACTGCTCATTTCCTCGGACGAGGCGGCGCTTTGCTGCGCCGTCGCGCTGGTCTGCTGAACAATCTGCGCTACTTGGTCTATGCCCTTATTTATCTGCTCGATCCCGGCGGTTTGCTCCTCGCTCGACTTGGCTATATCGGCAACAATCAAAGTGCTCTCGTTAATCCCATTGACGATTTCCGTCAAGCTCGCGGCTGTCTCCTCGGCGATACGCGCGCCCAGCTCTGCCTTTTCTACCGAGTTTTGTATCAGCACGCTGGTCTCCTTCGCGGCGTCTGCGCTCTTGCTGGCAAGGTTACGCACCTCTTCAGCAACAACGGCAAAGCCTTTACCGTGCTGTCCGGCTCTTGCGGCCTCTACAGCGGCGTTGAGCGCAAGTATATTAGTTTGGAACGCAATACTGTCGATGACGCTGATTACTCTGCTGATACTTTGACTGGCGGCGTTAATCTCTTTGACGGCGCTCATCATTTCATCCATCTGGTGGCTGCCCTTCTCGGCATTACCCTTGATGGTATTGGCAAGCGCAGCGGCTTTACCCGCCATACCGGCGTTGTTTTTAGTCTTTTGTGCAATATCGGAAATAGACGACGACAAGCGTTCGATAGAGGTCGCCTGCCCCGAAGATTCTTGCGCGAGTTCGTGACTGCCATCCGCAATCTGTTTCGATGCGGCTGTAACGGATACGCAAATCTGCTCTATATTCTTCACCAGCTCGGCTTCCGCTTTCTGCTTTCTCAGCATCTCTGTCAAATCCATGACCGCCTCTATGTGACCTATCTTTTTGCCTTTCGTGTCCATTAAATAGCTGGCCTCAACCTTAAAGTCCTTGCCCACCGCCGAGAAATAGGTTGATGTCTGTCCGCGATTCAGGCAATCTAAACCGCAATCAGGCGTTCCGCAAATACCTGCTTTCCAAACATCGGCGCACGGTTTACCTATTATTTTGTCTCGTTTTACTCCCAGCATGTCTTCTCCCGGCTTGTTGAGGAAGGTGGCATTCCTGTTCACGTCAGTAACAGAGATGGGGAACGGGATATGGTCTAAAATATCATCATACCAGTACGCCTTCCTAGAGAACCAACTGACAACCAATGCAAACGCCCCCATTGCTAGGACAAAGAATATAGCAATAACAATAAGCCCTATTCTTCCCCGATCCGTCAGCGCTCCGACTTCCTCTGCGACCCTGTCGTTGATCTCAACCAATAATTTCTTTAGGTCGGCCGCGAATCTCAGGTCGGCTGTTGAATATTCGACGCTCTGTATAATTGCAGCTGCCTCACTGCGGTTCCCCTCATTATAGGCATTAATGGCACGCTCCTCTATTCCGGCAAGTTCGTCAAGTATGCCAAATATTTGATTTATCTGGCTCCGCTCATTTTCGGATAGACTAAAGTCCAGCATCTTGTTCAGCTTACCGTCAAGATAGTCGGTGTCCTTCAACAGTGACTCATACTCGCTCAGAACCCCCTCGTCAAATCCTACGACAAATTCTCGTACCAATTTAATAAGATTGTCGTTGTTATGTAGCAGCTCACTGCCCAGGGCGTTCAATTCTACACCGACCTCACGCCTCGCCGTGGCATCGTTCATCCATGTGTTCAGAAATAGAAATAGGACTATCGTGATTACCAGCACTAAAGGTATCGCAATTCGGACGATGGCGTTCATCTTCTTCAGAGACATGTTAAGTATACCTCCTAAAATAATTTTACGGTGCTTGCCTGTTATACGAATAACTATATCACATCAAACTAATTACTGCAATACAAATTTATAAGCGATTTGTTAGAAATAGCAAAAGATTAACTCTTTGTATAGGGCGTAAAAACAGAAAAAACGACAGTCACAAAAGACCGTTGCCTCGCCTGTAAAGGCGCACTTTGTGCGGCCGTTATTAAGATCTAACCGAATTGAAAAATCCTTCTATCTCCGCTTGTGTCATTCAACTCACGCGAATCCCTCCCGTAGCGGCAATCGTACAACTCGCCGGAACCGTTAGTTACGGCTCCGGCGATTAAAATAATACGCGCCCCTACATCATCGGCTGCCCATGTCATACGGCACGCCGATGGCTTTTGGCGCCATTGAGCGTTTGGATGTAATCGCCAGTACCACTAGCGTTGCAATAAATGGAATCATTTTGTATATTTCGCTGGGAATCCCTAATCCGGACAGCACCGGTATGCCGGAATAAGACGCTGAAATCGTTTTCATCAGACCAAAGAACAGCGCGGCCGTCAAAATGCGGAATGGCTTCCATTGCCCGAAAATCAGCACAGCCAACGCCAAAAAGCCATAACCGGCCACTGTCGCGTCAAAACTGGTAGAGGTAGGCACAATAAAGATTAGACCGCCCGCACCGGCCAAGGCGCCGGAAATCAACACCCCTGAATATCGCATTTTGTATACGGCGACGCCGACCGAGTCCGCCGCTTGCGGATGTTCGCCGCACGCACGTAAACGCAAACCGAAACGTGTCTTTTGCAGTATCAGCCACGAGAGCACGAGTATAATAAAGCCGATATAGGTGGTAAGGAACGCGTTTTGAAACATCAAAGGTCCAAGCAGCGGAATGTTACCCAGCAATGGTACGGACTCAATACGGAATTGATTTTCAAACCGGATTTGCTGTACCGAGCCATAAGTGCGCGCTACAAAAATGGCAAACGCCGGCGCAAACATATTGATTGCCGTGCCGCTGATTATCTGACTGGCTTTCATATGGATTGACGCATAAGCATGCGGCAGCGCCATCGTTATGCCGGTCGCGGCCGAGATCAAAAGCGCCGTCAGCAAAAGCGGCTGCCCGAAAAACTCCGGGACATTTGACTGCATGAAATTGATAAACAATATTCCGGTAAAGCCGCCTATTATCATAATACCGTCCAGCGCGATGTTGACCACGCCGCTCCGCTCGGCAAACATACCGCCCAGCGCCACAATCAAAAGAGGAATCGAAAAGCGCATCATCTGCTGTGCTATAAAATATACTATATCCACTTAATCGTCCCCCCCTTCACGCTCTATACACTGGGGGCTCGGGGGCAGCGCCCCCGCATTGCCCGACAGGGCACCTGTCCTCTTCCTTAATAAAAAGCGCGATATAAACCCTTTTAGTAACAGCGCCAACGCAGAGAAGTAGATAATAACAGCTGTTATTATCTCAATTATCTGCGGTGCAAAGTCGTAGAGCTGCATTTGGAAACCGCCAACAGTCAAGTGTGCGATAAGCAGCCCGGCGAATAAGATGCCAACGGGGTTGTTTAGTCCCAGCAATGCCACAGGGATACCCAGAAAGCCCTCAGACGCAAGCACATCCACTACTGTTATACCATTGCCGGATCCTGCGAGGTAAAGTAACGCTCCACCCAGCCCAGCAAGAGCACCGGCTGTGGCCATCGACTGCATGATGCCCCGCTTTTCGTTGATCCCGGCATACTTTGCCGCATCGCGGTTAAACCCGCATGCCTTAAGCTCATACCCGGTCTTTGTCTTTTCCATAATGACATACATCAGAATACAGGCAACGATCGCAATGAAAAATCCGATGTTTACGCTGGAAGGTCTGCCGCTTGTCTGGAAGATACTATCCAATCCGGCTTTGGGCAGGGTGGCCGACGACGCGACCGGAAGGGTCATGTTGTGGTCAGGGTAATACACCGTTCGGATTATCATAAAGTTTACTAAGTACATCGCGATATAATTGGTCATAATACAGGCAATGACCTCGTGGATGTTACGCCACGCTTTCAAAATCCCCGGAATCGCTCCCCACAGCGCACCGGCCAGCATCGCGCCCAATAGCGCAACTATCCAATGTAGCGCGCCCGGCAGGAATGTAAATCTTACGCCGATAAATATGGCAACATATGCCCCGACAATAAATTGTCCCGACGCGCCGATGTTAAACAAACCGGTCTTTCCTGCAACGCCGACCGATAATCCGGTTAGAATGATTGGCGTAGCATAATACAAAACATTTCCCATGCTCCTAAGATTGATAAACCCTCCGGATAAAATCGACCCAAAAGCCCCAAAAGCCTGTACCGGGTTGGTGAATAAAAGGATTATCAATCCGGCTAACAGCCCCAGCAGCACTGCCATAACCGAAGACAGCGCGTTCGTATTACCTAGGACGGAAGTGATTCTTTTCATGCGCCAACCTCCTTCCTGCTGCCGGCCATATACAGACCCAGTTCTTGATATGTCACGTCTTCCGGCTTGACATCAGCAACTATCTCACCTTCAAACATCACAAGAATACGATCGCTTACGTGCATCACTTCATCCAACTCCAGCGATACCAGCAATACCGCCGCGCCGCTGTCCCGCGCCGCAATCAACTGTCTGTGAATCGTCTCGATAGCCCCCACGTCAAGGCCGCGAGTTGGTTGGACGGCAAGAAGAAGCTTGGGGTAGCGATTCAATTCCCGCGCCACAATAGCCTTTTGTTGGTTACCGCCCGACATACTGCGCGTGATCGTTTTGGAGCCCTGCCCGCAACGGATGTCATACTGTTCGATTAAATTCTCAGCGTATGTGTCGATATCGGTAAAGCGCAAAAAACCATGTTTGGAAAACTCAGGTTTATAGTAGGTTTGCAGGATAAGGTTATACGACAGCAGATAGTCCAGCACTAACCCATGTCTATGCCTGTCCTCCGGGATATGCGCCATGGAATATTCCGCCCGCCCCCGGACTGTATTATGCGTAATGTCTTTCCCATCCAGTATGATCGTTCCCGTGTCGGCCTTCATCAGTCCGGTCAGCGCGTAGATCAGTTCGCTCTGCCCGTTGCCGTCCACCCCAGCAATACTGACGATCTCCCCGGATGATACCGTAAATGTGACATTGTTGACCGAAAGTTTCCCGGTCACCTTGTTGCGCGCGGTCAATCCGCTCACCTCCAACACCGCGCCGCCGGGCTCGGCGGGGGTCTTGTCCACTTTCATGCTGACCTTGCGCCCTACCATCATCTCTGACATCTGCTCTACTGTCGTATCGGCTACATCGACCGTGCCCACAGACTTCCCCTTGCGTAAAACGGTGCAGCGGTCAGCGGCGCGTTTTATCTCATCTAACTTGTGGGTGATAAACAGGATTGATTTACCTTCTTCCGCAAGACCTTTCATAACTCCCATCAGTTCATCAATCTCCTGCGGCGTCAGCACGGCTGTCGGCTCGTCGAAGATGAGTATTTCGTTTTCACGGTATAGCATCTTCAATATTTCCACCCGCTGCTGCATACCGACAGTGATGTCTTCGATCCGCGCGTCCGGGTCGACGTCTAGCTTATACCGTCTGCTCAGCTCTAAAACGCGCGTCCTCGCCTCGTCCATTTTCAACAGACCGCCCCGTACCGTCTCAACGCCAAGGATTATATTTTCTAAAACCGTGAACTGCTGAACCAGCTTAAAGTGCTGATGTACCATGCCAATCCCTAGTCGTGTCGCATCGTTCGGTCCTTGGATCCGCACAGGAGCTCCGTTTTTAAGAATTTCGCCGTGTTCAGGCCGGTATAAGCCGAACAGCACGCTCATCAACGTCGACTTCCCGGCCCCATTCTCGCCCAATAGCGCGTGGATTTCGCCCCGCCGTAATTCAAGCGATATGTCATCATTAGCCACGATGCCGGGAAAGATTTTTGTAATATTGCGCATTTCAATAATAGTTTCCATAAATGCCCCCTCGCGGCGGTTATAAATCAGGAGGGCGGAAAAGCCCCCCTGATTTGCGTTATACAGTAAATTTATTGTCCGCGTCCGCCTTGGTCATTGATAAAGATTACGCCGCCGTCAAAATCCATGACTTGCTTGACTGTATCACCGTCAACCGTGACCGCACCGGAAACAAGCCTTGAGAAAATATCATTATAATCTGCTTGGGTAAACGTATTAAAACGTGAGTTGGCCATCGGCAGACCAACGCCGGCATTAGCCGCGTCAAAGATAAGCTCCTGACCTCCGGGGAAATTGCCGTCATAGTACATCTTTACGGCATCATACACCGACGCTGTCAGTCCCTTCATCGCGCTTGTAATGACGGTGTTGGAGAGATGTGACTGATCGACGTCAACACCGATCGTCTTTTTATCTGCGTCCTGAGCGGCTGCCCAAATCGAGTCGGAGATGGCTCCGCCGCAAGCAAATATGACTTCGATGCCGTCATTATACCACGCCGCAGCCCTTGTGGTAATGGCCGGATCGGCTACAAAGTCGCCGGTGTAATAATAATTGATGCGAATAGCGCCGTCTTCCAGCCTTAATTCTTCGGCGGCTAACTTAGCGCCTTGCACATAACCGTGTCCGAAGCGTACAACGGCAGGGACAGCCATGCCGCCCATGAAGCCCAGCTCACGATAGCCGTCTTTAACAGCCGCGTACCCGGCGAGGAATCCGGACTGCTCTTCGGCATAGAATAAGGAGACAGTGTTGCTGCCAACCTTCTCTACTAAATTATCCCAGTCGCCGTTATTCGGCAAGCCGTCCACAAAAACGAACTTTATGTCGGGGAATTGGTCCTGCGCGAGGAATACCGACTTCGAAAAGAGGAAGCCGGGGGTAACGATCAGCTTCGCGCCGCCTTTGACTGCTAACTCAATGGTTTCAAGATAGTCGTCATCGCTTTTCGCGGCGGGTTGATAATACTTGTGAGAAATGTTATTCTCGTCCGCGTATTGCTTTAATCCCTCCCATGAGCCTTGGTTAAACGAGCCATCGTCGATAGTGCCGACATCTGTAATCAACGCCAGTTCAAATTCCTCGGTGCTGCAAGCAGTAAGAGACAGGCACATTGCGATGGTGAGCGCTAAGATAAGAAACAGGGTAATCCATTTTTTCATTGGTAAATCCTCCTATATATTTTTTTACTATTAGAGTATAACACATTCCGACGTGGTTTGTCAAAAGGCAAAATACAATCACTAACTTCATAATTGGTATTAGTAATGCGCCATTAATTTGATAATGATAATAATAACGGCTATATTTGTAATCAGTAATATCGGCACACCGATTTTAAACTTGATATGCTTTGTTTTATGGCGGAACACATACATCCCAAAGAAAGCGCCCAAACCACCCATTAACGCCGTCATTATCAAAAGCGTCTTTTCATTGATACGATGCCTGCCATACTTGGCTTTATGCTTATCCATGCCGTACAAACCGAAAACGATGATGTTCCAGACTCCTAGAATTATGGACGCTGTATATATCTCATTCATCGTAAATCAGACCCTTACAACAGTCGCGCCGAACGGCATGAGAGCAAGTTTCGCTATCTTGAAACATTGCAGCCCGAATGGGATACCTATAATCGTTATGCACAGTAACAGACCGTTCAAAACGGCACACAGCGCTAAAGGGATGCCGCTGATAATCAGCCATAAAACGTTTAAGATGACCGATACAGCACCGCCGCCGTATTGTACGTCTTTACCAAATGGGGCAAATACCAAAGAAGCGAACTTGAAACATTGAAGTCCAATCGGTATTCCAATGATCGTTATGCACCATAATATCCCCGCAACACCCCATGCTATGGCTTGCCATATACCTCCGCACAGGATCCAAATGATATTACCTAAACATCCCATGTTGATATGCTCCCCGCTCCAAATATATAAAATATGATATCTACATATTGCTTATCAGTCATTGCGATCTCCTTTTCACGCTTTGTATATCTCCGAAAATCCGTTCCCGCGTCTCCGCGCCGTATTTTGCCCCCACATCAGAGGCTAGTTTTCCTAACCATTCCTTGTTCATTGTATTTTCTCCGATTTTTAATTAGTGTACAAGGGCTGTCTCAGTATCATGGTGTTATGTTTACGCCTCTAATAATTTCAATGCCTTTTTGTATAGCGGATCCATTTCACATCCGCAATTGCCGCATTCCACGTCAGCTTTCTTAACAGCGTCAATCAATTCGATTGTAGCGGTTTTTGATTTTTCAGGGTCTTCCTTGGCATTCAGCCATGCTTTTGCCGGAGCGTCAATTAAATCCCACTCAGAGTCCGCGAAAGTCTTGATAATGGAAAATAATTCATGATTGCTAATAGACATATTATTCCTCCCGGATTTTATTTTTGTTGTTGTGGTCAACTTAACCGCAGCCCTTGTACACTTTCACGTTGATTATACACCACATAATCTGACAACAATGTGTCATATTACAAATATTTCTGAGAAATTTTTTTTGCCTTCTCGCGAATAACTTTCCGAACATGTTCTGGGGACAGAACTTCGATGTATTCCCCGAAAGATAAAATAAACCCATATACCCAATTGTCCTCCGGCCATGTTACTGTCACAAGTAAACTGCCATCGGAATGCTCTTCTCTCATTTTTCCGGGTAATTCATCAAGAACCCTGTGGGTCATTTCCGGTGAAACCTTTAACCGCAGGGCCACATCCGGTGTTTGATGTTCAGATGGACCGGTATTAGGCGGTGTGGCCAGCAAATCCCGTTCGATAAAGATTTCATCTGTCACTGCCGGATTTCTCATCCGTGCCAGCTTAAATAAGCGCAACTCCTGTCGGGTCAGGCAAAAGCCTTTGAGATACCATGCCTTAGACTTAAACCACAACTGTATCGGTTCTATGCGGCGGCAGGTCTTCTCTCCAAAAGTGCTGTAATAGTCAAACTCGGTAATACGATGTTCCAATATGGCAGTTTTAAGATCATTAAACAAATTGTTGTTATCATAACCCCAGTCTGAAAAGTCTACCTCTAGCCAATTGGCAGCGGTTTTATTGAAGATTGCCGATAGTTTTTGCAATATCTGTCCTGTTTCCCCGGTGTTCATATGGGAAAGCCCTTGCAGCGCGGATAATATTTCGTTCTGTTCCTGTTCGCTCAATATAGATTTGCTTAACACAAAATCAGGCAATAAACTGATACCTCCGCCGTTGCCCTTCTCAGTATATATCGGGATGCCCGCCAAACTGATGGTATCCACATCGCGGTAAATCGTTCGCATTGAAACCTCGAAATGCGCCGCCAATTCCTTAGCAGTTACACGCTGCTTATTTAATAAAATGAATATTATTTCAAATAGCCGATTCATTTTCATAATCAACACCCTATATCATTATAACACGTAGATATGACAGCATTGTGTCATATTAAATAAAACTTAATGGTAGATTACACAACACCGATCTTTCATACTTCAAGTTTATTGATTAAAAACATTTAATCTTTTAGAATTAAAATGTTTCCGTAGAAAAAAATGCTTTCATTATGCGCTTCAGCGCACAGCGAGAGCGTTTATGGCGGAGGCATCAGTCCATATTTTCATGTGTAATAAGAGAATGTGATGACAACTAACCCCATCTATTCGCTAAGCGATGTAGATGGGGTGGTGCGGTATTAAAAATTTAATTTGTCATCAGCCCTTTACAGCCCCGGCTGCGACTCCCTTTGTAATCTGATTTCTAAAAATAAAATAAAAGGCGAGGATGGGGATTAAAGAGAGTGTCAGAGTTACAAAGAGTCTTCCGTAATCCGAACCCAAAGCACCGGCAAAACGGCCAACCAGCGCGGGAATTGATTTGTACCTGTCGCTGCCGGTCAGGAGCTCCATTAAGATAAACTCGTTCCAGGTTGCGGTAAAAGTAATGATCGCAAGCGTTACTGAAACTGGGGCGCACATCGGAAAGACAATCCTTGAGAAAATCCTTAAAAAGCTTGCCCCGTCAATCTTGGCCGATTCAATCAATTCGTTGGGGATGCCTCTTTTTATGAAATCCGTAAATAAATAGACCCCCATGGGAAGCCCCAGCCCGACATAGGGAATCAGCACTCCAAGCCGGGTATCAAAAAGTCCCGCCCAATTTATCATCAGAAAGAGGGGTATTAAAATCGACTGAATTGTAAGGAGTATGCCAATAATAAACATACCGTGTAGCAACTTTGTAATCTTATACTGTAGCTTAGCAAAAGCAAATCCTGCCATATTGGCAAACACAACTACCGAAGTGACAGTAGATATAGAATAAAATAAACTATTTCCAAAGAAGTTCATGAACCCTATCCGGCTCCAAAGAAGGGGATAGTTACTAAAATACCATTCTACGGGGAGTGACAGTTTGTTGGTAGTAACAAAAACCTGATTTGATTTGAAAGACTGGAGCATAACCCAAAATATCGGATAAATCGCCAGAACGGCAAATATAATCATTATTGCATAGACAAAGATTTTGGTCACTACAGAAATATTGCGGCTATCCATGGTCTATGCCTCCCCTCTGTTGAGAAATTTCCCCACTTGTCGTACAATAATTATCAACACAATACTAATTAGCACCATCACCGTTGAAATAGCGTTGGCCAGAGGATAATTCGGCGCGCCTCGAAACGCCGATTCGAACATGAAAAGGGAAAGCACTTTTGTCTGACCTGCCGGACCGCCGGCAGTCATTGCATAAAGCAAATCAAAAGTCCTCAAAGATCCGGCGATAGCAAGTATCGCACAGGTTACGATCTCGCTGACCATTGAAGGTAAAACAATGTACCTAAGGATTTGGCTTTCTTTAGCGCCGTCAATTCTGGCGGCTTCAATAATGCTAGGATCTATGCGCTGCATATGGGCAAGAAAAATGAGCATGTAAAAGCCCGTGAACATCCAAAGAATTACTATAAGTACGGGAACCATGGGTCTGGTGCTAATGGCAAATACCGCATCGGGGTTAAAAAAGCGGACTATTTCCATATATACTGATTGAGGACTAATAATAAAAGCTCTAAAGAGTACGCCAATGATTATTGGTGATATAACATTAGGCAGATAAATCATGGACTGAAAAAAACCGGTTCCTCTTCTTATCAGCTTTCGGGCAAGGACATAGGCCAGAGCAAAACCAAGAGGAATCTGACCAAACACGGATACACAGACGATGAGCATATTGTTTTTTAGCGAAGTATAGAAGTTACCGACGGGTTCGGTAAACATCCATATATAACTTCTAAAACCAACAAATTCTATATTGGAATTTCCAAAGATTGGGCCGCCGTTGTAATTGGTTAAGCTTAGCATAACAGAGAAAATGGTTGGAAAGGCCACTACCGCAAGATAAATAAGCACGGCGGGTAAAACAAGTACCGTATACGAAAATCTTTTTTCACCTTTAGCAGTCATGTGGCCTCTCCTTCATCTGCAATTATTTATTCTTCTTTATTAGTATTCTACTCTAGAGTTGCTTTCCAAGCTTCAAAGGCAGCCTGCGTGATTTCAGCTACTTGTTGCGCGGTCTGGATTCCCAAACCAAGGGCCTGGAGACCGTCATCAATCGGTGTAAACACAATCGAATCAAAAGCTCCATCGACAACCACAGTTGCTCTATCATATTCACTGCCAAGGTTAGCTAATGATACCTGCAGGGGCTCCAAGGGCAGAGAAGCAAAATCAATAGAAGTCCAGGAAGGAGTGGGGAGACCTCCCGTACGAAGTCTGAAGGTTTGAATTTCTGGACCGACAAGCCATTTAATTAACGTCCAAGCTGCTTCTTCTTTGGCGGAGCCGGCTTCAATATTCGCGTTCATTCCCCAACCGGTACCCAGCACCGCCGAGTTGGATCTGTTGAATTTTACACCGGGAAGATCGATTTCGGGGAAAACGGTAATACTGAAATTATTCTGTCTTTCAGGACTAATCAACGCCTCACCGGTAACGGAGTCGGTTATGAAAGCTCCCACACGCCAATCGCCGTCAATATAATACGCAGCGGTATTCGTGGCAAAGAGTCCCGGTCCTTCGCCATAATCTAGGGCGAGCGACGACTGGGGCAGTACACCATCATCGTACATCTTTTTGATAAAGTCTAAGGCGGCAACAAAATCAGGGTGAGTAAAATCTTTCGCTCCAGAAAGGATCTCTTCATGCCAGTCCTCTCCCATAAAGCGGCCGACTACCAAGGAGAACAGGCAGGATTGCATAACCCATGTCGATTGATTGGGCATCAGAATGGTGTCATAACCCGCTTCACGAAGAACAGGAACTTGGGCTACTAACTCGGAATAGGTTTTGGCAGGCGTAAGTCCAACTTCGTTAAGAACTTCCATGTTAGCAATGAACATATTGGTTGCGGTTACACCTTGGGAGAGTATCGCCATATAATTGCCGAGCTGATTAGCGGGATCCATCGCTAAGGGGATATAATTGCTGGCAAGCCCGTCACGCGCGGCAAGGGGAGCTAAATCTTTGAGCAGACGCTTAGTATGAAGCGTGGAGGATTTCCCGGATGGCCACGCGTATAACACATCCGGAAGCGTACCGGCGGCAGCATAAGCTTCTACCGAATTGTGGAAGGGATCCTCAAATCCATCTTCTCTGATAATCTTAATATTCGGATGAGCGTCTTCAAAGGCTTTCCAAATTACATCGATCTCTTCCAATGCGCCGGCCCCGGACATATCAATATAGTTTAATACCCGGAGTTCAACTATTTCATCAGTGATGTCGGGGGTGTCTGGGGTGGCGGCGCCACTTTCTGGGGTGGTGGTGCCACCGGGGGCGGGGGTTGTGGCGTCTTTGTCAGTTTCGCAGGCGGCCATAAAGGCAACTAGCATAAACATCGCAAGGGAAAGGGCAAGGATTTTTCTCATCTTCATCATTTTACCTCCATTTTTTTAGGCTCCCGCTTTTTGCAGTTGCCTGTCATAATTTTTCCGCACGTACTGCAAGCAGACGTGTTATTTGAAATAATATCACATGATCAGATACCTGTCAAGTAATTTTTACAATAATTATAAATCATTAGCAATACCGAATCCAAGTTTTAGATGGTTTAATTTTACCAGCGGCACAGGCACTGAGGATTATAGAAAGCAGCTGGAAAAACAGCTGCTATATCCTCAATACCGACCATTTTCAGGGTGTAACTTTCGCCGTTCACAAAAACAGATACTAAAAGAATAACTGTCGTTATGCATCATTTCGACACATTACGAGAGTGTGCGTGGTGGAGTATGGCGATCCAATATGAACCGGATTATAATTATTCCCCTGTCCTCTAGCCCTAACCCCATCCCAAGCGGTTTTGTGCCGGCTGACTGAAAAGCGGGATGGCTTAAAATTGCTATCACTTGTATCAATCGTATCATTTGCCTTGCTATTATAGGCTTTCCGGGCTTCGTGCCGGTGATATGAGTGATACTTGGGGCCCCGTACGCGTTTGATATATTTAATGCTAATTTATATTAGTGCTTTAAACAGACAAACTCTCTTTGTCGTAATATTGCAAAGCGCGAATGGTAACGCCCGCTTTCTTTGCCAGCTCGCCTACTTTATCTGGTATTGCCCTGTATTTTTCCATATCCACTTATTTAGTAAAGAACGGTAAGCAGATTTCCATCAGACCTGCCTACCGTTTCATTTTCATTAATTATAGCGATATTCAATATAAAAATCTTGTATGCCGACATCCCGGAACTGACACCCACCATCATCAACAAGTTTATTCAGCGGGTCGAAGTCCACGCGCCGGACAAGTCAAGCGGCAAGCGCGTACAAGACATCTACAAAGCTGTCGGTGTGATCGACATTCCGACGCCGTAAGAATTGGAAGCCTGCAAGCAGAACACATAGCACGGAAACAATAAACGCGTAAAATATGCACAACGGTGTAGATTGCTCTACACCGTTGTACATACTCCCTTGTTCCTTACAACCATTACGACTGTAGGGTTTTCTCGTGGTGGAGGCAGAGGGGGTCGAACCCACGACCTCACGGATGTGAACCGTGCACTCTGACCGGCTGAGCTATGCCTCCGTTTTCTGGTGACCCGTAGGGGAATCGAACCCCTGTTACCGCCGTGAAAGGGCGGTGTCTTAACCGCTTGACCAACGGGCCATCTGAATATTAGATGTTTTGGATATTAGATGTTCTAACCTCTAAACTAACATCCAAAATCTAACTTGGTAGCGGTAGTCGGATTTGAACCAACGACACTTCGGGTATGAACCGAATGCTCTAGCCAACTGAGCTATACCGCCATGACACCAGCGTATTATAACAAATATTCTCCCCCTTGTCAACCGATTTACACTAAATTTTTATCCCTTAATGTAAGAAGTCAATGATAGGTTACAGATTAAGAGGAAGTAACCGCAAGGGAACAGTTACATTACGGGGTGTTGTTGGGGAATTTTGGATTGGGGAGCTGCCCATATTGCTTTACCTCCTGACGTATCAGAATATTCAATAATGATAAAAGAAAATTAGTATCTGTGATAAGTATATGACTTTGACCATATTCATCACGTTCGACTTCTAATGCATGTAAGACATATACCTTGCACTTTCTTTCGGGTTTGATTTTTAGTACATTTTCTGTTGCAGAGCTTGAACAAATAGCAACTGCTGTGGGTTGCACTTATGAAAATAACTTTATTTGGATAAATGGAGATAAGATATAGAAAAAAAGGATTGTTCAAGTAGTATAACTTATCTTCCCACACTACATTCTGATTGCGACTAAAACCTTAACCCCTTTAATAAGCTGTTTATTTCCAAAATCATTACCATCCTAAACGAATGTAAAATGCCTCGAATAGTGTATAAACTCAAGGATTATCAGTCTCTTGCTCGTTGTAGCCTTACTACACACTCCACATGCCTTGTCCTCGGAAACATATCCACAATCCCCAGCCTATCTGCCCTATAGCCCCTCTCCGTAAACAGCTTTATATCTCTCGCAAGCGTCGCCGGATCACAAGAAACATAGACTATCCTCTCAGGTTCCAACGCGGCAACCGCGCCAACCGCCGTCAAATCTAAGCCGCTCCTTGGCGGATCTACTATTACAACCTCCGCCTTTTCCGGCAACCTAATCTCTCCCGCGTCACCCAAGAAAAACTCCGCATTGGCTATACCGTTGCGTTCAGCGTTTCGCCGCGCGCACTCCACCGCCTCTGGCACTATCTCAACACCGAAAATCCTCTCCGCCCCGCGCGCACTCCACAATGTAAGTGTCCCCGTCCCACAGAACAGGTCGGCAACAACCCTACATTCCCCCACATACTCATGCGCCAAATCGTACAACTTTACTGCCTGATTCGTATTCACCTGCGCAAACGCGAACGGGTGCAACTCAAACTCAAGCCCTCCCAACCGCTCGACAAGCGTTAAATCTCCCCACAGTGTTTTAACCACTCCGCTCAACAACACATTGTCCTCACGCGGGTTCTCAATCATAAGAATACTCTTTATTTCCCGACAATTTTCCCGCAACATTTCCACCCATTGCCCGCTATTTTTCAAGCCGCTCTTTACAATAAGCCCCGCCTGCACACCGCCATCTGTCGCCCTAACCAACAGATGCCGCGCCGTGTCTATGTCATTACGCTCTAAAAACTTACGCGTCACATCGGCACACAGATTTATTTCCGGCGTGTTTACCGCGCAACCCATGTGCGGCACAATATCATGGCTCCGTGCCCTATAATACCCCATGACCACCTCATCGCCCCGCCTGCCGATCGGTATTATCGCCTTATTACGGTACCCCTCTATGTCCTCCGCGGCGATAACATCCATCGCACTTAACTCTATACCTCCGAGCCTCTTCAACGTCTGCTCAACTTTATTGCGTTTAAAAACGAGCTCCTCGTCATAGCTGATATGCCGCATATCACAGCCACCACACATCGGATAAGCCTTACAACTATCGTTTATCCGCCATTCCGATGGCTTAACAAGTTCATCAATTTTTCCCCACGCATATCGGGGGCTCGGGGGCTGTGCCCCCGCTTTGCCCGGCAGGGCACCTGCCCCGACCTTGACAACCCTTACTTTCGCTATGTCCCCCCGCGCCGCGCCGCGCACAAAAACGGCCTGTCCGTCGTAACGGCAGACCCCTAGCCCCTCGCTGGTATAATCAATAATCTCAGCGGTAAAAATATTGTTTTTAATCATCGTCCCACTCGCTCTCTCGCCCCCCTTGTCAAAAGGGGAAGTCGCCTACAGGGCGACAGGGGGGATGGATTCCCCTCACCCTACATCGCCCATGATCCAAACCACTTTAAAAAGCTTTCCACATACCACCGCGGAACCTCCGTTCCTGCAATAACAGGATAGAACATCACAAACAACAGTACTGCAGCAGCCGTGAACGCCCCTATCTTCTTTTTGGCCAATTCGGGGTTGTTGTATATAAACCTCTTGAATATATAGCACAATGCCAACACCAAAAACATCGACGCGGGGAAGTAGTGATATGCAAACGTCAGCCTGCTTACCGGCACCCACGGCAGCAATACCGTCAGATAAGCGCAGGTAATAAACAGCGCATTGAGGCTCTTTTTTAAAAAGATATCCGTAATGCAGAGCATTATCGCCATAAGCCCACCCCACGCCAGCAACGGATTGTTAAAGGCAATGATTGCAGTGACCGTAGACACTTCCGTGCCCCTTAAAAAATAATAGCTTATCGGGCGCGCGTTCGCCATCCACATATACCAATTCGACGAAAACGGATGCGTGGCCACCAGATCGCTGTGGTAATTGTACATATATGTCTGATTATTCTTTATCACGTTCCAAAGCTTATCCGCCGTAAGCTCACCATGGATATAGGGTATATAAGACGTCGCATATACCGCCGCCGGAACTGCAATAAAGAACACAAGCGACACAGCCAGTGTCCCGAACACAAACTTCTTATTCTCACGCCGCCTATAAAGATTTAGAACATAGATTGCTATCAGCCCAAACCCCGCGTATATACTGCTCCACTTTGCCGCCGCGCCCAACCCGAACGCAAGCCCGCACATAAACAGCGGCGGCAGCGTCAGTAAAAATGGCGTATCTTTGGGCAATGTCAGCCAGCGGTGTATAAATATAAACATCAGCAGCACAAAGAAAACATTATAAGTGTCAATCGTCGCAATCCTTGTCTGTGTAAACCGCATAAAGTCCGCCGCCCATATCAGCGTACCGCAAACTGAAATAAACGTACTGTTAAAAAGCTGTTTTATCAGGAGATACATCAGCGGCAACATCAAAACCCCGAACAACGTCCCCATAAACCGCCAGCCAAACGGCGTCATCCCAAAGATATCTACACCGGCGGCAATTATCACCTTGCCCAGAGGCGGGTGCGTTATCTCATAGATGCTCCTGCCCAGCAGCATCTCCCGCGCCGCCCTTGCGTGGTATATCTCGTCAAAATATGAGCCGTTCAAGTGTGTACGCCCCTCCAGCGGCATCAGCTGCTGTTCGTCGAACAAATTCCGCGCTCCTCCGAAAGAAGCCGGAGTGATAATAAACCTATTTCCATTCTCATTGGCGATAAGGCACAGCTCCCCCATCTCCAGCGGCACTTCTTTTGCGGAAATCCTGACATACCGCGTCGTATATCCCTCTGTATTATCAATAGAGAGAGAAATCCACTGAAATGTCTGGGAGTGTCTCTGCATCATATTCGGCTGTTCCCTGTAATTCACCCCGTCAGTCGAGAGTTCCAGCGTATAATGCGTAGTGTTTTCGCGCCCATGGTTGCCGCCCGTGTAATAGAGCACGGCTTCCAGCCCCGTCTCTCTACCCAGATCTATAACGATACCTTCCTCGTCTATCATATAAAACGTCTGCGGCGCGTATAAATCGCCAAGATTGACAAACGCCGCTATACCGGCAACAAGCGTTATAAGCAGCAAGGGCAGTATATCGCGTAACGACATCCTGCCGCGCTTTTCAAAATCCAGCAGCTTCATAGGGCCGCTCACTACCCAGTCAAACCGTCTCTTCACAAGCGGCCGCGTGTTCACATAGCTGTAGAACCACCACCCGATAAATATCAACGTAGCGAACGGAAAAATATACACGGTGTATTCAGGAATATTCATAAAAGACAATCCCCCGTGACCATATCGGATTTTTGTAGGGGCGGCTTTTGGCCGTCCGCAAACTTCAGGGGACGACGACCCCGGCGTCCCGTTCCCTAAGTACTTTTTAACTTATCCCAGAACGATTTGTTCTTCGGATTCTGACCTCTGGCCTGCTCCCCGAACTCCTTTATCATCTCTTTCTGCTTTTTGGTCAAATTCGTCGGCACCTCGACAAATATATGAACAAACTGGTCGCCGCGCGCCTTCGAGTTGACCGCCGGAACACCTTTGCCTTTCAGTCTGAACGTCGCTCCGCTCTGCGTACCCTCCGGCAGCGTATACCTAACCCTGCCGTCGATGGTCGGCACCTCCAGCTCCGCGCCCAGCGCCGCCTGCGCAAATGTCACCGGCATCTCACAATGCAGCGCCGTACCGTCACGCGTAAACAGCTTATGCGGCGCAATGCTCACCGTTACCAGCACATCGCCCGATGGACCTCCGTTTATTCCGGCGTTGCCCTGACCCCGCAGTGAAAACGTCTGTTTGTTGTCTATGCCCGCCGGTACATTTACCGAAACCGCCACCTTATGCCGCGCAAGCCCAACACCTTTGCACTCCGTGCATGGTGTCTTTATAATTTTCCCGCGCCCGTTGCAAACTTTGCACTCCTCCACAGTCTGCATAGAGCCCAGCGGCGTACGCCTTACCGTTTTAACCTGGCCCAAACCGTTACAAGATGTACATGTATTTGCCTGTGTACCCTCTGCCGCACCGGAGCCGCGGCACTTGTCACAGTCCTCAATGCGGTTGAGAGTTATCTCTTTAGAACACCCAAAAACGGCCTCTTCAAACGTCAGATGCAGCGACACTCGAATACTGTCACCGCGCTGCGGCGCATTGCGCCGAGCCGCCGAGCCGCCGAACCCCCCAAAGAACGATTCGAATATCGAGCCGAGGTCAAAGTCCTCAAACCCGCCGTAGCCCGCTGCTCCTCCGCCGAATCCCGACTGTGGATCTACATGCCCGTACCTGTCGTACCGCGCGCGCTTATCCGCGTCTGACAGCGTCTCATATGCCGCGCTGATCTCCTTAAACTTCGCCTCGGCCGCCTTATCGCCGGGGTTTAAGTCGGGATGGTTCTCCTTTGCCAGCTTGCGATAGGCCTTTTTAATATCGTCATCCGCGGCGCTTTTGCCTACGCCAAGCACCTCGTAATAATCTCGTCTCTGTTCTGCCAATTAAACTTACCCCCAACTATTCTTTTTCCTTAATAATATCTTCGCAATATAATTTCAATTCGGGAATATTCTTCAAGGCTATTCCCCATAAAATCTCCATATCTATATTCTCATAGGTATGAGCCGTTCTGTTCCGCATTGAAATTATATCACGCCATGGCATTTTACTATATGTTAACTTAAATTCATCCGTTAGCTTTCCGGCTAACTCACCTATTTGCAAGACACACATAGCTATTGCGTTCTTTGCGACATAATCATTTCTAAACTTATCAATATCCAAATCGAATCTTGTGACTGTTCCTTTAATTTCATCTGCGTATTGCACAACTTTCTTTAATATTACAATATCCCTACTGTTCATACAGAACTACCTCATCCCTTACAGAATCGGTAATCAAGGAGTCTTTTAATGAATCATAAGTTATAACATCAACATGCATGCCTAAGTCATCTTCTAAGTTGTTGATAAATCCAAAAAACTCCCATCCTTGTATCTTCCCTTTTTCAATCAGAAAGTCAATATCGCTCGTGTCTTTTTGTTCTCCTCGGGCATAAGATCCAAACAGCGCCAACTTCTTCACCCCATATCTTTGAGCGATTGGAACAGAAATTCTTTTTATTTCATCAATCGTACACTTCATAACTATCAACCTTTCTCTCTAAAGCGCCTTGCCCATAAACATTTCCAACGGCTGCTCATAAGGCGGAATGTCCATAACTATGGACCCCATATCCTTATATCCGAGTTTTCTGTAAAAATGTTGTGCCTGCTCATCAACTTGCGTCGAGGTCATAACCATTTTATACCCAAGCGATCGCATTTCGTCCTCCCAAAATGCCATCGCTTTGGTTCCAAAACCTTTCCCTTGATAAGGGTTTTCAAGATACACCAACGTCAAAAAAGGGATAAAGTCAAAGATTAGATTAAAGACCATAACTCCAACAGGCTTTTCGTCATAGCGCAAAATATAGCACCTTTTATCTCTAACCTTCAACTCAAACTCGCTCTCTGACAAATTCTCTCCGGGACATACATACTGTTTATCCTGCATGGTTGCATATGAAATTGAAAACATATTAGATTACTCCCCGCTCGCTGTTTCAAACCCGCAGCACTTCTTATACTTCTTCCCGCTCCCGCACGGGCACGGGTCATTCCTGCCCACCTTAGAAGCCGCTCTCTTAACCGGCTGCCGTTTTATCTTCGTGCCGTCGCCGCCCATACTCTCTCCGGTAACCTTGGCGACCTGCTTGCGCTGTGGCGCGTCAGCGCCTCTAACGCGCACGGTATAGACCATTCTCACCGCCATCTCGCGTATAGCCTGCGTCATACTGTCAAACATGTCAAAGCCCTCGCGGGTATACTCCTTGACCGGGTCTGTCTGAGCATAAGCCCTCAGCCCTATGCCCTGCCTGAGTTCCTGCATGGCATCGATATGATCCATCCAGTGCGTATCGACGGCGTTCAACAACACAACACGCTCCAGCTCGCGCATGACATTCTCCCCGAATTCTTGTTCGCGTTTCTCATAGACCTCTATAGCCCGCTCGGTCAATCTCTCTCTTACATCGTTGCCGGTCAGGTTGTTTAACTCATCGTTTGAATACCGTATCTCACGCGGTCTTAAAAAGATACCGGCAAACTGATCGATCAGAGCCTCTACCTGTGCCGCTTCTCTAGTGTATTTATCCTCTCCGAATGACGCAGCCACCGCGCGGTCAATATTGTCTGTTATCATGGCGACTATCTGCTCGCGCAGATCGCCTCCCTCCAGCACCCTGTATCGCTGGGTATAAATGATCTCGCGCTGTTTATTCATAACATCGTCGAATTGCAGGACATGCTTACGGGTCTGAAAATTGCGCGACTCGACGCGCTTCTGCGCGTTCTCTATGGCGTTTGACAACATCTTCTGATCAATAGGCGTATCCTCGTCTAATCCTAAGCGGTCAAGCATCCCCTCTACCCGGCTTGTGCCGAAAAGACGCATAAGATCATCCTCAAGCGAGATATAGAACCTTGACGTGCCGGGGTCGCCCTGACGACCCGCGCGTCCGCGCAGCTGGTTGTCAATACGGCGGCTCTCGTGTCTCTCCGTACCCAATATGAACAATCCGCCGGCTTGCTTAACTTTCTCGGCGTCCCCTTCCTCGCATGGGTTGCCGCCCAGCTTAATGTCCGTTCCGCGTCCCGCCATGTTTGTGGCTATCGTGACTGCGCCCAACGCGCCCGCTTGGGCAACTATCTCTGCCTCACGCTCGTGGTTCTTCGCGTTGAGTACGTTGTGCTTGATGCCCTCTTTCTTCAACAGCTTGGATAAATACTCACTGTTTTCAATAGAGACTGTACCCACCAGAACCGGCTGCCCATTCTCGTGGCACTCCTTGATCTGATTGATAATTGCCCGTGTTTTGCCCGCTATATTTTTATATACCGCATCCGGGTAATCTGTTCTCGCGATGAGCAGATTCGTCGGTATCTCGATAATGTCCAGCTTGTATATCGCCGAGAACTCCTCAGCCTCGGTCAGCGCCGTACCGGTCATGCCGGATAGTTTATCATAAAGCCTGAAGAAGTTTTGGAATGTAATGGTCGCAAGCGTTTTGCTCTCATGTTCTATCTTAACGCCCTCTTTGGCCTCGATAGCCTGATGAAGCCCCTCGGAATATCTGCGCCCAAACATCAGGCGCCCCGTGAACTCGTCAACGATGACTACCTCGTCCTCGCGCACAACATAATCAACGTCAAGTTTCATTGTGCCATATGCCTTCAACGCCTGCTGAACATGGTGGAACAGCGTCGCGTTGTCCGGCTCGGTTAGGTTTTCAACGCTAAAATGCTTCTCCGCCTTTTCAATACCGACTGGAGTGAGCGTCGCCGTCTTAGCCTTTTCATCTACGATATAATCGCCCTCGATGTCGTCATGTTCCTGTTTGGAGTCCAACTCTTTGACAATCGTCTTCTTCAACCGCTTGACAAAATTATCCGCTTGTTGGTACATGACGCTGGATGTCTCTCCCTGTCCCGAGATGATAAGCGGCGTGCGCGCCTCGTCAATCAGTATGGAATCGACCTCATCAACGATGGCAAAAGCGCGTCCGCGGCATACCATGTTCTCCTTATATATAGCCATGTTGTCACGTAGGTAATCGAATCCAAACTCGTTGTTAGTACCGTAGGTGATGTCGGCGTTATATGCCTCACGCCGCTCGCTGTTAGATAGACCGTGTACTACAAGCCCGACCGTCAGTCCCAAAAAGCGGTGTATCGCGCCCATCCACTCGGAGTCACGCCGCGCAAGATAGTCGTTGACAGTGACGATATGCACGCCCCGTCCGCCAAGCGCGCTCAGGTAAGACGGCATCGTCGCCACGAGGGTTTTGCCTTCGCCGGTCTTCATCTCGGCAACGCGTCCCTGAAACAGGACGATGCCTCCGATGAGCTGTACGCGGTACGGGCGCTGTCCCAGTACCCTAATCGCAGCCTCGCGTACCGTCGCAAACGCCTCGGGCAATATATCATCCAATGTCTCGCCGTTTTCAAGTCTCGACTTGAACTCAGGTGTCTTTGCTTGGAGTTGCTCATCAGTAAGCACCTTAAACTCCGGCTCTAAATCCTCTATTTGTTGAACCAGCGGTTCGACAAGTTTAAGCTCGCGCTGGCTATGCGTTCCAAAAACCTTTTGAATCAGTCCCATTTCATCCTCCATAACTTGTCTATTCCCCCCTGCGGAGGGGGCGGCGGCGAAGCCGCCGAGGTTGAGTGCCCTGAGGGCACCTGCCCCTAATCCGCCATTATCATCGCAATCAGATCGCGTTTTGAGACTCCGACCTTATGAGCCTCGTCTATCATAGGTACGATATAACTCTCTCTGAACTCCTCGCGCCTCTCGCCTTGTATTATATCACGAGCCCCTTGGGAGACATAGAGTCCGATGCCGCGCTTTTTATACAGCAGCCCCGCCTTGTGCAGTATCGATACACCCTTTGCAGCTGTAGCAGGATTGACCCCATAATGCTCGGCGTATTGATGCGTCGATGGCACAAGCTCATGTTCGCGTATCAAACCTGACAGGATGTCGTCCTCAAGCGCACGCGCTATCTTCAGGTATATTCTCTCTTCACCTTGTCTCATGCTACACCCCTCATTATAGGTTGCTTAGTTTATTATACTACTTTAGTGGCAGTTGTCAAGGGGGTGCGGGGACGCCCCTAGAATCCCCCTGCGGAGGGCAGCCCTCCCGATACTCCATATCCCCCCGAATTGCCCGGCAGGGCACCTGCCCCGCGAAGCGGCGGGGGTTGCGTGCCCAGGGCACCTGCCTTATACCACCTTGTTTGCGAATGTCAAGGGGTGCGCAGGGCGCGATGTCTACATCACGCCGTCAAATCAAAAGACGATGTTTCACGTGAAACATCATCTTGCGGATTGGTGTCTTAAATGCCCTATATATAGGTTTTACAAAAACGTTACTTACAAAATCTGATGTTTCCTATGTCCAAAACGACGGAGCGGGAATGTATCCATTGGCTTGTGGCGGTTTTGAGGTTGTAGAAATATATTGCACCGAAGCTGGGGTCAACGCCGTTCATCGCGTCCTGCGCCGCTCTTTTAACGCTATCTGATACGGGTTTGCTAAGCGTACCGTCTTTAACGCCGGCAAACGCACCGGGCTGGTATATCACACCCACTATGGAGTTGGGAAACGACGGGTGGCGCACGCGGTTGAGTATAACCGCACCGACCGCCACCTGAGCATTATAAGTCTCTCCCTTTGCCTCGGCGGAAATTATGCGAGCCAGCAGTTCCTCATCATTGATCTTCTGTTCGGTGTTGGCATTTACCGCAGGAAGATATATCCCCAAAGCTTGGAGTGTGTGCGTGCCTGCCACACCGTCTATAGTCAGATTGTTCTTACGCTGGAAGTGTTTTATAGCTTCAGCGGTCCTGGGTCCGTAGTCGCCGTCAATAGCGCCGTTGTAATATCCCCAGTTTTGCAGCTTGGTCTGTATCTGGCGCACGGTTTCTCCCCTTGATCCTTGGCGGAACGTTTGCGCCTGGGCATCGGGAACAGTCTTCATAACCAGTATCAGCAATATATTTGCCGTAAACAGGGCGATGAGGGATAATGTTAATTTTCTCTTGTTTTGCATGACGATGTCCTTTCGTTGGGGATGATTACAATATATGCCGGGTTTGTAAAAAGCATGTCCCGAAAAAGGTTAAATATGCAAGTCAAGCTATATAGTGGTATGTTATGTTTTATTGCGTGCAATATGTTGCCAAAAACAAAATGGTATGTTAAGATAGAGGTTAGATTTTAGATATTAGAGGTTAGAGGTTTACATGGGAAAGACTATTGCTGTTGTTAATCAAAAAGGCGGGGTTGGGAAGACTACGACTGCCGTTAATCTTACGGCTTGTTTACATGATAGAGGGCAGCATGTTCTGCTTGTCGATTTTGATCCACAGGGTAACGCCACGTCCGGTATGGGGGTCAACAAGTCCGCCAGCCCTAACGTTTATGACATCCTGATAAACGGTATAGACGCGGGTAAGGCTATTGCCTCGACGCGCTTTGGACATATCATACCCACAGGAATTTCGTTGTCCGGGGCAGAACTGGAGCTTGTCAGTATCGAGGAACGTGAGTACAGGCTTAAAAACTCGCTGGAGCCGCTGAAAGATTCTTATGACTATATCATCATCGACTGTCCGCCCGCACTGGGGCTTTTGACGCTGAACGCGCTCTGCGCCAGCGATACGATACTGATTCCGGTACAGTGTGAGTATTATGCGCTTGAGGGGCTTTCGGATTTGATGCAGACTGTGAGGTTCGCGCGTAGCAAGCTTAGCCCCGGCTTGGACATTGAGGGTGTGCTTTTGACGATGTACGACTCGCGGACGAACCTGTCAACGCAAGTAGCAGACGAGGTGAAAAGATATTACCCTGGCAAAGTGTTCAAGACGACCATACCGCGCAATGTGCGGCTGTCCGAGGCGCCGAGCCACGGGGTTCCGGTTACATATTACGACCGCATGTCAAAGGGCGCGGATAGTTATGTCGAACTTGCGGACGAACTTTTGAAGCGGGGCAGGTGCCCTGCCGGGTAATGCGGGGGCAATCTCCCAAATCCCCAGAATATCAAGTGAGGTGAACCTATGAGCAAACATACTGGATTAGGGCGCGGGTTAGGTGCGCTGTTTGGCGAGGAGGCCGTGCGCGATGGCGAGAGCGGCGGTGGTGTTAACAAGTTGAAAATTGCGGAGATAGAGCCGCGCAGTGATCAGCCGAGACAAGTTTTTGACGAGGTATCGCTGTTCGAGCTGTCAGAGAGCATCAAACAGCACGGTATACTCCAGCCGCTTGTCGTGCGCAAGCTGCCGACGGGGTATTATCAGATAGTCGCGGGCGAAAGGCGCTGGCGGGCAGCAAAAATGGCGGGACTGAACGAGGTGCCTGCCGTGGTATACAATACCGACGACAGACACGCGCTGGAGCTTGCGCTTATTGAGAACTTGCAGCGCGAGGACTTAAACGCCATTGAAGAGGCCGAGGGGTTCAGAACGCTTGTCGAGACATATGGATTGACACAGGAGGACGTGGCGGACAGGGTGGGCAAATCACGCTCCGCCGTAACTAACACGCTGCGGCTGTTGGGGCTTACGGGACGGAACAGGGAGCTTGTCGTAGAGGGAAAACTCTCGGCGGGACACGCACGCGCGCTGTTACCGATATCCGACCCTGATTTGCAGGAGGACATTGCAAAAAAAATCGTCAACGAGGATTTAAGCGTCAGGGACACAGAGGCTCTGATGAAGCGGGTAATGTCTGAAGACAAGGCGCAGTTGAAGTCGGGTCCTAATTATGTTGATGATTATGAACAGCATTTGTGTAAGATTTATGGGCGCAGAGTAAAGATAAAATCAGGGGCAAAACGGGGAAAGATAGAGATGGAGTTTTACAGTCCCGAGGATTTAGAGACTCTGATGGCAGCGCTAATCGGAGGACCGAATCTATGAGCGAGAAAATGAGTCCGAAAAAGAGCCGCATGTATTTGATATTGTATTCTATCGCGCTGTTTTCAGCGGCGGCAGTCATAATATTGTTATCATATTTATATTCCTCGCGCATGGAGGACGAGCTGGAAGAGTCTCGGCGGGTTTCGGTCGGCGCTATGCAATCCGTGGAAAGTCTTCTGGCGGAAAATCAGGAGCTTAGAGAGCAACTGGCGGAATCAGCCGAGAGGCTTGCCGAGCTTGAGCTTGAGCAGATTGTGCTGGAATTAAAGTTTTCTACAGAACGCTTATCTTCAGATTCATCGCGGGCGCTATACGAATACACTAAGGCAGAGTTGGAGGAAATGACACGGCTTTATAACGAGCTGCTACAACAACAATTGGAGGATGACGAAGATGATTGACATTAAGCTTATACGCAACGAGCCGGAGCTTGTAAAAGAGAACATGCGGAGAAAATTTCAGGATAACAAGCTGCATTTAGTTGACGAAGTTGCCGCGCTTGACAGGCAATACCGCGAGTTTATCGCCGAAGCCGACGGCTTGCGCGCAAAGCGCAACACCGCAAGCAAACAAATCGGCGGGCTTATGGCGCAGGGTAAAAAAGACGAGGCCGAGGCTGTTAAAAAAGAGGCAGCCGCGATAGGCGCCAGAATCGGTGAGCTGGAAAAACTGGAGACGGAATACAGCGAGAAAATCCGCGATATTATGCTTGTGATACCCAATATTATTGACGACAGCGTGCCTATCGGAAAAGACGACGGCGAAAATGTTGAAGTCGAACGGCATGGCGAGCCGATTGTACCGGATTATGAGATACCGTATCACATCGACATAATGGAGAAACTCAATGGCGTTGACCTCGAAGCGGCACGGAAAACGAGCGGCAACGGGTTTTACTATCTCTTGGGAGATGTCGCGCGGCTGCACTCCGCGATTTTGAGCTTCGCGCGTGACTTTATGATCGGCAAGGGGTTCACATACTGCATACCTCCATATATGATTCGCGGGAATGTGGTTACGGGGGTTATGAGCTTTGCCGAGATGGAAAACATGATGTATAAAATCGAGGGCGAAGATCTCTATTTGATTGGTACAAGCGAACATTCTATGATAGGTCGCTATATTGACACGATTATTGACAGGGAAAAGTTGCCGCAGACAATGACAAGCTATTCGCCGTGCTTCAGGAAAGAGGTCGGCGCGCATGGTATTGAGGAACGCGGCGTTTACCGTATACACCAGTTTGAAAAGCAGGAGATGATCGTAGTCTGTGAGCCCGAGGACAGCAAAGCATGGTTTGACAAGATGTGGAGATATACCGTGGAATTTTTCCGCGCGCTTGATATACCCGTGAGGACGCTGGAGTGCTGCTCCGGCGATCTTGCCGACTTGAAAGTTAAGAGCGTGGATGTGGAGGCATGGTCGCCGCGTCAGCAGAAATACTTTGAGGCGGGAAGCTGCTCGAACCTTGGAGACGCGCAGGCAAGGCGGCTTGGTATTAGGGTCAGGGGAGAAAAGTGCAACTACTTCGCTCATACCCTGAATAATACAGTGACAGCGCCGCCGAGGATGCTTATCGCCTTTTTGGAGAATAACCTCAATGCGGACGGCAGTGTAAGGATACCGGAAGCGCTAAGGGCGTATATGGGCGGGTTAGGCGAAATCCCCGCCCCTTAAGGGGCCTCCTCCCCTTTAGCAGGGGGGCGAGAATTTTGCAGGGTGCGACGCCCTCGGCGCGCCGGTGGAGGAACAATGAGAAAACGAGCTCGTTTATTTATTAGTGATTTCAAAGCCTTTGCCATGCGGGGCAATGTCTTTGATTTGGCAATCGGCGTTATCATCGGAGCGGCTTTCGGAAAGATAACGACATCGCTGGTCAATGATATGATAATGCCGCTGATCGGGCTTTTGCTGGGCGGCGTTGATTTTAAGGCATGGGAGGTAACTCTTCCGAACTTTTGGGGCGTTGTGTATACAGAGATCAACCCTGCGCCGGTGCTGAAGATAGGGGTTTTTATACAGTCTGTTGTCGACTTTTTAATAATCGCGTTTTGTGTATTTGTTATACTTAGGATTTTGGCAAAATTAAGATTGACCGAGGAGAATAAGGATGGAGAAGACGTTGAAAAAAAATAATATTTTCTCCGGACGGGTATTTGAAATAACGGTTGATGACGTACTGCTTTCCAACGGCAGGACGGTGGAACGGGAGAAAGTACATCACAACGGCGGGGTCTGTGTATTGGCGCTTTTAGAAGACGGTACTGTGCCCTTGGTGAGACAGTACCGCTATGGCGTGGGCATTGATTCTTTGGAGATACCGGCGGGAAAACTGGAGAAAGGCGAGGATCCCGAGGCGTGCGGGCGGCGCGAACTGGCTGAGGAGTGCGGTTTTTTAGCAGAGAGCTTTATCTCTCTGGGGAAGATTTATCCCACACCGGCGTATTGCAGCGAGGTCATCTATCTTTTCCTGGCAAAGGGGCTGTCGCGTACTCAGACGCGTTTGGACGAGAATGAAATTTTAAGCGTTGAGTATGTGCCGTCTGAGAGGCTCGTTGATATGTGCCGCGGTGGGGAGATAAATGACGCGAAGACGATTGCGGCGGTGTTTAGATCAATTGACAATGGGCAATGGACAGTTGACAATTAGGAGGTACGAGATGTCTAAAACGATACTTATTATCGAGGATGAGCTAACGATCGTTGATATTCTAAAGTTCCATTTGGAGCGTGAGGGGTTCGTTTGTCACAGCAGCGGTAACGGGTTGAAAGGTTTACGGATGGCCGCCGAGATAAGCCCGGATTTGATTCTGCTGGACATCATGCTGCCGGGCATTGACGGGCTGGAGGTTTGTAAACGAATAAGAGATCAGGGTTTACAGGTGCCAATAATCATGCTTACGGCGCGCGAGGAAGAAGCGGACAAGGTCATGGGGCTTGAACTGGGCGCGGATGATTACGTAACTAAGCCCTTTGCGCTTAAAGAACTTACCGCGCGCATAAAGGCAAATATGCGGCGAAGCGCGTCGGATGCGCCGAATGATGATACGGCACTGCGTTATGACAACCTGACGATAGACCTGAACAGTATAGACGCGAAGAAGGATGGAAAATCGCTGGAGTTGTCGCAAAAAGAGTTCGATTTGCTTCTCTATATGGCGAAACATCCCAATCAGGTGTTCACTAGGGACGAGCTTATGGAGAACGTCTGGAATTATGAGTATTACGGCGATGTGCGGACTGTGGACGTGACTATCCGGCGGCTGAGAGAGAAGGTTGAGGATAACCCCGCAGAACCGAAGTTAATTTTGACACGGCGAGGGATGGGATACTTCTTTCAATTGATAGCTGACAATTGATAATGGATAATTGAGGGACGTAGGGCGCGACGCCTTCGGCGCGCCGTTACGCAAGGGCGGGGTCAGCCCGCTCGTTAGGAGGTGAAACTGTGTTCAGGACAATTCATATCAAGTTGGTCGGGATTTTTATACTGCTTATTGTGTCGCTGATGGCAGTTGTGGGCAGCTTTTTGGTCGCCCGTATCGTGCAGCAGTTTTATCTTGACCAGTTTACTGAGACGATGCAGAAGGCATTCATCCATAACGAGTTTGTCACCGCTCTGAAGGCGGAGGTTGCGGCGGATGACCCGCAAGAAATTAAAGAGGTTCTGCGCCTTTACTCGGGTGTTTTGGGTACTATTGATTTGACACAGCGGAATTTCTATATACTCGACGCGCAGACGGGGGCGTATATCGCCGGCTCTGACGACGAGCGGGGGCCGAATCTTGAACTATCTACGAATATAGTAACAGCGCTTTCGGGTGAGATTGGGGAAGCGATTCAGCTCTCGGGAAGGTTTATGGACTGCGCTGTACCTATTACGAGCGGCGGAAATACTTTTATCATATACATTCGCGACGAGAAAACCGGACTGAGCGAGCAAATGTACGATATATTCACTATTATTATCGAAGCGTTGATGATTGGGTTGATTATAGCCATTCTTTTGGCTTTTGCGCTGTCAAAGACGATGACAACTCCGATAGAGAATCTTACGAAATCCGCGCAGATGGTGGCGGCAGGGAACTTTTTAGAACCGCTTCCCGTCCATTCCAATGACGAGATTGGTGAGCTTACGCGAACGTTTAATGACATGTCGGCGATACTGCGTGATACGCTTGACGCGGTGGGTAACGAGCGCGATAAATTGGGCACACTGTTTCTGCACATGAACGACGGCGTTGCGGCGTTTAGCAGAAGCGGCATGATTCTTCATATGAATCCCGCCGCAGAAGATTTGCTGGATGTAAGGTTTTTGGATACGCTGATGTTCGACGATTTGTTTGAAGGGATTATTGCTTTGAATGAGGTTCAGAGCGAAACGATAACCCGCTCTGTTGAAAAGAACGGGCTGAAGTTGAATATGTCATTTGCGGTATATGGCGGTACGATAACCGAGGGCGGCGTTATGGCGCTTATCTACGATGTTACCGAGCAAGCGCGGCTTGACCAGATGCGGCGCGAGTTCGTCTCGAGCGTTTCGCATGAGTTGCGCACGCCGCTGACGAATGTTAAGAGTTACGCGGAGACATTGTGTAATCCCGTTGACCTTGACACCGATGTTATCGCCAAGTTTTCGTCAGTCATCGTCGGTGAGGCAGACAGGATGACGCGTATAGTATCGGATCTATTTACTCTGAGCCGTTTTGACTACGGGCAGATGGACTGGCATATGTCGATAGTCTCGGCAGCGGACTTGCTGAAAGGCGCGTTTGAGGCCATGCGGCTCGAGGCCTTGCACCACGGACAAAAACTCTCGATGGACATGCCGCTCTCGCTGCCGGAGCTTTACGCAGATAGGGAGAGGCTGGCACAGGTGTTTATTAACATACTGTCAAACGCAATAAAGTACACGCCTGACGGTGGCGACATCGATATGCGGGTGTGGGTGGAGAACGATAAATATTTGGTCGTCACTGTTACCGATACGGGGATAGGTATACCTAAAAGTGATATTGCGCGGGTTTTTGACCGTTTTTACCGCGTAGACAAGGCGCGGTCGCGCGCGTCCGGCGGGACGGGGCTAGGGCTTAGTATCGCAAGGGAAATCGTACAGCATCATAACGGTGATATAGAGATAAAAAGCGTTTTGAATAAGGGTACAACAATAACCGTCAGGTTGAATTATAGTAGGTAGACAAAACACCCGCCGCCTCTACGGGCGGGACTGGTGCCCAGCCGGTCAATACGGGGGCTTCTACAGGAGTTAATATACAATGGAGCGTTTTAAGTCTTTTTTAATAATAATATTGTTCTTGTCGTTGGTCTGGTTGGCTATGCTGAACTGGTTTTATTGGAGCGCGACACCTTTTGCAGCACCGGTGGAGAGCTCAGGTGATTTCGCACAAGACGGCGTTATCGACGTTGCGCGCCCGATTTCCGGCGATTATGATCGTTATCGCGTATACTTAGGCGAGCTTTTGGCCGTCGCGGACAAGAGCGCGCCGATAACTCGCCGCGATTGGGATGCGGCTATTGCTGGCGGCGGCATTTATTTTGAGTTCTTATCGCCTACGCCGGTCTGGCTTGTGGCGGAAGGGCTTTCGTTTACGAAGGCGCCAGTATTTGGCGGCGTTATGGCTTATGAGATGGTATTAAACGAGGACGGGCTTTTGGTGTTTGACGGCAGATCATATACGCATTTCAGCACGCCACTGCCTTTGGATCTGCCAGAGCGGTCTGGAGGCGAGGTGGCGAATAAGGCGATATTCCCGCTTGCAGATACGGCGAGCAGGTTTTTAGAGGAGCCGTATCTCTCAGAGCTTTTGGAGAGTTTAGGGTTCAATCCGAACACGAATTTCAGGCACACGCAGCCGGATGGGCAAATGGTTTTCGTTGACGACGCGAGGACGCTGCACATCAACCCGAGTGGACGCGTTGACTATCACGACGGGACGAGCTATGCCGACGAGGTAGAGTTGGACGAACGGGCGGCGATAAGGCGGTGTCTTAGCGCGATACCCGGGGGAGCGGCGTTTTGGGGAGATGGGCATTTGGTGTTCAATTCAGCGGCTTGGCAGGGGGATGATCTAATCTTTTCGCTGACTTATGTGTTGGACGGCGCGCTATTTCTGGATTGGCAGACAGTATTTACTGTCGAAAGCGGTATCTTGCGTAATGCGGTAATGCATCTCGCGCCCGCTTCATTTACAGATGAGTTTGTGCGGTTGATGCCGAAAGTGCGCGTTGAAACGTTGGTACCGCAGGGGGAACGGGTATATGTGGGGTATAGTTTGGTTGAGGATGGGTTGTGGGCGCCGGATTGGTGGAGGCGGTAATCCCTCTGACGCCTGCGGGCACTATCCCCTTTGACAAGGGGGGTAAGAATTACATTCTTGCGAGAATGAACAATAGCATCATGTGGGCGGGATAGAAGACGTAGAAAAAATACTTCCACGAAGGGGCGGCATAGCCCTTTTTTCTGTTTTTACAGTAGATGATTATGGGTATCAGCGCGAACAGCGCGAAGCCGCTTATCAGTGACTGAATAACGTTGTTAATGTATGGAAGCGCTGCATACGCATTGAGAGCGGCGAACACTATGACAATAACGGAGTACCACATCACCATGGTGCGGGGACGGCCGCGATGGAAATAGAACACAAACACGAGCAGTATGCCGAACGCGCCGTAGTCAGCGTTAAACAGTTGGGCAGCTAAAGCCGCAATCAACAGTGTCAGCAGTGCCGGCAAACGATTGTCCGCCACGGCGAAACGATCGAAGAAGTAAAGCGCCGCAAGCGCTATGACAAATGTCAGGAGTACGTTCTGATTGTTCCACACGGGGAAGTCACCATGACGCAGGAGATCAAAGGGAATTTCGCTGATAAATGCGAATATGAGCAGCCTGCCAATATACCATTTGTAATTTTTTGTGTAAAAATAACCCTCTGCAATCAAATATGCGAATAGAGGAAACGCCAGACGCCCTATTGCGCGGCACACAAAGTAAGTGGGCGTGCCGCTTGGTACAAGCGCCACGCCGATATGGTCTATTAACATACTAATTACAGCGACCCATTTCAAGGTTAAAGAGGTCATAGTTTTAACACTTCCTTATAAGTTCAAAACCAAACTTATTATTAATGAAGCTACGCTAATCCTTGGCTTTTATTCCAGAAAAGAACACTCCGACAAGACCGAGAACAATTGATATAGCAGAGAAAGTATACGGAGCCGTCATATCGGGCGTTAGGATGTCATGGCCAAAACTCACTGGATTAGCAGTCAAATACACTAAAAAAGCACTAGGAAGGACAGCGGATAGTAAGAGGGAAACTGCTAAAGTCAGGAATCCTATAATCAGCACTATGCCTGATATAACTATTGCTGTTTTTTTCATTTCCATTCCTCCAAAATATAAAGCATCTGCATATCAATGTAGTTGTGAGCCTTAAAAATTATAGCTTTAACACTTCCATAGCATGGTCGCGCATTTTGTATTTCTGTATCTTGCCCGACGCAGTCATGGGAAAAGAGTCTGTGAATATCACATATGCCGGTACTTTGTGGCGAGACATGCGCTCTGCCACAAAGTCTTTTATATTCTGTTCGTTGACTGCTTCGCCGTCTTTCAGGATGATATACGCGCAGACTTCTTCACCAAATTTTTTACTGGGTACGCCGACGACCTGAACATCTTTTACGGCAGGGTGCCGGTAAAGCAGTTCCTCTATCTCGCGGGGAGATATATTTTCTCCGCCGCGGATTATCATATCTTTAATGCGTCCCGTGATACTGTAATAGCCCTCTTCGTCGCAGATGCCTATATCGCCCGTGTGCAGCCAACCGTCTTCGTCAATTGCGGCGGCGGTAGCCTCGGGCATTTTATAATAGCCTTTCATCAGGTGATAGCCGCGTGTACATATCTCTCCGGGTACACCGGGAGGGCATATTGCGCCCGTTTCGGGGTCGATGACCTTGCCCTCGGCATACGGGAGAAGGCATCCGACAGTAGACACGCGCTTTTCGAGCGGGTCGTCTGTCCGCGACATCGTCATGCCGGGGCTGCACTCTGTCTGTCCGAAGACGCTGACTATTTCTTTCATGTACAACTGGTCGGTGCAGCGGCGCATCAGTTCTACCGGACAGTTCGCGCCCGCCATTATTCCTGTGCGGAGGGAACTTACATCATACTTAGCAAAATCGGGGTGGTCGAGTATAAAGATAAACATTGTCGGAACGCTATGCAGAGCCGTGCATTTCTCAGCCTGAACAGCTTCGAGGACGCCCAGCGGGGTAAACGTCTCGACAGGTACCATCGTGGAGGCATGTGTTATACAAGCCATTATCGACAGAACAAGACCGAAACAGTGGAAGAACGTTACGGGTATGCACAGTCTGTCCTTGTGGGTGAATTTCATGCCCTCGCCGATAAAATAGCCGTTGTTTAGTATATTATAGTGGGTGAGCATAACGCCCTTGGGGAAACCTGTTGTACCTGAGGTGTATTGAAGATTAATTACTTCATGGGGATCGAGCGAAGCCTGAATCGCGTCAAGTTCACAGTCAGGGATGCTCTCCCCTGCTTTTAACATATCATCAAAGGTTTGTGTTCCGGCAAGTCCCGTGGCGCTGTTGTTTTTAGGCAGATGAACCAACCGGCGCAGTATCGGCAGACGTTCGCTTGAAAACTCATCCGGCGGCAGAATTTCCAGCTCGGGACAGAGTTCCCGCAATATGGGCGTGTATTCGATATTCTTCGCGCCATCAGAGAACACTAGCATTTTTGAGTCGGACTGACGCAAGAGGTATTCAAGTTCGAATATTTTATAGTTTGTGTTTACCGTTACAACTATTGCGCCCAGTTTGGCGCACCCAAACAGGGTGTAAACCCATTCGGGGTAGTTCGGCGCCCAAACGGCTACGTGGTCGCCCTTTGAGATGCCTAACGCCATCAAACCTTTTGCGGTTTCGCGTGCTTTTTCATTCAGTTGTTTATATGAGAGACGCAAGCCGCGATCGGGATAGACCAGCGCGTCGTTGTCGGGGTATTCAGCCGCCATCTTGTCCATCCAGTCGCCGATGGTATTGTTTAAAAAGCTTTTCTCCATACAGACTCTTTTCCTTTATCCCTTTAAACTATATTCTTCTAACATTAGCAGGTCGAGCTGCCCGGGCAGTTCGAGCTCTTCAAATTCCTCGGGTTCTTCGGATAATTTAAGCGATTGGGATTGTTTGCGGATTCGCAATGCGCTCCCGTCTGAGTCACGCAGCGTAAACTCCGTCGTAAGCGCCGCGAGTGTCTCGGACTGTGATGACATCTCCTCTGCGGTAGCAGCGCTCTGACTAGATGTCTCGCTGGTTTGCTGAACTACTTTTGCGACTTGAGTTATACCGTTGTCAATTTCGGCAATGGCGGTGGTTTGTTCTTCGCTGGATTTGGCGATAGTGGTGACTATCTGACTGCTCTCGCGGATACCCTCTACGATCTCGGCAAGGCTGTTTGCGGTTTCGGTTGCCAGTTTTGCGCCCAGTTCAGTTTTTTCTATTGAGTTCGATATAAGGCTTTCCGTATCTTTTGCTGCGGCTGCCGATTTGGATGCTAGGCTACGCACTTCATCCGCGACAACGGCAAAGCCTTTACCGTGCTGTCCGGCTCTTGCCGCCTCGACGGCGGCATTGAGCGCAAGGATATTAGTCTGGAACGCAATACTGTCTATTACGCTGATGACCTTGCCGATACTCTGTGACGCCTCGCGGATCTCTTTGACCGCCTGAACCATTCTATCCATTTGTGAGCTGCCTTTTTCGGCGCTTTGGCGTATGGACTCGCCTAGTGTGGCGGCGCGGCCGGCAAGCGTTGAGTTGTCTTTGGACTTCTCGGAGACGCTGGAGATGGATGAGCTTAGTTGTTCGATAGCATCGGCCTGTTCTGAAGATCCGCGCGCAAGATCTTGAGCGCCTTCGGCTATGTGTCTTGAACCGTCGGAGACAAGCTCGGACGAGTCACGGATCGCTTTCATAACCTCGTTTAGCGAATCAAGAAGCTCGACGGCAATAAGTTCAACGGTCGATCTTTCGGAACGCGGGGTTACGGTCTGGGATATATCTTTGTTGGCGATATGTTTAAGTATATCACCTTGATGTTCCATTAGCCCGAACAGGCTGTTGGCGGCGAGCACTGTCGCGCCGACTTCGTCTTTGTTTCTTGAGAATTGCGCGCACTTATCGCGGTTAACAGCGACTAGTGAGAGATCTCCAGTTTTGGCTACGTCGGCTATGTATCCGGCAAGGAATTTAAGCGGCTTGGTGATACCTCTCGCAGTAATCAACGCGATAAAGATTGCCAAAAACGCGGAAACCGCAGATACTACCAATATTAACACCATATAAAAACTTGTATTCTTGATGGTTTCAGCTACGGCGACGGAAACCTCTTGGCTCATTTTTCTTTCCGTCGCGGCAAACACGTCTCTCGCTGAGTAGCTAAGAAGTTGTGCTTTGTCGACGGCGACGTCGACCTCGTGTGCGGCAGTGCCGAAGTCAACGGCGGCTTCATGGAAGTCAGAAAGCGCCGTAATCACATGGTCGATCGTGGTTCTCGTGGATCCGTCGGAAGCATTGGCAAGCGCTCCGGCAAGGATGTTATCAAGATCGTCCATAGAGTTGAGCAGTTCGGCAAGCGTTTCGTTGCTATAATTATAACTGAGATCGATAGAGGCGTTACGGATGTTTAATATGTCCGTTTGTATTCTATTGGCGCTGACTATGGAATCGATGCGCGCGGCAAGGGCATCATATTCCGTATCAATCGCAATATGAAGGCTGAGCTGCCTTACTTGTCCATTAAAAGCGTTGCCTGCTCCTGCGTGTAGCAAGCTATTCATATACAGGTATGTCTTGTATTCTTCTTCTTTTTTGAGCTGGGCTATGCGCAACGCTTCTATAGATGCGCACCATTGTTCAAAGGCGGCCTTGTTGGCGGCGATATCCGGGAGAAATGACTGGAGATAAGCATGTTCACTGATAAAGGCTTTTGTCTTGTCAAAATCCATAGATATCTGAGCGGTCAGTCTGGCGAACTCCTCATAGGCAACGTCGGAGTGGGTTTCATAAAGTATGTACGCCTGGGCGCGCGCCTCTGTAAAATCGCTTGTCAACTCGATAACCATGTTCTGCAGTTCGGTTATGTACTCGACTTGACGTGAGTTGCTGATAGTTAATGTAGATGAAATCCAAACCGCGACAAACGAGAAAACCATCATTACTATGACGACAGCAAAGCCTAGGATAATTTTTGCGCCTACCTTTAATCTCCGCATTAAATACACCCCTACTCTCATTATTTATATTGCTTTTTAATATACTAACACTTAAAGGGTAGGTTTGTCAATGAATATATATGGTAGGACACGTCAATCTAATTTGCCTCCAGTGTCTTCAAGAATGCAGCGAAGTTATCGAGGTCAAAGAGATTTCGTTTCAAAACCTTGGAAAAGGGGAGTTTGTTCTCGGTTTTCGCTTTGTATTCTTT
>Ga0123353_10000586_pt1 | contig 44459 bp, 46 predicted proteins | sample TergutLab28metaG_3_FD_92763 | JGI IMG/M metagenome (GOLD analysis project Ga0123353, IMG submission 92763) | Labiotermes labralis P3 segment gut microbial communities from Petit-Saut dam, French Guiana - Lab288 P3 | ecosystem: Host-associated > Arthropoda: Insects > Digestive system > Gut ... | reverse complement strand
TTTTTTCGCCGCACAAGATAAAATTTTGAAAGAATACTCCCGTATTTTAAGAAATTTTAACGCAGTGCGGCGGAAAAAGCGCCAAAAAGACGTGCGCGTGGTTTTTTCAAACACGCCCTAATACCCTTTCTGTTTTTATCCATTATTTAACACGTGATTCGCATTTTTAACTGTCAAAAGCAAAGCCCCGCCTTTTCAAGCGGGGCTTTGCTTTTATGAGGGGTTGCTTTGAGGAGGGGGTAAAATTACTCACCGGCTACTCGGTGCGGCGCCTTTCGCCGTTGAGCTTGTGTAAATCATACCCCATAAATATGAAATGCGCGTGAATAATTTTTTAAGCCAAAGTAGAAAGTTTGTAAAGAAAAATCAGACCTGTATATAGTCGGTTATAAAATCGATCTCATTGTGGCTCATGTATATACGCGGTACGCGCTTGCTGATTCCGCAGAGCAGCTCGTAATTGACTGTACCGAGCCTTTGCGCCAGCTCGTCCACGCTTATCTTATCCCGGTGGCTTTTGCCGAACACCGTGATGTGGCTGCCCTCCGCGATCCCGTCAACGCCCGTGACGTCCAGCATGCACTGGTCCATGCAAATGCGCCCGATAATGGGCAGGCGCTGTCCCTTAAACAGCATTTCGCCGCCTGCCAGCGCGCGGGGATAACCGTCGGCATACCCTACCGGCACTGTCGCGACAGTCGTTTCACGCTGCGTCACATAGTCTCCGCCGTAACTCACGGGCGTACCCGGCCTGACCGTTTTGATCATCGACATCACTGTTTTGAGCGACATCACCGGCGTGACCTCGAGATACTTCTTGATTTTCGGCGACGGGCAGCAGCCGAACAGCTCAATTCCCATACGGACCATGTCAAGCTGCATGTCCGGGTATAACAGGGTGGCCGCCGAGTTGCAACAGTGGCGGTACTCAAACTCAATGCCCTTTTGTTTCAGGCGGCTAATCATATCAAGGAAAAGACCGAACTGACGCCGCGTAAACGCCTCTCCGCTTTTCTCCTCGTCCGCCACGGCGAAATGGGTAAATATGCCTTCACTGTAGAGGTTCGGCAGCGCGCAGACCGCCGTAATATCGTCAACGGAGCCTGCGTCCAGGCCGGCGTCCTGATACGGAAACCCGAGCCGGGTCATGCCCGTATCCGCCTTGATATGGATGTTTACCCGCACGCCCGCGCGCCGCGCGTTTTCCGACAGGCTTTGGGCGTAGGACATACCCCACACGGTCTGCGAAATGTTGTTAACGGCCAGCTGGGCGGCGTATTCGGGCGGCGTGTAGCCCACGATCAGAATCGGCTTGCCTCCCGCGACCTCGCGCACCTGCAAAGCCTCCTCAAGGTTCGAGACGCCGAACCAGTCGCAGCCGTCGCCGCAGAACTCATTGACGACGCGCTCATAGCCGTGCCCGTAAGCGTCCGCTTTCACGACGGCCATGATTTTCGCCGACGGTGAAACATGGCCCCGGATCGCGTTATAGTTGGACTTGAGCGCGTCAAGATCTACCTGCACCCATGTCCGCTTGAAGAATTCATTCATCGTATTCTGCAGAAACCTTTCCATTGAATGTTTTGGAGCGTTTGCGCCCGAACCACAATCAAAGCAATCATTTTATACCGTTCCCATCAACACAAATTTTCACTTTTTTCAGTATAGCACACAACAACTTTTTTTGCAACATCTTTTCTGTCAAGGCGCGTGAGTCTGAAATCCGACATAATTCCCTTGCATTCGCGCGCGGATACATGTACAATATAATCAAGCCAATTTGAGAGGATCGTGAAAAATGGGTAAGTTTGAGGAGCTTCGCGCCGCGCACCGCGCTTTTTTCTATAACGGATACGAAATCATCAGGAATCCGGATCACATTCTGATACGCTACGGCTTTGTCATGGAGGGTTTGTGTGAATTCCGCCCCGAGATCAGGGTCATGACGGACAACCTTGCGCTTGTCAACCCCTTTGACGGCGAAACCGCCCGGAAGCTGATTTTTTCCTTGGGGCTTGTGGAAGCCGTCAGCTACTGGAAAGCGGCGTGTCCCGGGAAAGTCGTGATCAGGTGCGGGGCGGTCAGCGGTGAGCAGGCGCTTTGGTGGAAAAAGCTCTGGTGGGGCGGCCTGGGCGAATTCTTTTATCGGAACGGCATCGTCACGGATTTTGACAGCTTCGTCAATTTTGACAGCCTGGGAGAGACTGTTGAAAGCGGCGCGGGTACGTCCGATATCCGTCTGTGCGGCCTGAATCTCGTACCCGTAGGCGGCGGCAAGGACTCCGCCGTCACGTTGAGCCTGCTTCACGGCAGGAGGGACAGCATTCGCTGCTTCACAATAAACGACCAGCCCGCCCGGACAGGTACCGTTTTGGCAGCGGGGCTTCCCAAGGACAGCATCGTGCGTACATACAGAACAATCGACCCTGAGCTGCTGCGCTTAAACGGCGAGGGTTATCTTAACGGGCATACGCCGTTTTCCGCCGTGGCCGCGTTTCTGTCGCTGTACTGCGCATACCTGATCGGCGCGGAAAATATCATCCTTTCAAATGAGTCCAGCGCCAACGAGCCGAGCGTCCCGGGCGCGGACGTAAACCATCAATACTCGAAGTCTTTCGATTTTGAAAACGATTTCCTTACATACACGCGGCAATTCCTGGACTTGCCGATCCGTTATTTCAGCCTGCTCCGCCCGTTTAACGAGCTGCAGATCGCCAAACGTTTCGCCGCGCTGCCCCAGTACCATGGGATTTTCAAAAGCTGCAACGCTGGAAGCCGCCAAAATGTCTGGTGCCGCCAGTGCGCGAAATGCCTGTTCGTCTACATCATACTCGCGCCTTTTTTGAGAGCGGAGGAGCTGAATGCCATCTTCGGCGAAAACCTGCTTGAGCGCGGCGACCTGTCCGGCGACTTTCTCGCCCTTGCCGGATTCTCCGATACGAAGCCCTTTGAGTGTATCGGCACCGTCTCGGAGGTCGGCCTGGCGCTGGCTTTGACCGTGCGCAAATACACCATGGAGGGCGTGCCTCTGCCCGCGCTTCTGCGGCTTTACCAGCGCGAAAAATCCGGCGAAGCGGCCGACGAGACGCTTTTGGCCGCGTTCGACGAACAGCACAACATACCGAAAGAATTTTTATCTAACGTTAAGGAGATGTACCGATTTGTCACAGACGCTGATTGAATTCCTCAAAGATAAAAACATCCTGCTCGTGGGCTTCGGGCGCGAGGGACGCTCGACGCTGAATTATATCCGCCGCTATATGCCTGACGCGCGGCTGACGATCGCCGACAAAAATCCCGTGGAGACGGACGACCCGAATATCAGGCTCATAACGGGCGCGGGATATCTTGACGGCGTGAACGGCTTCGATCTCATCATCAAGTCGCCGGGCGTTTCGTTTCGCGGCGTGGGACTCGATCCCGGCGTGACCGTCACGTGCCAGACCGATCTGTTTCTGCGGTTCGCGCCGTGCGTCAAGGCCGGCGTTACAGGCACGAAAGGCAAGACGACCACCTCGACGCTCATATACGGGATCCTGCAAGCCGCCGAGATGCCGTCGTGCCTCATCGGCAACATGGGCCTGCCGGTGCTGGACGCCATGGACGGCTGCGAGGGTCAGGTCGCCGTGATAGAGCTGTCGTCCCATCAGCTGGAGTTCACCCGATGCTCGCCCCACGTCGCGGTGTTCACGAACCTGTATGAGGAGCATCTCGACCATTATGACGGCTTCCGGGGTTACGCCAACGCCAAGTGGAACATCGCCGCCCATCAAAGCGAACGCGACTTCTTCATCTATAACCGCGACCAGGATCTGAGCGGAATCTATGACTTTGGCGGGGCTTTGGCGCAAAAAATCCCCGTCAGCACAATGGACGGGGAAAAGTCCGATTTTCTGCGGACGCTTGCGGGCGCGAACCCGAAGCTTATCGGCGAACACAACCGCTACGACGTCTTTTATGCCGCTGCCGCCGCGAAATGCCTTGGCGTCACGGAAGACAAAATTTTACAGGGCGTCAAAAACTTCGGCGGCATTGAGCACCGCATGGAGTTCGCCGGAACTTTCTCAGGCATAAAATTTTATAACGACTGCATCGCCACGATCCCGAAAGCCGTGATATGCGCCGTTGAGGCCCTGAACGACGTGGACACGCTGATCTTCGGCGGCATGGACAGGGGGCTTGACTACGCCGATTTTTGCGAAAGCCTTGAAAACAGCTCGGTCCGCAACCTCATCGGGCTGCCCGAAACGGGCCACGCGATCTGCAGTGGCTTGGAGACGGGCGGCTCGGCGAAAAATCTGATCAAGGCGAAAGATATGCGGGACGCGGTCAATGCCGCGTTTGAGCTGACAGAAAAGGGAAAAAGCTGTCTTTTATCACCGGCGGCGGCCAGCTACAATGATTACAGGGACTTCGACGAAAAGGGAAATCATTACAAGCAGTTGGTTAGGAATTGGGAAACAACCAGATGACACGGCGCGTACACTTTTACGCACCGTGCTACCTGACCGTCTCCTAATCCCTAGGGTGTGTTTGAAAAATCCGCGCACGGGGATTTTTCAAACACACCCTAACGCCTAACCCCTGATCCCGCCGTAGGTGCCCGGCACCGCCAGCGACGCGTTCGATTCGTCCGTATCAATGTGCATAGCCAAGGCATACGCCGGGTTTACGCGGACAATAACGTCTCCGAATATCAGCGAGCGCCCGTCGCTGTTTACCTCTACGCTGACGGTTTGCCGGTCTTTCAGGCCGTACCGCCCGGCGTCCTCCGGCGTGGCGTGGATGTGGCGCTTGGCGACGATGACACCGCAGTCAAGCGCGACCTCTCCTTTCGGCCCTATGAGCCTGCACGGGGCGCTGCCCTCTATGTCGCCGCTTTCGCGTATGGGCGCGAACAGCCCCATTGAGCGCGCGTCCGTTACGGAAAGCTCAACCTGTGTCTCGGGGCGCACCGGCCCCAGGATCGACACGCCGGGCAGACTTTTTTTAGGTCCGACGACCTCCACGCGCTCCTCGCAGGCGAACTGCCCGGGCTGCGACAGATCCTTTTTCGGGGTAAGCTCGTACCCTTCCCCGAACAGTATGTCAAGATGCTCCCTTGACACATGCAGGTGCCGCGCCGAGGTCTCGATCAATACGGGTTTGTCCATTTATTTTGTTCTTCCTTTCACTTTTTCGTCATTATTTTACATATTCCTATGTCATGCGGAACTGCCGTAAAGGGCGGATTATCAGGGCCGGTCGAAACCGGCCCTTGCCCGCCCCTGTTGCGCTTTGATGTTTTTTAGAAACGGTTACTTCGCGATGATGTACTCCGACTCAAAGGTCAGGGGGACTGAGGCGTCAACCGTAAAGGCCGTTACCTTGGCGGTCATATCCGCCATCGTCACCAAACTGTAGGTCGCCTTGGTCACGCGGCCGGAGGCCTTGTCAACGGTGGCCGTGATCGTGCTGCCGGAAACATCCAGATCAAACTTGCTGATGGAGATTCCCCACTTCTCGAAGCTCTGAAGGCCGTCGTCCAGGTCCGCCTTCGACATGATGTTAAAGGCCTTTCCGTGATTGGTCGTGCTCGCGTCACGGGGCAGCGGAGATATCTTTTCATTATTCATAACTATCTTTATCTCATATGTGCTTCCCTTGTCTGTGCAGGCCGCGCTCTTCACAACAGCCGGAGTCAGCTTGCTTGACCAGTCCTTTCCCTCTACAGGGTAAGAGTTGTTGTGATTCGCGCCTTTTGCCGGTCCGCCCTTGTCTGTCCAGTTGGAAAAGCTGCTCTCCGCGAAGCCGATGATCGTGGGCGCGATAGCGTTGAGAAGTCCGTTGCTGATTTTAACCTTACTCTTGTCGATGAGCACGCGGTCTTTATACGTAAAGCCGGGCTTGTCGGTCTTTACCTTGTTTGACGCCGCGTTGAAATACTCAATGATCTCCTCCTTGGTGGACGGAGCCGCCGATGCCGGCTTGGTGGTGGCGGTGGTAGCCGTCGTAGAGGTGTCGCCCGGTTTCGTTGTTGAGGTCACGTCCGGGGCCGTCGTGGTGACCGTGGTAGTATCGTCCGGCACCGCGGTGGTCAGATCCTGCGTCGGCGCTTCTTCGGTAGTCACTTCTTGTGTGGTTGGTTCATCCGTGAAAGTTTCGATTTCCGTCGTTTCGGCTTCGGTTGTGCTAGCCGGTTCGTTCTTCGAGCAGGCGGCAAGTCCAAAGACAAGAGCCATGCTCAGTAAAAGCGCCAGGAACCTCAGAGAAATTTTCTTCATTTCTTTCCCTCACATAAAAATATGATATGCGCACGTATACGCATCCAATTAAATTATAAAATATTTATCCAAAAAAATCAATGGTAATTTTAACTTTTCTTTATATATTTTATTTGTATGTATTGCTGCAAACTTCTTTAATTTTATCCCGTAAATTCAAAAAGTCCTCCAAAGCATCCGGTTTTTGGATCGGATTCCGAAGCAGCGCCGCCGGATGCAGCGTTCCCATCATCAGCACGCCGTTTTTTTCATAGAACCGCCCGTGCTCCTTCGTCACCTTGAAATCGGGGCTTATGAGCCGCTGGGCCGATATCCTGCCCAGGCACACGACGATTTTCGGGCGAAGCAGCCGAAACTGCTCCCGCAGCCAGGGAAGGCAGCTATCCTGCTCCTCCTGCGCGGGGTCGCGGTTCCCGGGCGGGCGGCACTTCACCATGTTGGCGATGTAGATGTTTTCGCGCCTGTCCAGATCAATCGCGCCGAGGTACTTGTCCAAAAGCTGTCCGCCGCGCCCGACGAAAGGCTCCCCGCGCAGATCCTCCTGCTCACCGGGGCCTTCCCCCACGAACATAACCTCGGCGCGCTCGTTCCCTACGCCGAAAACGAGGTTTGTTCTGGTATCGCCCAGCGGACAGCGCGTACAGGTGAGGCAGGCGGATTTTAGTTCGTCCCAGTTGTTGTACATAAAAAACTTTCCTCAAGTAAGTAAGATAGCTATATTATACTTTATTACAATATAGCTCGTCAAGTAAAAAATGTTCGCCTAGATTCTTGAAAAAAAGTGAAAGGATGTAACGATTTTACTATTGTGCCTTTTAAAAAAGTTATTCCAACAAATTGAATTTTGTGCTTGCAATAAGCAAATTTTTGTGATAGTATGTATATAAACCTTGCCGTTAGCATTAACGGCGGTAAACAGAAAATTTGTAAAAGAAAGGGTGTTTTGTGTGGCAAAGAGCGGACTTTTGGATCACTTGTCAAAAAAAGGGGACCAGGGGAGCAACGACATTATTGACCATGGAGAGATTAAGCTAACTAATAATCTCTTTTATTGTCAGGGAAAGATTTATCAACTGTCAAATGTTACGCGTGCGTATGTTTATCCGTGTGCGAAAAACCCTCTTCCCCTTAAGAAAATTTTAATTGCAGCAATTATAGGCCTTTTAACATTGCCTGCTTTCGGAATTGGTCTGATCGGTTTGATTTTAGCAGGCTATTGGATTTATAAATACATCAAAGAAAAAGAAACCGATTGGTTTGGTCTGTTTTTTGAAATGAACTCCGGTTATCGTTTTAGAATTTCCTCAAAAGATCAATATTTTTTGATGCGTGTTCTTATTAGCCTGACAGATGCCATCGCAGATCGTTTGACTGGAACGCAGATAATCAATATAGAATCAAGACAAATTTACGCCTCAAACATTGAGGGTGTTGTCAATTTAGGAGATATGTCTGATGTTCAGCAGGGGGTCTATAAATGAGCACAAGGGTTATGATAATAAATGGTGAAACAAAAGGAATCATAAATGCAGGTGACATGACAGATGTCACACAAAAAGTCATAAACCAATCAAGACCTGATGTTGATTGGTTGGCTGTTGAACTTGATTTGTTCGCTCTGCGCGATTATTTGGCGAAAGCAGTCTTGCCTGATATGGTGAAATCTCAATTAAAAAACATGGCAGATGAGGCGGAAATTGCAAAATGTGAACAAAATGAAAGTAAGCTCAAACAAACTCTTAAAAAAATGGGATCTTTCGGTGTGGAATTTTTAAAAGAAGCAATGGCCTCCACTTTGGCCGCAATAGCTACATATGTTATTTTTGACAAGTGAAACATACATACGTCAACAAAAAACCGAATGGTCGTGACTATAAAATATAGCATAAACTTATTTTGAGAGGAGCGACAAAAATGAATAAAATTTTAGCCGTAAACGGCAGTCCGCACCAGGACGGCAACACGGCCCGTATGCTGAAAACCGTGCTGGGCGTCTGCGCCGAAGCGGGATGTGATACGGAGCTGTATCAGGCGGGCGGCAGGACGGTGCGCGGCTGCGTGGCCTGCGGCGGCTGCGGGACGCACATCGGGCGGTGCGCCACAGACGACTGGATGAACGAGCTGTACCCGAAAATGGCGGACGCGGACGCTATCCTGCTCGGCTCGCCCACCTATTTCGCTGACCTTACCCCTGAGATCAAGGCGATCATCGACCGCACGGGCTACATATCCCGCCGCGACGGTATGCGCTTTTCCCGTAAAATCGGCGCTGGCGTATGCGCTGTGCGGCGGTCGGGCGCGATCCATGTGCTGGACTCCATCAACCATTTTTTCCTGATCAACGACATGGTTGTGCCGGGCTCAAGCTATTGGAACATGAGCCTCGCGCTGAGTCCGGGAGACTGTGAGCAGGACGACGAGGGCATGACGACGCTGCGGCGGCTCGGGGAGAATATTGTTTGGCTTTTGGGCAGGCTTAAATAGTTGCCAACTACCGATTGTCAGGACAGGGAACGTGCTACGTTCCCTGTTTTTTTGTGAATTTTGCATTATTTGATGAGGATGTATCAACCATATGCGCGTAAATATGATAGATATGGGGTGAAAATATACGTCATTGCGAGCGCGAAGAAAGTTTGTTTAACAGCAGTGTTGGTGCGCGAAGCAATCCAGCCAGCAACCCAAGAGTTCATAACAAAGCCGCATAACTGGATTGCTTCGCGTACCGGCCCTGTTATAAAAAGAACGTTTCGTTGCGCTCGCAATGACGCCTGACTTTTACCTGTTTTCTGTTTTTTTAACTCTTGATTCGCATTGTCAATTCCCCGTACTCAAGTACCGCCGCACCCCCAGCCGCCACACGCCCAGACACGGCGCGATAAACAATATCCCCGCCAGCGGCGTGAGCATGTACAGCAGCTCGCGGCCCTCCGCCCTGCCCGTCAGGTACATCAGCGGCAGGTAGTTGAAGCACCCGAACGGGATGATAAACGTGAAAAAACGCATGATCCATTTGGCATAGATAGTCAGGGGGTACGACGCGATCTCCCGGCCGCCGTCCGTGAATATGTTGATGAACTCCAGGCCCTCCACCGTGAAAAAGCAGACGGTGGCGCCCAATATGAATATTCCCGTGAAGATAAATACGCCGCTCACGATCATGAAGATCAGCGTGACGGCTTTCATCGCGTTCCAGTCAGCGTCCATCCATGAGGCGGCCAGGCCCAGAGTCACAAAGCTCTGCGCCAGCCGCCCGATCCTTGACAGCTCAAAGTTCGAGCCGAGCACCTGTAAAATCGTGGAGCGCGGGCGCAGCATGATGCGGTCGAAGGTCCCCTGTTTGATGAAGTCCCGAAAAATGTCGAAGCCCCGGGCGAAGCATTCCGTTACAGCGAAGGCGGTCTGCACCACGCCGAAGCATAGGGCGACCTCGCCGAAGCTCCAGCCCGCGATATTGTCGAACCGCGCAAACATCAGGTATATCCCCAAAAACGCGAAAAACGACACGAAGAACTGGCCGATCATGGTCAGCCAAAACGACGCCCTGTATTGCATGAACGACTTTATTACCATGCGGACGTATTTGAAATAGATCATTTTGTTTACCCTCCATCCCGCCGAATTTATTCGGCGTTCGCATCCGTGCAGCGCAATACAATCAGACGTGAAACGCGCGGTGGTACAAATAGAAGATGAAAGCCTCTCTTTCACGTTAACCTCCCTGGATGACCACGCGGCGTAAAACGCGTTTAAGCGCAGCGTTGCCAAGCAGCAGCAGTACCACGATCCACAAAATCTGGACGCCCGTCTGAAGCAGCGCGTCATACCCGGAGATGCCGCCCGAATAGATCCGAAACGGCAGGTCTGAGGTATAGCGAAACGGCAGGAAGTCAAGAAATCGCTGAAGCGGCTCCGGCATAAGCGGCACGGGTATTAGCGAGCCTTGCAAAAACTCCGCCGCCACGGTGATAATCAGCATTGAACCGATGGGAGACAGCGTGATAAACGTCAATATATAGATGAACATCGAAATCGCCGTCACCAAAAGCAGCGACAGCGCAAGAGACAAAAGAAACAGCCCAAGCGCCCCGAACCCGGCGGGGAGCGGCATTCTGTACTGCGCGGGCAGAAAAAAGCCGAGCGTCAGAATAGGCACGCAGCGCATGGCCGCCGAGGAGACGCGCATGGCCGAAAGCCGCGCGAACCAGGTCTTGAACAGGTCATACGGGCGGCAAAGCTCATACGCCACATGGCCGTCCGCGATGCCGCGCAGCAGCTCGCCGTCACGGACCCACAGCATGACGATCGCTAAAAACGCCTGCCGCAGCCATATGTACGACACGAGCTGCGGCCACGGCATAGGCGGCTCGGTCCCGCTTGAAGCATAAAACGCCTGATAGACCATGAGGTTCATGAAGCCCCAGAAGAACTGCGTCGCCACGCCCGCCCACGCCGCCGCGCGGTACTGCATCCCGGCGATCAGCCGCATTTTGAACATGGAAAAATACACTCTCATATGTATACGCACCCCTTTCCCCATCCAACATCTACCATCTATATTCTAGATTCCGTGTTCCGCGTAAAGCCCGGCGATAATCTCCTCGATCGGCGGGGTTTCGACCGTCATGTCGAGGATATTCAGCGTTTTGCTGAGTTCCCCGATCGCCGAGGACACGGTTATTTTTGAGGTGTCCAGGCGGTAAACGGCGCGTTCGCCGCTCCACGAGACAAGCTCCGCGCCCGGGAGCGCGGCGGGCGCTTCGCGGGGCGAAAAGGTGATGGTCAGGGTGCGGTATGTGTCGAATTTGTGCTTGATGTTTTGCATGGAACCGTCGTGCAGAATCTTGCCCCTGCCGATCAAAATGACACGGTCAGTCAGCGCCTCGATGTCGTTTTGATCGTGGGTCGTGAGGATGACGGTCAGTTTGCGCTCGGCGTTGACGGCTTTGATGAACTGCCGCACCGCCAGCTTTGATACGGCGTCCAGCCCGATGGTAGGCTCGTCCAGAAACAGGATTTTCGGGCTGTGCAGAAGCGACGCGGCGATCTCCGCGCGCATCCTTTGCCCCAGGCTCACCTGCCGAAGCGGCGTGTTCAGGAATTCCGAAAGCCCCATGGTTTCGGTGAGCATGTCAAGCGTCCGCGCGTACTCGGCGGCCGGAATTTTATAGATGTCGCGCAGCAGATCAAAGGAGTCGGCGATCGGCACGTCCCACCATAGCTGGGTGCGCTGGCCGAATACCACGCCGATGTTTTTGACGTACTCGCGGCGGTTTTTCCACGGTGTAAAGTCCATGATGTCGCATTGGCCGCTGTCGGGCGACAAAATGCCGCTCATGACCTTGATGGTGGTGGACTTCCCGGCGCCGTTTGGGCCGATATAGCCGACGATCTCGCCCTCACCGATGTGAAAGGAGACGTCATTCAGCGCACGGATGTATTTGTAGTCGCGCTTGAACAGCGCCTTGAACGCCGCGCCGGCGCCCTTGCCGCGCTGGGCCACCTTAAAGGTTTTGTTGATGTTCTTCAGCGTAATCATTGATGTTATAACCTATCCTTAATCAAAAATTCCCCCATGGGATCGTGCCGCGCGAAGTTGGCCGCCACAGATGTTTCGCTGTAATTCGCGTAGCAGTAGACACAGCCGTTTTTGCATGTATTATACACCCCGGCGTCCACGCTTGCAAGGCATCCGCAGCCGGGACGCTGATTTTTATCCTGCTTTGCTGCTACGGAATACCCACACAGGGCCTCTACGGTTTCCCTGTCAACACAGCTCGCGGGCCTGATCCCGTAAGGGGTGAGATCGGTTTTTTCGCAGCACGCGCGGATCGGGAGGCCATGCCGCCGCGCGATATCCGCGAACGCCGCGCTGATTCCGGCGATTTCCTCTGCGGCGACCTCGCGGATCAGCGGCGTTTTGAGCTTGCGGTATAAATCGACGAAGCTGACCGTCACGCTGTTTGTGTAACCGCAAAGCCGCTGGCACAGCGACGCGAAGCTTTTGGTGTGGTAATCGGCCGAAAGGGTATCGTTTACGATGATCGGGTCGTACCGCCAGAAAACGCGTTCGCGCCCAAGGCGCGTGCCTAGGGCGGTGAAAGTCTGTATGATTTCTTCTTTCGGGCGTAGCCTCTGCTCAAGTTGCCGTCCGTACGGGGTGAGCGTGAACTGGAAATAATAGCGATAGCCAAGGGCGTCCAGCTCGTCAAGCATGGGCAGCATGGGCGAGGGATCTTTCGTCCAGAACACGACACAGTCCACCAGCGCCGGAGAAAGCTCGGCGCGGCGGATCTGCGAGGGATTGAAAGGGTTGCGCGTGAGCAGATATCCGGCGCGGATACGGTTCATGAACCATTCCGAATAAAAAGCCGGAACGTCGGTGCGGCGGGAGACGGATAAAATCATGGGCACAAAATCCTCGCTGATCCTGCAACGCTTTTTAGAGCCTGTTGATTAAACTAGCTCAAACGGGAATATTCTCCGATAGAATAACATTTTGTCGTTCCATCCTCGCTGAACACCGCGACGATACCGCCGAGATCGCCGGTGCACGCAATCAGCTCGGCTCCGGCTTTCACGAAACGGCGTAGCACATTGGCGTTGCCGCCCCCCGGTCCGGTGGTGAGGATCACCGTTTGGGGACGCAGGGCGGAGACGAATTCCTTTGTGCTCGAGCCCTCCAAGCCGTGGTGCCCGGCCTTGAGCAGATCAACCTTGCCGATTCGCGGAGCCAGGCACGACTCCAACCCGGCGCTCTCAATGTCGCCCGCGAGGAATGCGCGCAAGCCGGATACCTCCGCCAGCACGCCCATGGATCTGACGTTTTCGCTGCCGGAATCCGCGGCGAATTCACCGTTAAAAATCGTTATCCGAAAGTCGCCGAGCATAAAAGGCTCTTCGGTTATATCCTGCGATAAGGACGCGCCGCGTTCGGCCAGCGCACTCACCATCCGATCATATAATTCCTGGTTGTACTTAGTGTTTTCACGCTTCAGCAGCGTCGCCGCGTCATAGCGCTTGAGATACGCCCTGCCTATGGTTATATCAGGGTCAAGGATAACGGTTTCAAAGCCGCCGATATGATCGGAATGCGAGTGGGTGCCTATCACAAAGTCCAGATGCCCGCCCGAGGCGCGCTTGACGTAATCGGACACGTAGGGCGACCTGCCGGCGGTCGCCGCATCAATCAGCGCGAAATGCCCGCCGCTTTCCAACAGGATCGCGTCGCCGGAGCCGACATTCAAAAAGTGGATGGCCGTTTGGCCTGCGGCGGGACGGTAAGGTTCCAGTCCGTCGCGCGTGAGAAATTTGATGTTGTTGCCGGACCGCCACGCGAAAGCACCGGATATCAACAGCGACGCGGCCAGTAAAGCGGCGGTGAAAGTAAAAGCCGCGCCGGTCCGTGCGCCGTCCTTACGCAGGGCGCGCAGAACAAGGACGCAAAGCACGGCGATCTGTAAGACCGCAAGGGGAAAGGACACGGCGGCGGCAAGCTTTGCGCTGTAACGGAGCGTTTCCTTAACAATGCCGGGAGCGCCGAGCAGAATCATCCCCGTGAATACCACCGAGGAAAGCGCAGTTTTCCACAGCAGGGTAAGGGCATACGCCCTCGGTTCCCTGCCGCGCCTGCCCTGAATCAGGAGCGGGAACAGCGTCAGCAGGGCGATTCCGGCAGTCAGCGCGGCGATCGAGAGCATGAACGCCGTGGGCTTCCAGTTGATATATGAGTCGCAATACAAGGCCAGGGCAACTGATGTTCCGGCGCCCAAGGCCAAGGCGCACAGGAACCGCGCTGTGCCGCGGCGTTTTGTGTTTTTCATGCGGATTCCTCCTTTTTCCTTGGACATTTTAGCATAAAATAAACCGTTATGCAAGCGTGGGCTCAGAACCTGTGTTCACAATGAAAACAATAAAAAGACACGATTCTATATTTCAAGTTCACTAGAGAGTGTTTGGGACATATAAGTAATTCAATAGACCTCCTCGGAAACTACTCACGGCGGCGTAAACGGTCTTTTTTCCGTCCTGCCGCGCAAAAAATGCTCGCAATAAACAAATTATTCCTACGCTTTTTTACTTGCGGGACGAAAAAAATCCTCGTTTATCCGCTCGCGGCTAGTTTCCGAGGAGGTCTAATACTGCGCATGGATTTTTTCTTTTCTTCATGCTATAATAAAAAAAGTTAAAAATATCCCTTAACATCGAGAAAAGACACCTGTTTGTCGGGTGTCTTTTCTGCTGTCCGTAGAAAAAATCTAATGCATAACATTGTTTAGGGCTTGTTTTTTAGGGCAATATTGTGCTATACTAAGTGGAACAAACGCGAGTTGTCATAAATCATTGACAATATGCGTCAGGATAGGAGAAGAATTACGATGATCAATTTTGAAAACATGGATCAGGCTCAACTTGTTAATACTTTGGCCGAACTGACCGAAAAATATAAGGAGTACGCCGCGATGGGTCTCGCGCTTGACATGTCGCGCGGAAAGCCGGGCGGCGGGCAGCTTTGCACGTCCGACCCGATGCTGGACGTGCTGCGCTCCGACAGTGACATGAACACGGAAAACGGCTTCGATGCGCGCAATTACGGGCTGTTTGACGGCATCCCCGAATGCAAGCGCCTGTTCGCGGATATATTGGAAACCACGCCGGACAATGTCATCGTGCTCGGCAACTCGAGCTTGAGCATCATGTTCGACTTCGTCTCCCAGTGTATGACCCACGGCGCCGGCGGCGAACCGTGGATCAGCCAGGGAAAAATAAAATTTGCCTGCCCCGTGCCGGGATATGACCGGCATTTCAGTATACTGGAATACTTTGGCATCGAAATGGTCAATGTGCCAATGAACAGCGGCGGCCCCGATATGGACATGCTTGAGGAGCTTGTGAAGGACCCAAGCGTCAAGGGCATGATCTGCGTGCCGAAATACTCGAACCCCACAGGCATCACGTTTTCCGATGATGCCGTGCGGCGTATCGCGGCCATGAAACCCGCCGCCAAGGACTTCCGTATCATCTGGGACAACGCCTACGTCCTGCACGATCTTGGCGAAGAGTCGGACAGGCTGTTGGAGATTTTGTCGGAATGCGAGAAAAACGGCAGCGGGGATATGGTGTTCGAGGTGGCGTCCAGTTCTAAGATGACGTATCCGGGCGCGGGCGTCGCGGCGTTGGCGTCGTCAAAAAACAACCTTGACTTCATCAGAAAACGCCTGTTCGTGCAGACGATCGGGCACGACAAGGTGAATCAATTGCGTCACGCCCGCTTTTTCGGCGGCATTGACGGCCTCAAGGCGCATATGAAACTCCAAGCGGAGCATCTCGCGCCGCGTTTTCAGATCGTGTTTGACAAGCTGCGGGAGAGCTTCGGCGAAAACGGCATCGCCTCGTGGTTTGAGCCGCGCGGGGGCTACTTCGTAAACCTTGAGGTCCCGGAAAATTGTGCGAAACGTGCCATATCGCTTTGCAAGGCGGCGGGCGTTACTCTGACGGGCGTGGGCGCGGCGTTCCCCTATGGCAAGGATCCCGGCGACAGCAACATACGCATCGCCCCGACGTATCCCAAAACGGACGAGCTTTCGGCGGCGATGGACGTCCTGTGCCTGTGCGTAAAAATCGCGTACATTGAAAAAAATTCCAAACAAAAGTTGCTTCCATAAGACAACACACGACAGAATTGAGTATACTAATTATATCAATAAAACGCTTTAAAACACTTTCATTTTGCGCGTATATGTGGTATAATAATGTAACTTTTGTGTACTCTGTCTGAAATTCAAGTACATATTTTGTATAATTTAAGGAAGTGAGTCGTTCTTGGAAAAAATAGTAATCAGCGGCGGTAAAAAGCTCTGCGGCAAAATCGACGTCAGCGGAGCGAAAAACGCCGCTTTGGCGATCATCCCGGGCGCGATTTTGGCGCAGGACGTCTGCCGTATCGAAAATATACCCAATATCAGCGACGTGGCGATGATGCTGAAGATCCTGAGCCATATCGGAGCCAAGGTCAGGGCAATCAACGAGCACACAGTTGAAATAGATTCCACGAATATCATTTCCCACACGGTTTCGCATGACCTGACGAAGTATTTCCGGGCGTCTTATTACATGATCGGCGCGTTGCTGGGACGGTTCAGCAAGGCACGCGTAGCCATGCCCGGCGGCTGCGATTTCGGCGGTGTGCGTCCTATTGACCAGCACATCAAGGGTTTTGAGCTGCTTGGGGCGTCGATCTTCCTGGACGAGGACGCCATCGTTGACGCGTCCGCCGACAGTTTGACGGGGACAAACGTGTACCTCGACACGGTATCCGTGGGCGCGACGGTGAACATCATGCTCGCGTCCGTCAAGGCAAAGGGTATGACGGTCATCGAAAACGCGGCGAAAGAGCCGCATGTCGTCGATCTGGCCAACTTTCTCAACTCTATGGGAGCCGACGTCAGGGGCGCAGGTACGGATGTTATCAAAATTCGCGGCGCCGACAGTCTCCACGGCTGCACATACTCCATCATACCCGATCAAATCGAGGCCGGCACATACATGGTCGCCGTCGCGGCCGCGGGCGGGGACGTGCTGATCAATAATGTCATACCCAAGCACCTTGACTCCATTACCGCGAAGCTCGTCGAGTGCGGCATTGAGATTGATGAGTTTGACGAGAGCGTTTTGGTGCGCTCCTTTGGGCGTCCCACAAAATGCAATATCAAAACCATGCCGCATCCCGGTTTTCCGACTGACATGCAACCGCAGATGGCGGTTCTGCTGTCCCTGGCCAGCGGCACAAGCATCATCAACGAGGGCGTTTGGGACAGCCGCTTCCGCTATGTCGAGCAGCTGTCGCGCATGGGCGTGTCCATCAAGGTGGACGGCAAGCTCGCCGTTATCGAGGGCGTGGATCACCTCAAGGGCGCTCCCGTCAAGGCCGACGACCTCCGCGCGGGCGCGGCGATGGTCATCGCGGGGCTTGCCGCGAGGGGCACGACGGAAATCGAAAACGTGATATATATCGACAGAGGATACGAGGATATCGTCGAAAAGCTGAGAAGCGTCGGCGCGGACATCAGCCGGGTGACGGTGCCGGGTATGGAGTTTGCTGTCGCAAATTAATATATAGACAAACCATTTGACGATTCGAGCGAAGCGAGGCGAGTAAATGGCACGGTTCTGCCCGATGTTTTCTTCAAGCCGGGGCAACTGCACATATATCGGAAGCGCCAGGGGCGGGATCCTGATCGACATAGGAGTCAGCGCGAAGCGCACGTGCTGCGCGCTGTACGATTTGGGCATCGACGCGGACAGCATCGGCGCGATTTTCATTACGCACGAGCATTCCGACCATATAAGCGGCCTGCGCGTATTCGCGCAAAAGCACGGCATCAGGGTGTACGCCTCCGCCGGTACGCTGTCGGCTTTGGACGCGATGGGCGTGCTGAACGGAAGCTTTTCCGCCGAGGCCGTCGATGAAAACGGCGTTGAGGTTGACGAAATGTTCATCCGGCCTTTCCGCACGTCCCATGACGCGAGGGAAAGCGTCGGCTACACCGTGACGACCGCCGATAACCGCCGCGTGTCCGTCGCCACCGACACAGGCGTCATAACGGACGGGATGCTTGCCGCGATAAACGGCAGCGACCTTGTGATGATCGAATCGAACCACGACATAGGGATGCTCCAAAACGGCTCGTACCCGTACATATTAAAGCGCAGGATACTCTCGGACCGCGGGCACCTGTCCAATGACTGTTGCGCTGATACGGCGGCAAAGCTGCTGAACGGCGGGACGGCGCGATTTGTTCTGGCGCATTTAAGCCAGGAAAACAATATGCCGGTTTTGGCGTATCAGGCGACGGCGGCGTCCTTGGGCGGGATCGGCGCACAAGCGGGGGAGGACTACCTGCTGGACGTGGTGGCTCAGGGCGACGCGCCGAAGATGATAACTTTTTGACGCAAATACACGCTTTATTTTCATCTCAATAAAAGTAATTTTGGAGGAGTTGCAATGATAGTTACCACAGTTGGTATAATATTAATCATCCTTATTGTTATTGCTTTGTGGAAATTTGGCGTTCCTATGATTGCCGCAGGGATCTTATTGATATTCCAATGGGGGGCCAACGCTATAAAGCTGCCGGTCGACAGCTATGAAATGTCGGACGGGGTGATGTGGGTGGACAACGGACGGAGAACTCCCATCCTTTATGACGAAAACCTGAATTTGGTTTTCAACCGCAGCTAAAGAAAAGGAGTACAGGGGCAATTGGCCTGAAACAAACTTCAAAAACGGCGTCGCGGTATGCCAATGGACAGGCGATTGGGACTTTCTGGGCAAATCGTCGGAATATAGGGTCATCGACAAAACAGGCGGCGTGGTATACAGCGTTCCGGTTGACGAAGTGAGAGAGGTAATCGAGCTGGAAACGGCGATTCTTCTCGTGCTGAAAAAAGAAACTGTCAACGCCGATGAAAACAAGACCGAATACGCAGTCGCGAAACCTGACGGCAGCATACTTTTGCCGTTTGACGAACATCTTTTTTCATACGAGGATAAGTATGGACATGTTGGCGGCGGCGTTTTTTATACGAAAGACGGGTACTATGACGCGCTTAAAAACAGCTTTTTACCCGGGTGGACAGCGCCTGAGCCGCCTTCCGAATTTGAGCGTTTCTCGTCGGAAGGGCTGGTGTTCCGAAACGAAGAGCCGGATAAGCCGCCTAAAGAGGGCGGAATGACGTTATTTAAAAAGCTTGTCTCGAAGGAACCGGAGGAGGAAAGGCCTGAATACGCGGAAAAACAAGGCTTCTACGACAAGAAAGGCAGTCTTATCATAGATTTGACAAAATACGACTTGCTGAACTCTCCCAAATTTGTAAGCGGCCATGCCGTGTTGCACTTTTTGGGCAAAGACTCAAAATATTACTTTGCCGTTATTGACAAGAGCGGCGCGGAAACCTTCAGAAACGGCGGCAAAGAAGAGGAAACGGCGGAAGAAAGCTATTATTATCAGTTTTCCAACGGCACGGTCTTTTTCGATAAGAAGTGCCGCACCGTCAGCGGCGAAGTTTTATACGAATGGACAAAGTTGGGGAAGAAAGACACAAAAATGATCGAGCTGCCGAACGGAATCGTGAAGGTTGAAGTTTTCAAGAGTTCTTTTTACAGCGCAAAAAGAAACGGCGTTCTCTTTATGGATATCAATGACGGTAAAGAAATTACGCTTCAGAGATAGTGTATGATTGACATAACTGTAGTTTGCCTGGGAAAACTGAAAGAAGCATATCTGCGCGACGCGTGCGCGGAGTATGTCAAGCGCTTAAAGTCTTTTTGCAGACTGGAGGTTTGCGAACTGACGCCGGCCAGGTTTCCGGATGACCCGTCGGCCGCCGAAGTGGAAGCGGCGCTGTCAGAGGAAGCGGCCATGATCCGAAAAAGGCTTCCATTGAACGCGCGGGTATACGCTTTGTGCGTCGAGGGCGATATGATGTCCTCCGAAGAGCTTTGCCGTGATCTGACGAAAGCGGCTGTTTTTGGACACAGCAGGATAGCCATGATCATCGGAAGCTCTTTCGGGCTGTCGGACGAGATCAAGCGCCGGGCGGACGTCCGGCTTTCCATGTCAGCCATGACGTTCCCGCATCAGCTGGCCAGGGTTATGCTGCTGGAGCAGTTATACCGCGTTTTTCAGATAGAAAGCGGCGGGAAATACCATAAATAGTGATTAGCGGTGAATAATTATGGACAATTATGACGCTTTTTCCGCAGGCATTGAGGCCGGTGGACTACGCAGGCGCGATGACATCAAGGTGCTGATCTGCTATCTGGTCAAGAGCCTGAGCCGTCCGCTCAACAGGGAGCAGTTAAGCGAAATCATGCAGGTAAAGAGCATCGCGAATTATTTCGAGGTTGCCCAGGCGCTTACTGAGCTTGTGGCGTCCGGCAATATTGTTTTGCTGCTTGAGGACGGGCATGAGTTGCTCTATCTGACGGACGACGGGCGCATGGCGGCGGAAACGCTTGAGAACGATCTGCCGAAATCCGTCCGCGAAAAGGCCATCGACGCGGGCGTGGAGCTGCTGACCCGGGCCAGGTACGAGCGCGAGTCGGACATCGAAATAGAGAAGCTGGGAAACGGCTACAACGTGCATTTTTCTATCTTTGACAAAGACGACACGCTGATGAAGCTGACGGTTTACGCCGCCGATTTTTCCCAGGCAAACGTGCTGAAAGAGAATTTTCTCAGGGACCCGGTAAAGCTTTACGCGGGAATTATCGCGATGCTGACCACATAACCGCAGGGGGCGAATTTATACAATTTAAATGGAGGGTTTACCTATGCCCAAATATGCCATCGGCATTGACTACGGTACGCTGTCGGGACGCGCGCTGCTCGCGGACGTCGCGACGGGCGAGGAGCTTGCGGCAGCCGTCCTTGACTATCCTCACGGCGTGATGGACGAAAGCCTGCCAAACGGCAAACGGCTGAAGCCCGACTGGGCGCTCCAGCATCCGGCGGACTATGTCGCGGTGCTGAAAGAGACGGTTCCGGCGGTACTCAGGCAGTCGGGCGTCGATCCGGCTGACGTTATCGGCATCGGAATCGACTTCACGGCCTGCACGATTCTGCCCGCGCTTTCCGACGGTACGCCCCTGTGCCTTTTGCCCGAATACACTGACGAGCCGCACGCCTATGTCAAGCTGTGGAAGCATCACGCGGCTCAGCCCTACGCGACTAAGGTGAACGATCTGGCGGATAAAAGAGGAGAGAAGTGGCTGGCCAATTACGGCGGCAAGGTTTCCTCCGAGTGGGCGATACCTAAAGTGTGGCAGACGCTTGACGAAGCGCCTGAAATTTACGCGAAAGCCGACCGGTTTATAGAGGCCGCTGACTGGATCGTCTGGCAAATGACGGGCATTGAAACGCGAAACGCCTGCTGCGCCGGTTACAAGGCGATGTGGAACAAAAACACAGGATTCCCGCCGGACGATTTTTTCAAAGAGCTTGACCCGAGGCTCGAGCATGTGATAGATGAAAAGTTCGGGCGCGAAATACTGCCTTTGGGCGCGAAAGCCGGCGGGCTTACGGCAGAAATGGCGGCGCTTATGGGGCTTATGCCCGGCACGGCTGTCGCCGTCGGCGTGATCGACGCGCATATCTTCGTCCCGGCCGCCGGAATCAGCCGCGAGGGGGAAATGCTTGCCATCATGGGGACGTCCACGTGCCACATGATGATGGGCCGGGAGGAACGTCAGGTCAAGGGCATCTGCGGCGTTGTGGCCGACGGGATCATGCCCGGGCTTTACGGCTACGAGGCCGGACAGGGCTGCGTCGGCGACCATTTCCAGTGGTTTATCGACAATTGCCTCCCCGCCGGTTATTACGAGGATGCCAAAGCGCAGGGCATGAACATCCATAAGTATCTGCGTCAAAAATGCGAGCAAAAAAAGCCCGGCGAAAGCGGACTCGTGGCGCTGGACTGGTGGAACGGCAATCGCTCCGTTTTGGTTGACGCCGATCTGACCGGCGTACTGCTCGGCATGACGCTTGCAACGAAGCCGGAGGACATTTACCGCGCGCTCATAGAGGCCACCGCCTACGGCACGCGCATGATCATCGACACGTTCAACGAGTACGGCGTGCCCGTGAACGCCTTTTACGCGGCGGGCGGCATATCGCAAAAGGATCCGATGACGATGCAAATCTACGCGGACGTCCTGAACATGCCCGTCAAAATCGCAGGAAGCGAGCAGGGCGGCGCGTTAGGGTCGGCTATATTCGGCGCGGTCGCGGCGGGCGCCTCAAAGGGCGGCTACGACGACGTATTCGAGGCGGCGCGGCGCATGGGCAAGGTCAAGGATACGGTGTACTGTCCCGCAGCGGAAAACGCGGAAATTTACGACAAATTATACGCTGAGTATAAAGTCCTGCACGACTATTTCGGCCGGGGGCAAAACGACGTGATGAAGCGGCTGAAAAAGATCAGAACCTGTTTAGCATCTCACCGCGAGCAAAACTTTGAGTAAAATCAGGTGAGATACAAGGAAAAAAGCACAGAAATAATTTGTTTATTTCGAGCATTTTTGACGCAACAGATCGCCTGATTTTACCAAAGGTTTGCCGCGTGGGAGATGCTAAACAGGTTCTTAGGACAGAAGTCAGCGAATAAGGATAGATTCGCAAACACATAATAACAAAAAAGGAGAGAACCCAATGAAGAAAGTCAGCAAAATTCTGGCATTACTGCTCGCGCTTGCCATGGTTCTGAGTTTCGTTGCCTGCAACAAAACTCCTGTTGAGCCTGAATCCACCACGGACGAGGTCTTGACGACCGAGGAACCCACAACAGCGGAGCCGACCACCGCGGAAGCGACGACAGAGGAGCAGCCCGCCGATGAAAGTACGACAGAGCCGACCACGCCGGCGTCCTCCACCACCGAACCTTCTACGGGCGTAACCACTACGGCGACCACGGCGACCACAACCACAACCACCACAACCGCACCCCCGAAAGATCTCACAACCAAGGAAGTTCTCGACCTGTTCAACGCGGCGACGAAGAAGGTCGTTGACCAAAAGGCGGGATACGACAAGAAAAGGTTTACGAAGATCACCGGCATTGACTTTGGCTTACTGGGCAATCTCGCTATCGTGAAAGAGGCCGTTTACGGATTCCTTGGCATTACGGATACCGCTACAGGCGAGGGAACTTACACCGCTAAAGCGGAAAAGGGCAAAGCAAGCGATTTGCTTCAAGTCAGCACATTGGCCGAGGGCGACGTAAAGAGCGCAAAGGCTGTTTCGGACGGCAAGGGCGGTTACACGATAACCATCGAGGTCAAGGACGGAACGACCAGCTGGAGCGGCAAGGGCGGCACTGATCCGGGAAGCGGCACCGCGAAATCCGCCATCGACAAGGGCCCGCTCTGCTACGGCATTGAGGACAACGAGAAGTTCGACCATAAAAACGCAAGACTAGTTTATAATGCCATCAACGGCGCTGACGGCGCATCGACCGAGGGCATCAGGGAAACGACAAGCGGCGTCAAGTTTACGGCAAAGACTGACGACCAGGGCCGCCTGACAAGCTTGACGGGCAGAATGGATATGATCGTTTACGTCGATCACGTCAAGTATACCGGCATAACGCTTAGGAATAAGAGCGGTCAGGGCTACGGCACGATCGAGTACAGCAACTTCAAATACTAATACCGAAAAATAAACGTACAAAAAAACCCGCCGGCAATTATGCTGACGGGTTTTTTCATATCCCTAATTCCTGACGCCTAATCCCTGGCGGCTCCGCCGCCTACCCGCCCCCGCAAATCGGCAAAAACTGCACCGTTTCACCGTCTCTTAACCGCGTCGCGAGCCCCTTGCGCAGTGAAATACTTTCGCCGTCAACGACGATAAGCATCGCTTTCGCGAGCTTTCCCGCCTCCGCACCGCCGATGTCCGTAATGCGCTTTATGATATCGCGCACGGTATCGGCGTTCAGGGCCTCCGACCCGACGCCCGTCAAAACGGCCAATTGCCCGCGGTAACGCACCGTCACGCTTGCCATAAGTCCGCCATCTCCAATCGCTTCAGTGTGCGCTGTCTCGGCTTGCCGTCTTTATCCCAGCCCCGGGTCTTGTAATAGCGCGGCAGGAGCTTATCCATGCGCACCACGGTGTTTTTCTTCGATTCATCCTGCGGGACGTCGGTCAGGCGGCGCGGCAGGGCGTCGTCCTTGCCGGTCAACCCCTCTCGCAGGTTATAAAGCCGCTCGGCGTTATACGCGCGGTCGCCTAAGTCGAGAAATGAACCGGTGTACATCGGGATGCCGGTGACAAGCCTCAGCGCCTCGGCGTGGGGCATCAGCAGCAGGGTGTTGAATCGCAGAAGCGGCCTCATGGCGAGCAGCAGGCGGACAACCGGGCCGGTGAACACAGCTGCCTTGCCCATAAAGCGCGTGATGGGGTGATTCGGGCCGAGGTTAAACAAAATCTGCGGCACAAAAGTCTGCCCGGAAAACAGGCAGCTTCCCGCCGTAGAGATCGCTTCCAGCGCGTCTTGCAAAAAAACCGTCCATTCGGCTTTCGCGCGCGTATCCTGCGGGCTGATGGAGAGCACGCCGACCGACTCGAGCAGCGCCATATATCCGCCGCCCAGGTGGCAGCCGCCCCTGTTCGAGGTAGCGTAGCCTAAGCCCATGCCCACGCTTCGGCGCGGCTCATAGGAAGCCATTTCAAGCCCCTTTGCGTGCATGGCGTAATCCTGCCCGCCGTATTTTTCACTGAGCCACTTGCTGCCGTTGGCAAGCTCGGAGCATTCGCCCTCACGCCGCGCGATCCTGTTAAGTATTTCCTCAAGGTTCGAGACGTCGCCGAATTTCACGCCGAAGTCCTTTATCCCCCTCTCGTTAAGCTCCATCGCGAAAGCGATTGTCGCGGCGGCGGAAATGGTGTCAAGCCCCAATATATCGCAGACGTAGTTCAGGCGGATGATCGCGTCTAAGTCGTGCGCGCCCATGTTCGGGCCGAAGAAGCCCAGCGTTTCGTATTCCGGCCCCTTGACTTCTTTATCACCGATCATCACGCGCCGCTCACAGCGGATCGGGCAGCTTACGCAACCGCTGTTGCGGGTCAGGCGCGTTTCGGCCAGGGTTTCGCCGCTTACGTCGTCGGCGAATTCATATGTGCCTTTTTGGAAATTCTTCGTCGGCAGGGCGTGGGACGCGTTGGCCTTGTTGACAAGCCCCGCGCTGCCGTAGTGGGGAAGCGAGTCGCCGGTCATGGTGTGCTTTTTAAGAAAGCGTACCCATTTTTTTACGAAGCGGCTGAACTCCTCAGGCTTTTCGACGGGGATCCTGCGCGTGCCGTAAGCCGTGACCGCCTTGATGTTTTTCGAGCCGAATACCGCGCCAATGCCGCAGCGCCCGGCCATGCGCTCCCCCGACGCAAGCCCGGCGTAGGACACAAGGTTCTCGCCGCCGGGGCCGATGACAAGCTTGCCCAGGTGCGCGGGCAATTCCTCCTGCGTTTTTTCCGCGTCAAGCCCCCAAAGCCCGGTTGCGTCCAGCAGGGCGATTTCACCGTCTGTCACGTCAATACGGCAGGGTTTTTCGGCCTTTCCCGTGATGATCAGGCCCTCATACCCCGCGCGGCGCAGCATCACGCCGAAAGTTCCGCCGCAGTTTGAGGACGCGATGCCGCCGGTGAGCACGTTCTTCGACGAGATGTTGAAGCGGCTCGTTGACGGCGCCCCCGTGCCGTTGAGCGGCCCCGTGTTGACGATGACGGTCGATTCGGACGAAAACGGGTCGAGTCCGGCGGGAGTCAGGTCGAGAAGAAGCCGCGCGGCCAGCGCCTTGCCGCCGACGTATGTACGGAAATACGCCTCGGAAATGGGATAACTCTCTGTTTTGCCTGTGGTCAGGTCGATTTTGGCGTAAAGCGGAAGATTCATGACGATACTCCTCCTTTCGTGACGTCCGCCGCGGGAACTTCCATCGTGATGATCCCAAGCGGGCAAGCGTCGGCGCAGAGACCGCAGCCCACGCACTTTTTCGGCTCGCGTATCTCCGCGAAAACGTTCAGGCTGCCGCGCGTGTCGGGCAGCGATATCGAAATCGCGCCCGCCGTACAAATATGGACGCACATCTGACACGCGCTGCATTCTTCCTTTTTGATCACGGGCTTCGGCCACTGCGCGCGCGATTTTTTGCGCAGAACACGGCCCTCCCCGTCCGTGATTCCCTCCTGCGAGCAGGCGTTCGCGCACACGCCGCATTCCACGCACCGTTTTTCGTTGATGACATGCCGCTGCCCGCGCTCGCCCGAAACGGCGCACACGGGGCACAGCTTCGCGCACACGGTGCAGCCTGTACAGGCGTCAGTTATGAAGTAGGCCATAGAAATCCCTCCAATATTTTACCATTAATTATTACTTTTTCTTCGCACTCTCATGGCGGTTCGCTCCGCGTCAAACTCAGCTTGAACATCCTCCGCCGCGCATTCAAATCGCTCACAGAATTCCTTTATGAACATATCACGCAACGCCGCCCGCCTGGCCGGGTCACATGTATCATACGTCGCGAAAAACGCCGCCAATCGTCCGGCATCACGGGCTTTTGTCCCGTACACGCGCCGTTCAAAGTCCACGCCGTATATTTTCGCGCCGTCGTACAAAAAATTGCGTCCGTTTACGTCGCCGCGAATTTCGCCCGGCGGCACGGCTTCATAAAAGGCCGCGAACCAGCCGCAGACAGCGAAAGCCAGCTTGCCCGGGTCGAATCCGCCGCTCTCTATCAGGTCGGGCAGCGGTTCGCCCGGCAGATATTCAAGCGTCAGCACACAGCCGCGCAGGTCAAGCACATGCGGGACGGCGACACCGCGCCCGCGCAGCTCACGCAGTATGGCGGCTTCCCGCACCGCCGCTTCGGGGCTTTGAACCCGCTTGCGAACAACGCCGCCGCACAGCTCAACATGGTTCCGCTTTGACAAAAATGGCAATCTCTAAAAGCCCCCGTCGTTAGATTTGTGCTGAATTTTTCCGCCCATTTCGCGTATTTTGAGGGCGAATAATTTGTTTATTTAACCGATAAATACGCGGAATGGGCGGAAAAAGGCAGTACAAAGATAATGGCGCGGGTTTTTAGAGGTTGCCAAATGTCCTTATTTCAGCCGTATCTCCACCTCTGCGCCCTCTTTGTAGCCCTGAAGCTCGCTCACCACGCCCAGCGCCGCGTTGCGCAGAATTTTCTGAACAAACGGCACCATGCGGACTGGCTTTCCGTCCACGGTGAGGGTGACGCCGGCTCCGGCGTCTGTGTCGTTCGGATCAAAGCATTCGAGGTAGTCGGGGACGTTTTCTTCCAGAAAATCGCACAGCCCATCGGCGTTATCTAAAACGTTGTAGGCGGGCAGACCGTTATATTCAGCCAGCTCCGCGCCGGCTTTTCCCGACACGCAGACGGCGCTTTCGGTCCATTTATTCTTGAGGCCGTCCGCGTCATGGGCGCAGATCACGGCGGGCACGGACAGCTCGCTCACGCCCTCAAGCGCAACCCAGTCATAGCCCTTATACTGACTCAGGATCGCTTTCATGGACAGCTTTTCAGGGTAGAGGAAATCGGTTTCCTTGAGTCCCCGGGCCGTCACGAGCGATGCGCCCGCCGCGCGGTGCCGGTGGGTGTTGCTCGTGGGCGACGAGTCTATCGCGAAAGCCTCGTAGTGGATTTCCTTCACGCTGCCGACACTGTACCCTCTTTGCCGCAACAACTTAACGACGGCCTCGACGACGGTCGTTTTTCCGCTGCCGCTTATTCCGATCACGGTAAAAACTTTCATGTATATATTCTCCAAAGTATCTGTCCCGCCATAAGCGCCGCCGCCCAAAGGAGCACGGCCGCAAATGCCAGCCAGTCACGTTCTTTCATGCGCAGAGGGAGATAAGCGGTTCGCTCCGGATACGCGCCGAATCCGCGAAGCTCCATGGCCATGGACAGCTTCCTCGCGCTGTTTACGCCGGATACCACGGCCGGCATGAGCAGATACGCGTAGACCTTGAAGCGGCGCCGCAGCTTCATACGGCGGAAATCCACCCCGCGCAGCTGCATGGCGGTGAGGGAGTCCTGGAAGCTTTCGCGGAAACGCGGCAAAAACCGCAGACCGATGCTCACCATGTACGCCAGCTGGTAGGGCAGACGCAGCTGTATCATCCCCTGCACCAGCGCATGTCCCGGATATCCTGCCAGCAACGAGCCGCCGAGCATCAGAACCAGCAATCGCTCCAGTACCGCCGCGCCGGTTAAAAGCCCGCTCACAACATCCCCGCTGAACAGCGCCTGAAACAGCGTGACAGCCAAAAGCGCCGCCCAAAGGCCGCGCAGACGCCGCAGGAGCGTCCCAAAAGGCGCTCTCGCCCACCCTGCCGCCACGGCGGCGGACACGAGCACGGGAACAAGCGTCAAGGCGTCCCGCAGCATGACCGAGGCCGCCGACAGCAAAAACACAAATAAAAACGTGACGCGGGGGTCAATCTGAGCGTTATTTTTTGGCACGGCATTGTTTTTCATACAACCTTACCGTCCTCTAACCGTATCTCACGCGAGGCGTTATTCTTTACGAATTCCCTGTCATGGCTAATCATGATCACCGACACCCCGCCGCTCAAGCACTCCCGGATCGCTTCGGCGAGCAGTTCCCCGCGCCGTTTGTCAAGGCCGGTCGTCGGCTCGTCGAGCACAAGGGCTTCGGGGCTGTGGAGCAGCAGCCCGCATATGGCCAGACGCTGTTTTTCGCCCCGGCTCAAGGTATATGTGCCCTGTGAGGCGAGCTTTGACAGATCAAAGCGCGAAAGCACTTCATAAGCCCGGCGCGCGGCCTCGTCGGCGGGTGTGCCCATCAGCTCCTGCGTGAAAGTAAGCTCCTCCATCACCGCCGGCGCGAAGAGCTGCTTCGACGGCTCCTGAAACAGATAGCCGATACGCTTGCCGCGCCTTGGGAGACTCCAGCCCGACGTGTCCTCGCCGTCGAACAGCACCCTGCCGCCCTGGGGCTTCAAAAGCCCGCACAGAAGCTTGCCCAGCGTGGTTTTTCCGCTTCCGTTGCGCCCGGTGATGGCAACGGACTCCCCTGATTCCACATAGAAGCTCACTCCGTCCAAACGGAAGCCCGCTTCCGGGTAGGCAAAAGAAAGGTTTTCTGCATCTATCCTCATTGTTTATAATCCATCCATATGAACTCTCATATTTCGATCACCCTGTGGGCGAAAGCGCAGCGAACATCGTCGTGGTCCGCCACGAGCATCGTCTGTCCCTCTCTTTGAAGCCGCCACAGTACGGTCATCATGCTGTCGGCAGCGAATTCGTCCAGTTGACTCAGAGCCTCGTCAAGCAAAAGCAGGCGGGGCTTTTGTACAAGCGCGGCCGCTAAAGCGAGCAGCTGCTTTTGTCCGCCGCTGAGAAACTCCGGGGAGTCGCCGCGCTGCGCCCACAGCCCGACCGTTTCCAAAGCTTCCCGTACCCGCACGGCCATTTCTTCTCGCGGGACCAGGAGGTTTTCCAGTGAAAACGCAGTTTCAAGCTCCGCCGTACCGCAAAACAGCTGTGTTTCGGGATCCTGGAACACCATTCCGACCGTGCGCGTCAGTTCCGCCTGGGAATAATCACAGGGCGGACGGCCGAACAACAGCAGTTCGCCCGCGATTTCGGCCCGCACATTTTTCGGGATCATCCCGCACGCGCACAGCATCAGGCTGCTTTTGCCCGAGCCGGATTCACCGCGCAGGGCGACGGTTTCCCCGGCCTCCACAGTAAAATCAAGGGCCGGGAACACGGAATTTGAACCGCCGGGATACGTGAGGGTGAAGCCCCTGGCCTCCAGCGCGTATATCATTTCAAGGTCACATCCGTCAGCAGCTTGCACCACCTCTGGCTGAACTGATCCTGTGCCATGATCATGCGGAACGGGCCTTCGTCGCCGCTGTCAAGGACGATGAAGCAGTTGTCCCCGTTCAGCGCGTCGGCCATCGGCAGCGCCCGCGAGTAGCCGTCTGAGGCGGCAAACACGGCTGTGCCGGCGCCGGACGCGTCTATGCCCTTTATGCGCAGAACCTCCGCGAAAGGCACGCCGGTATATTGGCGCGTTTCCGCGTCCTTGCCGTCTTTCTTATAGTTTGCCTGAATCTCCCGTGGGTTGAGCGACTCGATTTCCGGGACGGTCACGCGGTACTCCGTATCGCCGTGAATGATTAGGAAAACCGCGTCAGAACGCAGCTGCCGCCGATCCTTAGAGGCATTGCTGTTGAGGACGGCAAGAACGGCCGTACCCACGGCGAGGACGGCCAAGATCACAGCGATCATGATTGTGGACTTTTTCTTCATACCAAGTATTCCGTTCTTTCCCTTAACAAAGTCATCCAATCTCTGCGTTCATATAATACACGTATAACTGTTACTGTATGTTCTTTTTCGCGTATAACAAAAAATACAAGATGATTCCTCACTGTGATTTTCCGATACCCCTTGGAAGCTAAATATGCGTCTGACACCAAAGCAAATCGCCCCGGGTTTTCTTTCAGGGATTGAATCTCTTTGTCGATTTGTGAGATAAGACGCTCCGCGGCAACAGGATTGTGCAGCTACTCCGCAATGTACTCATACGTTTCACGCATTTCAGCTTGCGCCGGTTTTGTGATTCTGACTTTGTATGTCATGCCATTTCTTTCCTTAAACCGGCTATAAATTCGTCATAATCCATATAATCGCCTTTTTTTTCCGCCTCAAGGCCCTCGTCAAGTAAATGATACAGCTCATAACGGCCGCAAAACTTTTCATAGGCCTCAATACTCATCACAGCCAAATCGTCGTGACCGTTTTTAGTGATAAAAACCGGCTCCATTTTTGAATGGCAAAACTCAGAAACCTCGTCGTAATTACTGCGAAGATACGCACTTGGACGGATGTTTGGCATCGTACAGCCCCTCCTTTTTGTTTATATGGCAATATTATGCCCACATTTTATTTCTATTGTCAACGCTCATGACCCGACAATATTCCACTTCCTGAACTGCTTCGTAATAAACCACGCCCCAATCCCGCCCAACGCTCCGCTGAACGCCGCCGCGAACAGGCTCAAAAGCAGCAGCACAGGCGGCATGGAAAAGAAAGCGAAGCCCACAGAGACAGTGCCGGCCAAGTTCGCCAGCATAGCCGCGAAAAAGCAGGCGGGCAGATTGGCGCCCTTACGGGCAAAAATCAAAAACATGAGATCGGCCGCGAGTCCCGGCAGCGTGTATGTGATCGGACTCAGAGCGCCGTGGGAACCGGCAACTCCCGCCGCCAGCGCCAAAAGTCCCTGGCATAGCCCGCACAGCGAAGCCGCGCCCCGCGCCCCTGTCAGCGACGCGGCCAGCACCGGGAAGAGCATATATATTCCGCCCGCCACGCCACCGCCGGGAATGAATCCCCCAGTGACCGCGCGGGCAAGGGTCGATACGACAGGCTTCACCGCAACCCCCAACGCCGCTAAAACGGCGATGAGGATCAGCGAAAACACGGAATATTTACTTAACCATCTTTTCACCATGATTTATTTTATCATATTTCGCGAGGATAAGTCAATTAGTTTTTTTCGATTGACCTTTGCCGCCACATGTGATACAATTGTTGCATTTAGAATCTGTTTTCATAGAATTGTATTATTCGGGAGAAAATTAAAATGCAGGAAATCATAATCGAAATCATGAACAAGTTCGGATATATCGGCGTCGCGCTTCTGATCATGCTGGAAAACGTGTTTCCGCCCATCCCGTCCGAAATCATTCTGACTTTCGGAGGGTTCATGACGACCTATGCCGATATGAATGTGTGGGGCGTTACCCTGGCGGCGACGGCCGGTTCGCTGGCCGGCGCGGTGGTTTTGTACATTGTCGGCAGGATGCTGACCGCTGACCGCCTTGAGCGGCTGATCACAAGCAAGCCGGGAAAGCTTCTGCGCCTGAAAAAGGGAGACGTGCGCCGGGCGGAAAGATGGTTCATCAAACACGGGAACCGCACGGTTTTCTTTTGCCGCTTTATTCCGATCGTCCGCAGCCTCATATCCATTCCCGCCGGAGCCGCGAAGATGAAAACAGGCCGGTTTCTGGCGCTGACCGCGGCCGGTACTTTTATCTGGAACGTGGTGCTGGTTTTTCTTGGCCGCGTCATGGGCGGCGCATGGGAAACGGCCGCGCACTATGTTGACGTTTACGCTATGATAGCGGTTGCGGCGCTTGGACTGATAGCGGCTGTGGTTGCGGTGATTTTCATAAAGAAGCGGTTTTTGAATCAGGATGGCGAGTCGGAGAGTTCATCAGATGAAAAATAAAAAAATAACATAATTTCTCTTTAAGATACATGTATAGTTACTTAATTTTACACTTATAAATCTCCTTGCCCGCATAATACTATAGATGCAGACGCAAAACATTTTTTTAGGCAAAGGAGTGTAATGTGTAATGGCAAGCAACAAGCAGCATGTGGTTCCGGAAGCGAGAGACGCTCTCGATCGTTTCAAGATGGAAACAGCCAATGAGGTAGGCGTTAGCCTGAAGGCGGGTTACAACGGCGACATCACCGCGAAGCAGGCGGGTTCGATCGGCGGCCAAATGGTCAAGAAGATGATCGAGGCCTATGAGCGTGGTTTGAAATAACCTCCTGTTTTAAGCTATAAAGCGCGCCGCCGTCCGTTTATTCGGGCGGCGGCGCGCGTCTTGCGAGGAATCAGGGATTAGGAGTCGGGGTTCGGCTGCGTATGATCCTGCGTATACCGTCTTCGAAGCTTACTTGGGGAACAAAGCCGGTGTCGCGCGTCAGCTCTGAAATGTCCGCGCAAAGGTACATCGGCTGATTTTCGGGGTACGGCTTTTGGCCAAAGTGAACCTCAAGTCCCGGATCAATCGCGTCGCGGATATCCAGTACATATTCTCTCAGCGGACGTGACAACCCGCTTCCCACGCAGTATACGGCCTGATCCCTGCCCTTTTCGGCTATGTCCAGCATGGCCCGGACCGCGTCCCCGGCGTAGAGGTAGTCCCAAATTTGCTCGCCGGGAGTCAGTTCGGGTGAGCCGCCTTTCAGCATTGCGTCCACGCAGGTGCTGATGAGCGAGCCTCCGCGATCCCTTTCGCCGTACACACTGAGGATTCTTGCCCAGCAATGGCGGATGTTCAATTGCCTACACAGCAACGCACTGACCCTCCCGGCGGCGTATTTGGCAATGCCGTAACCGCTTTTAGGGTCAATGGAAGTTGTGCTGTTCAGAGGGGCTTGCGCCGTTCCATATTCCGCCTGTGAGCCCGCGCCGACAAAGACGCGGCAACCGGTCTTCTCCGCAAGCCTGACAGCGTCCAGGGTGTACAGGATATTTTTGCTTTGCGCGACCGCGTCGTCACGGCCTGCGCCTGTGGTCTTGTCCCACGCGAGGTGAAAAAAAGCGTCGCAGGACGGCAGAGCCGGACAGGCGGACAACTCGGCCAAGTCGTATTCGACAACGGTTAGAAGCGGGTGGCTTTCAAAGGCGTTTTTTCTGCCGGGGCTCCTGCCGCTGCGCACCAGGGCGGTGACTTCGATCCCGCGGCTCAAGGCAAGCTCCGTCAGCGACGAGCCGATCATGCCGGACGCGCCGGTGATGATGATTCGTTTCATTGGCGTTTCAATCATAATCAAAAATATTTGCGGACGACCGTATATCCGTCCGAATCGCAATGTACGCCGAACCCGTTTTTCCCGTACATGGAAAGCGGCCCGTGGTAATCGCGATCCGCCCCGCCGTGATTCGGATACGCCTCTAAATAGTCATAGCTTTCGTCAGCGGCGTCCCCGCAAACCCTTTCCAAAAGCCGCGAAGCGATTCCCTGCCCGCGCATGTCAGGGGCAACGATAAAGCAGACGATTGCCTTGATCTTTTTGCCTTCCCCCTGTTTGTCACGGTATATTTTGGCATGTACAGTGTCATAGACCTGCTTGTCATTGGCATTGCACCAGCCGACGACCTGGCCGCCGTGATACGCAAGATAGCCCTGCATAATGCCCTCGTTTATGAGCTTGACTGCGCATCCCCGCAGGTCAGCCGTTCCCGTTTTTTTCCATTCATCCTCAAACGCCTGTTTCCAGTGATAGTGTATGCAGTAACAGCATGACCACTCCTTGTTGTCCGTAAAAGCGACATGGTCAAAATAATACAGCCAGTCGTCAAGCAGATCCGTTGACAGCTTGCGGATTTCGATATCCATGTTTGTGATTCATCCTTTTTCTATTCGATTATTTTAATATACATATTCTGTGCAAGTTCATCTTTCGGCAAAAACGGCGCCATATCCTCAAGCGGCGCGGATACAAGCGTACCGTCGGGCAGGCGTTTCGTCGCGGACTTCGGCTCGAAATTCTGCTCACGATCCACAAACACCTCGCAAATCAGCAAACCGTCGGCGGCCAGAGCCTTGTCAAGCACGCCCATATCACGATTGCTTTCAATTTTCAGGTATGGATAGCCGTATGCCCACGCGAGCTTGCCCATATCAGGGAAGCTTAAATCGCCGCTGTCAACGCCGATGCCGACGAAAGGCTCACCGAAAAAGCTCCTTTGCGTCTGGCGGATGGAATGATAGCCGCCGTTGTTGATGATAAAAATCTTGATCGGCAGGCGGTTGTGGATGATGGTTTGCAGCTCCTGCAAATTCATCTGTATACTGCCGTCGCCGGTGACGCAGATTGTCTCACGGCGTCCATTGGCGATACACGCCCCGATGGCGGCGGGCAGGTCGTACCCCATTGACGCGATGGCGGAATTGATGATGAACCGCTGATTTTGCTTGATTATGAAAGCGTGGCTCCCGACGACGCAGGCCGAGCCGTTGCCGACGACGGTCACCTGTCCCTCGGGCAGACGGCGGCTCAGTTCTTTTATAAAGCAGTATACGTTGGCGTACCCGCCGCTCACAGCACAATGCTTCGGCTGTACGACGGGATAATTTTGCTTCCACGCGCGGCACTGCTTGAGCCAATCGGTTCGCTTGGTCAGCTTGTCTCCGGGCAGGAGCGCGTCAAGCCGCTTCAGAAAAGCTTTCGCGTCGGCGTGAACGGGCATATCGACGTGAAGCGTCGGCTTTTTCAGCTCCTCCGCGTCGATGTCCACGACGATGGTGTATGCTTCCCGCGCCCACGTTTTATAGTTGTAGCCGACCTGCCGGATGCTCAAACGGCTGCCGACAGACAGAAGCAGATCGCTGTTCTGCACGGCGAAGTTCCCGGCACGGTCGCCCATAATACCGGCGCGTCCCGTGTACAGCGGGTGCGAGTCATGCACGGCGTCGATGCTGTTCCAGCCTGTGACCAGGGGCATGTTCAGCTTTTCGGCCACATGCCCGAATACCTCAAAGCCGTCAGAGCCGCGCACGCCGCTCCCGACGTTGAAAACCGGACGCTCAGCCTGCCTGATTTTTTCTATGATGTCCAGCAAAAGCGCGTCGGACGGGGCCGACGGAAGCGTACTCTCGTACTCGCTTTCATCGTAGCCGATAAGCCCGTCCGTCTCCGTAAACGCGCCCTGAATATCCAGCGGGATATCAAGCCAGCACGGGCCGGGCCGGCCGTTTTGGGCCAGATACAGCGCTTTTTCCAGGCAATACCTGATCCTGCTTTTGTCGATGACCACTTCACAGTATTTCGTCATGGACTTCGCGGCCGCACAGATATCAAACTCCTGGTCGCCCATGGCACGGATGCCGAGACCCGTGCTGCGGGCGGTCGTGTCATAACGCACCTGGCCGGAGATAATCAGCATCGGGACAGAGTCAAGCCAGCCGCCGGCGACACCCGTCAGCGCGTTTATCCCGCCGGGGCCCGTCGTGACGCAGACCGCCGCGATCCTGCCGTGTATCCGCGCGTAGCTTTCGGCAGCGATGGCGCAGGCCTGCTCGTGATGGTTATAGGTACAGCGCAGACGCTCATGGTGACCCAAAGAGTCGTTGAGGTGCATGGCTCCGCCGCCCGTGACGGTAAAAACATCGGTGATACCGCTTTGAGCGAGGAAGTCCGCGATATAGTCGGAAAGCTTTTGATTCATGCTATCGTTCCTTGTTGTACGACAATTTGTATTACACACAAGTCGGTTCGCTTTGTGTATAATGTAAATGGAGATGGTGTTGCCAAGACAATCTGCGGATTGCCTGCGACGGTTGCGTCTCCAGAATCAATTATCTAAACGAAAATAGCCGCTTGCTTGTGGAGAGCTGGGCGGCTATTTGTCGTTTCTATCTGCGGAAGAGCGGACTATCACAAGGATCAGTCCGATTATGCTGACCAAAATTCCGACAAACTGAAACAAGTCAGAATATGTAACATAGCCCATTCGCATCACCTCCTTGCGGAGGGAGACACAACAGCCTAACGTCTTATGTATAGCCGAACCACTTGAAAATCGGCTCGGCTATATACCTTGGCAACGCCACCAAGGCAAGACCGCTCGCCCCACAAAAATTATACGATCTTATGACGAAAAAGTCAAGATAGCCGTCGATCAATTTGACAATTTTTGCGGGGCCAGGTTTTTTTGCAAAAGCCTTTTTTTACAGCGAGAAGCGCTTGTCCTTCCTGTGCAGCGCCCAGGCAATCAGGCTCAACAGGACGACCATCGCAGCGACGGCCGCCAGGCCGGGAACAAGGGGCTTGACCTCCTCGAAAGGGATCCTTGCCAATATCAGGAGGATCAGGTGCAAAACGTAGAGAAGCAGCGGATTTTCGCCCCACCAGACAAGCAGGCCTTTTTTGGCGGGGAGCTTCTTTGACAGCATGTCCGCGAGGAGGTACAACACGGCGCACAGCGCCACGGATACCAGCACGTAGGACAGCGACATGCGGTGCTTCGAGATGGGCACGAGGAACAGCGAACCCGCCGCCAGAACGGAAAGGACGCCCGTACCGAGCAGGAAAGGCTTGATCCCTTTGTTGTAGAGATCAATTATGACGGTGCAGAGGATCAGCATGGCGCTCCATGAGAGCGAGCCGGTGAACCCGCCGTGGTCGCCCGTAAATACACCCTCCGCGAAGCCGGGACTAAGGCTGGATGCCAGCTGGAACGCGGCCAGAATGCCGAGTCCGGCGCCCGCGCGCGCAAGCGTGGGGAGCTTGATCACCAGCAGCGTGATGAGTCCGGCCGCGCCGATGGCCTGCAGAACCCCCCAGGTCGTGGCCAACTCCACCACCGAGCCGCCCGCGCTGAAGATGGCGCCCAAGCCGATGATGGCCAGGTATCGCCCCGTGAAGTGGGCGTATGCGCCGCCTTTTTCGGCGCGCCGCAGAAAGGACTGCCGGTAGGTGGCCGCGATGGCGAAAATGAACATCGGCGCCACCAGGTCGGCGATTGTAAAGCCTGTGTCCGGCGCGTGCTTGCACCAGGCCGGCACCCGCGCCACGTCCTCCAAGGCGTCCACCAGCACCATCAGCACAATCGCCAGGCCCCTGTAACGGTCAATTGCCAGATTGCGTTCCCTTACCATAGAAAAGAACATCTCCCTTATGTTTGGATTTTAGAACCTGTATTCATATGGATGCAGGTTCTTATTCGTAAGATATAATGTAACAGAAACGCGGGCCGAATGCAAGCGTTTTTTGCAAATTTCGTGTTTCAAGGCCGTCGATCAACTTGACAAAAATAATCCAAACGGGTATGATAGATACATCATATTTTTTTAGAAAAGGAACGGTTACAACCATGACGCACCATGAGCTTCTGGCTTTGGCCGCAAACGCCGCGGAGAAGTCCTATTCGCCATACTCGGGCTTTCAAGTCGGCGCGGCGCTTTTGTGCGAAAGCGGCAACGTGTACACCGGCGCGAACATTGAAAACGCCGCCTACTCCCCTACTGTCTGCGCTGAACGGACGGCTCTGTTCAAGGCCGTTTTGGACGGCGAACGTGACTTTAGAGCGATAGCGGTCGCCGCGCTGTCAGGCGGCGGGGCGGCGTGCGCGCCGTGCGGGGTGTGCCGGCAGGTTTTGGCGGAGTTCTGCGGCGGGGAGTTTCAGGTCGTTATGTCCGGCAAAAACGGGGGGCTGACCGTCATGACGCTTAACAAGCTGCTTCCCATGAGGTTCGGCAGGGAAAACCTGAATCAGACGTGAGGAAAGGTCTATGGATTTACTTGGCGTGCTGAACGAATTCATGATCCATTTAGGCGTGGATTACGCCGTGTGCGGCGGTTACGCGATAGATTTATTTTTAGGGCAAAAGACGCGTCCGCATAAGGACTTGGACGTGGCGGTTTACCGGGAGGACAGAGACGCAATCGTTCAGCGCATGTTGAACGACGGCTGGGATATGTATGAGCCTTGCGGGTGCGCGTTTTTGCACAAAATCGGCGGTGTTGAAACGCAGAAACGGATAAAGTCAAACATCTGGTGCGTCCGGCCCGATAATGCGCATTACAAATTCACGGCTCACGAAAAGGATATGTTCGCCGTCGAATTTGACGGCTCGGAACAGACGGATCTGGATTTTATCGAGCTTCTGTTCAATGACCGCAGGGACGGGGAATTTTTATACGCGAAAAATAAAGACATAAAAATGAAGCTTGACAGTGCGGTGATCAAAGTCAAGGAGATTCCCTATCTGACTCCCGAGCTGGTACTTTTGTACAAGTCAACCATGTCCGAAAGCCCGGATTATCAGCTTGATTTTGAAAACGCTTCGATGAAAATGAATGAAGAACAGCGTGCCTGGCTCAACGGCGCGTTGATTCGCATGTTTCCCCGTGGCCATAAATGGATAAAATAAAATGCTGTTTTAGGCGATTGTATTGGTTTTTTACGTTTCACAACCCCTCCGGCGCTTCGCGCCACCTCCCCTTGCAGGGGAGGCTTGGAAACACGAGGCTTAACTGCCAATTCCTCCCCTGTAAGGGAAGGTGCCCCCGCAGGGGCGGAGGGGTTGTAAAATTCAAAGTCAATACAAAAATCTAAAAGAGTTAAATAAAACTTGTTAGCAGAGAGGAAGGTAAAATATGTCAACACCAATCAACAAAACCTGGTACAAAGAGATGTCCGTCTACCAGATCTGGCCGCGCAGCTTCTGCGACGGCAACGGCGACGGTATCGGCGACCTGGAGGGCGTTATCTCGAAGCTCGACTACATCAAAAGCCTGAACGTGGACGCCATCTGGTTTTCGCCGCTGTACACGTCGCCCAATGCCGACTACGGCTACGACATCGCCGACTACCGCAATATCTCCGAGGATTACGGGACGCTGGAGCAGTTCAAGACCTTGGTGGATGAAGCGCACAGGCGCGGCATCAAAATCATCATGGATCTTGTCGTGAACCACACCTCGGACGAGCACGAGTGGTTCAAGCAGGGCCGCGCGGACAAAAACAGCCCGTATCACGACTACTATTACTGGCGCAAGGGCAAAAAGCCCGGCGGTAAAAAGCCGCCGAACAACTGGAAGTCCCTGTTCGAGGGCGGCGCGTGGGAGTATGACGCCGATCTTGACGAATATTATCTGCACATTTTCGCGAAAAAACAGCCCGACCTGAATATGTCGAACCCGGCGGTGCGCGAAGAGGTCAAAAACATCATGCGCTTTTGGCTCGATCTGGGGGTGGACGGCTTCCGCGAGGACGTGATCACCTACATAGCCAAGCGCGAGGGCCTGCCCAACGGCTTCCCGATTCCCGCGGCGGTCGGCATGGAGCACTACTCTGGCCTGCCGAAGGTGCACGATTATCTCACGGAGTTCCGCAAAGAAGTGCTGGAGCCTTACGGCGCGTTCACCGTGGGCGAGGCTCCCATGATGACGCCGAAGAAAGCGAAGAAATATATTGAAGAGGGCGGCAATCAGGTACTCGACCTCATGTTCCACTTCCAGCATATGGGCGCCGACTGTATTTTTACCGATTGGATCGTTACGCCGTTCAGCCTCAAAAGGATGAAAAAGGCGTTCTCCCGCTGGCAGCGCGGCATGTACGGCACGGCGTGGAACGCGCTGTATCTCGAAAACCACGACCATCCGCGCATCATAAACCGCTACGGCGATCCGTTGTACCGCGTGGAAAGCGGCAAAATGCTGGCGGCCATGTATATCTGCCAGTGCGGCACGCCCTTTGTGTATCAGGGACAGGAGATCGGTATGCTCAACACCGAGCGCGGCAGCTTCGACGACTTCAAGGACGTCATGGCGCACAACATGCGCAAGACGTTCAGGTCGTTTGGATTTTCGGAAAAGCGCATTTTGAGCATTGCCAACAAAGCCACGCGTGAAAACGCCCGGACTCCCGTACAGTGGTCGGCGGCCAAAAACGCGGGCTTCACGGCGGGCGCTCCCTGGGTCGGCGTGAACCCGAATTACACGGAGATCAACGTCGAGGCGGCGGAAAATGACGCGGATTCCCTGCTGCATTTCTACCGCGCGCTGCTCAAGTTCCGCAAGGAAAACGAGCTTGTGATCTACGGCGACTATAAGGAGCATTTCAAATCAAGCCGCAATCTGTACGTGTACGAGCGCAATTACAAGGGCAGGCGCCTGCTGGTGATCTGCTCGTTCACGGATAAGCCCGTGAAGCTGACCGCGCCGAAAGGCTTTGACCTCCAAAAGGGCGAGCTTGTGTTCCAGAATTATAAGGATGTGACGGCTCAGGGCAATACCATAGTTACGAAGCCGTATGAGACAAGAGTTTACCTGTTTAATTAGGAACTCCGAACTTGAGAACCTGTGTGCATCCATACGCACGCAGGTTCTCAATTATTGTCCTTCGACAGCGGCCGCCGTATAAACAGCCGCCCCATCGCCTTTGCGTTGAACGGTATGAACGGGTACAGATACCGCCGCCCGGTCACTGTTTTCGTCGTCGCAAGCATGATGAAAACGAGCAAAAACGAGCCGATAAAGCCGTACATCCCGAAGATCGCGGTCGCGACAAGCATAAACAGCCGCGATATCTTGAACGCGTAGCCAAGCTCAAAGCTGGAGTGCGCGAAGTTCGCGATGGCCACGAAAGCCATGTACAAAACGACCTCCGACGCGAGCCACTGCGCTTTAACGGCGAATTCACCAAGTACCAGCGAGCCTATCAGGCTGAAAGAACTGCTCAGTGACTTCGGCGTGTTGAGCGCCGCCAACTGCAAAGTGTCCACGATCATCTCGATGATCAGCAGCTGGACAAAGATCGGCAGGCTCACCGGCTCCTCGATCTTGATGAAGTCGAGCCAGGCGGGGATATATTGTTCATGCGTAATTAAGACGTACCAGACGGGTATGACCAAAAAATTCAGAGCCGAGACGGTGATGCGCACAAGCCGCAGAAACGTCCCGATAATCGCGGGGAAATAGAAGTCGTTGGTATCCTGCATGAAGTCGAAAAAGCTTGTGGGGACGATCATGGCGGCGGGTGTGTTGTCGATGATCATGACAATGCTGCCCTCGGCTATGATAGCCGCCGCCGCGTCGGGGCGCTCCGTATAGCGCACCTTTGGAAACGGGTTGTACCGCTGACCATGGGACAGGCTCTCGAGTATGCTCTCCTGTCCCATGGTCAGCGTATTCGCCTCGATTTTGCACAGGTTGTTTTTGAGCCTCCTCAGATGCTTGCGGTCCACCTTGTCGTCAAGGTAGCATATCGCGATGTCGAGCTTCGTGCGCTTGCCCAATTGCATGGTTTCCACCGTCAGCATGGGGTCGCGCAGACGCCGCCTGAGCATGGCCGTATTGAAGATCAGGGTTTCGACAAAGCCCTCGTGGGGCCCCATCAGCACGCGGCTGCTGTCAGGCTCCTCAACGGAGCGCATCGGGTATGTCCGCACATCGACCACAATGGCCTCCTTATACCCCTCCACAAGGATTCCCGCCGCGCCCGACAGTACAAGCGTCATGAATTTTTCCGTATCCGCCATGACGTCAGTTTCCATATACGGGATGAATTTGTCGGCAAAGTCACGGGATTCGGTCACTCCCTCCAGCTTTTCCGGCGTGATCATCAGCATGTCGCCCATGATCTTGACCATGATCTCTTCCCGTATAAAGCCGTCAACGAGATATATTTTCGCGTTTTTTGACGCGAACTTGATGTTGCGCCCGACCAGGTCAAAGCTGTTATTGACGCGAAGCAGGCCGTCCATCATGGAGACGTTTGCGGTGAAGTCATCGGTAAAAAAAGCGGTGTTGGGCATGTATACGACCATCCTTACTCTCAAGAAAAAAATGCGCATGGAGCGAAATTCCACGCGCATTTATTATTTACAGAATTTTCACCTGTATTCATTGTACATATTGATGATCGCGTTCCACGTCATCGGACCGACCTCGCCCGTCACGGGGATCCCCGCGAGTCTTTGGACGGCCGACACCGCGCTCTCTGTTTTCACGCCGTAGCTGCCGTCCGTCTCGGCCATCGGAATGCCGCTGTTGTGCCGCGCGATAGTGCGCAGGAAAGATTGCAGCTGCTCCACCACCTTACCGCTGGCTCCTTTCTGGATGAAGTAGCCGGGATAATACAGCGACGAGTAGGAGAGGTATTCGCTGGGCAGCGCGTCCAAAACGCTGCTGTAAGCGCGGAGTATCATATCCCATGTTTTCCTGCCGGCGATACCGTCCTCCCTGAGCCCGTAGGCGCGCTGAAACGCCCGGACGGCGGTCTCTGTATCCACGCCGAAAATGCCGTCCGCGGCTATGATGGGCACGTCGCGGTTGAAATGCCCGATGAACGACAGGAAATACTGCATAATCTGCACGGGCTTGCCTTTCGAGCCGCGCTTCAGCTCGCCGGAGAACAGCCGCTCAAGCTCGTCTATGGTGATACCCTCGCTGTACAGCCTAGACAGCTCGCTGACCGAGTCATAGACCCGGTTCAGCTTGTCGCGGGTGGCTTCGTCAACGCCGCCGCTGACCGGCAGGCTGAATATTTGCTGAAACGCGGCCACTGATTTTTTCGCCGCGTCGTCGAGTCCGCCGCCTGAGGAATCGTCCGCCGCCGTCCTTGGAATGGCCGGATAGTTGGCGGAAACACGGTTCAGCTGCCGCCGGAGCGTATCGGCATCATCTCCGTCGAGAGAAAGCATGTCGCCACCGGACGCGGCCTTTACTTCGCCATCGCCGACGTACCTGCCGAAGTCCGGCTCAGGCTCGTCGCGGACGACAGGCTCGGGCCTGTCAAGTCCCGGAATCCTCGGGATCAGCTCAAAGCTTTGGACAGTCTCCAATCCGTCGAATACTGCGCAGTTTTTGTGCTTCATCGTCACGTATTTCGGGTGCTCGACCGTGACGTCATAGGAGGCAAAGGGCATATGCGCCGACGGATAAGCCGCCAGCGACTTGTCGGGCGCGGGAAGCGTCATGCCGTATGCCACGCCGTTTGCGTCCGTACGCTCCGTGTAAAAGACCTTTGTGCCGCCGTCTATGGTTTTACTGACGGTCACTCTGGCGCTTTGGACGGGAAACGCCTCCGAGGCCGCATGGGCACCGACCCTGAGAATACCCGTCTTATCGCAATAGCTCAGAAAGTCACTCATGCTTTTGCAATTGCCCTGGCGGCAGGTGTTTATGTAGGGCGAGCTGGTAATCAGGGGTAAGGAATCAGGCATCGGGGGCGGGTTAGTGGGCAGGGACAAGAGGGCGGGAGGCAGTGGTTCGGGCGGCGGGAGAACAGGTTCGGGCATAGGAACGATTATGGGTTCGGGCAGTGGTTCGGGTGGCGGGAGAACAGGTTCGGGGACAGGAACGATTATAGGTTCCGGCAGAGGTTCAGGCGGTGGGAGAACGGGTTCGGGGACAGGAACGATTATGGGTTCGGGCAGTGGTTCGGGTGGCGGGAGAACGGGTTCGGGGACAGGAGCGGTTATGGGTTCCGGCAAGGGTTCAGGCGGCGGGAGAGCGGGTTCGGGAACAGGTTCAAGGGACGGCGTGGGAACGATTTTCAGCGCAGGCTCGGGAGGGAAAGCTTTCTGGGGATTTTCCGGATTGGGTGCCGAGGCAGGCTTGGGATTCGTTTTTTTGCGCGGATTTCTTTTGTTGAACTCCATCAGCTCGCGTCTGTATTTTTCGATCATCGTTTGCATATTATCGCTTGACAACGTGAATCAATCCTTTCGGGTTAAGGCTTATATCTTATTATATTTTTGAGGACGGCTTTTGACACAAAAAAAGTTCCCGCGTACCAACGGTTTTGTTGATACGCGGGGAGTTGGGGTTGTGGATTTTGATTGTTTTCTATCTCTTGGATAGTTTGTGATCTTTATATACAAGCATTGCAGAATGTTTTGTTGCTAACCTGTTTCTAATTTGAGTGTCGTGCGACAAGCTTTTATAGGTTTTTTCTTGATTTTCCACCCTATTTTATCACCGTCTCCACCTCAACATCCTCGCTCCACCCCAGCAGTTCAAATTCATCATCGTCGTATTCGCGCCAGACACCATGATATATCCGACCGCTCTCTCCTTCAGCCACGCTGCCCTCCTTGACGTTTATTGTGTCACCGTTGTCGAGCACGGCCTTATAGAGATATTCTGTATCCCTGTGAGAGATTTCAGCATGAATTTTGATATCCTGTTTCACGTCATCATGCCCCCTAATTATTTTGAAAAGTATAGCACGCGGCGGGGCGGTTTGCAAGGGAGATTGTTAAATAAAAAAACGGCAGGCCGCCCAAATAAGCCGCCTGCCGCTCGCGATGTAATGCTAAAAGT
>Ga0123353_10000583_pt1 | contig 44559 bp, 25 predicted proteins | sample TergutLab28metaG_3_FD_92763 | JGI IMG/M metagenome (GOLD analysis project Ga0123353, IMG submission 92763) | Labiotermes labralis P3 segment gut microbial communities from Petit-Saut dam, French Guiana - Lab288 P3 | ecosystem: Host-associated > Arthropoda: Insects > Digestive system > Gut ... | reverse complement strand
GCACAGGTAAAATCTAATATAAGCATTCCTCCCTCCGTGAAAAAAAAGTAAAACTCAACGGAGGAAGGATACTCATTTTGTAAATTCAAAAAAAGACCAATGTATGGCAAGGGACGGTATATGCAGTGGTGAGTGCGGCTCCCTTAACTCTGCAACAGCGAGAGCAGTAACTGTTTCGTTTGTCCCGACTGTTGCAAGACCGCTACCGCCGATTGCATCAATAACTGTTGCCGGGCAAACTCCTACGATGCCGATGCAAAGTCCACATCCGCAATGACACTCCGAGCGTCCGTCTCGATAGTGATCGCATCACTCATGTGCTCCATGCCCATTTCGATATGCGCCCGCTGCAACGACCCCAAACGACCACGAACCGCATTCACATATTCAATCGTCTCGGTAACTATGTTAAACGCCCGAAGGCGAAAAATGTTTTTTCGCCCCTCTTGTATTGCCGTTCCGGGCTTGTTCGTCTTCGCCCAAAATGATGTTCCGTAACAATAGCATTATTTTTTCAGGAACCCGTACTCGTAAATCTTCGGTTGTATCTTCGTAGCCAACTTCTTGAGCGATTCTCGCAACTCTTTGTCCAGTTCGTTAAAACGTTCATCGGTCGCTTTGACTTTCACTCGCCCTTTCTCATCACGTCCTTTGAAGTATTCTCGAATCTCATACAGAGAGGCATCGACCAACGCTCTTTGGGCAGTTTTGATTGTTTCATGGTAATATTTCCACAACGCCTTGCCTGCTGTGAGTACCGCCTTTGATTCTTTGCTCAATTTTCTGCGCTTTTGCAAAAAATCACTCATGAAGGTTGATTTGAAATTGTCCATTGCATCGACTTCCCGTGCAGTAAACGGTATCCAGTGGTTGATACCATCTTTATGGCATATCCGATTTTGATGGTGAAACAGAGTGAAAACCAAACAATCGTTTTGAAATGTCTTGTCGGTCTTATAATCGTCGTTCGGATATAAAAATTGATCCCGATTATTGATCCAGTTGGCTTTGATACAGTGCCGAACAGCAAAATAGATTGCACCGACGACCAAGTTAGTGGAATGAATCGGCAAATGTAAGCAGTGTGTTCTCTGTTCAACCAAATCTATCCAGACATATCCTTGATTCTGGAACATTGGAGTCACACAGTTTAAGTAACCGGTACTGTGTTCGGAATTATTGTTGAATTGAGCAATCCATTTGTTGATGCTCGGCGGCAAATTCCCATAGACGCGTTTTTTGCCAATGATTTCACCGCTGGCATTGAACACATCACATAAAATTTCGGCAATTTTGCGTTTTTTCTCGAAATCCCAAACGAGAAAACCTATCGGAAACAGTCCTTGTACATTGTCGAAAGTATTTGCTGGTACAAGGAAACCCTTTCTGAATGAGGCTTTGAAAAATTCACGGAATTGTGAAAAGTTGGGAGCATTAACATATTTGATCGTACTAAACGATGCCAGTTTACCTTTTGGTATCTGTTGATAAGTTTTTGCAAAAAAATAGGCGTAAATTTCATTTGAGGCTGCTCCAATGGCGGACTTAAAACTTGCTTCAATATCTTTTGCCACGCCAGTCTTCGTTCTACTTTTATGACTCGTTGCTTCCGCATAAGGCGGATTGATGAAAACAATGAGTTTCTCTTGTTTTCGAGGGTCATTGATAATATCCTGTAGTTCTGTCGGCAGTTTACTAAAATCATCGTTGAGAAAATCAAAACGAAAAACGTGCGACTTGAGCAGATTGAGTGCACCTCGGTTGATGATTTCATGGACAATGTCAACATCGGGCTGATCGATAGTCGATGCCCAAACGTTGTACTTGTTTGTCAAACCGGCAAGTAAATTGCAAGTTCCTGCACAACAGTCCCAAATGTAATACTCGTCTTGCCAGTCTTCGCCGAAAACTTTCGCCAGATATTCTTGCGATTTTTCGACCCAAATTTGCGGAGTGAAGTATGCGCCTGTTCTTTCCCGGATTTCTTGTGGAACCAACAATTCTCGACGCTCAATAATGTGTGTGTGATACTCCTGTTTTGGCGGTCGTTCGTACCTTGCCCAAAATTTGGTATGGGCTTCTCCGCCATCAATAAATTCGATGTCTCGATAAAGATTACCCAGTTCACCATCGATTTTTACCTTAGACTTGTAGTGAGTTTCTCGCAGGACAATGTTCAATTTTTCGATGATGGTCTTGTTGTTTCTGCTCAACAAGTCTGCAAGGTAAAAATCGCAATCGCCGACTCCATTTTCTTTCAAACTTTTCCACAGTCCATTGCTCAATCCGATGGTCGGCAACACCTCACGCACCCACTTGTTATAAATGATAACGAAATTGTTTTTGTTGATTTGCGCCTTCGTCGTACCAACTTTACCCAGCGCAAAATTCGTCCGAATGAATTCCACGATCTCGGCAGCGTTGTCAGCGAAGTGAAACTCTGTAATGTTCTTCAGATACTTCATTACCTGATTAATTGTCTTTTTCGACACCGCAGAGGGGCGTTCTGTCCAATCAAAATCGTTAAGACGGAAAATGTCCAATGCGTTACAGAATTCTGTGAAGGCAATTTTTTCCTTGTCAAAAACGCCGAGATATCTCGGCGGCATTTCTCCTGAGTCGTATTTTTTCTTGATTGTGAGCAGAAGTTGAGCAAACATTTCAAAGATGTCGGTCGGCTTGTCTTTTGATTCTGCCCACAAGAACGTTTCGGTAAAAAAACCAGTGCGTTCGTGATAAACCAAAAAATCCACGCGTTCGTCTTCGACATCGACGGAGTAATCGCCGAAAAATGCTTCTTTGACCTTGAGTCGTAAGTTGTGTTCGCTTTTAACTTTAGCGAATTCTTTGACTTGCGAAAGTGTCTGGTGCAAGAGAAGAGGAGTCTGTTTGGCGATCATGACGTTCCATTTTCGCCGATTTTGTTATAAAAAACAAGTATTGCCAAAATTCCCTTACCTCTGCAACAGCGAGAGCAGTAACTGTTGGGTTTGTCCCGACTGCTGCAAAACCGCCACGGCAGATTGCATCAACAACTGTTGCCGGGCAAATTCCGACGACTCCGACGCAAAATTCACATCCGCTATGACACTCCGAGCGTCCGTCTCGATAGTAATCGCATCATTCATGTGATCCATGCCCATTTCGATCTGCGTCCGTTGCAACGCCCCCAAACGACCACGAATCGCATTTACGTATTCAATCGTCTCGGTAACAATGTTAAATGCCCGATGGGTATCTTTCAACAAACTATACGGTTCGTCCGATTTCAGTTGCGAAATCGTGCCGCTCTCTCCACCCAATGCCGTAGAATGGACGCTCGGTAACGAAACCCGAACCTGATGAGACCAATTCGCCGCCAGTCCCAACTGCATCAACGCACCGCCGCCGGAAATGCGAAAACCAAAAACATCACCAGTTTGCACCGACGGATCCACCGCAATCGCTATGTCCAAGTCCGACGTACTCGACTTTGCCGTCCGCCCCTCTCCAATCGCCGCCCGACCATTGAGGTCCGCGACAATGTCCGTCCCGAAAGACTGTTCCGCAATGCCGCCAAAACGATCCACGAGAGTCAGTTCGCCACTCGTTGCAAAAATTTCAATAAATTCTTTGCTGCCGTACTCGACCGAATGGAAAAGAATCCCCAAACTTTCGTTGTCCGTCGCTCCGATCATTGCCGCCCCCATAGCGGTACCCGTCGTTTGCGCTCGCAAGAGACCGAAGTCGCCGACCTGCACCCGTCTGCTACCATTCGGTATGATGGATGTCCCCTCCGCAAACGCCGGCAACGAAGCCGAAAACAAATCACTGACTTCCGGCGTAGAATTGATTAAATCAATCACCTGCTGTGCCGTCGGCGGATTGTGCGGATCAATGCCAATCGTCAACTGTTTCGACTGCGGATTGTACGACACTCGCGGTCCCGACAGGTCAGGAACGACCAAAATTTCCGTGTTATGAAATTGTTCATTCGCCTGTTTCGATTGCACGGCAAAGGTCGAATGGACTCCTCCCGACGCAATGATGGAGCCTTCCGCTCTTGCATCGATTGCTTGAACTCCTCCAGTCAGCACTGCTCTGTCGCCCGATTCAATGTACCACTGTCCGCTGGAATGAGAAGGCAACGAGGCAGTGAATAATGTACTGATTACCGGGTCATTGTTAATGAGTGCAACGATTTCTTCGGCGGTAGTAGGATTGTTAGAATTAACATTGATCGTCATCATTTTGAGAATCGGATCATACGAAACGGACGGTCCAGCAACATTCTCATAGACGTAAACCGAAACGTTATTGTATGCTGCCCCGGCATTTTTGGCGGTGAGCGTCCAGTCGGCATTGCGTCCGCCATTGGAAATAAACGTGGCAGAGGCGTATCCTTCTCGAACATCGTTTCCATAACTGCAAAACCAAACGTCAGGATATTTCAAGTCCGGCGGACACGGTTCGCACGGGTCATACGACGGCGAAAGCAATCCTGTCCCGAAACCGGCTTGTCCGATGGTACACGCGTTTAGATTGGCATTCGTCGGGTCAATGCCAGCAACACTGATTCCCCAGCGTTCGATCACTGCTCGAGATTCGTCGGTCGAAGGATTCTTGAAAAACTTGACGAGATCATTAGCCGTCGTTTTGACGATACCATTTGCGTCGGTTTCTAAATTGACGACGATATATCCTTGCGAAACGATGCCGCCGGAGGTTTGCCCCAACTGTGCGTCAATGCCGCGATAGAGTTCACTGTTAAACTTCGGCGGATCGTCAAAGAGATACGATGTGTGCGGAAGAATGCTAAACCGGTCGCCGACTTCGGGATTGTCTCTGGCGAGTTGTTTGAGGTCTTCCATTGTAAAGTCTTCCCCGAATGGATCGTTGGCACGTCCGGTGAAATCGACGGTGAAAATCACTGTCTTGCTGTTCGGATCGTATTGTGCCGACTCGTCAGAACCATCACGGAAAATGACTTTGACATCGTCGCCTTCGGGACCCGGTATCAAGGAACGCAACGTAAACGAGTTTCCCAGTCCCAAGCCTTGTACTTGAGCGACGGCATTGGCATAAACCGGCGGATAAGTGGTGTCGTCCACCGAAAGCGGCGTACCCGGCGTGCTGACGAATTTGATTGCCGGCGAACCTGCCGGTGCGAGAAATTGAAGGTAATTGTTGTCGTTCGAACTTCCGTAGTATCCGACTTCGGCAAAGGGGGATACTATTCCGAGACCGGTTTCGCCGGTGGGAATTGCTGCCGTGATTCTGCCGGTGCCGTCTTGGTTTTTGAGGAGCGGCGAAGTATTGAGAAGCGTTACGACTTGTTCCGCCGTTGTCAAAACGTTTCCGCCGGGCTCCGTCTGCAAAACGATTTCCACGACGGTCGGATTGTTTCCGTCTCCTTCGGCAACGTTCAGATAAACTTCGGCGTTTCCTTCCTTCGGAGCGGTGTAGCGGAAGACGAAGTTCCCTGCCAATGTTCCCGGCTCGCTGGCAGTGATGTGAACACTGCTATTTTTGCCGACGGAGGTCAGCATGATGTTGCCGGGATTGGACTTGGAAAAGACGGTCGCCGCTACGCCGGTAGAGTCGCTGATCCGATTGACCGCCTCGGCAATGTCTTGAACGGTCGCATCCCTGTCAAAGGAGAAAGAAGTATATCCGCCGGTTCCGCCGAGCGTAAAGACGGTATCCGTTTTCAGTGCGCCGTAAGGATAATAGAGTTCCGCCTGCCTTGCCGCTTCGTGAACTTGTACGACGACATCTTTTTCGGTGCGTCCCAGAAAATTGGCTTGATAAATGTCGAGTTTGGAGACGCTGCTCTTATCGAGTCCAAACGTACTGAAGTCGAGTGAACCATCGAGAAGTTTTTGCCCTTGAAAGGAGGTCGTTGCCGAGATGAAATTGATAGTTTCGATAATGGCATCGGCTTGGATTTGCATGGCGGAAAGCGTTTCCGGTGTTTCTCCGCCGGTACTGGCGGCTTGGGTGACGAGTCCGCGCAGTTCGATCAGGAGGCTACTGACGTGACTGAGCGCACTGTCCGCTGTGGCGATGAGGGAGTTGTTTCGTTCGCAGTTGCCGACGGCTTGGGTGAGGGCGACGATGTCTCGTTTCATGGCGGTGCTGGCAACGAATCCGACCGGATCGTCTCTTCCGGTGTGAATCCGTATCCCGGACGACAGATTCCGAATGGAAATGGTGAGCGCAGCCTCGGATTGCTTTAAGGCTTGCTGACCTCGAAGTGAGCCGATATTGACGAGTAAATTGCTGGGACTGAGCGACATAGAGACAAGACCTCCTATCGGTCTGTATCGGTCATTCCGATTGTGCGGGTTGAGGGAATTTTTGCGATTTAGCCGATAGTTCGGCAATTATTCCTGTTTGGCGGAAATATATTAGCATTCGTGTTACCACACATGGCGAAAATACATGACAAATCCAACTTTTCGTAACACGCTTTACCAACAAGAGAATGACAGATATAATGACAATATGATATAATGTCATACCGTATGAGATATTCCAACGTCTGCATAGAGGCTTTTGCGTATTGTTTGCCGGAAGAAATCGTTACGACCGAATCGCTGGAAAAGCGGTGCGAACCACTCTACCGGCGCTTGAACCTGCCTGAAGGGCGGCTCGAAGCACTCACCGGAATCAAAGAACGCCGAATCTGGAAAGCAGGTAAAACGCCCGGTCAACAAAGCATCCTGACCGCACAAAAACTACTCGAACAAACCGGCTTCGAACCGAAGAAAATCGGTGCGTTAATTCACGGTTCCGTGTGCCGGGATTATCTCGAACCCGCAACGGCATGCAGCGTCCATCGGGCATTGAACTTGTTGCCGACAGGCTTTGTGTACGACATCTCCAACGCTTGTCTCGGCATTGTCAGCGGTATGATCCAAATTGCCGATATGATCGAACTCGGACGCATCGAGGCAGGCATCGTTGTCGGAACGGAAAGTTCCCGATCCCTTATGGAAACAACGATTCAGTATCTTAACGCTGATCTTTCCTTGACACGCAAGAGTGTGAAATCGGCATTTGCTTCGTTGACGATAGGTTCCGGCAGTGCGGCGGTTTTACTTACCCATCGGAACGTCTCCCGCACCGGCAACCGATTGCTCGGCGGAGCAGTGCATGCGGAAACGCAGTTTTGCGACCTTTGCAAGAGCGAGACGGATCAATCCGGCGGCGATGCGATGAGGCCGTTGATGGAAACCGACTCCGAAACTTTGATGAAAGAGGGCGTAGCGGCAGGGGCACGCTGTTTCGAACGTTTTTTGGCAGAAACTGGTTGGACACACAATGACATAGACAAGACGTTTTGCCATCAGGTCGGTCGCGCTCACGAAAAATTGCTCTTTGAGACGTTGAATCTTCCGCCGGAGTTGAATTTTTCAACGTTGGAGTATCTTGGCAATACCGGCAGCACCGCCTTACCGACGGCTGCGGCGATAGGCATCGAAAGCGGTTTTGTGCCGAGCGGCAGTCGAGTGGCACTGTTCGGTATCGGATCAGGTATCAACGTTGTTGCGCTCGGCATCGAGTGGATAAGTTAACGTGCATCAAGGTTTGGTGTGGAGAATACCACGAACGTGGGAGCAAGTTCACTGGTTAAACAGAGCCGCAATCGCCATGAAAGCCGGGAGTGCAGGTAACGCCAGAGCGATGGATTAACCGCTCGCCTGTCGCCAATCATCAATTTTCTCTGACTCTTCACTTTCGTTTTCCCTGTCGAAGATGTGAAAACGTTCGGTCAGTTGCCAATAGGCAAGACAAGAACCGAGAAAAAGAATTGGGGCAGAGAAAACCGATCCAACGGTTATAAGGATTGCTGCCGATATAGAACCGTCTTCCACTCCTGCAAAAGCGTATGCCGGGATGAAAAATACCATCGCCCCCCAAAATGTGCAAATGAAAAGAACGGTGATGCTCGTGAACAACTTCCAGAAATTGCCCGATGAAGCCCGCCAAGCATTGTTCATCGAATCGATAATTCCCATGTTCCGATCCACGAAAAAACAAGGTGCCAGCCACAACCGAGTGAGAATATAACAGGGGAGAAAAGCCACTCCGACCGCACACGCGAGGATAATCGGTATAGCAATCGGCGGATTGTCCATGAAAGAAATGCCGACCAAAGCGAATGCCGGTAACACACCACAAACGATTGCAAAGTTAAGAATGAAACTGAGGACAAACATTTTTAGGAACATGCCAAATGACGGAAACATTTGGTTCCACAGGAGATTGGTTCCGCCGCGCGCAGTATGGAGGCATTGTCGAATAGCCCATATAAGCACGTACAATCCGACAAGAGACCCCAAAATAGAGAAAAGTGTGTTTTTCTCATTGAAGATGCCCTGTGTGTCAAATACGGGGTTCGCAGCAACAGTGCCGAATATTTCAAAGATGACGGGGATTCCCACAAAGATCAACCCAACGACGCACATGATTCCAAAGTGCCGTCCGTAAAGCGAGAAGGTATCGCCCAACAGTTTGGCGAGATTCAACTTACGTGAACCGATATGTTGCGGCGTGCCTTCATTTTGTTGTACTACTGTCGCACTACTGTAGGTACACAAGTTTCTGTCCTCCGGTATCGCTGTGCCGCAGTAGGGACACAAGTTACTGTCCTCCGATATCGCTGCACCGCAGTGTTGGCAAATAATCATCGCAGTCTCGTAGAATATAGAATAGGAATCACACCAGTATAACAAAATTGGTTAACCATTGCACTACCGTTGCTCCTTCCGCTTAAAAACCGGGACAAAAATTATTGGTTTGAGCGGTTGGGCAATGGCGTTCTCTACATAAATTACAACGCATGTATCGAGATGGAAGACTATGGTTCAACGGAAAAGACGCTTTCCTCGAAGCGGCATTACGGCAAGTTGCAGACACTTACAACTTCTAACGGATTCACCACAACCGTCGAACGCCATAGCGATCAAACACTTCGTCGCAACCGACAAAGACGAAACCGTCGGCGAGCGACTGGGCGATCAACATGCGGTCAAAAGGGTCTCGGTGATGGTGATCTAGCGTGTCCAGACGATAAACGTGACTCAAGTCCATCGTCAAAAGTCGAAAACCATTGGCGTGCAAATGGCGTACAATGTCAGCCAGTGATCTGTGTAACTCCAATTTTCCGAGTCGGGATTTGATTGACATTTCCCAGAGCGAAATCATGCTGACACGAACAACGTTGGATTTATCGTTCAGCATTTCCCGAATGTGCGGCGGCAGACGAGAATCGTCGTTGATAAACCAAAGAACCGTATGGGTGTCGAGAAGCAGTCGCATAAATTACATGTAGTCTTCCCAATCTTCGTCGGGCTCAAAAAAATTATCGTTCATAGTCACGAACCCCTTCATGCACCCGGCTTTTGGGTGGACTGGTTCGCCGTTTTCGTCGAGAGGCGGCGGTCCCCAATCGGGATCGTAGTTCGAAATGTCCCAATCGTCTGGTGCCGTTGAAAGAACGTCGACAATGCGTTCCACCTTCGGCAACAACGATGGCGGTAGATTAGCAATTTTTTCGTACAGTGCAGTCATATCGTTTGGCTTATCGGCAATTACAAAACAGAGCGTCTGTGCATTCTATCAAAACAATCGCAAAAAACAATACGCAATCTGACAATTGCGGCTCTGCGGGTGCATCCACGTTTAGTGGTACTTTGTCCTGATGGCAAAATAGGCAATTTTAGCGGTCTTCGAAATTACCACCGGGTTATGGGGACATGTGATGCCTCTTTTGTAGCATTTCTCCGCTGTCAAGGGAGTAGGATGCGAAAAACTACCACCAAACTTGGACGTACCCCGGCTCTGCTATTTTTTCCGTTCCCGCACAATCGTCTCCTGTATCCCGCTCGGCACCTTTTTGTACTTCAAAAACTCCATCGTAAACGTCCCTTGCCCTTGCGTCATACTTCGCAGCGTCGTCGAATAACCAAACGCCTCCGCAAGAGGAATCTCGCCTTCAATTCGCGTTGCAGTGCCGACCGTTTCCGTGACCGTTATCAAACCACGCCGGGAATTCAAATCGCCGACGACATTCCCCTGAAATTGGCTCGGACACTCAATCTCCAATCGCATCACCGGCTCCAAGAGCGTCGGCTTCATACGCGGAAACGTTTCCCGCAGTGCCGTCTGAGCGCAAATTCGAAATGCCAAGTCCGAACTATCGACCGTGTGAAACGAACCATCATCGACCAAAATGCTCAAGCCCACCACTGGAAAGCCCGCGACGGGTCCCTTGTCCAACGAAGCCCGAAAACCCTTTTCAATCGCAGGAAGATATTGCGTCGGAATCGTACCGCCAACAATCTTTTCCTCGAACAAAAACGTTTCACCAGACTCGTCATCCTCTGGTATCGGCGACATTTTTCCGACAATATGAGCATACTGTCCGCTGCCGCCGGACTGCTTTTTGTGCTTGATGTCAAACTCCACCGCCATCGTCGGTGCTTCCCGATAGTTGACCTTCGGCGGTGAAACTTCGACTTCAACCTTGTATTCCCGGCGGATGCGTTCGACATACACGTCTAGGTGCAACTCTCCCATCCCCGCCATCAGCGTTTCGCCGCTTTCAGGATCGCTCGAAATCGACAGCGTCGGGTCTTCCTTGCGGAAACGATACAACGCCTTGCTCAATCGGTCAGCATCTTTCGTTGCTTTTGCCTTAATCGCAATCTGAATAACAGGTTCGGGAACGTACATCGACTCTAATGTGCAAAAATCCTTTTCGGACGAAAAGGTATCGCCGCTGGAACAGTCGATTCCAACTACCGCCACAATGTCTCCTGCCATCGCTCGGTCGATTTCTTCCCGGCTATCGGCATGCATTCGAAAAATCCGGCTGATCCGCTGTTTTTCCCCTGTCCGCTGATTGAAATAGGTTTCCCCTTTGCCCAGCGTGCCCTGATAAACCCGAAGGAAGGTCAAGGTACCGTAAGGATCGTCCACAATTTTGAACGCCATCGCTACGGTTGCCAATGCCGGATCAGCGACGAGCGGCATTTTGGCGTTGTCATCTTTTTGGTCGTAACCATATTTCCAAGCGTAGTTGTCATCATCGAGCGGCGAAGGCAGATACCGACCAATCGCATCGAGTAACGGTTGAATCCCCTTGTTTTTATAGGCGGTCGCCAGAAAAACGGGAGTCAACGCCCTTATCCAAACGGCACTCCGAATCACTTGATGAATGAGATCGATGCCCGGCTCTTTTTCTTCGAGGAGCAGTTCCATCAAATCGTCGCTGAACATGGCGAGTGCTTCGAGCAGATTCTGTCGGGCTTTTTTTGCTTCATCGGCAAGAGCGGCTGGGATTTCTTCGTATCGGAGTTTTTCCCCTTGTTCGCCGTCGAAATAGATTGCTTTCTGCTCAATCAGATCGACTACGCCTTCAAAGTTCGCTTCTTTGCCGATGGGAATCTGCATCAAGACGGCATCGCAGTCCAGTTTTTCTTTGAGTTGTTTGACGACTCGTTGCGGATCGGCACCGATGCGATCCATTTTATTGACGAGGGCAAGTCGGGGAACTTCGTACCGTTTCATTTGCCGGTCAATCGTGAGGGACTGTGCCTGCACACCGGCAACGGAGCAGAGTACGAGGATGGCACCGTCGAGGATTCGGAGACTGCGTTCGACTTCGACGGTAAAATCGACGTGACCGGGCGTGTCGATCAGGTTGATGACGTGGTTTTTCCACTTGACGCTAGTGGCGGCACTGGAAATGGTGATACCTCGTTCTTGTTCGAGTTCCATGTGATCCATGGTTGCTCCGCCGTCGTGGGTTTCTCCCATTTTGTAGGACTTTCCCGTGTAGAACAGAATACGTTCCGAGAGCGTGGTCTTCCCGGAGTCGATATGAGCAGAAATACCGATGTTACGCAGTGTTGCGATGGAATTGGGGGCAATGCGTTGTTGTTCAGTAGGGGGCATATTACTTTTGCCTTTTCGAGAAATGGTCCCTATCCGCAGGGACTCTAGAAGAGCGGTCATGGTGTGTTTTTTTGCGTTTTGCTTTCATAAATTTGAAAAATAGACCCGGTATTTTACCACAATTTTCCAAACTGTGGAGGGGCAGAGAATCAACAAAGAGTCGGGCGGGGTGCGTCCAAGTTTTGTGGTAGTTTGGTAGAATGAGTGCAACATTTCTGTTGTCTTGGACGTAAGTTTCGTTCTGAAAGCAAAGAAATTTGTAGAATTAGAAACGTTGTTTGCCGAAGTGCAGAAAATTGAGATTGTTAACGTGCAATGAAGCGTCTGAACAAGAGTATTGCAACGGTAGGCATACGTTTCAATCCGCCGTTGTTCTGCCGGTCGCCACGTCGAACTCCGCGACACTCGGAATCAGCATCGCCGCCGTGGTAAATCCAAAGGCTCCACACAAGGCAACAAAGACCAAAAGATACTTACCGAGAAGCATCGACGTGATAATATAAAACACGGCAATCGGCAAACTGAACGATGCCGTAGCGATTGCCGAAGAAGGATTCCTCGCTCCCAACGTGAGGTACAGTCCAATACCGCCGCCGATCATGAACGCCGAGAAGGGAACCAACTGCGTTTCAAACGAACCGCTGAACGCGACCATAATCCAAATACAAGCGGCAATGCCCACGAACAGAAAAAAAATCAAACCGAGGCTCGTTGCCGTTGCCGCCCGGGTGTTTTCGTACTGCATCCCAATGTACACGCCGACCATCGCTACGAAAGCGTATAACACAATCAAACTAATCGTCAGGAAAAAGAACCCGGTGCCGGTCAGTGCTTCGTACCAATAGAGATAGCCGCACAACGCCAGTGGAAAGAGTACTATCCACTTCATATTGTAAAAGACTCCGCCCAGTTTTCCGAAGACGTACTCCTTGGGTGTAATATCGCTTGCTAAAATCAAGTCGAACGTTCCGCCGTCCTTTTCCGATGTCTGCGAAGTGATTGCCTGCGCATTGACTAGCACCAGCGACAGCAGGAACAGCGGCACCAGCGGACCGGCAAGTTGCGCCGCCGTGATGACCATATATTCCGACAGAAGGGTGTGAAGCGACCAAAAGCACATTGCAAAGAACGCCAAGAAACCGAACTGAATAATCCAGATTCGCCGACCGTAAGCGCGGGTCATTATCTCTCGCCAGATGATGGGATTGTTCCATGCGTGGCGGATGCGTGTGGTAGGCAACCGACCGCCGGGCGGTTGCGTGCGGTACTCCGCACTGCAATTCCCCTCCTTTGGAGGGGTGCCGCGCAGCGGCGGGGTGGTCGTATTCACGTCAAGAACCTCCCCGTCATTTTGCTGCGCAAAACGCCACCCCTCCATGGGAGGGGAATGTTCCTGTCGGCTGCCTACCTTTTTTTCATACCGCGAACATTGCCAAAGGGCGAAAAAACAAGAAGCGGCAAGCAATGGGTAGTACATCAAATTTCCACACCATTCAAGAGCATCTTCGTGATACTCTCGGAGAAGAGCAATGGGATCGTTCCATGTTGAGATTTCGTATCCAGACCACACAACAAAAACGATTGCCAGAATTGCGGTGAGCCATAGTGCCCACTTTCGACGATATAACATTCCGACAAAACCGATTGTGTGAACGATACCGTCGACAATGTTAACAAGCCACCACCACAATTCTGGCACTGGCACTTCGCCGACGATTCGCTGGTAACTATCAGGATCAATCCGTGCAATAAAAACACCAATGGGAAGCCACACGATGAGAAACAAAAGGACAAGTGGTGCTAGCACCGACAAGCACAACGGCAAAATGAAGTATTTTAGCGGTAGCCGTGTTGGTTTTTGTGTTTCGGTAAAGGTAGGCAACCGACCGCTGGGCGGTTGCGTGCGGTATTCCGCACTAGGAATTGCCAAGCCATCTCCCGGTTCCGGTCGGCTATCGCCGACGTTGCCGCCCGGCGGTCGGCAACCTACCTCGTTTTCCCAAGAAACTGAATCAAACGTCAACGACTCTTCCAGCGTCTGTTCTTTCTTATGCCAAGTATCCACCTCCACCGTCGTTGTTCGGGCTTCTCGTGAAGGATTCCATACCCGCACGAGTGCAATCGCCACCGCATTGATACCGATAACAAGCAGACCGCAAACGAGCAGGAACGATTGAATGGGACCGAACAAACCGCTGGATAAATCTATGGCAGGGCGCGAGGCGGCAAGAATCGCACTCCACGGCGAAAAAATTGCCGCAAAGGGTCGAAGAGCAGGAATGCCTTCCCAGAGACCAATCCAGAGTACCATTAGCAAAATGGTGGTGGCGATGGCTTGAAAAGTTTTATCCCGCCAAAGGGCGACGCAACTGCCGAGACTGCCGCAAAGCAGCATAGCGAACAGGGTAACGAGTAACACGCGGACGATTTGATAATACGAAACGCCGCCGAGCATGGCAACTGCCATGAAGACCGGTATGGAGACGGCAAGCATCGTGATAATGTTGAGCAGACTGGCGAGGAGTTTTCCCAGCACGAGTTCTCGGTTGGTCATTCGGGTCGTCAGGAGGAGCGTGAGTGTTCCTCGTTCTTTTTCTTGTCCTACGGCACTGGCGGCAAGTGTGGCGGCGAAGAAAATGGCAAGCACGAGTTGCACGGGAGCGAGAAACTGGAAGAGCATTGTCCCGAATCGTGCAAAGTCGCCGGGATCGGTAATGATTTGCATACCACTGATGACGAGCCAAGCGGTAACGATGAGAAGTAGCAGAAGTCCGACGTAGACGCTTCGGAGAATGTACGTCCACTCTCGACGCGGGGCGATGGTAACTTCACGGGTGAACACGGGACCGATGAACATACGCACCAGTGTATCATAAATGCCGCAGAGCCGCAATCGTCAGGTTGGGCAACTACCAAATCCAAGACATGTTGTATGTGTGGATTTTTCTAACCGCCTCACCCTGTGGGGCAGAGGCTGTGCGTTCTCGCTCCTTCAATAAAATTTTGGCACGCTCTGCTGCCGATCGGAAATTAAGTTACGAAGTTACGATTGCGGTTCCGAAAATCTTCTGGTATAATGCGATGCGAATTACCCAATGGACTACGGCATGAAAACATCCCTCACAATTTTTGTTCTCACGTTTCTTTTGTTTCCTCACGTTCTCTTGTCCGCCGAGTGGACCATGTTTCACGGAGCCGACGGCGAAAACCGGTCGCCAGACACCGAACTGCTCCCCTCTTGGGCAGAAGGCGGTCCTACATTGCTCTGGAAAATCGACAACATCGGCAAAGAACTTTCAGGCTACTCTTCCGTAACGATTCAGAACGGTCGCCTTTTCACTTCCGGCAGCCAAGAGGGGCGATCCATCGTTTATTGCTTCGATCTCAACGGCAAGAAACTTTGGGAATATGACAATGGACCCGTCTGGACGACAAGTCATCCCGGCACACGAAGCACGCCGACCGTCGACGGCGAATACGTGTATGACTTTTCCTCCATGGGACAACTTGCCTGCCTCACAACCGACAAAGGCGAAAAAGTTTGGAGCCGAAATATGCTGTCCGAATTTGAGGGGGAAAATATCATTTGGGCACTTGCCGAGTCGATTCGCATTGACGGCGATCTTCTTTACTGTTCTCCCGGCGGTAAAAAAGCAAGTTTCGTTGCCCTGGACAAGCGAACTGGACAAACAGTCTGGACAACTCCTTCACTGGGAGAAAAAACAAGTTACGCCTGTCCGATCATCATTGAGCAGGACGGCTTGCGGATGATTATCACGACCTATGCCAAGGGGATGTTCGGAGTCAACGCCGCCAATGGGGAATTGCTCTTCACCTTTCGGCATGACCAACGTTACGACATTAACTGTACCCGACCGATTTACCGGGATGGACACCTTTACCTCACGAACACGGTGGAGCAGGGCGGAGCAGGAGGAGTCAAGTTGCGGCTTACCGTCGCCGATGGCAATGTGTCGCTCGAAGAGATGTGGCGCGAGGCAAAACTCGATAATTTGCATGACAGTGTGATGTTCCTCGATGGTTTTCTTTACGGCAATTCCTACTCGTACAGGGGAGGCGTGTTCATGTGCGTGGACTGGAAAACCGGTAAAGTCCAATACGAAAGCGGAAGACTCGGCAAAGGTTCGTCCATGACTTGGGCAGAAGGATTGATTTATCTCTTCACCGACCACGGAGACGTGTTGTTGATTCGTCCGAATCCGGAAAAATTTGATGTCGTGAGTCGATTCTCGATACCACAGTTGGGTGAGGGACCGACTTGGGCTCATCCGGTGGTCGTCGGAAAACGGCTGTATCTACGCCACGGCACTTTTTTGTATTGTTACGATGTTGCCCGATAGGAATTGTAAAACAATAATTTACACAAGAGCCACAGGTGGAGCAACCGGATTTATTTAATGGTTTGCCGGTAGCAACATTGAATCGACAACATTTTGACCTGATCGATGGCATAGAACTTTTGTAACCAGAATTGACAACCACTCATCTTCGGCAAACTGTTCTACGGGTCGAAATTTCATCACCTGCGAATGAGTCGTGGACGGCAAGGTTACTCACGAATTCGACTCATCGCCTCGATGTCCGAAATAGACCACTTGCCGTCCCAGTATGATTTGACGTTACCATCGACAAAGAGAATGTGCAACTCACGACCATGATTTCCACCGAGAATTTGATAGTCAGCGAGTTCATTATACGGTTGATGACCTCGATCATAATGAATGGTGCGACCTTCCTCTTGGACAATTTCCCGTAATCCGTAACGATTTACCCTGTCAGCCTCTAGGATTTCATAGATTTTTTCGCTGTTGTGCCATTGTGAAACAGCAGTCTTGAAGTCTTTTTCGGCAAAATCGGAAGGTTTCATCCAGTGCACCGGCAATCCAGATTCAACAACCAAAATGGTCTCGCTAATCGGTCGTGTGATCTGCGATACTGACGTGCCGTGTACATTTCCGATAGCATTGTCACCGACGACCATCTTGTACACGGTTTCGACCAACTCGTTGGGATGGTTCGGACAACTATAAACGGCGGGCATGTTGTGAAGATGGCTGTAATCGGTCTCGGGATTATCAGAATGCCATTTCTGTTTTTCTTTTTCGGTTTCACGCCTTGTGTATTTAAGGCACTGCATGTTGTGTTCACTGTCCCACGGTTCATCGAAACGGAGTTGTTCGTACATTTCTTTCCATTTTGGTTCAATGACTCCCGGTGCAAAATAGGGCAGAATCAGTGTCCGCCAACTGTGCAGCGGATTTCCTTCTTCGTCAACGGTATAAGCCGGTGGAAAGGAACCATGTTGGTTGTGGTAATTTTGAAGGGTAATACCAATCTGCTCCATGTTGTTTCTGCAATTCATACATCGAGCGGCTTCCCGAGAGTATTGAATGTGCGGAAGAAGTAAGATGATAAGGATTAGCGGAAGCGAAAAAATCAGAAGATTTGTTAGGCACTCCAGCCATTTGGTCAGGCGTTTGCGCTTTTTTGATTGTTTGTCGAGTGCTTCGGATTGGGACATGGGACGACAAGAAAAATTGTTGCGTTCACGGAACAAAACATAAGGGATAGCGTTCGGGATGTTCCAAAGAATCCAGTTCGATGTCAACATCTAAATCATTCCATCGCAAGTGACATTGATTTTTCAATTCGACATTCATGATTTCCGCTATCCGCGCATTACGGAACCACGGATATTCGTCAAACGAAAGAAAATACTCCTTTGATTGAACGTAAATCCAAAAACCTTTCGCCGTAACAAGCGAAATGTCAACGTCCGAAATGTCTTGTCCAAGCGTCGATGAACTCATCGTAATGTTCGGTAATAAATTCTCTGATGACGGTAATATCCTGTGGTCGAATACCCTGATTCATTGCTAATTCGATAGCCGGTTCGAGCCAAAACTTTGCTTCCCCTTCCGGTGATTCAACGTGAATGTGTTTTCGCTCTTCTTCACGTGAAAAGAAGAAAAATCGAAATCGCTGGTATCGCTTCACCGTTGGACTCACTTTTATATTTTCCACTTTCAAGAGCCGACCACACTTCCGAGATTGTAGAATATTCTATGGCAAAGTCAAGCATTTTCTGGTCGCACCCCTTCGTCGCGCTTCCGGCTTTCACTCTCCGTCATTGCGCTGCGTTCCATTCCGTCTTTTGTTTTCCTTGCTTATGCTTCGGGCACTGGGAGGGTTTCGCCGTCAAAATAGAACTTCACGAGGTACTACGCTTTCGGCGGACGTGGGCGGTTGAGAATGCATGAACCCTGCACAGGATTCGTTGTCTGTGCAGTGTAAAGATATTGCGAATACCAAAAAGGACCTATCGCATCGAGGTCAACGTCAAGGAACTGCAATTCATCGAGTCCCCGTGAAGCCTGAATGGTTCCATGTTCGTTCTGCGTGAGAAACCAGACTTCGGTCGGATCCATCTGATCAATCAGTATGTTATTATTGGTGGTTGCGAAAAATTGTGTTCCTCCCAGTTCCCTGATGTGATGCTGGAGCAGTTCCACGAAGGTGACGATCTGGGAGTATCCCATAAATGCCGCAGGCTCTTCAATTCCCAAGAGCGGAGTGGGGATAGGGTCTTCAAAAAAAGTCAAATGGGACAACAGCCGTAGCGTTCCTTCTCCGATTTGGGAAGAATAAATGGGGGTGTCGTGTCCCGGCACTCTGAACGACAACACAAGCCGTCCCGATTCGGAAAGTTCAAGATTGGCTTTTTCTATGCCGGGCAGCCTTTGGGTCATGACTTCCCAGATACCCGCAAAATCGGTAGTGTGTTTGTCCCTGATGCGTTTCAAATCGAGTGCAAGATTTCCTTCCGATGCCATTTTGAATTGCGGCGGAGAGAGTTTGGTGGCATTGCTGGAAAGATAGTGAGAGACGAAAAATTTATCCAGATAATGTTTGAATTGCGGAATGTCTGGTAAATCTTCAAATTGGGCAAGGGCTGCCAAACCGAGGTGTAAACTATTCGTTTCTTTGACTTGCGCCAGTGCCGATCCGCTCCCCCCGACCCAGGGGCGAACATGCCGTACCCGAGTGTCTCCGTTCTTAAAGAGCAGGATCGGTTGCGGCTGACTGTTGGGTTGGTGATCGCGATAAACAAGGGCTTCTGTTTCAACAAAGGGATGATTGTGCCTATCGATGTCGATGTTGAGTATGTAGGTCAATGATCGTTGTTCGGCACAGGGACGATAGACGACTCCGAAGGAAATAGGCTCTTTTTCGCCGAAGTGGCGGACCGCCTCGAATCCGCCGCGCCGGTGCAATGCTTCATTGATACCGTGATTGAGACAATCTGCCAGAAAGGCGAAAGCATCGAGGACGGTACTTTTTCCGGTGCCACTGTCGCCAGCAAAAAGAGTGAACGGAGTCAGTTCATACGGAACGACTTCTCCCGAAAAGTCCATCACGACAGATTGCTGAAAACTGGAGCCAATAGCAATCTGCCGCAACGCCTTATAGTTTCTTATCCAGAATCCTTCGATCAGGGGGTAGGGAGGTAAGTTCATTGATGGTGAATTCCGGCTGTATCCCCGCAGGAACTGTTAACCGAATTCGTTTGCGAGTATTGTCCCAAAAAACTGCAACATGTCAAGGCGCACAGAGTGGCAATCGTATGCTCCGCGACTCGAATTCCTTGTTTTTGTATGCCCGGATTGACAAACCGGCGATTCGTGCTACACTGTTAGTGGACTAGGAGGGGGCGAACCGGGTTCGACCGGGCTAGTGAAGATTAAGTTGCGTGTCGTGGTTGGTCAGCAGGCCACGTAAAAAGCCGACTAATAAATTCAAATGCCGAACCTAAATTGGCATTGGCTGCCTAATAAACCGCAGCCCCGAACACAGACTGTCGCCGAAGCAGTTTGACGTTCGGACGACCATTCGGATCGTTTCCGCTCAAGTCGATTACAGTGGAAATTAAATAAGTTGTCGAATCGTTTCCGAAAGACCGTCGCCGACAAGGGCTCTAGGGAACTAAACAACAAAGAATCGGATACACACGTAGACGCTTATTTGGATCGGTATCGGGACGCGGGTTCAATTCCCGCCGCCTCCATGAAGAGGAGTCAGGAGAGCGCAAACCAAACCTTGCCCTGCTGACTTCTGTATTCTGACTTCTGACTACTTTCTCCGTTCCCCCTACATCAGTGGTGCTGGGATTTCGCCGCCGCCGACCTGATGAAGATGATCCTTGTCAATGTACAACACTTCCATTCCATCTTCCGTCTTGATCTGGTGCGGAACAGGCCAACCGACCCGTGTGATCTCTTCAAAATAGACAGTACATTTGTAGTGCGCATGATGTACCTGTACGGGACCCACCATCGGCATCACTCGCGGCGGATCCACCCAGTCTCCGATCACTTCCTTCGTGATTCCCTTGACATTACGCATCGTTACTTCCAAACCGGGGACACCACCGCCGACAGGACGCACCTTTTCCAGGTGCCGAATCACCTCATCGTCCGAAGGAGGATCAAGAGCAATGTGATTCTCCTCCATTATCGGCGGTAGAACAGCCACCTTGTTGTAGCGCGCTTGCTCAAAAGCGTAATCTTCTGCCTGCTGCTGATGGTAAGGACTTACCGGTACAGGAATACTTGCGATTCCCACTCCCGGACCAGACACGCCCACGCAACCGCTTGCAGCGACAACCGCCAACGCAAGCATCCCAACACTGCCTAATGTGTATAACTTCTTTGTCATATTGCCATCCTTTGCTTCGTACACAGAACCGCGGCTCTGTTGTTTCCATTAGTAGGTATTTTTAGTAAGTATATTGTCGTGGTTGCCGGAACAGTCCATTAAACGCCCCCGACGGTGCCCCATCATCAAAATCCAGCCACCACCAGCCGTTGTGATGTTCCAGTGTTACCTTTCGCCAGCCGAGCGGCACCTGCGGATAAGGATAGAAGGGACCAATGTAAGGCCACGCCTTCGGAGAATACGATCTCGGATAGGTAACCTGTGAGTAATTGGGGTAGTTTGCATAAGTGGGCCAAGCGTAATCCGGTAGATTCGGTTGATTATACTGTCCGGGCAACGGTCCCTGCGGTCCGTAGGCTTCGGGATGATACGCGGCTTGCGGCGGCGGTCCGTAGTACGCCGGTTGATGCTGTCGGGCGTATTGCTGTTGTGCCTGCTGCGGAATGGGTTGTTGCGGCATCGCCTGTGTCGGCATCGCATAGGGATTCGGGGCATACGGAGGAGGAACCGCCGACGGTTGACCCGGCTTCGAACCGTATGCCGGCGCATAATGCTGCTGCGGATACGGAGCCAAGGCTGCCCCCACCGATACTTGCGGCGGTTGGACTGGCTGCGCCTGCTGTGCCGGTTGGGGTTGTGCTTGCTGGGATTGTGCTTGCTGAGGTTGCGTCAGTTGAGTTCCCGTTGCAGTCTGTGCAACGGGAGCGGCTGTTTTCGGAACCGCCGTGCTCGGCAAAGGAACCGGAGCAACCACAACCGGCGAATTCGCAACTCTGGCGGGCGTTTTCGGAATAACAACTTGAATTTCATCCTTGACTTCAGTCACGTTAACACCAGGAATCTTGGAAATCCGATCAACGATTTGTTGTCGTTGCTCCTGCGAACTCGACTCTCCTTTTAGCCACACTTGCCCGCCTCTGTACAAAATATCAATTTCCGCATCGGGAAAGCGTTCTCCGATAAAGTTGGCGATCTTTTCCGCCGCCTCTTGGTTTGTGTTCGCAAAAGTGGGAACGGGTGCCTGAACAAGCACTGCAACTAAAATAACAAGTGTAAAAAGCAATCGCATGTTTTCCTCCAAAACAACTTATTGGGTGGAGCGGAACGGTTTCCGGGACGGTGTATCTTTTCCTTCAATCGTCTAGCCCGCCGCTAAAACTTCACTAAAAACAAAAAAATACACCCGATGCAGAGCGAATGACGGTATAACGCGAATTATGCAATTTTTGCTCCCTCTATCGCTTTTCGCAGTCCGAAATGGTATGATAGCGGTTCATTACGTTAGGTGAGGACAGCGCCCGTTTTGCGGAGGTACTTTTATGTCGAACACGTCGAAAATTTGTCGAAAATACGTCTTTTTGTTTTCCATCGGGCTGTTGCCCCTTGTTCCGCTTGTGACCGGTTGTAACTGGGATCCAACATCACCGCAAAAACCGGTCGTCGTGCCTGATGAACCGAAGGTTGAACTTGTTGAACAACCGGTAGTCGAACCGCCAATAGTGCTGCCGGTCGTCGAACCGGAAAGAGTGCAGCCGATTGTGGCACCCGTTGTACCGCCTCCGCCGCCGGAACCAGTCGTTGTGCCGGAACCCGTCCTTGAAATCAAAGAACCTGTGCCCGTTCAAGTCCCGGAACACGTGGTTGAAACTCCCGAAGGAAAAGAGCCCGTAAAAGAGTCCGTTGTGGAAGAACCTGCTGCTGAAGAACCTTCCGCTCCCGTTCGAACTGACGTGCCAGTCGATCAGACTTCTCCAGTGGAACAAACGTCGCCAGTCAATACGGACTCGCCGGTCAACACGCAATCTCCCGTGTTAGGCGGCGGTGTCATGCGGTCTCTTCTTCGATTGATTCCCCTTGCGATTCTTGTTTTGCAGGATGAGGCGGCAGTGAATGCTGAAGCGCAGCCTGTGCCAGAACCGGTGGCAGTGCCTCCAACACCGCCTCAGACACCGCCGGATGCGCAAAATACGCAACCACAAGCACCGTCAGCACCGCAAGCACAACCGGAACAACCCGCACCGCCGGAACAACCAGAACAACCGGTACAACGGCAAGGGCGAGGCGAACGAAGAGGTCCGCTGGGAACACCCGGTCCGCCGCGTGCTCCCGTAGAAATGACACCGTCGAAAGTGGTGGCCACACCGAGAACGGAAGAAGCCAAAAGTATCCGGTTCAATTTTCGCTCCGCTCCGTGGAAAGATGTCATCTCGTGGTTTGCCGATCAAGCCGCTTTGTCCTTGCAAGCCGACAAAATGCCGACCGGGACGTTCAACCTGACCGCTTCCGATTTCTACACGCCGACGGAGGCGTTGGACATTCTCAACAGTTCTTTGCAATACAAGGACTATTCGCTTGTCCGAAAAGGACAAATGCTGTTTGTCCTGTACTTGCCCGACGGTATTCCGGCGAATTTACTGGAACCGATTACGGTGGACGAACTCGATACACGCGGAAAATATGAGATATGCCGAGTCATATTCAATCTGAATCGGACACCGGCGGAAATTGTCCAAAACGAAATCGAACGGTTGCTCGGTCCGCAAGGGAACATTCTTCCCATACCGAGGTCGCAGCAAATTGTCATTACGGAAACTGCCGGAACACTTCGTGCCATCCGGGAAATTATTAAGCGAATCGACGATCCCGAAAGTGTGGAAAAAGGAACCGTTCAAACGGTCGAATTGAAAAATCTTACCGGCGAAGAAGCACTGCAACTGATGAGGGCACTTCTCGTAGTCGACGCTGCGGATACTGCGCTTCGGACGGCAGTGGATACCACTGGGAAAAAGATATTCCTTTCGGGACGAGGCGATCTGATCGAGCGGGCAAAAGATATTCTCAGTCAAATCGACGCATCCGATGACCCGGCACTGGTAGGACAACCGCAATTTGAGACTTACGAAGTCGGTTTTGCCGACCCAGCGACGGTGCTTGCCGTTCTCCAAACGTTGCTGGCGGGAACTCCCGACGTTCGGCTTTCACTGGACCCCAAAACGAATGGTATCCTTGTTCGTGGTCGTCTTTCAGTCCAGGCAACCGTTAAGGAGGCGATCAAGCAGATGCAACTTAACGCTCCGCAGGTGGACATTATTCCATTGAGACGAATGAGTCCCATGACGGCGGTGGAGACCATCAAGCAATTTTATCCGACTTCGTCTCTGAATCCTCCCGCATCGTCGAGCGGCGGATTCGGCGGACTCGGCGGTATGAGACCAGCCGCCCCTTCGGGAGGAACACAACCGCCGACAGTCGAGCCGGATACAACGGCGCGGCGAATCATCGTACGCGGAACACTTACGCAGATCAAGGAGATCAGAGATTTGCTCGCCACCCTCGGAGAAGACGGAACAGCAACCGCTCCGTCAAGTGCTTCTGCGGTACGTGTGCTGCCGCTCTCACCGACGGCATCGACCCTGGTGCTGGAACATTTGCAATCCATTCTGCCGTCGCTGGACTCGAACATTAAGGTGAACCTTCCAACAATGCCAGCACCGCCAACACCGAAACCAGTACCGCCGATAGAAAAGGAGAAAAATCTTGACGAACTGATTGACGAAACCTTTGAAACAGAACAGCCGATGACCCTATGGCAGCACCTGGCGGAACAGCCGATTCTCGCGCAGGTCGCACCGGCAACGCAACCGGAAGTTAACGTTCAGGTTACGCCGGGAGGGATTGTACTTTCGTCAGACGATCCCGAAGCATTGGCAAAGATCGAGGAATTGATTCAAATGCTTTCGGACGAGTCGGTACTCGGAAGAACAGAATTGAAGGTCTATAAACTGACGTATGCGTCGCCGTCGGCAGTCCGAACCGCTTTGAACGAATTGATGGGGACGACCGTAACGGGCAGTGTAACGGGAGTCGGCTCGATGAATTTACCGGAGTGGCAAAATCCTGAATTGGCAGGATTGTTTGCGGCGCATGGAAATACTATCGAAAAGACGGGTACAGTGACGATTACCGAGAATGAGCGTCTTTTCTCTCTTTTCATTCAGGCGAATGCCGTTGACCACAAGACGATTGAAGGATTGATCGAGATTTTGGATCAGCCGAATCGGGACGACATTTTGAGTCGAGCGATGCCTCGGCAGATTAAACTTTACCACATGCGTGCGGAGGAGGCGAAAATATCGGTCGAACAGGTTTTTGCCGCTCAGATGCGCAGTGCCCAGCAGGCTGCTGGCGGACAGGGAGGCAGAGGCGGACAACAGCCGGGCGGCGGCGGGATGTCTATTGGCGGATTCCAGATACCGCCACAATTCCAGGCGATAGCGTCTGCGTTTCTGGGAGGGGGACGTGGTGCTGGTGGCGGTGCTCCAGGCGGTGGCGGAGGTGCTGCCGCTCCGAGAGAACAGGAACCACAGATGACGCTATATGTCCATGCCGATACAAACACGCTCACTGTTTCTTCGACGGAATCCACGTTCCAACAGGTCGAAGCGTTCGTGAAGGAACTGGACGCAGCGGCGGCGGAAAAAGTCTTGGAAACGGTCGTGATACAACTTGAGCATGCTCCTCCTGCGTTTGCGAAGCAGTCTCTTGAGAACTTGTTGGGAGCGGCGGTGTCAATCAAGATGAATGAACAGACGCGTCCGGGCGGTTCCTTTGGCGGCGGCACATTTGGCGGACCGGGCGGCACGGCGGGGTTAGGCGGTTTAGGAGGTATAGGTGCCACACTGGGCGGTCCGCGACCGGGCGGTGGCGGTCTTGGCGGAGTCATTGGTTCTCTGCTTGGCGGCGGCGGTGGTGGAGGCAATCCGTTCATGAGTTTGATGGGCGGTATGCGACCGGGCGGTACTTTCGGCGGTGGGACTATGGGCGGCGGACAACGACCGGGTGGTACGTTCGGCGGCGGCACATTTGGCGGTCAGCGACCGGGTGGTACTTTCGGCGGTGCGAGACCGGCAGGACAATAAAGACGTACAGAGCCCGCCGTGCAAAATGCATGATATAATGGGAGTATAAAATGTTTCCCGTTGCTTGGAGAATCCTGTGACTGCGCCTACCGCCTCCCCATTAGAATCGACGGTTGAACAACACATCGACTCGACCAGCCGACTCGTTCGACGCGTCGATATTGCGTTTTCTTTGCTCCTTGTCGTTTCCCTGCTCCTCGGCGGTCTGTTCCTTGCTGTTATCGCCGACCACTGGCTCAAAGATGGACTTTCCATACCACTGCGTTTTGGAATTTTTGCCGCCCTTGTTACTGCCGCCGGATTTTATGTCTATTGGAAAATCGTGCCGCTCCTTCGTTATCCGATCAATCCGGTCTATACCGCCGACCTAATCGAAAAGGATGGTGCTACCTTCAAAAATTCTCTGATTAACTGGCTCCTGATTCGGCAAGAGCGCGAAGAAAATACAGAACAACCCGAGGACAAGGTCAAAATTAACGACAAGATGTACAGAGGCATCGTCCGAACAGCGGCGGCGAAAGTTCAAACCGTCCCGGCAGGACACGCCGTCAATCTTCGTAAACTGATTTGGGTAGGCACCGTTTTTGCTGTGCTGTTCATCGTCTTTATCGCTTACGCCGCCTTTTCGCCCAAAAGTCCCTTTCCGTCCATTTGGCGGGTCTTTTTGCCCGGTGCCGGTATCGAACGTCCGCAAGCCGCCCAATTTCGGAACGTTAAACCCGGCGATGCCGTCGTTTTGCAGGGAGAAACCCTGACCATTTCGGCGGAAGTCATCAGCCGCAGTGCAGAACCCGTCTATCTGGTATTCTCGACAGACGATGGACAAGCGGTCAATCAACGGATTCCGATGTTGTTGCCGGAAGGAAAAAGTGCCTTTGAAACCCTTTTCCCGCCCGGAAAACAGGGGACACAGCGCGGTTTTCACAGCAGTGTCGATTACCGAATCGCACAGGGAGAAAGCCAAAGCAAACAGTACCGCATTGACGTTCAACCGGCGGCATCGGTCGAAATTGTTTCGTTGCGGTACGATTTTCCTGACTACACCGGTTTACCGCCGGAAGTCAAGGAACACGGCGGCGATGTTCGGGCTCTCGAAGGAACGACGGTCACCGTTTCCGTCCGCAGTACGTTGCCGCTCCAAAAAATTGACATCGTCTTCGATGAGAATCCGACAAGCAACGTTCTAATGCAAGTGGTCGATGTACAGAAGACCGAAGCAAAGGGAACGTTTACGCTAAAAACGTCGTTTCCTTACAAAACGTTTTCCTTCCGGGCAACCGATGCCAACGGCAACGCTTCCCGACGGAGCGGAATTTATCGGATCGAAGTGATTCCAGATCAACCGCCGAAGGTGCAGTGGGCGGATACCGCCGATAATTTGAGGGAAGTTGCCCAATTTGATCTGCCTCTCAATGAAACGTTGGCACTCCACATTCAGGCGGAAGACCCAGCCCAGGACGGGTATCATGGTGCGTTACGGTATCTCCGTTTCAAGACGGAATCGACCGGCAAACGGATTCCTGACGTTTCACTGCTCGATTCACCAACGTCGGGACCGACCGACCATCGGGGACAAATCCGCAAGACGGTCTCTTTTTCACCGATGGAAAAGCGACTCACCGTTGGCGATACCGCCGAAATTTGGGCAGAGGCAATCGACGCGAAACTGCCCGAAGCCAACGTCAGTGCGACCCGGAGGATTAAGATCAACGTGATTGACCCCAAAGACAAGGAAGAGGAAGAACAGCGACAGGACAAAGGCGGAGACAAGGGAGGCGGGAAACCGCAGCAAGACGATAATCAAGAGCAAGGAGCGGACAATACTGACCAAAACAAAGATGACCAGAATAAAGAAGGCGACGAAGGGAAACAGGAGGGAAATGAAAATTCTGGTGAAGAAAACACTGCCGACAAAAACGCCGCCGAGCAAGACTCCGGTGAACAACAGAATCCCAACGAACAGGAACAGTCGGAAGGGAATCAAAACAAGGAAAAAGAAAACAAACAGGATCAGAATCGACAAGACACTTCTGAACAAGGCGAGTCGGAGCAGAACGATCAGCAGGGCGGGGAAGGGAAGCAGGGGGGAGACGAGTCAGGAGATTCCAATCAGGGGGCGGCAGGAGATAAGCCCGGCGAGGGAGGCGAGCAAGGTTCCGGGGCGCAACCGGAGAATGGAAAAAAGAGTGATAGTCCCCCAGACAATAAGCCTGTAGAGGGACAACCTGCGGAAGAGAAACAAAAAGGAGAAGGCTCGGGAGGCGAACGAACGGGCAACGACAGAACCGGCAACGAAAAGCACGAGCAGAATTCTAATGTGAATTCCGAAACGCAAGACGGCGATGCAATGGAAAGAATCGTCGAACAGATGAAGGAGGAAGGTTTGTTCCCTGGTGCGAATCCCTTTTTGCGGAACGATAACAAGAATATGCGGAGCGATTCGCTTGACCCGAATTCGCCGAACCAGACTAATCAGGGAAACGATCCGACCAATCCGAAGCCATCGAATCGCCCCCCGGAAGGAAAACCACAGGAAAAACCGCAGGATGGCGAGCCGAAGAATGGAGAGCCTAAGGAGGGGAACAAGTCCGACAGTCCCGAATCGGGACATGCCGGTGACATGGATTCTCCATCGGGCGATCAGCAAGGAAACCCGCAGAAAGAGCAGAACGACGGATCGCCGGATTCGCAGGGAGGGCAAGATAATGCCGAGGGGAGTACGCAAGAGGGAAAAAATGGCGGAGAGGGTTCGGCGGAGCAAGCACCGCAGGGAAATAATCCACAGGATGGCGATTCGGGAACCGAGGGAGTGCCGGGCGGTACTGGCGGAGGCGACGGTGCAATGCAAGAGACCACACCGGACGATCCAAATTTGAAATATGCCAATGAGGTGACGAACATGGTTTTGGACTACCTTGAAAACCAGTTGAAAGACAAATCGAGTGACGAGTTACTCAAAAAATTAGGTTGGACGGAAGACGAATTGCGGCAGTTTTATGACAGATGGAAAAAAATGTCCGACAACAGCAAGAAACCTGATGGAAATGGAAAAAAAGCAATGGAAGAGGCGTGGAAGAGTTGGAACTTATTGCGTCCGCCAAGTCGACCAGTGATACAGGGCAGTCCTACGGGTCGGCAGGACAATAGACGTGTAACGGAGGCGCAACGTCCTTCTGCGCCGACAGCCATTCAGGAACGATTCCGAAGGTACAATGACAACGTGGGCAAGGAGAATACCGGGAAATAGTATGTGACTCTTTTTCTAACCCGTAGCAGTTTCGGCAAAGCGATGAACACTTTTCAAGCGATTTCTCTTTTAGGCATAGCGGTTTTCACTCTCATCGCTTGGGCTCTCTCCCGCGACATCAAGCGAATCAACTACCGATTGCTCTTTTGGGGATTTGCGCTCCAGTTTGCCTTCGCTTGGTTCGTTTTCCAGTCAGCAGCAGGTCAAAATTTGTTCGGCGGCATCAACGTCGCCGTGATCGCTACCGTCGATGCGGCACTCGAAGGTCCAAAATTTGTGTTCGGTTCCCTTGCCGATCCCGTTGCCTCAGAAAAGAACGGCATCGGCTTTCTCCTCTTTTTTCAAGGACTCTCAACAGTCTTGGTGATCTCTGCTCTGCTTGCCATCCTGTACCACGTCGGAATCATGAGTCGGCTCTTGAAACTCTTTGCCGCCGTCTTTTCCGTGCTGACCCGAATCTCCGGCGCAGAATCGCTCGTCGCCGCCGCTAATATGTTCGTCGGAAATGAATCTCTGCTTGCCATCCGACCCTGTTTGCCGAAACTCACGCGATCCGAGTGGTGCGTCGTGCTATCGTGTTGTATGGCAACGATTTCCGCCAACGTCATCGGGCTTTACGTCGGCGTACTCCGTGATGTGTTTCCCTCCATTGCAGGACACTTGGTCTCCGCAACGATCATTTCGATTCCTGCGGCGGTGCTGCTTGCAAAACTTGCCGTCCCGGAAACGGAAACGCCGGAAACGCTCGGTGTCCGCATCGAACCGCATTATGAAAAGGAAAACTCTCTCGTCGAAGCCGTTCTTTCCGGCGGTGAAAACGGTTTCAAAATGATCGTCGGCATCACGACGATGTTGATCGCCGTCGTCGGTCTGCTGGCGATTGCCAACCTTTTGCTCGGCTGGGGCGGCAATCAAGTGAATCCGTTACTGGGACTTGCAGGCAACTGGTCGATTCAAGGAGCGTTATCTTACGTTTTCTATCCGTTCGTTTGGCTCATGGGAGTGCCTTCGGCGGACATTTCCGTCGTAGCAAATTTGCTGGGCACTCGAATGGTCGCAACGGAAATCCCCGCCTATTTTGCACTTGCGCAACTGATTGGCGAGAATGTCATCGAACCTCGTTCGGCAGTGATTGCGGCTTATGCCTTGTGCGGTTTTACTCATTTGCCGTCGCTGGCAATTTTCGTCGGCGGTGCGGCGGCGTTGGCACCGTCCCGAAAAGCAGACATCGCCGCCGTTGCCTGGAAAGCCCTATTCATTGCAACGCTTGCATGTCTGATGACCGGCGCGATGGCAGGACTGTTTTGTGATCATAGTACGGTCCTGCTACCAACACCTGCCCCGCAACCGTAAAAGTGCGGAACGGAATCTTTTACCACACTCGCTTGGTAGAATTTTTCGGCGGAATCCGTCGGGACAGACCTGCGTCAATGTACTGTCCACCCGTCGTTTGCAGGCAGTGAATCGCAATCACGTTTGTCCCCGCTTTGAATGCTTCAGTGACATTCTGCATCGGAAATTGCTGATAATTGGTGATGTAATCCTTCACTTCCAATACTTTCACGCCATTGATAAAAACTTCGCAGTCTTCATCGTGATAAAGGTCAAGAACGATCTTTGACGGATCCGCCACATCCTCCGCAGACAACTCAAACGACTTGCGAATCCAAATATGCCGGTTCTGCCATTCCGTCCGGTTCACCGTATTCGGAGCACCCTGTCCGAAACCGGAAGCACCTTTGCTCCACGAAGAAGCATCGAAATCAGTCTTTTCCCAACCGTTGCCGGGATCCTCCGTAACGTAAGACCATTCGGACGCTTGTTCTTGTGCCGTCGGAATCAATGTTTTGAACGACGGAGGTTCAAACCGCAACGCATCGTTGGACGCTTTGAACTTTTCGACATCGACTTTGATGACCGCTCTGTCGTAGGTCATCAAACCGTTGACTTCGATTTCCACGTCGGTCGTCTGCGTATAGACGGCAGCGGAAAGTCCTTTGCCAATCATCGGGTGCAACTTCACGTTGAGTTGCATATAGGTCGCAAGGAGATCGTCCGCATCTTTCAAGTTTCCGCCGTAGCCCCAGTTTTTGTCCGTCTTTAACCAAGTGTGTCCGTCAACGGGCAATCCGAGTCCGCCGTACTCGCCGAGAACAATCGCCCGGTTTTCTTCCGGTTGAGGCATCGCTGGACCTCGATACGCATGAATGTCATGAATATCACCACATCCCCGATCCGTCCAGCCGCTCGGGCCATCGACGAGCCGCGTCGGGTCAAGTTCTTTAGTCCAATTCAAGATTCGGCAGGTATCGTATTGTCCCCATCCTTCGTTGTACGGCACCCAAACGACGATGCTGGGCTGATTGTACAAAAATTCGATAATTTCCTTCCATTCGCGTTCAAAGTTTTCCTTTGCTTCCGGCGAACGATTAGCATCGGGCTTGTTTTTGTCGGAACTGATGTAGTGTTTCGGATCGCCGCTGGGCATATCCTGCCAAACAAGCACGCCCAATCTATCGCAATGATAATAGAACCTCGCCGGCTCCACTTTGACATGCTTGCGTAACATGTTGAAACCGAGTTTTTTTGTAACTTCGACATCGTATGCCAAGGCTTTGTCTGTCGGAGCGGTGTACAGTCCGTCGGGCCACCAGCCTTGGTCGAGCGGACCATGTTGGAAGACGAACTTGCCGTTGAGCATCATTCGGGTAAAATCCTTTTCACACTTGCCGAGGGAGATTTCACGCATGCCGAAATAGGAAGCGACGGTGTCGATGGCTTTACCGTCCCGGATAATCGAGACCTTCAAGTCGTACAGAAACGGATCGTCCGGTGTCCAGAGTTTGGGACTCGGCACAGGCAACACAAGTGGTTCATCGGCTTTACCGACGACCGAAGAAACTGTTTGCGATGTGGGGTTGGCTGCGCCCGACCGACGTAACAGCGGACGACGGTTGATGGCTCCCGGAGTAGTTGGGACAGAAGCGGTTGCCTCCAGTCGGTCTCCTGCTTGCAAATTGCTGATGTCGGCAGTAATGGTCAATCGACCGTCTTTGATATTCGGCACCATTTTGATACGTTCAATCGACGTTGCCGGAACAGGTTCGAGCCAGACAGTCTGCCAAATGCCGGTAACTGGTGTGTACCAAATGCCATGCGGATTGTTGTGCTGCTTGCCGATGGGTTGATAACCGTCAGTGGTCGGGTCCCAAACGACAAGGGTCAATTCCTGCTCTCCGGGTTTGAGGGCATCGGTAATGTCAAAGTAAAACGGAGCGTAACCGCCGACGTGTCTGCCGACTTCTTTGCCGTTGACGAAAACGGTCGTATCCCAATCGACTGCTCCGAAATGGAGCAGAATCCGTTTGCCGTTCCAAGCGGCATCGCCCGGAACCGTAAACGTTCGTTTATAATGGAGATTTTTATCTTTGCCGACTCGTTTGCCGACTCCAGAGAGTGCCGATTCAATCGGATAGGGAACAAGAATTTTACCGTCGTAGTTTTCCGGTTTGACATTTCGGTCGGTATTTCGGTCAGTGATCGCATAGTCCCAGAGTCCGTTGAGGTTGAACCAAGTTTGCCGCTCCATTTGTGGACGTGGATATTCCGGCAAGGGATTGTTGGGATCGACATCTTTGGCGAAGGGGGTAACGATTTTATCGCCAGCGATTTTCCAATCTTCGGCAAGAGTAAATGCAGGCAACAAAAACAGGCACAACAAGAGGATGAATAGTCTTTTCATAGTGAATCATGGGGTTAAAGGAACGTTTCGACAATACCACTAGCACCGGCATTGGTACGGACATTGGCATTGTATCAGGTTGCCGCAAAAAATCTACCCATCGATCAGTGCCGACAACTTCGACGGATGTGTAAATAATTTTTGAGAATCCGTCATTACGCAACACTCCATGCCGGCTTATGTTTATACCAGCGTTGCAAAGTAGTCATCGACCGTTTCGGCACGACGGATGAGTCGGACATCGCCATTCTCCTGCAACAATAATTCGGCACAACGCAACTTGCCGTTGTATTGGAATCCCATCGCATATCCGTGCGCTCCCGCATCGTGCATTGCCAATAAATCACCGGTGTCGATTGCCGGTAAGTCTCTGTTCACCGCAAACTTATCGCAGTTTTCGCAGAGCGAACCGACGACATCGAGCGTCTCCGCAAGCGGCGATTTTTCCTTGCCCAGTACCGTAATGTGGTGATACGCACCATACATTCCCGGTCGCATTAGGTTTGCCATACAAGCGTCAACGCCGACATAATTTTTGTAAATGTTTTTTCGGTGAATGACCCGCGTGATGAGCGTTCCCGACTCCGCCGCAATGTATCGACCGGATTCCGTGCAAAGCCGGAGCGACATGTTCGCCTTATCGTATTCCTCTTGAATGTCCGAACCGACGCGGCGGATGTCCAGCGGCGTTTGATCCGGTCGGTAAGCGATGCCGAATCCGCCGCCGAGATTGAAAAACTCAATTTTAATGCCGAGTTGCCGCTCGATTTCCAAAATGAGTTCAAAACCTGTTTTGGCAGTAAAACCGAAGAAATCGGGCTGCAACATATTGGACGCAACCATCGTGTGCAGTCCGAATCGTTTGACTCCCCGCTGTTTTGCAATTTTATAGGCTTCGAATATTTGCTCCGTCGTGAGTCCGTATTTTGCTTCCACCGGATTGCCGATGACACTCTGCACTTCCCGGAGGTTGCCCGGATTCCATCGAAACGAAAGCACTTCCGGCAGCGTTCCGCCGAGATGCCGCTCCAAAAAATCGATGTGCGTGATGTCGTCAAGATTGATGATCGCACCGAGTTCATTCGCCTTGATATATTCCGAGACCGGAGTGTTGTTCGAGGTGAACATGATGTTTTCCCCCGTGATGCCGACTCGTTCGCAGAGCAGGAGTTCCGGCAAACTGGAGCAGTCGCCGCCGAAATCTTCGGACTGCAAAATTTTCAGAATTGCCGGATTCGGATTCGCCTTGACAGCAAAGTATTCTTTGAAACCGGCGTTCCATGCAAAGGATTCGCGGAATTGCCGAGCGGTACGCCGCAGCGTCCGTTCGTCGTAGAGATAAAACGGAGTCGGATACTGTTCGGTCAGTTTTTCGACAAAATGTCGGTCAAAAGGGAGTGTTTGCATGAGCAAAATTCTACCTCCCTCGTGTTATTGTGTCAAGAAGACAAAGAGCGGCAGAGTGGCAAGAGCGGCGGATAGTCGTCCTCTGCCGTTCCTCTTTCCTGTTCCATAAAGCCTCCATTGATGCCTTCGTACGGCGACGTTTTCCCATGAGACCGCAGTTTTGCAAATGGATTAACCCGGCTGTGTGCCAGTTTTTCCCGCTGTTTCAACTGGGCTTTTGAGTAGTGTTTCGTCATATTTGCCGTCGTGTGCCCTAGTTGTGCCTGCGCTTCCTTCGAGCCAGACGTAAAATCGTCCTCGGTCTTCGCACAATTTTGGTTCTTATAGTTTCGTTTGCATGACTTTTCGTCAACCTGATTTTATTCGTTATTCAGTATCTCGATAAACGATCTCCGATTTTGGATTTTGAACTCTGCCCTTGTTCTAGCACGGATGGATTCCGAGTGCAAGCTCCCTGCTGGGCGGCAACGGCACTTTTCCCGTCGAAGCAGTATAATAGTCCCCGATGACTGTTGACTTTCCTGCCTCATATCCGTCCAGTGCCGCTCCGTCAGGCAAGCCGATAGATGTACAAACGTTGCAGCAAACGTTTGCAGCACTCTTGCGAAGTTACGGCACCGAAAAAGGAGGCTCGAAGACCGAAACCTTGTTGGAAATTCTTCGCCCCTCTCCCTCGGACAAAACCGAAGGACATGACCGAAACCAACAACGTCAGGATAATCAACAGCGTACAGACCGAAATGACTTTACGCCAATCGACCGAAAATTGCTGGACAAGTCGGAAATCCGAAGCGGCGAAATCATTGCCGACTATCAGAACCGGCTTGACCGGCAAGACTCTTTACACGATGCTTACCGGGCAAGAGTCGAACGTAGTGAACTCTCACACTCGACAATTCCGGCGGACTCTTTCCCTTTGGCACTGCCGGGCACATCAGCGAACGCACCAAGACCGAGTGAAGTTCCACCGCTGGGAGAACATGCTCCGCCACAACCCAGTGCTGTTCCGCAAGTTGCCGGTACACATAGTCAGTCATCCTTGGCAAGTACTGCCGTTCCGAGTAGTGCGCCGAGTAGTGCACTGGCAAATACAGCGGGGATGCCGATGAATATGAACGTTCCCGTTTCGGCTCCGATTGTGTCGCAAGCGAGTCCAACGGCAACATTTACAGTGTTCACACCATCAGGACGATGGGGACAATCCCAAAAAGACTCGGAAGACCCGGACAGTGACAACAACAGTGACAATAACGGCGGCGACGACGAGGAAGGAAGCAAAGAAAAAAACAGCAAGAAGCAACAACCTTTTGCAGTGTTCGAAGCCGTTCGCGTGGAAACAACTCGTCCCCTTCACCGGCATCAGTCCCGACAGTCGAAGGAGCCGGCTCCGCAGATTACCGAAAAGTTTTCTGAAGAAACAAGCGAAAAAACCAGGGAAGCGGAGCCGCAGTCGTTGCGAAATGTGAAAACGATAGCCGACCTTTTGGCAGTGCCGACGCAGAGTGTTACCGTTCAGAGTGTTACCGTTCAGAAGGGGGGGGAGTCGAATCAGTCGCAGTACCTTCATCGGATAGCGGCGGCATGTGAGGCGGCATCGCAGTACGCTCCGATTCGGATGAAGATCAATTTGGATCATCTTGGAACGCTGACACTTCGCTTTTATTACAAGGCGGATAAACTGGCGTTGCGTTTTAACACGCCGTCTAAAGAGTCGGCACGATTTGTCCGCGACCATCTGGACGGATTGCGGACGATTCTCTCCCATCGGAATGTACAAATCGCGGACATGGAGATATACAGCGAAACGGAAATAAACTGATGTTTTGTATCGTCTCTTGTAATACTGATTTTTGGCGTTAGAATGAGAGAGCAGGAAGTGAACGTATGATTGACACACAAACGCAGGAAATCATTTACAACGCAACCAACGTGTTTTGGAACGAACACGTTTCGAATGAAGCGTTTCGGGAAATCACGCAGGGAAAAGAAATCGGACACCGCATCGCTGATTTTGTCGATGAGCGAACAACCTCCAGACTCGTATCCGAACGTGATTTGACCGCAACATTTGAATATAACAGCAAGGGACGAAAAATGCTCCGCTCCATGGGCGACATTTGGATTAAATCCAGCGGCATTTACAATCCTATCAACATCAAAGCTGGTATAGTAACGGAGGGAAGTCCGAATGTCGTGTCCCTGACAAAATTACTGACACGTTTACTAAAACATCAAATTGATTCTTATTATTTGCTGATTGTTAAATTCAAGGAATTGCAGAAGCAATATCAACCGCACATATACTTTGTCGATTTACTTGATTACCTCGACTTTACGATTTTTGATTTAGGACCGGGACAGGTTATGTTGCGAGAAAAGCAGTTTTACGAACGTGCAGACAGCGGGAAAAAACCTCCGGCACTTTCACTCCATGACAAAGTCGATAAATGTGTTGCTATCATGCACGATGCGTATGACCGTCTGTTGAACAACCGTAAAACACGAATCGATAACCTGACAAAACAAATATCGCAATTCAAAAAAGCAAATGATTTTACGGTTAATCAGGAAGGATTATTTTTCAATGGCTGACACCAAACGCTTTAGAAACAAGAAAAAGCAACTCGGACAATTCATGACTCCGCACCAATTGGCAGAAAAAATTGTTGCCGAATTGGCACTGACGGAAACATCCCGTGTGCTCGAACCGTCTTTCGGAGAAGGAGCGTTTCTGTTCGCCGTCATCGAAAAGTTGCTTACTCTCGGTAAAGGAACAAGGCAAGAGAAATTAGAACGGATTTTTACATCGCAACTCTACGGTATCGAAATTGACGAACAACTCTATACTCAAACCGTTAGTCACATTCGCAATCAGTACGGAAATGTTGATACGAGCAACCTAAAATGCAACGATTTTTTTCGTGAACATCTTGATAAAGCGCAATTCGACTTTATTATCGGCAACCCTCCTTTCGGCGGAACATTTGATAGAGAAATAGAAGATGACATTGACCGGCTCTACGGCACATGGAACGGTAGCAACCTGAAAAAAGAGACCTATTCTTTTTTCATTGCCAAGTCGCTGGACTTGCTGAAACGCAACGGCATCTTGTGTTTCATCTCATCGGACACGTTTCTGACTATCAACACGATGGTGGGATTGCGAAAACGTCTGGCAGACCAAACAACGCCGGTTGTCACACATCTTGAATCCTTTTCAGAAGAAACACAATACGGTATGGTTGTGTTGACCGCTGCTAAAACGGGCTGTGCGGATGTTGTTACCGTTGGCGGAACAAGTATGCCGATTGAAAAAATCATGTTGACCGACAACTTTTCATGGAAACTCGATGACGAATTCTGCAAATACTTTGAAGGAGAAAAATTGTCGGATTACATCGTTTGCTCAAGCGGTATGACGGTGGGCAAAAACGAGTATTTTATCCGCAAGTTGTTGCCGGACGGTAGTTTTTCCGAACCCTACGAGTTCGTCTTTTTCGATGATCCGATAACATTAGAAAAAGAAATTGCAAAAGCCCGGCTCGGAAAAATATCGCCCAGACAAAAAGAAAAGATATTATTGCAGGAGCGCAACGGCGAAACAAAGCGAAACATCCGGGTCGTCCAGCGGGTGGTGCCGCTCACGTTGCATTTTCCTCATCCCGATTACAAGTTATACAACAAGTCGAACGGCAATATCGTTTATGCGCCGCCATCGCATATTGTGTATTGGAAGGACGACGGCGATGCAGTGATGACGTTTCGCATGAACGGCAACTGGTATTTACACGGGGTCGGCGGTCAGAAGTTTTTCGGGCGCGAAGGTTTAACTTGGCAACTGATCTCTACGAAATTGAATATGAAGTATTTACCGGAAGGATACATTTTGGACAGCGGTGCACCTTGTGCGTTTTTGCGGGAAGGAATCGAACCCGATGAATTATTTTTTATCTTTGCTTGGACGTTAACACCGCTTGCAACGAAGATTCTCAAGCAGGTGATTAACCATACCTTGAACATACAGGGCAAGGATGTCGAGCGGCTGCCGTATCCGTGGTGGGTGAATGCCGAAACGAAAAGGCAGATCGTTGTAAAAATAAAAAATATGCTTGCAAAAGCACAACACGGGCACAAGTTTCGTTCTGAAAGTAAAGAGATTGTAGAATTAGAAACGTTGTTTGCCATGCACTATTCGGAAATTCCTAACAAGACAAAAATTGACCGCAAACGCAATAGTACGAACTACGAACGGCCACCGCTGTTTGTTGATATGTCGAAATAGCCGTGTCCGCCGTCTTTACGGATGCCGCCGTGTATTCTCGGAGACTTCGTGGTAGAATAGATGGCAAATTGGTGATGCCTGCTATGACGATTTACCTCGACAATAACGCTACAACGATGATTGCTCCCGAAGTCCGGGAGGCGATGATGTCCTTCTTGCAGCAAGAATACTTCAATCCGAGTTCCATGTATGAAGCGGCAAAACCAGCACGCAACGCCGTCGAATCGGCACGACTGCAAATCGCCCAACACTTGGGAGCACAACCTTCGGAACTGCTCTTTACTTCATGTGCCACCGAAAGCGTCAATGCCGCCTTCTTTGGAGCGATTCGGGCAAATGCAAGGTGCAAACACATCATCACGACTGCCGTAGAACATCCTGCTGTTCTCGAAGTCTGTAAAGAATTGCAACGTCAAGGATATGATATTTCTTTTATCGGTGTTGACCGGCAAGGGAACATCAATCTCGGCGACTTTGTCCGGGAACTGCGGCACGACACATTGCTCGTTGCAGTGATGCATGCCAATAACGAAACTGGCGTGGTCTTTCCGATTGAACGTCTCTCTCGCATTGTCAAGGAAACGAACCCGGAAATCCTTTTCTTCTGCGATACCACACAAACCATTACAAAAATGCCGGTGAAAATGGACGGCAACTTTCGGAATGTCGATATGTTAGCATTTTCGGGACATAAATTTCACGCCCCTAAGGGAGTCGGTGGATTCTTTGTTCGGCGAGGCACTCCGTGTCGAACGTTTATGCTCGGCGGACATCAGGAATCGGGACGGCGCGGCGGCACGGAAAACGTGCCGTACATTGTCGGAATGGCAAAGGCAATCGAGTTAGCGGCGGCAACTCACTCGGAAGATGTTCACCGGATCGAACTGCTTCGCAACAAATTGGAATCGGCACTGACGCAGAGCATTTCTCACATCGAAATTAACGGTGCCGGTGCGGAGCGGATGCCGAATACCTTGAACGTTGGAGTGCATTACATTGAAGGCGAAGGAATTTTGTATCAGTTGAGTCAACTGGGAATTTGTGCATCGAGTGGTTCGGCATGTACGTCGGGTTCGCTGGAACCGTCGCATGTGTTGACGGCGATGGGAATTCCTTTTACTGCCAAGCATGGTTCTGTGCGATTCAGTTTAAGCCGCTATACGACGGAAGCGGATGTGGACGTGGTGATTGAACAATTTCCGCAGATTGTGGATCGTCTTCGACGTTTGTCGCCGTATTGGGATCAAGCGGCGAACCGACCGCGTTCATGATCATTGTCTTGCGCCTCGTATCCCAGTAAAGTTATCTTGGCACAGTCATCTCAATCCCCGGTTTGCCGTCGACAAGAACGTCGGAAATCCAAACGCTCGGTTCCTTGCCCTCGACAATACTGCGGTCAAACAACCACAAACACGGTTCGTAAACCTTGAAACGGAAGTCGAAAAACATCTCCAATTCGCCATCGCGGTTGCCTTCGTGACAATCAATCACAATGCGGCGCGGCACGAACTTTCCCGGCTTGACCTCGAAATAATCGGAATATCGCTCATCGTAAGTTTTCGTCCTGACTTCGACCAGCGTTGCCGTCTTCGTGTCAATCACTGCCGTTCCCTTGCCGATGCCGCCGTTGAACCAACCATTCCACGATCCGGAAATGCCGTTGCCGACGGCGTTCATCCACTCCTGCGAAAGTTCAAACTCGAACGTCAAAAGTCCTGACTCCGTATCTTCGGAGACCGATGCACAATGGAGACCGTCAATGTCGATCAACAGTAACCGCGAGACACCGATGTACGAAATGCCTTTGCGATAAAATTCGGCGTACCAATTATCGGCACCCTTGATTTCCTGCCACGAAAGCACTCGCGGTTCGGCACCCTCCTGATGGAACGTATAAGAAAACTCCGGCAAGTCTTTCGGATACCATTGAAACCAGTATTCGCCGGCAGTACTCATTTTTCGCAGTGCCTCACGAACGTTTTCTTCTTGTTCAGGCGGAGCACGTTTTTCCAACTCGACTTGAACATTGTCGATACGGCAAACGATGGCATCGTCATAGACGGCTCCATCACGAACGGCATAGTCGAACAACCAGATGCCCGGCTCGTGAATCTTGAATCGGAAATCGAACGCCATCCCGCCCACCTTGCTGGTAATCCGCAACGGCACGAAGCCATTGCCGAGCGGAACGAAGTCATGATATTCCTCCTCAAAGCCATCCGCCGTAATCCGTTTCGGCAGGAATGTTTTTGCATCGAGAACGATTTGCGCTTCAGAAAACCGACCACTGGAATATCCTAACCAAGAACCGCTGATGCCGTTGCCGACACCGTAACGACCGGTCAGATTGGTGTAGAGCTGGATTTCGTCGCCGTTTTCCTCAATAGCACGAAAACGTACCGAACGAGTCGAATCGGCAACGGTGTTAAGAAGCCCGGAGCGGGTAATGCCGATGCGTTCGGCGGAAAACATGCTGCCGGAATAAGGACTCACTTCGATTTCCGTAGGCGTGCCGCCGAGATGGAATGTATAAGTCAGCGTTGCAACGTCACACTTCGTTGTTCGGAGCATCGGAGTGATCGCACGGATCATTCGGTCGATTGTTTCACGTCCCTGTGTTTCCGGTTCGCCGCTGAGCAACGGCTTGGTGCGTGTATCTTCGCTGACAATCTGCGATGTGACATCATTCCCATCGGCATCGGTAACGGTGTCGAGAACGAGCCGCCGATTGCCTGCGTCGTCTTTCAACAATCGCGATCCAACGTGGTATGCCGCTCCCGGCACAAACGTGAGATTATTTGTTCGTAAAATTTCGTTTTCGCCTGCTTCGTCTTGCAGCCAAAACCAGCCGGGCACGCGCAAAAGAGATTTTCGCATCGTCAGTTTTCCCTCGCGGTCAGTTCTGGCATAACCGGAGTCGAGTTTCGATTCTTTCCGCAAATCACTATCGATTTCCAAATCGTAGAGCAACGCCATTGTATATCCGCCGAGAGGTTGTCCGGCATCGTCAAGCAAAAGAACGTTGACTTCAGCGGTTCTGTCCAGTGCGAGATCGAGTGTCCTCGACGTGTGCGCCGCAACAATGATGTCCGTGCGATATGTTTTGAACGAAAACGAATCCTGCTTCGCCCCTTCGACACAGGGAACACTGTCGGCATCGGAAAGAAAGACGGCAATGTCAGTTTCAAGGTGCTTTTGCAGGAACCCCTCTTTGGAAACGCGAACAATGTAAAACTCACCTCCTTCGGCACCGTGCAATTTATCTTGATACGGATACCGGTTGCCCGGCTTCATTTCGACTTCGTACATTCCGTCGGAATTCGTTGTCACTTTTTCCCTTTCGCGTGGTTTCCAACCATCATGTCGATAGAATCGCACTTCGGCTCCTTCAATCGGTTGACCGAGATCATCACGCACAGTCCCGCGAAGTGTCCAGCGGTTGAACAGATAATCAATCGGCACAGAAGATTTTGTATAAACACTCGAGACATCATTGCCGTCGGAGTCGGTCAAGGAATCAATGATAAGCCGTCTCAATCTCGTGCCTTGTCTTTCACTCGTTTCCCATTTCAGGACGGCATCGTAAGTACCGGCAGGCGGAAGTGGAAAGAAATCAGTTTGGGCAACGACAGTATCTTGTTTCCACGAAGCCGGTTGCCGAGTTCCGGCGGTCAAGAACACGTCAATCTCTTGCGGCAAAGCATCAATCTCGAAACAGAAATCTTCATTTATTCTCCCGGTGAATATCGGTTGCCACGATGCTGTTTCCGCACGCGGCATATCGAAAATCAATTGCGCCGTAGGCTGCCAAGCCGCTCGGCGGTTTCCCGGCGTTGCCTCTTCAGGCGGTTCGTCAAACAGGATGGTGCCGCGAATATGAACGGACGGTTGCATCACCAAATCAAGCAACAGCGGTTGGTACGGATAGACGTTCGTTGCCGGTCGTAACTTTCGTGCTTGCTTGACTGATTCACTCGGTTCCGGTTCAAAGCAGGTCAAGGAAAACCAATCGGCTCTGGAAACCTCGCCTCGCTGTTCGTTCTTGCTAAAAAACGGTTCGGAAATGAATTGACCATCGGCAGTTCGCACCCCTTTCCAAACGTAACCGGAGCGTTCGACTTCAATACGAATGTTTTTATGAAAAGGTTTTTCCGGTGTCGGTGCTTCGCCTCCGCTATTCCACATATCAAGTTCCTGCGGACTGAATCGCAGTAGAAAATTTCCTTTGGCATCTGCTGTCGTCGTTGTTGAACTGGGACGATAACCGGTGCCCCAAAGCGTGATCTTTGCATGGGAAAGAGGATTGCCCGCCTCATCACGCACCGTTCCCGCTATGCTATGCTGCCAACGAGCATCGAGTTCTTCCTGCGTATGTGGTCGTCCACGAAGTTTGGCAACGATTTCCACGTCATCGCCGTCGGCAAGCGTGAATTCGTATTCTTCCATCGGCGTATAGACGAGGTCGTCCGCTTGAGTGATATGAAACACTGGCGTAATCACGTACCGACCGGGAAACGAAAAATCGTGAACAATCACGTCGCCGATTTTGTCCCACGTCGCCCAAGCCCAAACGTTGGAGGATGGCATAGATTTGTTGACGATACCTGCAAATGCTCTTTCGATGGACTCTCCCGTGTCGGCATCAACGATACGGACACGGATCATTCCGCCGCGAATCATTTTGGCAGTGATTGTCTGTTCCTTGTTGGTTTCGTCGAGTGTAATCGGCGGCGTGACGATGTTCCCTTTGGGGTGTTCGGGCTGTCTGGAATTTGCCAGCGGTAGCATCAAGCGATAGGTTCCCTTTTCGAGAGCGGGCAGACGAAGAATGTTCTCCTTCCAACCGTATTCGCTCCATTGGGCATAATTGGATCGTGAAGGGCGAAGCATCCAATGCGTGCCGTCCGTTGGATCAGTCCAGTACCGAGAGTCGAGGTTGTCGCCTTCCGGGATTGCATCCATTTGACGATAAAGATGCTCATGGGCATTCCAGTAATTGCTCGGCTGGAGCGGCTGTCCATCAGGATCGAGAACCTCAATGTGGAGCGTATGGTCATGCTCGAAGATTCGTGCGAACACGGAACCGCCGTACACGCCCTGGGTGTGCCAACCTTCGGAAGGTTCGTAAAACTCTACGGCGGCGATTTGGTTCTGTTCGTTCAGAGCGACTCTAATAGAAAGCGTGGCATTTTGGAATCGCAAGACCGATTCCCAGATTACTCCTCTGGGCAGTTCTCGTTTCTGCGGCGGATCGATGCTTTGCAGTGTGCCGGCTTCGGTCCGGCTATCCGCTAAACGGATTCGTGCCGTCTCGCATTCCCGGAAAAATTCCCGGAGTTTCGGTTCCGAAAATTCTGTCCGCAGGTCATCGGTGAAAAGTTTTACGGCATCTTCGGTACGTTTTTCTTTGATGTGTTCCAAAAATGTTACAACGACGGCTTCCGGTGTGTTCTGTGCAAGCGACCAACCGGCAAAAGTAAATGATACTGCCAAAACGACAGCAACGAGCAAGCGAGTTTGTGTTGACATCTTTGCGCAAGGAAAGAGAGAACATCCTGTCTGTTGGTGCATTGTATCCTACGATGGACATAAAGACAACGTTCCTTGCCCTCGCGGTAGACTCTGTATTTGCGACCCGTCCGCTAAATATCGGCACGGTGTTCCCGCAGAAATGCTACCGTCTTGAAAAGCCTCTGCTGTTCCAGCGTTGCGAGATATTCGTCCACCGTTTTGGGCGGTCGGACAAGAAAAGCCCTATGCTTCGCAACGGCTGTGATGAAAGTTTGCGAATCGTATTCGATGACCCGCAGAGCGAAGTCGTCCGGCGAAATCGCTTCCACTTTGTGAGGAATCAATGTTGATTTTGGAAAGTCTTTCAGATTGAATGTTACGATGTATTCAGCCTTTACATGAATGGCAACGGCAAGAACGTGTCTGTCATTCGGGTCAGGTAATTGGAGCACCGACGTGATGGACTCGTATCCTTGAACGAGAGCATGAGGAAAATGAAAATCCATTTCTTGACAGGTTCGCTCTAGTTTTTCCAACTTCAATTCTGGGTAGTCCCGAAGCAGGCTGCGAATCCATTCGCTCCGTATTTCCTCGGACCAAAATGGAACAACGAGCCCGGAAAAGGCAAGACGCAACAGGAAGTCACGCGGGAGCGTTTTCTAAAAAGGGGCGGAATTGCTCTTGCCTTTTCGGTTGAATTTTTGCAGAATCCCTTTTTAGCTTAAAGGGGATTTTTCATGACATCAACCGATCACGCCCACGACAATCT
>Ga0123353_10000580_pt1 | contig 44761 bp, 42 predicted proteins | sample TergutLab28metaG_3_FD_92763 | JGI IMG/M metagenome (GOLD analysis project Ga0123353, IMG submission 92763) | Labiotermes labralis P3 segment gut microbial communities from Petit-Saut dam, French Guiana - Lab288 P3 | ecosystem: Host-associated > Arthropoda: Insects > Digestive system > Gut ... | reverse complement strand
TTGGTGAAAGCCACTGCGAAATGGCGCTGCTCAAATCGTGTAAGCGATTTGCAAGCAGGCCTTATGCACAGATTTCCCAAATCTATGATTTGGTGAAAGCCACTGCGAAATGGCGCTGCTCAATATTTTCTTGTAAAAACGGAAATATTATGCTATTGTGTATAAACAGTATATCACAGTGATTCTGTGTTTTAAATATATAGATTGTCTAAGTCTAAAAAAGGAGGACGCTGACATTGTTAACACTTGACAAAATCTATCACGCGGCTTTTGTACTGAAAAATATTGTACGAAAAACAGATTTGATTTTTGCACCGGAATTGAGTAAAGAAAATCAAATCTATTTAAAGACGGAAAACCTGCAGCATACCGGCAGTTTTAAGGTCAGAGGCGCGTCCTATAAAATCAGCCAGCTTTCAGAGGAAGAAAAAGAAAAAGGAATCATCGCCTGCAGCGCAGGAAACCATGCACAAGGCGTAGCGCTCGCCTGCAATAAGGGCGGCACGGCGTGTCTTATTTGCATGCCGGATGGGGCTCCGATCAGTAAAGTTGAAGCGACCAAAAAATTTGGAGCGGAGGTGATACTGGTAAAGGACACGTATGATGATGCTTACAATAAAGCGATTGAATTGCAGAGTGAAAAAGGATATACCTTTATTCACCCGTTTGACGATGTCGATGTTATGGCCGGGCAGGGTACGATCGGACTTGAAATACTGGATCAGCTAGCCGATGTAGACGCTGTAATTGTACCAATCGGTGGCGGTGGATTGATCAGTGGTGTGGCTTATGCGATCAAGCATTTGAAACCTGAATGTAAAGTTTATGGTGTTCAGGCGGCAGGAGCGCCAAGCATGTACGAGGCCATCAAGAGCAATGAAATCAAATGCATTGATTATGCTGATACGTTTGCGGATGGAATCGCGGTGAAATGCCCTGCAAAGCAGACGTTTGAGCTGATTAATCAATATGTAGATGAAATCGTGACCGTCACAGAAGATGAAATTGCCGCTGCGATCTTAACGCTGATGGAAAAGCAAAAGCTGGTTACAGAAGGGGCGGGCGCTGTTTCAGTTGCCGCGGTAATGTTTAATAAGATTAAGACGAAAGATAAAAATATCATCTGTGTTTTAAGCGGCGGAAACATCGATGTAAATATTTTGAACAGGGTAATTACGCGGGGGCTCATTATGAGTGGAAGGAAAAGCACATTTACCCTCGCGCTGGTTGATAAACCCGGCCAGCTTTATGAAGTAAGCGAAATCATCAGCCGGTACGGCGGAAATGTGGTTGCCGTGCATCATGATAGCAGCGACCCTAATATGCCGATCAACAGCTGCTTCCTGCGTCTCACGCTTGAGACAAGAGATGAAGTGCATGCAGAAACGATCAGGCAGGAATTGAAAAAGGAAGGGTTTAATCTCCTTTGATATAGTCTGTGCTCTAGTACCCCATTTCGGAGAGCAGTCGGGCAAGAACCCCAAACCGCTCTCCCAGCAGTTCGTCGTCTTGCGCGAGCGTGTCACGGAACAGGCGAATGTCTTCATCAAGTCTTGGGTTATCGGTGCATACGCTCATCGTCATCGCGTCACCCTGAAGCCCGATACGGTCAAGCTTCGGATCATCCGGATTGTACAGTTTTTCGAACCGGTACGCTTCTCTGAAGTATTGTTGCGTACGGCAGATCAAGATCGCCAGATCGATTACCCTGTGCATCGGGAGTTCTTCCGATTGCCTTGACCATTTTTCACCGGTATGGCGCCATACTTTCGCGGAGATGTCCACTTTGCCTCTGTCATTCCATTGCGCCAGCCCCAGCGTTAATCCTTTTGCGTCTGAGTTGTAAGCGTAACGGCCATCGATATTCTCATAGTCTTCACTGATAATAACAGGTTTGTGTTTTAATGTTGCTGGTATTTTCATCTTCATTACCTCTATTTCTTGATATATTCAGCGTTTTCAAATTTTTCACGCCAGAAATCCCGCAGAACGCGAAGATCGTCCATATAATCCGTTTTTGTTTGATCTTTGTCATAATCCAAAATTTCCAAAACAGAGATTTCAAAGTTTGATTCGCCGTGCTGGTTCCAATCCTTTTGAAGATTGCGGTTAGCAAGGAAACTTCCCATCTGAAGCTGAAACAGGGTGCTGTTTAGCGTGCCTTTTATGTTTTGATCGATACCAAGATAAACTTTGCCTGTAGGTTTGCAGATAATCTGGAAAACACCCATTTCAGGTTTCATTTCCTTATACATATGTTTAAGTTCTTTCTTTCTGTCCATAGGGATTACCTCTCACTAATTTTAGTAATTTACTAATCCACTAAATCATAACACCATAAATGAAATGAGTCAAGTGAAAAACGCACATTATATATCAATTATTACGAAGCGCATTATTAAAACCCGTATCATAAACATACTTCGTATCATACAGGCTGATATTCCCTTGAAGTCTCCTCGCCCCTCAAAATACGGAGAATCCCCAGCGCCAGGGCTTCCATCTCATCTTCGCCTGGCATGATTTCTACAGGAGCGATCGAACTTACTCTCTCGGCGATCATCCCTGTCAACATTTCGGAATAAGCCAGTCCCCCTGTAAGAATAATATAATCAACTTTACCCTTCAAGACGGGGCCCAACTGTCCGATGCCCTTAGCAATCTGATACGCCATGGCTTCATACATTAATCTTGCCTTTTCGTTGCCTTCGGCGATCATTTTCTCGATTTCTCTGCAGTCAGCAGTCCCGAAATACGCTTTTAATCCGCCGCGCCCCCTGATCTTAGATATCATTTCTTTTTTGTTGTATTTTCCGGAATAACACATTTCAATAACATAAAGCAGCGGAACACTGCCGGATCTCTCCGGCCCGAACGGGCCTGAGTCATCGCTGATTGAATCTACAATTTTTCCACCCTCATGCGCAGATATCGATATTCCGCCGCCCAGATGGGCCACAAGCAAGTGCATGTCCTCATATGATTTTCCGTATTTTTTCGCCACCTTACGTGAGATTGACTTCATATTGAGCACATGGCACGCGCTCTGTCTTCGCACATCCGGCATTCCGGTGACGATTGCGATTTCCGGAAACTCAGTCGCCGTAACCGCGTCATAAATATAGGCGTTTATTCCGAGTGGGCCGGCGATTTCCGATGCCAGCAAAGCGCCCAAATTTGAAGCGTGCGGTGAAGCTTCTCCATTGTAAAGAGCGTCTATCATGGTATCGGTTACAATATATCCGCCGCCAAGCATGTTTGGCAAAAGGCCTCCTCTGCCTGCCACACCGGATAATTCTGAAAGCTCTATATTGTGTTTTTTTAAAATTGAATGAATTGTCTGTGCCCTGAAGTTTGTTTGATCCAGAATATCATCAAATTGATTCAGCTCTTCAGCGGTATGTTCAACATTTTCAGAAAAAATTCTGTTCTCATTTTCATATACAGCTATTTTCGTTGAAGTAGAGCCCGGATTAATCGCTAGAATTTTATAGTTCATTAATGTTTCCTCTTTCTGTCTTTGAGTCGACGCCACTGATAATACCAGTGAAAGATATTTTTCCTCTGCCGTCGCGCTTCTCGATGCTAAAACAATGGGGACCTTGGAACCTACGATAATGCCCGCCATTTTGGCGCCTGCGGTAATTCGAAGAGCCTTTCCGAGCAGATTGCCGCTCGTCATATTCGGCATGAGAAGAATATCGGCGTCGCCTGTAACGGAACTTTCATAACCTTTTACTTTGGCGGATTCAGGGCTTATCATTAAATCATAAGATATAGGACCCTCAACGATACATCCTTTTAGAGTTCCCTCTTCGTTCATTTTTTTCAGAAGGCCCCCGTCAACGGATTCTGGTATTTTAGGATTTACTACTTCCGTTGCTGTCAAAACTGCTACTTTTGGATTTTTATAGCCCAGAAAATGAAGCGTATCTACCGCATTCATAAGAATCTGCACCTTTTGATTGATATTAGGATGCGGAAGCATACCGCCATCGGTTAATACCAGCAGTTTATGGTAGCCTGGTATTTCAAAAATACCAAAATGTGACATGATTCTCCCCGTTTGGAGGCCGCGTTCCCTGTTGACAATTTCTCTAAGGAGGGTTGCGGTTTGAAGTTTCCCTTTCATTAGAATGTCCGCCGCTCCCTCGCGGATCATTGAAACAGCTTTTTTAGCGGCTTCTGTGTTGTCTTTTGCCTCATAGATTTCAGCGTCTTTAAACTGAAATCCATGAGTTGTAATCAATTCTTTTATTTTATCGCAATCTCCGATCAAGATGGGTGCTATGATGCCTTTTTTATATGCGATATCCACCGCCTCAAGCGTATGCAAATCATGTGCAGCGACAACAGCCACCGTTTTTTTGACGGTTTCATTTTTAATTTTTTCGATTAATTCGTTAAAATTTTTTATCATTATATACTCCAATACGCCTTTTTCATAATTATATCTTGTTCATTTAGTATTTTCAATGAGTCTTGTCAATATTTCAGCAGCCTATAACTGTGAGCGTTTAACAGTATAATTCATAAAAACTGGTTTCAAAGAATTAATGTTTGGTGTAAAATAAGGATTGGCAATACAAATTTTCGTTATCGGCAAACAAGGAAGAGAAAATATGGAAAAACAACCAATCCGTGAAACAAACTATACATTGATTCGCTCCAATCGTAAAACAATGGCGATTCATATTACCAGAGAGGCGTTGGTTGAAGTCCGCGCTCCACTGAAAACAGTAAAATCAGACATAGACCGGTTCGTCCAGTCAAAACGGGATTGGATTGATAAACATCTGGCGCTCATGGAAAATCGGTGTAAAGAAAAATCAACCTTCACGCTAGGCTACGGCGATACGGTTGCCCTGCAAGGATGCTCCTTTCCTATCATAAGTAAACCCGGAGACCGGGCGGGGTTTGACGGCAAATGTTTCTATCTGCCCCCAGGCCTTTCTTCAGAAGAGATCAAGCAAGCGGTTATTCAGATCTACAGACTGACAGCCAAACGTTTGCTTACAAATAAGACTGTTGAACTTGCTAAGCAAATGAACGTGACTCCTTCCGCCGTTAAGATCAACGGCGCAAAAACGAGATGGGGCAGCTGCAGCGGCAAAAACAGCATCAACTATTCGTGGCGGCTCATGATGGCGGAAGATGAAGCTATCGATTATGTTGTGGTGCATGAGTTGGCGCACCTGAAAGAACTTAACCATTCCAGCAGGTTTTGGGCGATCGTTGCAGGTGTTCTGCCGGATTATAAAGCGCGAGAGGACAAGCTTAAAAAACTGCAAAAAAGATTAGTGTGCGAGGATTGGGACTAGAGAAGGCAATAAAAAAGTGGGCGTTTCGGTTCATCAACGAAGCGCCCATTTGGATTCATCTGTCGCCTTTTAGCTACCGTGGCATGCTCCACGCATCATGATCAGTATGCAGAAGCTCTTGAGCTTTATGCGATAGTGGCTTTTCGAAGAATTCCTCATAAGCTTTCAAAACAGATGGGTTTTCGTGTGAAAACCTGATTTTCGACTCCTTATCCAAATCGTAAAGGATCGGCGCGCGTTCCGGAGCAAGTTCCTTTCCGTCGAGTATTGGTTGCCCGCCGCCGCCGACACAGCCGCCCGGACATGCCATAATTTCAACGAAATCGTACGCAGCTTCGCCGTTTTTAATCTTTTCGATGATTTCCCGCGCGTTAGCAAGCCCGCTCGCAATCGCTGCGCGGACAGGTATTCCGTTAAGGTCTACAGTTGCCTCGCGCCATCCGAACGAGCCTCTGACAGCAGAGAACGCTTCGGGCTCAGGGTTTTTTCCGGTGGCAAGATAATGTGCAGACCTTAGAGCTGCCTCCATTACACCGCCTGTTGCGCCAAAAATGACCGCAGCTCCGGTCCCGTCACCAAGGAGGTCATCAAAATTTTCATCAGCAAGTTCGTTGACGTTAACATGGCATGCTTTCAGCATCCTTGAAAGTTCGCGGCTTGTCAGGACGACGTCAACGTCTTGGCCGTGCTTCGCGTTGTTCATAACAGGCAGGTCACATTCATCCTTTTTCGCTGTGCATGGCATGAGTGAAACTAAAATGATATTGTCAGGGTTTATACCTTTCCGCTCTGCAAACCATGTCTTTACAACCGCACCGAACATCTGTTGCGGAGATTTCGCGGTTGAAAGGTTTGGAGTCATTTCCGGGTATTGCGATTTTAGAAAGCGGACCCACCCGGGGCAGCACGATGTGAACATCGGCCATTGGTGTTTGTCTTTTTCGGAAAGCCGTTGCAAAAGCTCAGACCCCTCCTCCATAATTGTCAAATCCGCTGCAAAGTTGGTATCGAACACATAATCAACGCCAAGAGCGCGGACTGCCGCGACCATCCGGCCGACAGTCGCCTCATCCCGCGTGAGGGGAAGCTCCTCTCCCCAGGCGGCGCGGACTGCGGGCGCGATTTGCACGATAACAACTTTTTTAGGGTCATACAACGCATCCAAAACCCTTTCCGTGTCATCACGAGCCATTAAGGCGCCTACGGGACACTGCATAATACATTGCCCGCAGAGAGCGCAATCACTTTCCTGGATTGTTTTGTTGCCCGCGACGCCCATTGTGAGGTGAACGGCGGAGCCACGGATGTCCCATACGCCCAAGGACTGAACCTTTTCACAAACCATCATGCACCGCATGCAGTCAATGCACTTCGACGAATCGCGGATCAATGGATAATCCTGTGGCCATTTATCTGAGCGAACTTTTTTATTATATGGAACATCGAGTATGTTCAAATCACTGACTAAACTTTGGAGTGAGCAGTTGAGGTTACGGACACACGATGTACATTCGGAGTTATGGGCGGAAAGAGCAAGCTCAACATTGACACGTCTTGCGCCGAGCGCCCTGCGACTTTTTGTATGTACGACCATACCATCCTCAGCGACAATATTGCACGAGGCAGAAAGCCTGTCGTCGCCTTCGATTTCAACGACACACACACGGCACGCGCCAACATCACAGATGTCTTTTAAATAACATAGTGTTGGAATTTCAATCCCGATCGATTTCGCGGCTTCCAGAATTGTTGTGTCTTCCTTGACAGCCACTTTTTTATTGTCAATTGTCAGATTTACCATTGATACACCCTCCCGTCTCGAAGCGTTCCCATGCCGAAATGGTCACATCGCAGGCATCTGGAGCATTCTTGCTTCATTTCCTGATCGGACATCGGATGCTCGCATAGTTCAAAGTCATTTTTTCTGTCAAAGGCCTCACGCTCCATGCTTGTAACTCGGCCGCATTCGGCCTTATGGCCGTGCGGTGCAGGCGGTATCTCAACATTGAGAGTAATTTTGTGCGAAAACCCAAGGTATCGGTCGATGTTGGCTGCGGAAACCTTGCCGGCTTCTATCGCGCGGATAACCGTCGCCGGACCGAACGTGCAGTCACCGCCGGCAAAAACACCAGGCATCCCGGGAACGGCGCAGCTGAGTTCCGCTTGAAGCATGTCGTAGTTGAGCTTGAGCCCGCATCCATAAAAATACTCGGACTGGATTACCTGGCCGATCGCCACGACGACTACGTCGCATTCGATTCGCTCCTCAGGTTTGTTGGCTTTTCGTGGAGATGGCCTGCCTGCCTTGTGTTCGCCGATTACCTGAGGCTGGACGATAAGCGCTGTTACGGCGCCGTTTTCATTGCTTTCTATACGAACGGGAGCCAGAAGCGGCAATATATCAACGCCTTCGGCCGCAGCACCCTCAATTTCGTGAGCGAGCGCGGTCATATCGGCCTTACGGCGGCGATAGACGCATCTAACGGAATTTGCTCCGAGCCTCACGCTCGTCCGTGACGCGTCCATAGCGACGTTGCCGCCGCCGATGACTACGACATTTTTCCCGCTGAAATCAGGAGGATTGTCGTCGCCCATATCGGACAGGAGTTCCACAGCCGATTTGACGCCATTGCTGTCCTCACCCGGTATGTTAAGCTTTTTATTAGCGTGAGCGCCGATCGTTATCAAAACACTGTCGAATTTGCTGTGGATATCCTCAAAACTTATATCCGTTCCAACCTCTGTGTTCATAAGCGTTTCGACGCCGGTCGCGATGATCGTGTGGATATCATAGTCGAGATATTTATCAGGCAGCCTGTAAAGCGGGATGCCGTAACGTAACATACCGCCCAGTTTACTCCGTTTTTCATAGACAGTAACACTGTGGCCCATTTGTGATAAAAAATACGCGGCGGAAAGGCCTGCGGGGCCGCCGCCGATAACGGCGATCTTTTTGCCTGTCGGCGCCGCGCAAGTTTCCGGCGGAACCTCACCGGCGCAGTCAACAATCGAGCGCTTAATGGCTCTGATGTTAACTGCCTCGTCGATGATTCCACGTCTGCAATACTCTTCACATGGATGTTCACAGATAAGCGCGCACGTGCTTGGGAGAGGGTTATCCTTCCGGATAAGCCGAACCGCATCGGCAAACCTGCCCTGCCCGCAAAGTGCGATGTATCCCGGAATATCCACATGCGCAGGACAGTTCCACGCGCACCTTACCGCTTGATGCTTCGTTAAACATGAACCGGTCTTTATATGCGCTTCGAAATCTTTGTAATAAGTTTCAATGCATCCCAGAACAACCTTTGCCGCTTCAAATCCAATCGCGCAGTCCGCTGAATCAGCGATGGCCGCCGCCGTCTTTTTTAGCAGCTTGATATCTTCCGCTGTACCGCTGCCGCTGAGCATTCCTTCAAGCAATGCGGTCATCCTGTCCAGCCCGACACGGCATGGAGTACATTTCCCACAGCTTTGCGATTGGCAAAGCCGCAGAAATACCGCCGTCAGGTCAACAGGACACACTCCGCGCTCTCCGGCCTCTACACGCCGCCTGAGCCCGGCGTATATGTCTTCGATTGTATTTTCGCCAGGTTGTGCGGTTTTTAATAATAGCCTATTCAATTTTTCGCCCTCCCTTAAAGCATTGTCGTGAAATCATTTGTTTTATCTATCTATAGTAGTATAACATATCGAACACAGTTTGTGAAGAAATAAACAATGTATCATTTTATCAACAAAGAACATTTGACAAAATTCACCGGCTGCTTTAAAATACAGACAGGCGTTCCCTGCCTTGTAGTTATAGGCGTTATTGATATAGCGATACGCTTTAGAAATAAAAAGAAATAACCGCCCATTTTGCCTCGGAGCGGTTATTCTTTAATCGAAACAGAAGGTCAACCGTTTTACCAGCAACGCCTTCTTATAATTTGATATTACTATACCAAACCGCCGTTGTCAATAATTTTCAGTTTTTAAAGTAAGAAAGGTAAGAAAGAAAACAAATGGTAGAAATAATTGAGAGTGTGCCGAATATCAGCGAAGGTAGAAATAAAGAAGTGATTGAAATATGCGTCGATCAAATTCGGCAGACAGCTGGGTGCACCCTCCTCCAATATACTTCCGATCCGAGTCACAACCGGACGGTGATTACTTATATAGGAAGCCCGATGGCTTGTGAAGAAGCCAGCGTAAGGCTCGCCAAAAAGGCAGTTGAACTCATTGATCTAACAAAACATGAAGGAGAACATCCGAGAATGGGATGTGCCGATGTTATGCCGTTTATTCCGATTAAAGAAGTAACGATGGAAACGTGCGTGGAACTTTCACGGACAGTTGCTCAAAGGATCGCTTTGGAGGCAGGGCTTCCCGTCTTTTTATATGAGAATTCGGCGACCGCGCCGCACAGACAAAATCTAGCAGATGTCCGTAGAGGACAGTTTGAGGGGATGGCGGAAAAAGTGCTTGATCCGCAGTGGATTCCGGATTTTGGCGGCCAGAGAATCCACCCGACAGGAGGCGTAGCAGCTGTTGGCGCAAGACCTCCGCTTATCGCGTATAATATCAATCTTAGCACTTCTAATCTGGAAATTGCGAATCGGATAGCGAAAATCATCAGGCAGGCGGGCGGTGGACTTGGCAATGTAAAAGCCATTGGAATCATGCTTAGAGAGCGAAACATCGCGCAAGTTTCCATCAACATGACAGATTATACCAAGACGCCGCTTTACAGGGTGACAGAGCTGGTAAAGGTAGAAGCGGCCCGCTATGGCGCAAGCGTTATAGGGACTGAACTTGTCGGCCTTTGTCCGATGGACGCCTTGGTTGATTCTGCGGCTTATTATCTTCAGATTGAAGAATTTGATCGAAAAGTTCAGGTAATCGAAAACCATTTGCTTTAAAAACGGAGTTGCCGTATCGCTAAAGTCAAATCAACTTTTTTTGAGATAAATAAGATGCCGCTAAGATTTCTTCTTTCAAAAACCTCCGTACAGGCTTTAAAAACAGTAGGTTTTTTTCGGCATTTTCTTCTTTTAAGATTTTTGCGATCAAAATTGTTAAGATTTTTCGATTGATCTTTTTAGACGCGTTTGCCAGATTTTCCAGCACATTTCCGACAAACAGGGCATGTGATTTCCTGCCGGCTCCTTTGTTTTCGGCCCGGGCTTTTTTAATGGCTTCCGCGATGCACCGGTTGAGTGTAAAATCCTTATAAATAATCAGAGGATCAAGTTCAAATATTTTTGCTGCCGCATCGGCGCGCCGCAGCATTTTTTTATCAAAATCATTCTTTGCAAAAGTGTAGTAAAACCCGTCAAAAACATGAAAAGCCTTCATGGTATCAAAATAACCAAGACGCATGATTCGTTTTGTATTGTCAGTGTCAAAAACGAGAAGGTTTCCAAGAGCCCAGGGACTTGAGATGATTTTCAGATGCTCGGTTTGCTTAAGCTGTTTTTTGTCAACAAACCCGATTCCATCCAAATCGACTGCTATAATCAGAGCAGCGTTTTTTTCAAGCGCCATTCCCACCGGCAGATTATCGATCCACCCGCCATCGACAAAAGAAACATCGTCGATGACATGAGATTTCAATGCGGGAAAGCAGGCCGAGCTCGCGAGAAGATAATCTCTCAGCTTTCCTTTTGGGATATCTTCTTTGAATAGATAATGAGGGGTAAAGGACGGAAGCTGTGCAGTCACAATACCGTAGTCGAGTGGGGCTTCACGAATTTTGTCTTCACTGATGTATTCGTCCAAAATTTTTTGCAGTCCCTGACAGTCCACACCTCTTTTGGCGACAATATCCTTGATTTCTACGTCGAAGACTGCGCGCGTCTCCAGTTCATTCCAAATCTTTAAGGCAAGATCAAAATCATCCTGCACGATGAGGGCGCCGTTGATAGCGCCGACAGAAGTTCCGGTCACGATATCGATTCGGATATCCAAATCTCGCAGGGCTTGCCATGCGCCAATTTGATATGCGCCTCGTGAGCCGCCTCCGCCCAAAACGAGCGCGATTTTGTCTTTTTCCATACCTATCGCTCCATCCTGATAATAGTACTATTATATCAGACAACAAGTGTAAACATACAGTAAAAGTTAAAATTTTACTTGAACAAACGTTTACTTTCGGATATAATATGAACATAAGTTCAAGGAGTGAGCGGGCATGGATAATACAATGGAAAAATTAAAGATTTTGACTGATAGCGCCAAATATGATGTATCATGTTCCACAAGCGGTGTGGCGCGAAAGAATTCAGGGAGAATCGGAAACGCATCCTGCGCCGGAATTTGCCATTCCTGGTCAGCAGATGGCAGATGCATTTCGCTTTTAAAAGTATTGTTTACCAATCAATGCGTCTATGATTGCGCCTACTGCGTAAATCGAAGGAGCGCTGACGTTCAAAGAGCATCCTTTGAGCCGGAAGAACTTGCGAAGCTGACGATAGAATTTTATCGAAGAAACTACATTGAAGGACTCTTTTTAAGTTCTGCGATTGAAAACTCACCGGATTATACGGCAGAACGAATCTTACAATGTCTATCGCTTTTACGCAATGAATATGGTTTTGCCGGTTATATTCATGCAAAAATCATTCCCGGCGTATCACAGGAACTCTTAAATCAGATCGGCATGGTTGCGGACCGCCTGAGTGTCAATATTGAGCTTCCTACTGAAAGAAGCTTAAATCTTCTCGCGCCCCAGAAAAAATCAGCGTCAATTTTTAAGCCGATGAGGCAGATTACCAACACGCTGATCGAACAAAAATCGTTAAAAGGGCCAGGCGTTATGTTCAAAGGACAGAACTTGAATACAGACTTGAGCTACTTGCAGCCGGTCAGTTCGCCAAAAATGCAGCATCACGGAAAGAACATCGACTATGGCGACGGAAGTTTTGAAGATATCGCGCTATCGCCGCTAATGGTAAAAGAAGCGCTGTCAGAAAGTAAATCAGCAGACTTTGCCAGACATGCGATGGCTGTGGTCGGGAAAAAATACAAAGAGAAATTTGCTCCAGCCGGACAAACGACACAAATGATTATAGGCGCCAGCAATGAGACGGATAAGCAAATCATAAAAACTTCCGAAAGTCTTTACAGAACGTTCAAAATGAAGAGGGTGTATTTCAGCGCATATATTCCGATCAATCACTCACCGCTATTGCCGGACATGTTCACCGCGCCGCCGCTGGCCAGAGAGCACCGGCTTTATCAGGCGGACTGGCTGCTGCGATTTTATGGTTTCAGCGCAAATGAAATTTTAGATGACAACGATCCGTTTCTCGATCCGGACCTGGATCCCAAAATTGCCTGGGCGCTCAGAAACATCGATCGATTTCCGATCGAAGTCAATAAGGCGTCGCTGGAAGAAATATTAAGGATCCCAGGTATCGGATCCGTGTCTGCGCTGCGAATCGTCAGACAGCGTAAAATCGCTTCCGTGCAATATGGGGACCTGAAAAAAATGGGCGTTGTATTAAAACGAGCGCGATATTTTTTAACGTGCATGGGTAAGTATTATGGCGGAAGAGATCTTGTGCCGGAGTTGATTAAAGGAAAGGTCCTTGAATCCGACCAGATCAGAAAGAGTTTATTGCCAATAAACGATGAACAACAAATTTCAATGTTTCAGGAGCGGCCAAACCATGGTGGATTACTTGTATGACGGTACGTTTGAAGGACTCATGTGCTGCATTTATGATCATTATTATGCAGAAAAAGCTTCTGGAATTTTTCGAAAAGAAATGTACCAGCAGACGATACTTTGCGGGTTTCATGAAGTAGAGTCCGATGAGGAAAAAGCTTTGCGCGTGTACAACGCGATTAACAGCAAAATTTCTCCGTCGGATATGGAACGTATTTATCGTGTTTTTCTTTCTGAATCGGAGAACAAAGAAATCAAGATTTTGCGTTATGTGATATTGGGTTTCAAAGAGGGCGCTAAAATAAGGTTGCTGCATGGGAATCCGATCGTGTTTGATGTGCAGCAAATCGAGCGAAAAGTAATTGGTGAAGTACACCGTCTTGCCGGACTTATACGGTTTTCTGTCTTAAAAGGGGATGTGCTTTATGCCAGGATAGAGCCTGACCATGATGTCACGGAGCTTTTGGCCGATCATTTTTGTGACCGATTCAAGAACGACCCTTTTATCATTCATGATGAAAAAAGATCCAAAGCGCTCATTGCAAGAGGAGGGGACTGGTATATTTCAGATTTTGACGCAAAATGCCTTCCGCAGGTAACGCAAGAGGAAGAACGTTATCGACAGATGTGGAGAAAATATTTTGGAACAATCGCTATCAAAGAGCGGATCAACCCCAAATGCCAGAAAAACTTCATGCCGGTCAGGTATTGGAAAAACCTGACGGAAAAACTCCTATAAGTCTACCCTCCGACCCCAAATAAGCGTTCAGGTAAAAAAGTTAACAGAAAGTCTTTTTAATTTGGCGAAAATAAGGTATATTAGGGTAGGGTGAAGAAAATGGTCTATTACGGTAAAAAGACCAAAGATAATGATATGGAGGGATTATGAATATTCTGGTAGCGAATGATGACGGAATACAAGCGGAAGGCATTCATCGGCTTGTCAAAGCCTTGTCTGAGGAAGCAAACATTTATGTTTGCGCTCCGCATATACAAAGGAGCGCATGTGGTCACAGCATCAGCGTCGGATTACCGATTGAAGTCAATGAGATCGATTTTGATCATGCCAGGTTAGCGCTGGAGATTACAGGAACACCTGCGGATTGCGTCAAGCTGGGGCTTAAAATTTTGACGGAGAAGGGAATCGATATCGACATGATTTTCTCAGGAATCAATCATGGAGGGAATTTAGGAACGGACACCATGTATTCGGGGACTGTTTCCGCCGCTATGGAAGGTTGCTTTTGCGGGAAGCCTTCTGTGGCAGTTTCAATTAACAGCCATTATCCAAAGCACTTTGAGATGGCCTGTGAATTGGCCTTAAAAACCTGTAGAAAAGCATATGGAAAACTGGATCAGCATTCGGTTTTAAACATCAATACGCCTAATTTGCCAAAAGAGAAAATAAAAGGCGTTAAATTGAGTCGGCTTGGCGTAAGAGAATATGACGAATGGTTCAATCCCCAAGAAAACGAGGAAGGGATTCTTCAGTACTGGTATACCGGAAAACCCGTTTACTATGAAAACTTATCAAATGAGATAGATGTTATCGCTATGCAGGAAGGATTCGCGACCATAACTCCGCTGCATTACGACCTGACAAACTATAAACTTATGGAGGAAGTTAGAAATTGGGGGATAACGGAGGAATGAGAAGTTTAACGATTCAAAAGGAAGACGCGGTTTGTGTTCTCATTGACATTCAGGAAAGGTTGATGCCTGGCATGAATAATGGCGCGCAAATGGAAGAGACCATGGTTAAGCTTGTCCGCGGCTGCCGGCTTTTAGATATTCCCATTCTGGTGACACAGCAATATTCAAAAGGATTGGGGCTTACAACAGCAGCGGTTATTGAGGCATTGACAGCATCGATGAACGATCAAGTACCGGAAGCAGAATTTTCTCCGATTGAGAAGACTTCTTTCAGCGCAATGAAAGAACCTGAATTTACCAAGGCGCTTGAAGGGATAAATCGAAAAACCGTTATTCTGGCAGGAGTGGAAGCTCATGTCTGCGTACTGCAAACGGCGCTTCATTTGATCGAGGCCGGGTATACCGTTTATGGAGTATTGGATTGTATGTCTTCAAGGACATCAGAAAACAAAGAATTAGGACAGATCCGAATGGCACAATCAGGCGTGATTGTTACAGGTTGTGAGACTGTATTGTTTGAACTGCTGGCTGACGCAAAAGCATCGGTCTTTAAACAAATATCGGCGATTGTAAAATAATAGCGAACGAAAGAAAAAAAATAATGTACATTTTAGACAACAAGATAACAATCGAACAGAGACCAATACTGGAGGAATATTTGCAGGGATTCGATTATAAAACATCGGGGCTTTCGTTCTCGGCGCTTTATATGTGGCGTAACATCAATCAATTTTGCTGGCAGATGATCGGTGATTACATGTGTGTGTCCGGAATTAGCCATCTTGAGCTTGAGCATGGGATAAAGTTGCCCTTTCTTTTTCCGCCGCTGACAAGGACGGGAAAATATAATCCCGAAAAGCTACGGGAAACCATCTATGAGGCGAAACGGATATTTGAGGCAAAAGGGCATCCTTTCAGCATTCGCCTGCTTCCGTTGAATATGATTGACATCATCAAAGAAGCCTGCCCCGGAGAAATGCGGTATTTTGAGGATCGCCCGAACTATGATTATATTTATAAGACGCAGGATTTAATCGATTTAAAAGGAAGAGAATATCATAGCAAAAAAAATCATTTAAATTATTTCAACAACAACTATCAATACAAATATACGACGCTTACCTCCGATATGGCAGAAGAAGCGATGGTTTTTATAGATGAATTTAATAAGCGAAAAAATATTCCGGAACACGAAATGCTGCTGCTTAAAATGGAAGAGGAAGCCATGCGAGACGTTTTCAAAAACCTTGAAAAGGTAGGATATATGGCGGGGGCGATCTTAATTGACGACAAAATTGAGGCGCTCAGCATTGGTGGGCGCCTTGGTAGAAATATGATTACGGTCCATGTCGAAAAAGCCAATACAAATTTTAGAGGACTCTATCAGGCAATTAATAATGAATTTTGCAGACATGTTGCGTTTGCCGCAAAATTCATCAATCGAGAAGAAGATATGGGGATTCCAAATCTAAGAAAAGCCAAACTTTCGTATAAGCCTGTTAAACTCTTGGAAAAGCACATTGCAGTCTTTAAAGAAGATTCTAAAAAGATATTTTTTTCACAAAGTGGTGTTAAGTAAAATAAAATATTCATACTGGGGGAGAAATGAGAGAAGTCGTAATTGTTAGCGCTGTGAGAACACCGATCGGCAGCTTTGGAGGAACACTAAAGGGAACTTCTGCTGTAGTCCTCGGCTCCATCGCAGTCAAAGAAGCCATTAGACGGGCGGGAATTGATCCGGCGATGATTGATGAAGTGATCATCGGTAACGTGCTTCAGGGAGGACTTGGACAAAATGTAGCGCGCCAGGTATCACTTGATGCAGGAATTCCGAAAGAAGTTCCTTCTTTTACATTAAACAAAGTGTGCGGTTCCGGCCTGCGTGCGATTAGCCTTGCAGCCCAGATGATCAAAGCGGGTGACACCGACATTGTCGTTGCCGGCGGAACGGAAAGCATGTCCTTATCGGGCTACATATCGGATACGGCAAGATGGGGCGCGAGAATGGGCGATGCCAAACTGGTTGATATGATGATCAATGATGGATTGACGGACGCGAAATATAGGATTCATATGGGTATCACAGCAGAAAATGTCTGTGAACAATGGGGCCTTACGAGAGAAGAGCTTGACGAGTTTGCCGCCAGGTCACAACAAAAAGCGGAGGCTGCGATGAAGGCAGGAAAGTTCAAAGATGAGATCGTTCCGGTGGTCATTCCGCAGAAAAAAGGTGATCCGATTGTGTTTGATACAGATGAATATCCGAAGGCAGGCATAACAGAGGAGTCTCTGGCAAAACTCAAGCCTGCGTTTAAGTCCGGCGGCATTGTTACAGCCGGAAACGCTTCCGGCATCAATGACGGCGCGGCAGCGGTAATCGTCATGTCAAAGGAAAAAGCAGAGCAGCTTGGCATCAAGCCGCTTTGCTCCATTAAGTCCTATGCTTCAGCAGGCGTAGATCCAGTGATTATGGGAATCGCTCCGATTTCTACATGCCAAAAAGCACTTGAAAAAGCGGGGCTAACCGCTTCGGATATTGACCTGATTGAATCCAATGAAGCGTTTGCAGCTCAATCTGTCGCAGTCGGAAAAGACCTCGGGTTTGATCCCGAGAAGTTGAACGTAAATGGCGGGGCGATTGCGCTCGGACACCCGATTGGCGCTTCAGGATGCAGAATTTTTGTTACATTGATTCATGAGATGATCAAAAGAGATTCAAAGTATGGTTTGGCTACACTTTGCATCGGCGGTGGTCAGGGAACAGCTTTGCTTGTAGAAAGATAAACACAAGTAAGCAATTATATGATATAGTATCAAATGTTAAAACACAAAAAGCGTAGGAGGAATTTTGAATGGCAGATATAGAAAAACGGGAAACCGGAGTAGAAACAGCGGCAACAAACTTTATCCATAGCATTATTGATAAGGATCTTGAAAATCAAAAGTACGGCGATAAGGTTTATACAAGATTTCCTCCCGAACCAAACGGATACCTGCATATCGGACATGCCAAGGCGATCTGCATAAACTTTACAACAGCCGAAAAATACGGCGGAAAGTGTAATCTTAGGTACGACGATACCAACCCTGTTAAAGAAGATGTAGAATATGTGGATTCAATCGAAAATGATGTAAAATGGCTTGGTTTTACTTGGACAAAGTGTTTGTTTGCTTCCGACTATTTCGAGCAAATGTATGAATGCGCGATGAAGCTCATTTTGAAAGGAAAAGCATTTGTCTGCGACCTTTCTGCGGAAGAAATTCGAAACCACAGAGGAACCTTGAAAGAGCCCGGAAAAGAGAGCCCATACAGAAACAGAAGTGTTGAGGAAAACAAAAAACTCTTTGAGGAAATGAAGGCTGGAAAGTATGCGGATGGTGAAAAAGTATTGCGTGCGAAGATCGATATGTCCTCACCGAACATTAACATGAGAGACCCGGTTATTTATCGGATTGCGCATACCAGCCATCACAATACGGGGGATCAATGGTGTATCTATCCCATGTATGATTACGCGCATCCGATTGAGGACGCCATCGAAGGAATCACACACTCCCTCTGTACGCTGGAATTTGAAGATCACAGACCGCTTTATGACTGGGTGCTGGAGGAATTGGAGTGGCCTGCGCCTCCGCAGCAAATCGAATTCGCCAGGTTGAATCTGACAAATACTGTGATGAGTAAACGATATTTGAAAGCGCTTGTAGACGAGAACCATGTGGATGGCTGGGATGATCCCAGAATGCCGACGCTTGCGGGGCTTAGGAGAAGGGGCTATACGCCAGAATCGATCCGCGATTTTTGTGAGCGTATAGGTGTAGCGAAAGGAAACAGCATTGTCGATATTTCTCTGCTTGAACACTGTGTCAGAGAAGATTTGAAGACGAAAGTTGAAAGCAGAAACGTCGTTTTTAATCCGATTAAAATCGTGATCACAAACTATCCGGAAGGAAAAATGGAAGAAGTCGAAGTGGAAAACAACAAAGAAGTTCCGGATATGGGTAACCGTATGATTCCTTTCGGTAAAGAATTATATATTGATGGCGAAGACTTTATGGAGATTCCGCAAAAGAAGTATTTCAGACTATTTCCGGGAAATGAGGTTAGATTTAAAGGCGCTTATTTTTTAACCTGTAATGAAGCGGTAAAGAATGACGACGGCACAATCAAAGAATTACTCTGCACCTATGACCCTGAAACGAGAAGCGGAAGTGGATTTGAAGGCCGAAAAGTAAAAGGGACGGTCCACTTTGTTGAAGCAAGTACAGCCGTTCCGATCAAAATCAGATGTTATGATTACCTGATGATTGAAAACGAACAGGGGGAATCCGAGCTAAACCTGGATTCGCTAAAGGAAGTGGAGGCGTTTGCCGAGCCGTCCATTAGCGCGGCAAAGCCGGGCGATAAATTTCAATTCTTTAGACATGGCTATTATATCGCAGATGAAAAACAATTCACCGAAACAGAAAAAATATTTAACCAAATTGTTGATTTAAAAAGTTCCTGGAAAAAATGATTTGACCTCAAGCAGAAAATAAAGTGCGGTCGCAAGCGCAATATAAGGGCCAAGCGGCTGCACATCTGCTCGTTTCATCGTGCCTCGCAAAATACCGATGCAGTACACTGCGCAGCTGAAAAAGGAGGACCCGATTAAGATGAGGACTATTCCATATGGGCCTGTCATGAGGCCTACAGTTGCGAGAAGTTTAACGTCTCCAAAACCCAAGGCTTCTTTTTTAAACAACAATTTGCCGGCGATGCCGACCAGGAGGATACACCCTGCTCCGATGAGCGCTCCCCAAAGCGGTGACAGGATACTTTGCTGAAACGGAATAAAGCCAAACGCCGTGATGGCGAGCAGGATAACAAACTGGTCGGGAATGATCATATATTTCCAATCAGCAATCGAAATTATGAGGAGCAGCCAGAGGGCAATCAAGGTCGCTATCGCGTATTGACAATCAACGATGGCCATTTTAATCGCCGCGAGGACAAAAAACATGGAGAAAAATGCTTTCCAGGGAACGCTTTTGATTCTTTGCGTATCCCGGCTTAGCAGTTCCTCGCTGGGCTTTTCATTATAATCGCAGAGCCAGGATGCCGGTATCCTGTTAAAAACGACAACCGCACTGTTTCCGGCTAAAATTCCAAACGGAAAGCAACAACCAAGGATGATCAGAAGTTTTAGCAATTGTGTTGTTTCCGCTGCGGTTAAAAATTCAAGAAAATAGCTCATAACACCTTCCTGTAGAAATAATGCCGCTTCCATTATATTACATTTCGTTTTTGATATCAAGTGGAATAATGGCGAATTTTTAGCAAATAGTAATTTAAAGTAACTTTAACTTGAGAATGGAGGATTAATCATGGCAAACACAAAGACTGTAAGTCGCACGGAAGGCGACGTGAATGTGAGCGATCTGAGGACCGCTTGGCAAAGTCGTTTTATTGACGAAGCAACCAAAGAAATGCTGGATGAGGATTCGGAATTCTTTATTCATCAGGCGCTCTCAAGCCCTTGTATGAATATGGTCACGCGGGTGGACGGGATTTATCTTTATGATAACGCCGGCAGAAAGTATATGGATTTTCATGGAAACAGCGTCCACCAGTTGGGATACAATCATCCATATTTGATTGAGGCTATGAAAAAACAGCTTGACGAGCTTTCTTTTTCGCCCAGAAGATACGCAAATGTGACGGCGACGAGGCTCGCGAAAAAATTATGTTCGATGATGGACTCTAAATATAGGGTTTTGTTCTCACCGGGAGGTGCGGAGTCCATTGGAATTGCCTTGAAAATTGTACGAAAAGTCACCGGCAAATACAAAACCATTTCCCTTTGGGATTCTTTTCACGGAGCAACGCTCGACGCGATCTCCGTAGGCGGTGAAGGTCATTTCCGAACCGGCATTGGGCCGCTTTTATCGGGGTGTGAGCATGTCATGCCATACAACTCCTATCGCGGGCTTTTCAGCGAGTATCCGGATAACGCAATGAAATGCGCGGAATACATCGAATATGTGTGCCACTGCGAAGGTGATATAGGAGCAATTTTACTCGAACCAATAAGGTGTACAGATGTTCAGATTCCGCCTCTGGAATATTATCAAAAGATCCGTGAAATTTGTGATCGATATGACATAGCGCTGATTTTTGATGAGATTCCGACAGCATTTGGGCGTACAGGCAAGATGTTTGCGTTTCAAAATTATGGTATTGAACCAGACATCCTCGTGCTTGGCAAGGGGCTCGGCGGAAGTCTTTTTCCGATTTCGGCGGTATTGGCAAAAGAAAAGTATAATGTGTGCGGAGACATCTCCTTAGGGCATTACACGCATGAAAAGAGTCCGCTTGGCTGTGCGGTGGGCTATGCTTTGATCGAATACATTGAGCAAAACGATGTGCTGGGCCATGTGGCGAAACTGAATCAATTGGTGGAAAAACGTCTTGCCGGATTTAAAGATAAATTCGAAGGCGTCGGAGATACGAGGCTGATTGGTGCGTTATTTGGTATTGAACTTGTCAAAGATAGAAAAACCAAAGAGAAAGACCTGGATAACGCGGAGCGAGTTTTATATGATTGTCTCGAAAACGGGTTAAGTTTTAAGGTTTCACAGGGCAACGTACTGACGCTCGCTCCGCCGCTAATCATTTCGGAAGAAGAACTTAAAAAAGCGATGGATATCGTGGAAGCTGCTTTAGAGAAATATATTTTATAAAAGAACCACTGGTTTAATCAAATCGCTTGGTTTGTCCTTCATCATCATGAGTGCTTCCTCAACTTTATCAAAGCCGTTGAAGGTATGCGTGATCAATTTGCCGGGATCGATCCTTCCGGAGGTGATGAGCGCGGCGAATTTTTCCATGCGGAGTCTTCCGCCCGGCATGAGGCCACCTGCGATAGCCTTGTGGCCCATGCCGACGCCCCATTCCACTCGCGGTATCTTTATATAATCGCCTTCGCCCAGGTAATTGACGTTTCCGATTTTTCCGCCAGGCTTTAACATGCGAACCGCCTGATCAAAAGTGTCATTGTCGCCGCCGGCGATGATCACGCGATCTACGCCTTTGCCTTTTGTCAGGTCCAACACCTGATCCACGATGTCACCTTGTTTATAGTTAATAATTTCGTTTGCGCCGAATTCTTTTGCAATCTGTACGCAGTTCGGTCTTGAACCCACCGCGAAAATCTCCGCAGCGCCTCTGATTGCAGCGCCCGCTACACACATCAGGCCAACGGGCCCGATTCCGATAACAACGACTTTGTCGCCGAATTGTATATCAGCCAGTTCTGCGCCGTGAAGTCCGGTCGGCGCCATATCAGAAAGCATACAGGCTACGCCTAAATCCATTCCGGCGGGAAGCAGCGCCATATTTCCGTCGGCGTCGTTTACGTGGAAAAATTCTCCGAATACGCCGTCTTTAAAGTTGGAGAATTTCCAGCCTCCAAGCATACCCCCTGAGTGTACCGCATATCCTGCCTGCGATTCTAAAGCGTTCCAGTCCGGCGTGATTGCGGGGATCAATACTTTATCGCCAGGTTTAAAATCCTTAATAAGCGAACCGACTTCAACAACTTCGCCGACCGCCTCATGGCCAAGGATCATATCATGCCTGTCGCCTATCGCCCCTGCCCACACGGTATGAACGTCCGATGTACACGGCGCAAGCGCAAGCGGCCTGCAGATAGCGTCGATGGGGCCACAAACAGGTTTCTCCTTTTCAATCCACCCGGTTGAGCCGATTCCTAACATTGCAAAACCTCTCATTAATTGAATACCTCCTAATTAAAAATGTGCCTAAAAGTTATTATATCTTCCATAAATAAGAAAGTAAACAACTTTGTTAAAAAAATAACAGAGAATTTTGTTAAAAAATAAGCGAATTTGTTAAATTGCTATATTGCCTGTAATTGGCTATAATACAATAGAAGTCAGATGAGCTTGACTGGGAGGTATCTACTTTGAAAAACATATTATTGACAATTGAATACGATGGAACGAATTTCTGTGGATGGCAAAAGCAGCCTGACAAACGCAGCGTTCAAGGAGAAATCGAGAAAGCGCTAAGCATCGTTTGCAAACAGGAGATAAAAGTCCAAGGCGCCAGCAGAACCGACGCAGGTGTGCATGCATACGGACAAAATGCAAATTTTACCGGACATTTTGGAATTCCGGCAAGCCGTATTGCGATCGCGGCCAACAATATTCTCCATGGAGGCAAGAACGCAATAGGCGCCGTGGGCGATGTCAGGATTATAGAAGCAGAAGAAGTACCGCTTGATTTTCACGCGAGGTTTAACGCCAAAGCAAAAAAATATATCTATAAAATCAGAAACGAGAGCGAAACGGATCTCTTTTGCAGAAATTATGTTTATCAAATTAAAAAGCCGCTTGATATAGAGGCGATGAGGGATGCTGCGCAATTAATAAAAGGCACTCATGATTTTAAATGTTTCCAGGCTTCCGGAGGAGAAGAAAAGAAGACGACGGTCAGAACCATTTACGATCTTCAGATTGTGAACACGAGGGACATTCAAAGTGACATCCAAATTGAAGTGAGAGGGGATGCCTTTCTTTATAATATGGTTCGAATTATAGCGGGGACATTGATTGAAGTGGGCCTTGGAAAAATTCACCCATTTGCGGTATCTTCAATCATTGAAAGCCAAGACAGGCAAAATGCAGGGCACACAGCGCCTCCGCAAGGACTTTATCTTGCAGAAGTATATTACGACATGATATAATGTCCGTGGTACGGACATTATAATTTATGGCCCTTTGCCTGCGGCAAAGATGGCAGATTATATCATGTAAACATGATATAATGCCCGTAGCACGGACATTATCAATTTTTATAGAAATAAACTGGAGAGAATCATGGACAGGCCAAATTGGGATGAATATTTTATGGAAATGGCGGTATTGACTGCCAGAAGATCAACCTGCCTGCGGCGCCAGGTCGGCGCTGTAATCGTCAGGGACAGGCATATCATCGCAACCGGATATAATGGCGCTCCGCGAGGAATCGCGCATTGTGCGGAAAGAGGGGGCTGCCTTAGAGAAAAACTAAATATCCCTTCCGGAGAGCGCCATGAGTTGTGTATGGCGTTACATGCGGAACAAAATGCAATTATTCAAGCCGCTACGCTGGGGCAGAGTATTGAAAGCGCTATGATGTACATAACCCATCAGCCGTGCGTCATCTGCTCAAAAATGATTGTAAACGCAGGGATCAGGAGAATTATCGTTAAAGAAGGATATCCGGATCAGCTGTCGATTGAGTTGTTGGCAGAAGCAGGCTTAAAAATTGTTATGTTAGGGGATTAATTTTACATGGAAGCTTTAAAAATTTTTTTGACTGCTTTTGGATTAGCGATTCTTTTTTCACCCATTGCAATTTGGATTGCCCCCAAAGTTGGTGCGGTTGATATACCGAAAGACAATCGGAGAATGCATGACAAACCGATGCCGAGATTTGGAGGATTGGCTATTTTTATAGGAACAACCGCCGCGATCGCGCTTTTTCTCGCACGGGATAACTCCAAGATGATCGGAATTTTGATTGGAGGAACGCTGATTTACCTCCTCGGTGTCATTGACGATTTAAAAGGAATGCCTGCAAAGGTTAAATTTGCAGGTCAGATTGCGATCGCCTGCGTTGTTTTTGGATTTGGAATCCGAATAAACTTTATGACGAATTTCTTGTCTTTGGGGGAGGGCTTTACGTTTTATTCAGGAATCAGCTCTTTCATACTGACAGTTATTTGGATTACAGGAATCACGAACACAATCAATTTAATTGACGGATTGGACGGGCTCGCGGCAGGTGTCGCGACCATTGCTTCACTTTCAATCGCATATGCAGCGTTCGCCACTTCAAATCAGGGAAACAATCTGGCCACGCTGGCGACGCTTGCGGTTGCCGGCGGCGCCCTTGGTTTTTTGCCGTTTAACGCGCATCCGGCAAAGATCTTTATGGGAGACGGCGGATCACTTTTTCTGGGTTTTATGTTGGCGGTTTTGTCGATCGAAGGCGCGACGAAGGGCGCTACCGTCGTCGCGACCATTGTACCGGTACTTGTTTTAGGCGTTCCGATTTTTGATACCGCTTTTGCCATTCTGCGCAGGGTGATCAACAGAAGGCCAATTATGGAGGCTGATAAAGGACATCTTCACCATAGGATCATGGCCTCCGGATTCGGACAGAAGCGCGCGGTGTTAATGCTATACGGCATCAGCGGCACCATGGGTGTGGCGGCGGTATTGCTTAGTAGAGATTTATACGTAGAAACTTTAGCGCTTTTGGGAATAGCCATTACGCTTATCTATATCTTTTTAATCGATTCAAATAGCCTGCAGTTAAAATTAAACGCAGTTAATATTGCCGAGGAAGAAAAGCGTACGCGAAAAAAGAACGCCGGTAAAACGGAACAGGAAGAAAAGGTGCAAGAAGTAAAGGAGCAAGAAATAAATGAAAATACTGACAATATTCGGGACCAGGCCGGAAGCGATCAAAATGGCGCCGCTTTTGAAGAAACTGAATGAAGCGGAGGACATTGAGTCCATCCTTTGCGTTACGGCGCAGCATAGGGAAATGCTTGATCAAGTACTGGAGTTGTTTGAACTGACGCCGGATTTTGATCTGGATATTATGAAGACAAATCAGACAATCAGCCAAATCACAGCCAACGTGCTTATAGGACTTGAAGGTGTGATCCAGTCAGTTTGCCCCGATTATGTGCTCGTTCACGGAGACACGACAACGACCTTTGCGTCTGCGCTGGCAAGCTTTTATCAAAAAAAGAAGATTGGGCATGTCGAAGCCGGACTTAGAACGCATGAGAAGTATTCACCTTATCCTGAAGAAATGAATAGAGTAATGACCGGGAGTCTTGCCGATCTCCACTTTGCGCCTACAGAAAGAAACCGGAATAACCTTTTGAGGGAAGGGATTTCGGATGACAAGATTTTTGTGACAGGCAATACAGTTGTGGATGCGCTTAAGTGGGTAGCAAAAAAACCATTTAAATTCGAAAATGAGCTTGCCAACATTGATTTTGAAAAGAAAAGGGTGATTACCGTTACTTGCCACAGACGGGAGAACCTTGGAGAAAATATGGAAAACATCTTTATGGCAATCAAAAGGATCTCGGACACGTTTGAAGATGTTGAAATTGTTTATCCGCTTCACATGAATCCCAAGGTCAGAGAAATCGCCGTCCGTATTCTGAAAGGATCGGAGAAGATTCATTTGATTGAACCGCTCAGGTATCAGCCTTTTGTCAACCTGATGGCCAGATCCAATTTTATCATCACCGATTCGGGCGGCATGCAGGAAGAAGCGCCTGCGCTGGGGAAACCGGTATTGGTTGTACGAAAAGAGACAGAAAGGCCTGAAGCCATCGAAGCAGGAACGGTAAAGCTGGCAGGTGTGGAACGGGATACGATTTATAAGATGGCTGAAAAATTATTGGCAGATCCCGTTGCTTATGAAAAGATGGCGAAAGCGGTCAACCCTTATGGCGACGGACATGCATCAGAAAGGATTGTTGAAATATTAAGAACCAAGATGGAATCGTAATTGAAGGCAAAAAGTTTTATCGAATACTAGCCAGCGTAGCGCTACCGATCGCACTGCAAAGTCTGATCGGCTCTTCGCTGAACCTGATCGATAATTTAATGGTTGGAAGCATTGGAGAGACGGAACTTGCTTCTGTCGGCGTAGCCATTCAGATTTTTTTTATCCACTGGATGATGCTGTTTGGCTTCACAGGCGGGGCAGCGACTTTCGTAGCGCAATTCTTTGGGGTGAGAGATTTTGTAAATATCAGAAAGACAGTTGGATTGGCGGTTTTCGCGTGTCTGAGTGTAAGCTTGCCTTTTTTTGCTTGTGGAGCTTTTTTTCCGGAAACGATCGTTAAGATTTTTACAAATATATCGGAAGTTCAAGTCTTAGCGTGCGATTTTGTTCGAATCGCGTCGTTTACTTTTTTGACGCTCAGTATTACGGTTCCGCTTACATCCGCGCTGCGGGCAACTCATCAAACGAGAATTCCTTTATTTATTAGTGCGATTGCACTTTGTTTAAATACATTTTTGTGTTATGTTTTTATTTTTGGGAATTTCGGTGCTCCAGAATTAGGGGTGGCCGGCGCGGCGCTGGCTACAGTTTTTGCGCGGATCGTTGAGCTATTGCTTCTCCTGTTTGTGATATTCGCGAGAAAAAATATCATAGCGGGCAGGTTCCGTGATTACTTTGGATGGATGAAAGATTTTGCGGTTAAAATTGTAAACGTAGCCGTTCCGACGATGCTTAACGAAACACTCTGGGGGCTGGGAATGACCATGTATACGGCAGCCTATGCACGTATGGGCATTACTGCCTATGCGTCGGTGCAGGCTTGCAATGTCCTCAACAATCTTTTTATTTTGGCAGCGTTTAGTATGGGAGATGCTGCTTTGATTTTAGTCGGACAAAAGCTTGGCGCCGGTGATCTCGAATACGGATATGCGCTCGCGAAAAAGCTTCTAAAAATCGGTACAGCAATCGGTTTTATGGCTGGGATTTGCCTGATTATGCTTTCAAAGCCTCTGATTCACTTTTTTGATCTAACACCGCAGGGGCAGCGGTACGCTTTTTATATTCTGCTCATCTATGGACTTACGATGGGTGTGGCATTGTTTAACGCGATCAACATCACCGGAATACTGCGGGCCGGAGGTGATACCCGATTTGCTATGATTTCAGAGACGCTGTGCGTCGGGCTGATCGGGGTGCCGCTCGCTTTCATCAGTTCCATGTGGCTGAAGCTACCGATTTATCTGGTGGTTTTGCTCGTCAAAACTGAAGAGATTGTGAAACTTTTTATTCTTTTAAAGAGGTTTATGTCGAAGAAATGGGTGAAAAATGTCATCCATAATATTCAATAACAGTAGATTTGCAGCAAAATAGTTCGAAAAAAATGACAAAAAAAAACAAATATTGATTAAAATATTAAATAAAGAAAGATATCCTTTACATTTTTTTCAATGGAGATGTATAATATTATTAATATGTTATGTTGAAATGGGGGCGAAAAATTAGCGAGTGAATGATTTAGTTGCGTTTAGATTACAAGTATTCAAGTACGCCTTTTTCATCGCAATCCTTTTTGAATTAGGATCGCTTCCATTTATTGGGATTAGTATCCAGTTTTCTTATGGTCTGCTTTTAGGGGCTTGTACCGCAATCATGAACTTTAATTTATTGATCATGTTTTCAAAGAAAGTCTTGGATGCAGGGAAAAAATGGTTTGCTGTGATTGGTTATCTTCTGAGATTACTGATTTATGGATTTGTATTTTATATGTGCATGCGTGTGAGCAAAATCGCAGGATTGTCCTGTGTTTTTGGGTTTTTGACAATTGCCATAGCGCTGTTTTACCAGTACGGGGTCAAAACTAACTTTTCAACGGGTAGAAAAGTCAGGACTGAAGTGATTGAGGAATTAGAAAATATAGAAAAAGCAAAAGTGGAGGACTAAGTATATGGGACACTTTGGAATTGGACCTAGAATTATTGTCTCATTTGGAGACGGCGCCCTTTTTATTACAGAAACTGTGTTTTTTGGAATTATTGTAGCAGCTGTTATCATCATTTTGGCGCTCTGGTCTACGCGAAAAATGGAAAAGTTTCCAAAGAAAAAGCAGGTTATTGCTGAATTAATTGTGGAATCTGTATACAATCTGACAAAAGGTACGATGGGTGCGCATAACATACGGTTCGCGCCATACATAGGAACGCTTATCATGTTTTTAGTGTTTGCAAACATGCTTGGCTTGTTTGGCTTCAGGCCAGTTACCGCTGACGTTAATACGACGTTTGCGCTTTCTATTCTCACTTTTTTTCTTGTACAATACAATAGTTTTAAATCAATGGGATTTAAGGGTAAGCTTAAACACATGTGTGACCCATATCCCTTCATGTTTCCGCTAAAAATCATAGAAATGCTTTCCCAGCCGATTTCGCTTGGTTTTCGACTTTTTGGCAACATTTTGGGCGGCGTAATTGTAATGGAGCTTATCTTTGCGGCATTGCACAGCGCTTCAGAGGCGCTGCATCTTCCAATACCATTTTTAACGGCAATTATACCTTTACCCGGGAATTTCTTTTTTGATATTTTTGAGCCTATTGTTCAAGCATACATTTTTACGATGCTGACAATGGTCTTTATTTCCATGGAAATCATCATTCATGGCGATGAGCATCATTAAATAAAAACCATTTACTAGTACCTTTTAGCTTATAAGTAACGTTTTATAGGTGACAAGGCACTGGATATAAAAAATAAATAAATGAACATTGAGGAGGTAATATTATGTCATTAGTAACACCTGAAGCATTCATACTTGGAATGTCAGCATTAGGGGCGGCTTGTACAGGCCTTGCCGCTGTAGGCATCGGCCTTGGCCAGGGTTTTGCCGCCGGAAAAGCGGTTGAAGGAGTCGCGAGACAGCCAGAGGCACAAGGGGATATCTTGAAGACAATGGTTGTCGGTCAGGCGATTGCAGAAACAACAGGTATTTTTGCGTTTATTGTTTCAATCGTTTTGCTGTTTATCAATCCTTTGGTAGGCCAGCTGTAAAAAAGATTTGATTAAAAATAACAAGGAGGGAGGATAAAACAATGCACCAGACCGCGGACTTGATTAATTTTAACTGGACACTGGTGATGATGTGGGTTACAATTCTTGTTTTATACCTTGTTCTTAAGAAGTTTTTCTTTGAAAAGGTGCATAACTTTGTATTATCCAGAGAGAATGCAGTAAAAGACGCTTATGACAACGCGGAAATCACAAACCGTAAAGCGGATGAAAAGCTTCTGGCTTACAATAAAAGAATTGCGAACATTGAGAGTGAAGGTAGAGAAATTATTAAAAAAGCCAAAAAAAAGGCGGACGATCAAGCAAATATGATCATTCAGGAAGCAGAACAGAAGGCAGACTTTATGATGCTTCAGGCTCAAAAGGAAATTGAACGTGAAAAAAGTAAAGCGCTTTCCGATGTCAGAGAGCAAATTGCTGTTCTTGCTTTAATGGCGGCAGAAAAAATAATGGAAAAAGAACTGGAAACCACCGGGCAAAATGTGCTCATCGATCAAATCATTGAACAGGTAGGTACGTCAGGATGGCAGAATTAACAATTGATTTGACATACGGCAATGCCCTATTTATGGCGGCGAAAGAGGTAAACAAAGTAGCCCTTATTTTAGAGGAAGCTACGGAGCTTCTTTCTATTTTTGAGCAGGAGCCTGATTTGCAATTGTTTTTAAACACGCCGGCAATCGCAGCGCGTGAAAAAAAAGAGGTTCTGCTTAAAATATTTGATGGAAAATTATGCGATGAACTTTTAAATTTTTTGTGTATCTTAATAGACAAAGCGAGAACAAAGCATTTTCCGAAAATCATCAGCACTTATGAAAACCTGATTCATAAAGAAGAAGGGTTCTCTTATGGTGATATTTATTCCGTTAAACCTCTCGGTGCGTCTCAGCTTCAAAAATTTGAAGAGGAAGTAGGAAAGCTGCTAAAGCAAAAAGTCAAACTTGACAATAAACTGGATACCGGGTTGATCGGCGGCATTAAAGTATATGTCGATGGAAAAATCATAGACGCCTCCGTAAAGGGACGTCTGAAAGATTTGCGCGACAGCATCGGATAATAATTACAAAACATAGTGGAGGGGGGATTTTTGAATGAATCTCAGACCTGAAGAAATCAGTTCTGTCATCAAAGAGCAGATTAAACAATATAAAAATCAATTGGAAATCTCAAACTTTGGTACGGTCATACAGGTTGGCGACGGTATTGCAAGGGTGTATGGATTGGAAAACTGTATGTCGGGTGAATTGCTTGAATTTCCAAGTGAAATATATGGCATGGCCTTGAATCTTGAAGAAGATAATGTCGGTACTGTTATTATGGGGTCCGACAAGAAAATAAAAGAAGGCGATATTGTAAAGCCAACCGGACGAGTGGTAGAAGTTCCGGTAGGCGAAGAATTGATTGGGCGTGTTGTCAATGCGCTTGGTCAGCCGATTGATGGAAAAGGACCGATTAAAACCATAGAGTCAAGACCGATAGAAAGGCTGGCTCCAGGCGTATTACAGCGAAAATCGGTTCATCAGCCTCTTCAGACTGGAATCAAGGCGATCGATTCTATGATGCCGATCGGTAAAGGGCAGCGTGAATTGATCATCGGAGACAGACAGACCGGAAAAACAGCAATTGCCATCGATACGATCCTCAACCAAAAGGAAGAAGACGTAATTTGCATTTATGTAGCCATTGGACAAAAAAAATCTACAGTGGCACAGCTCGTGCAAACACTTGAAAATAAGGGGGCAATGCGATATACGATCGTCGTTTCCGCGACAGCCAGCGATGTCGCGCCGCTTCAATATATCGCGCCATACGCGGGATGCTCTATGGGTGAGTACTTCATGTACAAAGGCAAAGATGTTTTGATCATTTATGATGATTTGTCAAAGCATGCAGTTGCTTACCGCTCTATGTCCCTGCTGCTTAGAAGGCCGCCTGGCAGAGAAGCGTATCCCGGCGATGTTTTTTATTTACACAGCAGACTGCTGGAACGGGCGGCGAAGCTTTCGGATGATCTTGGCGGAGGATCGCTGACAGCGCTTCCAATTATCGAAACGCAGGCCAATGATATTTCGGCTTACATTCCGACAAACGTTATTTCCATAACTGACGGACAGATCTTTTTGGAAACCGAACTCTTCTTTATTGGACAAAGGCCGGCGGTCAATGCGGGTATTTCTGTTTCTCGTGTAGGTGGCAATGCGCAGATCAAAGCGATGAAGAAAGTTGCCAGTAAAATCAAGCTGGACCTTGCTCAGTATAGAGAGCTCGCGAGTTTTTCTCAGTTCGGATCTGATATCGATAAAGATACGAAGAGCAGACTGGATCATGGTTCGATTTTAATGGAAATATTAAAGCAGCCGCAGTATAATCCTATACCGGTTGAAAAACAAGTAATGATCATTTACGCAGCGATCAACGGTTATTTGGCCGAAATTCCAGTTGAGCAGATTAAAAAGTTTGAAAGCGATTTCTATGAATACATGGATACACAGAATCCGAAAATCGCAAAAACCATCAAAAAGACTGGGACTCTGGATGAGGATACAGAAGAGCTTCTTAAAGAAGCCATAACAGAATACAAAGAAATCAGAAGCAAGGAATCATGATTAGATTGAATGAATTAGACGGGAGAGAAGGGAGGTTGAAAGATGGCTTCTAATAATATGCAGGATATAAAACGCCGCATGCGAAGCGTAACCAGCGTGGAACATATTACGAACGCGATGAAGCTGGTGTCTGCGGCAAAGCTCAGGAAAGCCAAGGCCACCTTTGAAAAATCAATAAAGAACTTCCATTTTATCATAGAATCGATTGAATCTATTTTTAACAATACCAATGAAATACCAGCGAAATATTTGCTTGAAAACAGGGAAATTAAGACGACTTGCTATATTATCGTAACCAGCAACAGGGGCCTCTGCGGAAGCTTTAACTCTAATGTCATAAAAGCCGCTGAGAACGAAATGCTATCGGACGAAGAAGCGCCCGTGATTGTTGCAATCGGAAGCAGAGGCAGAGACTATTTTGGGAAGCGGGATTACAATATTTACAGTGAATATAACGCGCCTCCGGAAGATATTTCCTTCTTGGAAACACGTGAAATCAGTATGCCGATTATCGATATGTTCGATGCGGGAGAAATCGATGAAGTTATGTTGGTTTATACTTCATTTATCACCACGCTTGAGCAGAAAGTCAAATGTGTTACGTTGCTGCCCTTTCAAATCGATTCGGACCCTGACAGTATCAGGGATACTCAGCAAGTTGAATATGAACCCTCGGTTGAAGAAGTATTTAACTACTTGGTGCCTAAGTACGTCGAAATCATGATATACGAAGCAATTGTAGAATCCGCCACCTGCGAGCACGCGGCAAGGCGTATGGCTATGGAAAACGCGACAGATAACGCAAGTGAAATACTTGAAGATCTGTCTCTATACTATAACAGAGCAAGGCAGGCAGCGATTACCGATGCGATCATCGAAATTGTGGCTGGCTCGGAAGCACAAAAATAAGGAGGTGAAGTCGTTTGAATAAAGGAGTTATACACCAGATTATTGGACCCGTACTGGACATAAAATTTAAAACATCTGAAATACCGGAACTGCTCAGCGCGATTGATATTATTTTTGAAAATAAGAGAATTGTGGCTGAGGTTGCGCAGCATATTGGGGACGATATTGTTAGATGCGTGGCGCTTTCCACTACAGATGGACTCAGAAGAGGTATGGAAGCCTTTGATACAGGCGCACCGATCAGTGTTCCGGTTGGCAAAGAGGTTTTAGGCAGGCTTTTTAATGTAATTGGGGAAACCATAGACGATAAGGGCGTGGTTAAAACCAAGCTTGTACATTCGATTCATAAAGCAGCGCCAACTTTCGAAGAACAGGATACCACCGCGCAAATATTTGAAACCGGAATTAAGGTTATCGATTTAATCGCGCCCTATACAAAAGGCGGAAAAGTTGGATTGTTTGGAGGAGCAGGCGTTGGAAAGACTGTTCTGATTCAGGAATTAATCCGAAACATCGCCAAAGAGCATGGCGGGCTATCCGTTTTCGCAGGCGTCGGCGAAAGAACAAGAGAAGGAAACGATCTGTACAATGAAATGATTGAATCCGGTGTAATCGAGAAAACAGCGATGGTTTTCGGGCAGATGAATGAGCCGCCCGGAGCAAGAATGCGTGTGGCGCTGACGGGGCTCACGATGGCCGAGTATTTTAGAGATGTAGAAGGGCAGGATGTACTTCTGTTTATTGATAATATCTTTCGATTTACACAAGCGGGATCAGAAGTATCAGCGCTGCTGGGACGTGTTCCGTCCGCGGTAGGATACCAGCCGACTCTGGCAACCGAAATGGGCGCGCTGCAAGAGAGAATCACATCTACCAAAAAGGGATCTATTACGTCCGTACAGGCAATTTACGTTCCGGCAGACGACTTGACGGACCCGGCTCCGGCAACGACGTTCGCGCATTTGGATGCCACAACAGTACTGTCCCGAGCGATTACGGAGCTCGGTATTTATCCGGCTGTGGATCCGCTTGATTCCTCGTCAAGAATTATGGATCCGTTGATTATTGGAGAAGAACATTACAACACGGCCAGAAATGTGCAGGAAGTGTTGCAGCGCTACAAGGAGTTACAGGATATCATTGCGATTTTGGGTATGGACGAATTATCTGATTCAGATAAACTCACCGTCGCAAGGGCGAGAAAGATTCAAAGATTTTTGTCTCAGCCCTTTGGCGTAGCGGAGCAGTTTACCGGAACGCCCGGCAAATATTTGCCGCTTAAGGAAACCATAAAAGGATTTAGAGAGATTTTAGAAGGCAAACACGACGAAATTCCGGAATCCATGTTCCTCTATGCAGGCGGCATCGAAGATGTTGTGGAAAGGTTTAACAAGAGTCATGGCTAAGAGTGTAAAACTACAGGTGTTGACACCTTCAAGGATGTTTTATGAGGGTGATATAGAACTGGTAATCGCCAGGACACTGACTGGTGACGAGGGTTTTATGGCGGGTCACTCTTGGGCATGCAAGCTACTTGTGATAGGAGAACTCTGGATTCAAGAAGCAGGAGTAAAAGATTTTAAGTATGCTGCTATTTCGGGTGGCTTCATTGATGTAAAAGAGGATATCATCATCTATACAGACGCCGCGGAATGGTCGGAAGAGATTGATACGCAGCGTGCGCTGGTTAAAAAGGCCAAAATGGAAGAATGGCTTAAGGAACACCAGGATGACCCGACCCGCGTTGCCAGGGCAAAAAAAAGCATCACAAAGCAATTAACAAGGATAAAAGTTGCGGCAGGTGGGGTAAGACGAAAAAGGTAAGCTTTAAAAGGGTAAAAATATAGAAAACAATACAAGAAGAGCGATCATTTCGATATAGCATTGAAATGATCGCTCTTTCGAGAACATTAAATATCGTTATTTTGCGAGACCCATGATTTCATCTTTAAAAATTCTTGAGTCCATCTGCTTTGGCTCTTGATCCATCTTAGGAACAAAGCCCATTAAATCCAGAATTTGTGTTTGAATGTCAATTCCAGGAGCTACTTCAGTTAGATATACACCGTCCGATCTCAATTCAAACACGGCTCTTTCTGTAATGTACATGACTGGCTGTCCCTTTTCGGAAGCATATTCTCCGCTGAACGTGATTTGTTCAACTTCATTGACAAACTTCTTTTCCCTGCCTTCCTGCACAATTTGGAGGGTTCCGTCTTTGACGGTTGTTTTAAGACCGCCGGCCGTAAAGGTACCACAGTAAAAGACTCGCTTTGCATTCTGGGTAATATTGATAAACCCGCCACAGCCCGCGATTCTTGGACCGAACCTGCTAACGTTGATGTTGCCGTGTTGATCTGCCTGCGCCAGGCCCAGAAAGGCGAAATCCGCGCCACCACCGTCATAAAAATCAAATTGCTCATGATGACTCAGGAGAGCATCAGGATTCATTGCCGCTCCGAAACGAACGCCGCCTACAGGAACACCGCCTACAGGGCCTGCCTCCACGGTGAGCGTCATATAATCGCCAATTCCTTCTTCGTTAGCGACCATGGAAATGTATTCGGGGGCGCCGATTCCCAGATTGACCACGGTGTTTTTTGTGAGCTCCATCGCCGCTCTTCTACCGATGATCTTTTTAGCCGAAAGGGGAAGAGCTTCGATACTGCTGACCGGAACCCTCATTTCTCCCGTCAAAGATGGGTCAAATTCACAATCGTATGATTGCTGATGGTCTTGCGGGCTGCCCACGACCAGCCCGTCTACATAAATGCCGGGGATCCTAACAAGACGAGCGTCTAGTGTTCCCGCCTTGACGATTTTCTCAACTTGAACAAATACTTTTCCGCCGCTGTTTTTCGTGGCCTGCGCAATCGCCGTCACTTCTCCCGGACCGATTTCACGTTCCATGGTTACATTGCCCATCTCGTCCGCGTAGGAGCCGCGCAGAAAGGCGATATGCATGGGGAAAGCTTTGTAGAGAAGCTGTTCTTTACCACCGATATGTACGATTTCCACGATATCTTCCGTAGTAATGTCGTTCAGCTTGCCTCCCTGATTTCTCGGGTCCACGAAAGTATGCAGGCCCACATGGGTAATGGTTCCCACTTTATGTGCTGCGATATCCCTGCAAAGCTGGGAAAGAGTGCCCTGAGGAAGGTTGTACCCCTCGATTTCATTGTCCATTATGCATTTTCCAAGCGCGGGCGCTGTGTTGTAGTGACCGGCGATGACTCTTTTAGTCATTCCTTTGTGCGCCATGTGGTCTCCGCCTCTGCCGTCTCGATTGCCTTGTGATCCGACGAAAAAATAAGTAAGATTTTTCGGAGAGCCGGTTTCCATAAACCGTTTTTCCAAAGCTGTAAGCAAAGCCTCCGGGATCGCGCTGCCCACGAACCCTCCTGAAGCGACCGTCTGGTTATCGCTAACCATAGCAGCAACCTGATCGGCGGTATATATAGTCGTCATTTTTTTCATTTATGCCTCCATTGCTGCTATCGCAGCTTATTTATTTTTAAACTGAGCAGATCGTTTTTCCAGGAACGCCGACATGCCTTCAATGCGGTCCTCTGTGCAAAGCGTGCTCACATAAGCTTCTGCTTCATATGCGGTTGCTGATTTGAGGTCGAGATTGACGCCGTTGTTGATCGAGGCCTTTGCCATTTTAACCGCGATCGGGCCTTTGGACATGATGGTTTTCGCAAAAGTTTCTACGGCAGAAATAAGCTCGTCTGCCGGCACAACTCTGTCAGCCAGACCGATTCGGAGCGCTTCCTGAGCATCGATCATTTCGGCGCTGAAAATTAAATATTTTGCCATGCCTTTTCCGACCAGCCTCGGAAGTCTTTGTGTTCCGCCAAAGCAAGGAATGATTCCAAGGTTGACTTCCGGTTGTCCGAATTTAGCTTTGTCTGATGCAAACCGAATATCACAAGCCATCGCAAGCTCACATCCGCCGCCAAGCGCAAACCCGTTTACTGCCGCAATGACTGGTTTTTCGGTGGTTTCGATTAATTCCATAAGGTATTGAGCTCTCATCGCGAGCGCTCTTCCGTCGACCGGTCCTAGGCTTTTTAGCCATCCGATGTCGGCGCCGGCCACAAAGGCTCTGCCTTCTCCGGTAAGAATTACAATATTAACCGCTTCATTAGCGCCGATTGCTGTAAAAACATCGATCAATTCATTGATGACGTCGAGATTCAGTGCGTTTAAAGCTTCAGGTCTGTTGACCGTAACTGTTCCGATTCCTTCTTTGGTTTCGAATTTAATATTCTTATATTCCATTTAAGCCTCCATTGCTGCTAACGCAGCCAAAAATAGTATAGTATAATTTTTTATTAATTAAGCTTTTTCATTTTCATTCCAGAGTTTTTCATAAAGCCCCATAAGGTCTTCTTTGCTTGGTGTTCTTCTCGTATTCTGAGGACTTCCGCTTATCAGGGCGTCTTCAGCCATTTTAGGGATGTATTTAAAGAATTCGTCTTTCGTAATGTTATAATCCATAGGAGTTTTAATGGTAAGTTTGCCAAGCAGATCTCTTATCGCCGCTACAAAAGCGTCCGCGCCTTCTTCTTCCGTCATGCCGTCGCGATATACGCCGATAACTTTGGCCAGTTCGCACAGTCTTCCAATTGCGCCTGATTTAAGATATTCCAGGCAAATCATAAGCAGCATCGCGTTTGACATTCCATGAGGGACATGGAACAAAGCGCCGATCGGACGGCTCATTCCGTGGACAATCGTTACGGAAGCGTTGCTGAACGCGACTCCGGCTTCGAATGCAGCAATGGTCATTTCTCTTCTGGCCGCTTCGTTGGAGCCGTTGGTACATACTTCATAAAGGTTTGCAAATATTTTTTTAATTGCGGAAACCGCGAAAAGATCACTCATAGGAAACGCCTTAACGGAAGTATACGCTTCGACGGCATGAGTAAGCGCGTCTACACCTGTAGCAGTCGTAATAGAAGGCGGCGCCGTCAATGTGAATTGCGAATCAAGGATTGCCATATCGACCATCAATTTCGGATCGTTAAGAAGCATTTTAACGTTCGTATTCGTATTGGTGATAATCGATACTTTTGTTGCTTCTGAGCCGGTTCCTGCGGTCGTCGGAACTGCGCACATATGTGGTAATTTCTTTTCGATTTTTTTACCCATATAATCGCAGATGCTTCCGCCGTTTGCATAAACGGCGCCGATGGCTTTCATGGCGTCAAGAGGGCTTCCTCCTCCAATCGCGAATAAGAAATCGCAATTTTCTTTTTTATAAAGCTCAACACCTTTGTCAATCATCGTATGAGTAGGTTCGGAATTGATTTCGTCATAGACCACAGAAGAGATTCCGTTTTCACTGAGCGCATCCGTCAGTATTTTTACATTCCCTAAAGAAACCATTGCGCTATCCGTAACAACAAGCGCTTTCGTGCCGAATGATTTGATATGATCCATGCTTGCTTTCATGGCGTTTTCGCCTGAAACAATAAACTGTGGAACTAAAAATAAATTTGCCATTTTACAACCTCCATGTGAGTCTTGACAAAAGTTTAACAATACCCAATTATAAAATCATATCAAAGTTGGTGGAAGAAAGCAACCCTTTTTTATAGAATAATTAAAGTATACAAAATGAAAACCGTGCATTTTCTCACTTTTGTATACAAAGCCCCTTTAATAAAACGAAGGCTTGTTTTTAACCGCTATTGCAGAATGTTTTGAATGGTATTTTCGATCCGTTCGATTGGAATCTGGTTATAGTATAAAATCAACGAAGAATTGGTTTTGCTTTTTTCGTCCGTGTAATGAGAGACAGGGATTACAAGCACGCCATGCTCGAGCGCTTTTTGGCATAGCGCCTCAGCTTTTTGGGCACTGGTGACGTTGATGATCATATTGATTCCCGATGAAGTGTTGATCGGTTTTACAAAATCGCTGCCGTACTTGTGGATAGCCAGTAAAACTGCCTGCAGCTTTTGTGCGTATAAACTGCGCAATTTTCGAATGTTTGTCTGGTAAAATCCATGTTCCATAAAAAGAGCGAGCGTGAGCTGTTCCGTTTTCGAGCAGGTTTGCGTATAGTCTTTTTGCAATGTTTGAAAAATTTCGGCCATCGAATTTGGAAGGACCATATAGCTGATTCGAATCGATGGAAAAAGTGTAGATGAGAAAGAACCCAGATAGACAACACATTCGTTTGTGTCCAGTCCCTGAAGCGCGGGGATGGGTTTTCCGAAGTAGCGCAATTCACTGTCATAGTCGTCTTCGATGATGATGCTGTTGCTACGGATGGCCCATTCCAGCAGTTCATAGCGCTTGCCTACGGGCATCACGGCGCCGGTTGGGAACTGATTGGAAGGACTGACATAGGCAGCTGATCTGTTAGGGGTCTTCAGCATTTGAATGTTAATACCATCCTTTTCCACCAAAACGGGCGTGATAGAGAAACCCCTGTCTCTGAATATGTTTTTGACTGGCAAATATCCCGGCTCCTCAACGGCGACATGACGAATGTTCATTTTTGAGAGGATCAGCGTTAACTGCCCTGTAATCTGCTGTGTACCGGCTCCGATAACGATCTGCGTTTGATTGCAGGTGACGCCGCGCGAACGATAAAGATATTTCGAAATTTCATATCGAAGAACGGATTCCCCTTGTGGTTCACTTTCGCTGAGAAGCAGATGGGTGTACTCCGTAAGAATTTTATTCAGACATTTTTTCCATTTATTAAAATCGAAGCAGGATAAATCATATTGAAGAGAAGGGCTCTGAGTTGCCATCGAGGATTTAACAAAATCGGAATCCATGAACAGGTCATTTTTAACATTTGCTGAATGCGCATACGAAATATTGCTGACAAAAAAGCCCGATTGTGGTTTGCTGTAAATATATCCTTCGACTGAAAGCTGATTGTATGCCATTTCAACCGTTGTCAGGCTTAACCCCAGCGTTTTGGAAAGACTGCGCAAAGAGGGCAGTTTCTCATCCTTAGTGATTTCTCCGGATAAGATGGATCTTTTAATGGTATCATAAAGCTGTAAATAAAATGGTCTTTTGGAATGTTCGTTTAAAATTGGAATAATGGCTTTCATATGTCTCCATAAAGTTGCCATAAAGTCGTCCGGCGGCGGCATGAGCAACTGTATATAAAAAAATAATTAAAAATGCATATTTCACTATGTACACTTTTCGTTTATTATAATCTATATGAATTGATATTGCAAGAAAATCTGAAATAGAAGGAGAAAATAAAATCAATGGAAACCTCTATAAAAACAAACAAAATTGTAATGACCTCACTTATGATGTGTTTAATTATTATAACAACCATGTTTTTTAAGATACCGATCCCATTCGCAAACGGGTATGTGCATTTGGGCGATGCGATGATTTTTTTATCTGTTATAATTGTAGGCTGGAAATATGGCGCCATTGCTGCGGCGGTTGGTTCCGCACTTGGTGATATTTTAGGCGGGTTTGCCATCTGGGCGCCTTGGACGCTTGTCATTAAAGGTCTCATGGCGGTTATCCTGGGATCGTTTATCGTGGCTGTTGGTAAAAAAAATGCCAACCAAATGAGATTTGGCATTTCATTTATACAATTGATTGGCATGATTTTGGCAGGGCTTTGGATGATGGCCGGCTATTACATCGCGGAAGGGTGTATTTATGGAAACTGGATTGCTCCAATGCTCGGTATTCCCTGGAACATCGGCCAATTTACGGTCGGCACAGTTATCGCGGTAGCGATAACGTCTGCGCTTTACAAAACGCCTGTCAAGCACTATTTTATTCAGTAGGAAAGAGCCTTTCCTGTTTTACTCAGTAGAAAGTGTGAAATCATCATGAGAAGAGGACATTATTTTTAGCCATTTTGCGGGGTTGTCTTTTTCAGCATCGTATACGATTTTTCCGTCGATCACCGTCATTGCAGCAGAAAGGCCTTGAAATCTTGGCAAATTGCAGTCCAGCGGGTTTTCTCGAAAAATTACGAAATCGGCCTTCTTATCCGTCTCGATCGATCCGTATTGTTCACTGACGCCGAGTTGTACAGCGGCTTCTATCGTGAGTTTGTCGATCGCATCAGAGACACTCTTCGCTGTTTCGATCCCTCGGAATTTCTTTGTAAAATCTCCAAGTGTGGGACTTGTTTCGCAAAGTTCGTTATCAAGCAGCAATTCGGTCTTCTCTTCCTGGGACAAGCCATACGAATGCGCAATCGTAAAATGATTGTTCTTATATCCGGCGGCCCTGGCCAAAAAGACCGCTTGAAACGCGTTAGCGACCGCCTCTTTTCCAACGGCGTCGATATGAACGTCAAATCCCTTGTCAGATGCCTGAATAGATAGGATTTTAAGGAGATCGGACGAAACATTCAGCTTGTTCTCACCAGAGGTATCGAAAATGAGTTTCAGCGTATCACATTTTATAAAATCATTAATTTCGACACAATTTATTCTCTTTTGCATCAACTTTTTAAGAATATAACCGACATCAATATTTCTCGTTATCAGCAGTGAGCCCATAAAACGTTGCTTTAAAAGGCCTTCCTGAAGCATCTCGACAAGAATTTCCTGATACACGGCATGTAAATAATCCGGGCAGCCGCAATCGAAAACGGTGGTGTATCCTTTTTCACAGTATTCAGCAGCAAGGGTTACGACAGATTGCTGCAATGTATCAAAATCAATGGGGGCAAGAACATTTAATATGTAAGCAAGCGAGATGACCGGCGGCTTTGCCTCCTCTTCTGCGGCTTTTGTTACTTGGCGCAGCGCCTTACTGTTAAACCATCCTTGAAAGCCGCTTATATCTAAAAGTGTGATGGGTTTATCACTGCAGATTTCATCCAGAGCAGCCATCGTCTTTTCCTTATCCATCGAAGCGATCAGTTCGGGATTAAAGCCGTAAGCAAAATAGCTTTGCTTTTTCGGATGCCTGGCAATATAGTTCGTCAAAGCAAGATAAACTTCTTCCAGAGTCATATCATCGTAGATAATCAGACAGGCTTCACTAAATGCCTGCAAAACGGGATGCCCGCAGGCGTCAATGAATCCGGGCAGTAAGACGCCGCCTTTAAGGTCTACGATCTCTGTTTCGTCAGTCTTTAGTTCATCGATCAGATCTGTATCACCGACGGCTATAATAACACCGTCTTTACAGGCCACCGTTTCTGCCCACGGGGCATCAGGGTCCAATGTATAGACTTTACCTCCGGTAAAGATAATATCTGCGCCAGTTTCCTTTTTAAACAAACCAAATATCATTTCAATCCTCATCTCTCAAACTAATTATTATATCAATTATATCAATCAAATCAGCAAAAAACCATCTTATTTTAGCGAACATAAATTTTCGGAAGCCTTTGCCCGAATGCGCACACAATTTCATAATTGATTGTGCCGGTCGCTTTGCCAATGTCGTCCGCTAAAATTGTATTTTTACCATCGCTGCCCATGAGGATCACCTCGTCTCCGAGCTTCACGTTTGGTACATCTGTAACATCGATCATGCATTGATCCATGCAGATGTTTCCGGCGATGGGCGCAATAACTCCATTTACAATGACTTTTGCGTTCGCGGAGTAAGGACGCGGATAACCGTCGGCATAACCAAGTGTAATGGTAGCAATCAAGCTTTCTCGCCGCGTGATAAATTTCCTGCCGTAACTAATCGACGTTTCAGGTGGAACCGTTTTGAGATAAACGATGTTTGCCTTCACAGACATGACGGGTTTGAGAGAGAGTTGATTTTTATCCACTTCATCGGAAGGATAACATCCGTATAAGATGATACCGGAACGTACCGCATCAAAGTGAACGGAGGGAATCTCCATAATCGCAGCGCTGTTTGCGATTGTACGGACAGGGATGTGAATTTCATCAGACAGCAGTGCGTTGTAAAACACATTATATTTTCTCTCCTGCTCTTTTGCATAGGTTTTATCCGCAGCATCTGCGGTGGCAAAATGAGAAGATATCCCTTTAATCACAAAATTAGGGAGCGCGCTGATTCTTTTTATTTCTTCGATTGATTCCGTATCATCCGGCAGCAGGCCAATTCTGCCCATTCCCGTATCAACCGCCACAAAACCGGAAACGGTCAGGCTCATGCTTTTGGCCGCTTCTGAAAGTGCGCGTGCGTTTTGATAGGAACACGTTACAGGTGTTAAACGATACTCTACTAAGGTTTGAGCGTACAAATCAGGAGTCAGCCCCAGCATGATAATGTCTTCGTCAAGCCCGTTGTTTCTCAGTGAAATGGCTTCGTGCAATGTTGCTACACCGAACGTTTTTACGCCGTTTGCCTTCAAAACCTGCGCGACTTCATAAGCTCCATGACCATAGCCATCAGCCTTTATAATCCCGATGATTTCCTTTTCATCGCCGACTTTGGATCGAATATTTCGTATATTATATTCCAGATTGGAAAGATTAATTTCTGCCCATGCGGGTCTTAATGCTTCTTTATACATTACTTCTGCCTTTAATCATATAAGTGAATCATCACAACGATACAATACCATACTAAAGTGAAAAATTCAAGGTCCGTCATATTTCTTCCGAACCGGAATTCGTAAAGCGGTAGACGAGCCACGAAGCGGCGACGACAAGCGTTCCGCCTATGGCGGAGGTCAAACGAACCGATTCGCCAAGAAAAATGAAGGCAAGGATAACAGAAAACAGGATTCCGGAATAATTGTAAATGCTGACTTCCGAAGCCGGCGCCTCTCTGTAGGCATAAGTGAGCGTGATTTGCCCGAAGCCGCCCAAAATTCCGAGAGAAGTCAATATGATGAATTCGAACATGTTGGGCATGACAAAATGAAATGCCATGAAGGGGAGACTAATGGCGACACAAACCGCTGAAAAATGCATAACCACCGTCAATGGATTCAGCTTGTTTTTAAAGTAAGCAAGCAGGGTATAAGAAACGCTTGAGAAAACAGCGCATAATATCGCGATTAGCAGTGGAAACAGATTTGAGTTAAAGACAGGATTTGCAACGATCAATGTGCCGATAAAAGCGAGAATCAGCCCAGGCAACTGTATCTTGGCGATTTTCTCTTTCAAAAACAAAAATGCCCATAACGTGATCATAAAAGGGGAGAGCTTAGTCATGATGGTAACATCCGCTTGATGGGCATTCGCGGCTGCGTAAAACATACAGACAAGCCCTAAAATGCCTGCAATGGAGCGGCAAAAAAGCATCGGCTGATGTTTCTTTTCACCGAAAAAAGAGCCGTTGTTTTTTTTAATGATATAAAAGCTGAGGATAAGACTAACGATGTTCCGGAAAAAGACTTGTTCCATAAGTGGAATTGTATCGCCAGTCAGCCTGATTGCGATCTGCATTCCCGAAAACAGGAAGGCGGATGTACACATGAAAATAATCCCTTTTTGTTTAGGGGTAAGATTTTTCATTTAAAACCAACTTTGCTTATTATAATTTTTCTACAGCGAGTGTGTTACTCGATCTTTCTCTTCGGCCTTTTTCGCGTTGTTCCAGTGATCAGTGGTTCCTACCAGATAGCCGGTTATTCGCCTGATTCTTTCAAAAGCAACGGGCGCAAATTTGAAGCTTAGATTTGCATAATCACCATCAATTTCAATATTCAGGCTTTCAAGTTTGCGGTTGTATTTCTCCTGAATGTAATCAACGTAGGCCTGTTCTTCCTGTGGGTCGGCATTGCCAGTAATTATAATATTCATGAGCGCACTCCTTTGTGAAAAACATAATCTCAATATTTCTCTTTATGCTTCTCTTATTCCCCCAAATCATCGTATTAAACATCACCTGTAAGGTAATCACGGTATATTATTAAATTATTTTCAAGAGGGCTTGAAAACCAAGTATAAAACTCGTCTTTGACACACAAAAAATGGAAATAAAACCCGCAGTCCATATACATCAATGGGTTGTGGGTTCTGGTTTTACCGTTTTTCAAAAAATAATTGTAGTGAAATTCAACTTTTTT
>Ga0123353_10000579_pt1 | contig 44872 bp, 24 predicted proteins | sample TergutLab28metaG_3_FD_92763 | JGI IMG/M metagenome (GOLD analysis project Ga0123353, IMG submission 92763) | Labiotermes labralis P3 segment gut microbial communities from Petit-Saut dam, French Guiana - Lab288 P3 | ecosystem: Host-associated > Arthropoda: Insects > Digestive system > Gut ... | reverse complement strand
GTTTAGTGGTCGCGGTTTTAGAAAAGTAGATGCGGTTATATGAAAGTAAACGCGATTTCAGGCGAAAGGGCGCTGTTGTAAGAAAGTAGGCACGGTTATAGGAGATTGGGCGCGGTCGTAGAAAAGTAGGCGCCGCTAGAAGAAAGTTGGTTCGGTTATAGGCGAGTGGGCACGGTTATAGGAGAATGGGCGCGAGGTTGTAGGCGAGTGGACACAGTGGGTTAAGTGGTCGCGGTCGTAGAAAAGTAGATGCGGTTATATGAAAGTAAACGCGATTGCAGGCGAACGGGCGCTGTTGTAAGAAAGTGGGCACGGTTATAGGCGAGTGGGCACGGTTATAGGAGAATGGGCGAGTAGAAACAGTTGAAGAAAGTGTCCGCTGTTGTAGGAATAAAGGCATTGCAATACAATATAACGTACTGACTTCGACACTTTGATAAAGCGCATTTTGTAATAAACTCCTGACTTCATCAATACGACACCCTAAAAATTTCCCCAAAATTTTTGTTCAAATAATTTACTGATGGATTTGAGTTTAGTGGTAATGAGTATGGTCTTTGTTAATGTTTCACCGCTGGTTAGGAATTTGATGTTTAATGTTGTTATTGTTTTTGCTATGTTTAAGGCTTTATCAACACTCAAATAAGAATAGTTTATCCTTACAATAAGTTCCAATTCCTTTGGTTTTAGATAGAGTTCTGCCGGAGCTCTTGTCTGCAACAACAATTGTCCGGCAAGATATATTCTTTCTTCTGCGTAGATACATACTGTATAAGTAGGCTAACTCGTTTGCGACACACATAACGGGTGTCGCAAACGAGTTGTAAAGCGCAGTATGTCAAATAGATATAATTTTTTAGTTTTTGAAGTGTCTAAGTCAGGAAAGTATGCGCGGTTGTAGAAAAGCGGGTGCGGTTGTAGAAAACTTGGCGTTGAAATAATAGATAACGTCTTATACTGCAACGCTATAGGGCAACGAAAACATTCCAAAATAGGCTTTGAGTAACGAGGAAAGTTTTGTGAGCCAGAAACGATAAGTTCCACGAGGAACGATTTGCGGAGTTTCGGTCAAGATTGAACAAATACGAAGTGGCAGTGAAAAACCTCTTGTGTCAATTGTACAACTACTGAGTGACGGCGAAGATAAACCACCATTAAAACCACGATTATGTATGGTGATAATAATGATATCTTTGTAACAGTTAGCAGATTAAAATTGTTGTCATGCAAGACATAAGTCAGGGTTACGCAACGGTTACGCTTGATGTATAGGGTTTACTAAAAAATCCATTGTAACTTAAATCCTCATCCAATTCTTCCCAACGGATACCAATATTGTCACACTCAAAGTTGGAACGCTGAGATGGAATAGCGTGGCGTAAACGTGGATAATCAGAAAATTTCTCGCTGTATATTTTGCCTTTTTCAGTTTCGATATATACCGCATGGTCATCAATCCAAACTCTTATAATCTTTTGTATCATGAAAAAATGACCCTATATTTGCATGATAAATTTAATTGTTACGCATGAGGAGTGACCACGATTTGCCAGATGAAATAGCGAAATGGGAATTGAAGTACCGCCATAAAGTCTCTATACTCATTCCCACATATTGCCAGCCCAAGATGGTATTGCGTGCTGTGAGAAGCGCGTTGATACAGGATTACACGCCGTTGGAGGTGATTGTGTGTGACGACAGCCGTGATGACGAAACCCGGAAGGCGATATTGCCACTTCTTTCTCAAGACGCTCGGTTACAATACATTAAAAATGAAAGTCGCCTTGGGAGGGTTGGGAACTACCGCAATGCCCTCTATAGCCATGCTTCAGGTGAGTGGGTGCTGATGTTGGATGGAGATGATTACTTGATGGACGCTTCCTTTATTTCTGATGCCGTTAGTGCCATTGCGAAGCACGAGGGCATTGTATTTGTTCAGGGCGGCGGAGAGATCAGGCGTGAAACGGTAGATGGAAGTACAGAGTTAATATCTGTCCGTATTCCTAAGGTTTCAACTTCCTCGTTTGTTTTCGGACACAAAGGTAGTGGAGCTTCTTCACTCGAAGACGACAAAATCTCCTATTTAGTATCCGGAAGCGATTATGTAAAAATGTTTCCTGTGAAACGTTATTTTTTGCATTTAACCACGCTTTTTCACCGTTCCACAGCCATGCAAATCGATTTTTACAGAAAAGATTTACTTTCTTCTGATTTAGAATCATTTATGCGGCTCGCGTTGCATGGAAAGGTCTTTATAATTGGTCGTGCTGTGGGTGTATGGCTTCAGCATCAAGAGAACGCCGGAATATGCGCTTCTAAAGAGGATATCATAGCCAATAATTGGGCAGTAGAGGTGGAAAAATACGCTGTGGAGCACCATTTGTGGTCTAAAAGGGGTGCAAAAGCATGGGCGAGGAGGGTTCGGAGCCGAGAATTGATTGGGGTATTTATGCGCGAAATAAACAGAAGTAAAAATCAAAATAAGAGAAAATTAGATATTTTTACCTTTACCGTTAGTTTTGTTAAAAAATATCCTACATTGTTACTTCATCCTGTATTCTTGAAGAAATTAATGTTTAACGTGTTGTGATTTTTCTATTATCTTTTTAATTTAGAATAATTCGTCCATTTTGTCGTTCAACTCAATCCAACCCGAGTGCGAAATAGGTAGCGTGGGGATTGTAGTGTTTTTCGAGTTCGGAATCGAGGAAGCGGAGTAGGGCAAAGGGCTCTTGCAGGAGGATGTGTGGGGTATTTGGGAGGTGGAGGGTGGTGGCTTGTAGGGAGTGCAGGGCGGAGGATTGTAAGGAGCGGTTGACGGAGGATTTTTTGGAGAAGAGAGAGGAGGTTATTAGGGAGTGGTCAGCGGAAGTTTGTAGGGAGTGCAGGGCGGAGGCTTTTTGGGCGTGTGAAGAAGATGGGTCGGGGGAAACAAGGACTTCTGTTTGGAGCGTTTTTCCGTAGAAACGGAATCGGTTGATGCGCGGGAAAAAGGTAAGTATGTTGTTGACTAAGGTGGGGATTTGGATGAGGGTTGCGTTAAATTCTTTTATTTCTAAATAGACGCCGTTGATGTCGTCAATAGGATAGCAGTAGGCGTAGTCGCTATTTTCACTTTCAATCACTGCACCGTCTCGATAAAGGCACTCTTTGCGGATGTATTCGCATATTGAAGACGGCCATTGAAAGCGGGCGAAAGAGAGAGCAGAGAGGACGGAGGCTGAGGACGGAGGCGGAACAGGAGGAAGTGTAGGGGAGAGGGCGGAGGCTGAGGACGGAGGCGGAATAGGAGGAAGTGTAGGGGAGAGGGCGGAGGCTGAGGAAGAAAGTGAAGCGGAGAGGGGAGTGGTTGAAGAAGGAGGCGGAACAGGAGGAAGTGTAGGGGAGAGGGCGGAGGCTGAGGAAGAAAGTGAAGCGGAGAGGGGAGTGGCTGAGGATGGAGGCGGAACAGGAGGAAATGTTGGGGAGAGGGCGGAGGCTGAGGAAGGAGGTGTGGTAGGGGGTGAAATAGGAGTGGACGAAGGGGAGAGAAGAGAAGATGAGGAAGGTGGTGAAACGAAAAATGGGGAGGCAGAATGGGGAGGTGTTTGTGGCGGTGCGGAGAGTTCTGATAGGAGGGCGAATAGCGCGTCTCTCTCTTTGGATGGGGTGCTAAGCGTGGTTCGGGAGCAATGCAGGGATGACCGATATACCGGGGTGTGGTAACCCAATGCGGAGTAGAATGGGTGCAAATCTTTGTTGGCGAATTGTAACAGGATAAAATGTTTTCCGTGTTCCAGGGCGAACTTTTCGGCCTCTTTCACTAAGGCTTTGCCGTAGCCTCTTCCGCGCACAGAGAGTAGCGTCCCCAATGCGTAGAGATAGAAACCGGAATGGGGGATACCATTTTGAATATATGTGATGGGGAAGAGGGTGAGGAGTGCGCAGGGGGAAGAGGAGGCTGCGCGATGGAATAGTGCGGTGGAATGGCCGGAGGTGATGTCGGCGGTAGAAACGGTGGCGGCGGCAGGTGATGGAGGTGCTGCGGGGGCTACGTATGGAGAGGATTGGGTGGAGGAGGTGTCAGATGAAGCGGGGACGACGGGGACGGCGGCGGGGACAGTAGCTGCTGAGGCAGCAGAAATAGAGGCTGAGGCTGCGGCGGAAACGGAGGCAACAGCAGCGGTGAGGGCAGGAGCTGCGATGGCATTTGTAGAGGATTGGGTGGCGGAAGCGGCAGGTGCTGGTGGTGCTGCGGTGGCTACTGCGGCTGAGGATACGGAGGCCGCTGCTGATGCGGTGAGGGCAGGATCTGTGACGGCATTTGTAGAGGATTGGGTGGCGGAGGTGTCTGAGGCGACAGGAGGGTGCGAGGCGCTTTCGATGGGAGAGTATTGGGCGACTGCGGAGGCGACAGGTGCTGGAGGTGCTGCGGGGGCTACGATTTGAGGGGATTGGGCGATGGAAGTGTCTGCGGCAGCACGGGAAGCGGCAGCGGAGAGGGCGACAGGTGCTGGAGGTGCTGCGGGGGCTACGATGATGTCAGATGAGGCGGTGACGGGGACGGCAGCGGGGACAGGATCTGTGGAGGAGGCTGTGGGGATGGAAGCGGCGGGGGTGTGTGCGGGGGAGGCAGCGGCTTCGTGGGCTGGGGCGGTGTGAAATGTGACACATTCGCGGTTATGGATGAGGGTGTGTCCCAATGGGACGCCCTCTTTAAGGAAGAAGTCGATATACTCATCATCTTCGTTAAAGGCCTCTTTCCACACTTGAAACAGGAGGTGATCCCTTTTCCAATGCGGTTTGCTTTCTGGGTCCAATCTGCTTACTCGTTTTTGTATATTTCGTTGATGAGGTTGGCGTAGTGCTGGTTGAGCACGCTGCGTTTTAGTTTTAGTGTTTGGGAGAGGAATCCGTTTGTGGTGGACCAATCGTCAATGACTAAGCGCGGTTTTCGGATTTGTTCGTGCGGAGCGAGGGTTTTGTTGATTTTTTCTACCTCTTTATTGATGAGGGTAATGATTTGGGGGAGGGAGATCAGCGCTTGATCGTCTGCATATTTGAGACCCTGTTGATTGGCCCAGTCGCGCACCTGAATGAGGTTGGGAATGATGATGGCGGAGGCCACTTTTTGGCTGGCGCCAATCACCATCACATTCTCGATGAAAGTGGACTCTTTGAGTTTGTTTTCAATAATTTGAGGGGCGATGTATTTGCCGATGGAGAGTTTGAAAATCTCTTTTTTGCGGTCGGTGATCTTGAGGAAGATGGTGTCCACAAACTCTCCTACGTCTCCGGTGTGGAGCCAGCCCTCTTCGTCAATCACCTCTTTGGTGTATTCGGGGTCTTTGTAGTAGCCTGACATCAGGAGGGGGCCACGGGTGAGTATTTCGCCATCTTCGGCAATTTTGACTTCGGCGCCGTCCAAAACTTTTCCAACGGTTCCGATTTTAAAAATGCGGTCTTTGGGCATATTGACTGCAATCACGGGCGCGGTCTCGGTCATGCCATATCCTTCGAAGATGTTGAGTCCGGCAGCAGAGAAGAGGCGAATGATGCGGGGTTGAATGGAGGAGCCTCCTGTTACGATCAGCATTTCGTGGCCGCCCAATTTTGCCCTCCATTTGGCGTAAACGAGCTTGTTGGCGAAATAGTGTCGAATACGGTACCACAAGGAGTTGTCTTCGTAGTCGTAGCGCTGTGCCAAGCGGAAAGCCCAACGGTAAATCTTCTTTTTGATGCCGTGTAAATCTTTCTCGGCTGCTTCGAGTTTCTGGAACATCATCTCGAGCACACGCGGAACGGAGCAGAAGCCGTCTGCATGAATGTCGTGCAAGTCGGCAGCAATGGTGCCCAAACCTTCGGCGTAGTAGGTGCTCATTCCCAAATATTGGAATTCGTAGTTCATGCTTCGCTCATAGATGTGACAGAGGGGGAGGAAACTGAGCATTCGGTGTTCGTAGCCCCTGACTTGCTGATTTGCTGTGCCGATAAATACAAAAACTAATGCGCGGTGCGACAGCATTACTCCTTTGGGAACACCGGTGGTGCCCGATGTGTAGATGATTGTGGCAATGTCTTCGGGGTCAATATTTTTGATATTATGCTCAATTTGTGCTTCCCATTTTGATTGGCATGATGCGCCAAGTTTAACTAAGTCGGCAACATTTTCATAGTCAGCCACCTCGTCAATGGTAAAAATTTTGGGAGGATTGGGGAGTTTGCCAATGATGGGCACCAATTTGCGTACCATCGATTCTCCTCCCAGAAAGATGAGTTTTGAGTCGGAGTGGGGGATGACGTGGAGGTAATCTTCCTGACTGAGGGTGGTGTAGATGGGTACGTGGATCAATCCTGCTAAGGTGAGTCCCATATCGATAAAGTTCCATTGAGGACAGTTGTGACTGGCGGTGATCACTTTATCACCGGGTTGCAATCCCATTTCCAAAAAGGCGTAGGCAAGATTGTAAGAGTATTTAATATACTCATCTACACTGTATTTAACCCAACGTCCGTCCTTCTTTCCGGCAAGGATATCGTCTTTGGGGTAGAGCGCTTTGAGGCGCGCTAAAATGTCAAATGTTCGGGTTACTTCCATTGTTTAATGATTTGAGTTAATAATTGATTTTAGATCAGAAATAAAAATGTCGATGTCCTCTTTTGTGGTGGAGAAGGAGCACATCCATCGAACCTGACAAAGATTTTCGTCCCAGATATAGAAGAGGTGTTTCTCTAACAGTTTGTTGCAGACATCGCGGGGGATGATGGCAAAAATAGCGTTGCCTTCAACCGGATGGGTGATTTGTACTTGAGGGATGCCCTCCACAAGGGAGGCTAAATAGGCGGCCATTTGATTGGCGTGGGTGGCGAGTGTTTTCCAGAGTCGATCTTTAAAATAGGCAATGTATTGTGCGGCAATAAAGCGTGACTTGGAAAAGAGTTGCATGGCTTGTTTGCGTGTATAGAGGAAAGATTCGGCTAATTCGGGACGGAGGAGCACTACCGCTTCTCCCAACAACATTCCGTTTTTGGTACCGCCAAAGGAGAGGGCGTCCACGCCGGTGTCGGTAATGTACTCTTTAAAGGAGATTCCTGAGAAGGCTGAGGCGTTGGATAGCCTCGATCCGTCCACATGGAGGTACATGTTGTGTTGGTGGGCAAGGTGGGCGAGGGCGGCAATCTCGTCAGGGGTATAGAGGGTACCCAATTCGGTGGATTGAGAGACAGAGATGACGCCCGGCTGGGCATGGTGCTGGAATCCAAATCCCTTTAACTCTTTCTGAACCAAGTTTGGCGTGAGTTTTCCATCCGGAGTGGGAATGGCAATCAACTTGCATCCTGTAAAGCGTTCAGGTGCTCCACATTCGTCGTTGTGGATGTGGGCAGATTCGGCGCAGAGAATGGAGTGGTGCGACTGTGTCAGGGTTTTTAAACATAGTACGTTAGCTCCCGTTCCGTTAAAGGCGAAAAACACGTGCGCATCAGGGCCGAACTCCTCTTTAAAGAGAATCTCGGCCTGTTGCGTATAGGGGTCTTCACCATAAGCCGGAACAAACTCAACGCTCGCATGTTGAATCGCATCAAGAATCAAAGGATGAACTCCGGAGTGGTTGTCACTGCCAAAACTTCTTTTCATGAATTAAAGAGTGGCCGAATAGATCTCTGCTTTTAGTAGTCCTGTCAACTCTTCGGGATTTGACACTTCAATCTTAACCATCCATCCTTCTCCATAAGGATCGGTGTTTACCAACTGGGGAGCGCCCTCTAATTCGGGGTTCACCTGTATAACGGTTCCGGACAAGGGCATCAGGAGGTCGGCTACGGTCTTTACCGCTTCAACAGCGCCAAACTCGTCTCCTGCGTCCAAATAGACGCCTTCAGTTTGAATGTCAACAAAAACGATATCGCCCAATTGCGACTGTGCATAGTCGGTGATGCCAACGACTACTTGTTTGCCTTCTACTTTTACCCATTCATGGTCTTTGGTGTAGAGTAAATTTGCAGGGGTGTTCATGATAAAATAGTTTAATGGTTTAACATTATGATAATTTAGTGATTTGAGCGTTTATAGGGTTGAACGATAAATAAACTTGCAAATATAGATTAAATTTGTTTGAGTGCAACCTTGATCAACTCTTCTAAAGTGTAATCGGAGCGGATTCGGAGGAGGGCGTCCACCGTCTTTTCGACGGCAGATTTTGGGAACCCCAACATTTGCAGGGCAGAAGAGGCCTCTTCCCGAATGGCGGAAAGGGGGGTGGAGCGGGCGGTTGTAGTCGAATCAAAAGTCAAATCTGATTCAAAGCCCACCTTTGCCACTTTATCTTTCAACTCCACGATGAGGCGCTGCGCGGTTTTCAACCCAATCCCCTTTATAGATTTGAGGCGTATAATGTCTTCGGTAAGAATGGCTTGACGCAATTCGTCTGAAGAGAGGGACGATAGGATCATCCGCGCCGAATTAGGGCCGATGCCCGATGCGCCAATCAACAATCGAAACATCTCCCGTTCCCCTTTTTGGGCAAATCCGTAGAAGAGCTGGGTGTCTTCCCGAACATGGTGGTGCAACCAAACCTGTACCGGTGGAGCAGCTTTTTGCAAAGCACTGAATGTTTGCAACGAGATAAGGATGTGGTACCCTATGGCGCTTCCTTCAATCACTACATACGTGGGATTTAGTTCAATAACTGTGCCTTTGATATAATCATACATGAAGCAAAGGTAGCGTTTATTTCGAAATGTTTGCAAAATGTACCATTTAATTCGTTCCCTTGCCTTATATTTTTATATACCTTTGTTCCCTGTTACGTTTAGAGCGGAGATATGATAGACAACTATATAACACAAATTCGCACCCATTTTCCCGCTTTGCATCAGCAGGTGTATGGAAAGCCGTTGGTCTATTTAGATAACGCCGCCACTGCACAGAAACCGCAGTCGGTTCTTTCGTTGCTCTCGGAGATGGAGGGGAAGACCAACGGAAATATCCATCGTGCAGTGCACTACCTAAGCACCCGATGCACAGAGTTATATGAGAATGCGCGTCTTTCCGTTTGCCGTTTTATTGGTGCAAAGCACGGGCATGAAGTGATTTTTACCTCAGGCGCAACGGCAGCAATCAATATGGTGGCGTTTTCGTTTGGGGAGGCGTTTGTAAAGCAGGGCGATGTGATTGTCGTGGGAGAGGCAGAGCACCACTCCAATGTGGTTCCGTGGCAACTCCTCTGTGGCAGAAAGGGAGCGACGCTTAGGGTTTTGCCCATAGACGAGGAGGGCAAGTTGCAGCTCGAATTGCTTCCTGAGTTGCTTGATGAGCAGGTGCGCTTGGTGGCGGTTTCGCACATTGGCAATGTATTGGGCGTGATAAACCCAGTAAAAGAGATTGTGCGGATGGCGCACGAAAAAGGGATTCCTGTTCTGATTGACGGCGCACAGGGCATTGTGCACGAAAGGGTTGACGTGCAGGAACTCGATTGTGATTTTTACCTCTTTTCGGGTCACAAGCTCTATGGACCAACCGGCTCAGGCATCCTCTATGGCAAAGAGCGTTGGTTAGATGAAATGCCTCCTTGGCAGGGCGGAGGGGATATGATTGCTTCAGTTTCGTTTAACGGCACCACGTATGCTCCGTTACCTCTAAAATTTGAAGCGGGGACGCCCAATTTTATTGCTCAGGCAGGGTTGGGCGCCGCCATAGAATACCTTGAATCGTTAGACAGAAGCATCCTCGAAGCCCACGCCCAACAGATTGTCCAAACCGGAATGGAATTGTTGCAACAGATTGAGGGACTGAGGATATACGGGGTAGGGGCGAGAAACAAAATTCCGCTCTTCAGCTTCTCCGTCAAGGGCGTACACGCCACCGATATGGCCACGCTGTTGGATAAGATGGGCTTTGCAGTTAGGTCAGGCCAATTGTGCGCCGAGCCGCTATTAGCCAAATTTGGACAAACGAGCATATTGAGGGCCTCTTTTGCGCTCTATAACACACAGAATGAGTTATGGGGGTTTGTGGAGGCATTACGGAAAACCATAGCAATGTTACGATGACAATAGCCGAATCACAACAACAGGTTATAGAAGAGTTCTCTCTCTTTACCGACTGGATGGAGAAGTATGAGTACCTCATTGAGCTGGGGAAGGCGTTGCCCACATATCCTCAGGATAATAAAAAGGAAGAGAACCTGATCGCGGGCTGTCAGTCGCGGGTGTGGTTAGACGTCCGGAATGACGAAGGAGTGCTTTTCTTCACTGCCGACAGCGATGCGATTATCACGAAAGGAATTGCTTCCCTGCTAATTAACGTTTTTTCGGGACACACGCCCAACGAAATTTTAGAGGCTAATTCCAATTTTATTGATGAAATTGGGTTAAAGGAGCACCTCTCTCCCACGCGGGCAAACGGATTGGTGTCGATGCTCAAACAGATAAAAATGTATGCAGTGGCTTATGGGAACAAGTAACAGTGGCTTATGTGAACAAGTAAAAGTGACTTATGGAAACAAGTAACAAGGTATCGGAGCAGGATGTAATCCGCGCGATTCGGCAGGTGTATGACCCAGATGTGCCGTTGAATCTTTACGATATGGGTTTGATTTACAAAATCAGTATCGATGGGTCAAAAGTAAACGTTGTGATGACGTTCACCTCACCCAATTGCCCTATGGCCGATTTTGTGCTCAAGGAGTTGCATGAAGCGGTGCGTGACGTCCCCGGTGTGACGGAAGTGAAGATTGAAGTAACTTTTGATCCGCCCTGGGACAAAAGTCGGTTGAGTGAAGAGGCGTTGCTGGAGTTGGGGTTTCTGTAAGGATAGGTTTATGATTTTGTACGCATAGGTTTATGTTTTTGTACGTATAGGAATATGTTTTTATATGGAAGCGTGTTTGTTGTTGGGAAGTAATTGGGGCGAAAGAGAGGTGTATCTTCTCCGCGCTCAGGAGCGAATTGCGCAAGATTGCGGCAAAATCATGAAAGTGTCCAAGGTTTATGAAACGGAGCCTTGGGGCTTTGAGGCCGACACACTCTTTTTGAATCAGGCGCTATTGATTGATACCGAATGTGCTCCGCAAGAGTTACTGCATCGTTGCTTGCGCATTGAAACGGATTTGGGGCGTGAGCACGTTGAAAGGGATTTAGTGCGCACGCGCGTTTATACCTCGCGTGTTATTGACATAGACGTTCTGTATTATGAGGGTGTCGTAATCGAAAGTCCCGAACTTACGCTCCCCCATCCCCGTTTGCACCAAAGGGCTTTTGCACTGGAACCTCTACACGAAATTGCGCCCGAATGGGTGCATCCGCTCTTGAAAATCACTGCAAAGGAGATGTTACAAGAGCTATAAGGAGGGGTTAAAACGGTTATAAAATCTCTTTTTTGAACCACAATTCATAGACCGGGTCAGAAAAAAAGAGTTCTTTCCCCTGAATATCTATGATTTCGGCGTTGAGGAGGCGCTTTTTCAATTTTACCACATTTGCTGACGTTCCAAGTCTGTATTTTTGCAGGGTATCGACTGATGTCAAGTTTTTTCGTTCTCCGTAAGCAAGCGCTTTCAGAAAATTGAGTTGAGTGGCCGACATCGTTTCTGTATCACGTTGATAAAGAAGCGAATTTTGCGTAATCATATCACTTAACGCTCTCTCATAGATTGTTTGGTCCACGGCATCGCTGGTTTTTTCCCAAATTAGATTTGATAATTGCTGGACATAGTAGGAATGTCGGTCGGTATCCCGTAGGATGTATGAAATAAAGGTTTCGTCTATCTTTTTTCCGGAAAATTCAAAACGCTCTCTGATAAAGGGACGCCAGTTATTTTCTGAAATCTTTCCCAGATGGAGCAAATCGCCAAAGCGGTAAAAAGGCATCGATTGTCGCTCAAAGAGTTCTTGCAACATGTGGAACTTGCTTCCTGATAGACAGTAACAAGAATTTTCGTGTTTTTGCCAAACGCTTCGCAAAAATTTTTGAAATGCAAGTGAGTCGTTAAATACGGCGATGTTCTGAAATTCATCAATGCAAACAACCACTTTACACCCCTTTGCTTTTGCGACTTTCTCCGGCAAATCAAGTATTTGACTTGCATTTTGTTGCACCTCATCCCAGTCGAAACTGAGTGAAAATTCATGTTCGAGGTCAACACCCATTGTAATCTTTGGGGTTAACTGCTTGAGGAATTCTTTAAGCGATTTTATACGTTCTTCCCATTGTGACGAAGTGGCTTCAATCACCGCTTTTGCGTATGCCGTGTAGAAATCTTGCTCGGAGCGAATGGAAAAAGCATCCATATACGCAATTCGTAAATTCTTGGTTTTTGCCGTTTCTCCCGCTTTTTTTATAAGGGACGATTTTCCCCAGCGGCGAGGGGAAATCACTATAGTATTGATTCCATTACAAAAATTGGTAGCCAGGCGGTTTACCTCTATCTCTCTGTTAGTAAAGGAATTTCCTGCCACCATTCGTCCAAAATAAAAAGGGTTATTGTTCATCATATCGTTGTTTAAAACACGACAAAGGTAAATAAAAATATCAACTTACCAAACGGTAACTTACCGAGTGGTAACTTACCGGGTAGTAACTTACCGAGTGGTAACTTACCGGGTAGTAACTTACCGAGTGGTAACTTACCGAGTGGTAACTTACCAAGTGGTAAGTTTTCAAAGAGGGCAGTGTTTTGAATTATCCTTAAGAAATATGTGTCTATGCCAAAGAAAGTTGCATAGTTTTTGTCGGTTAATTGAAAGAAATGTCATACTTTTGCACAAATTAAATATTGATGACTCAGGAAGATCTTTTCAAAAACATTGTTGCCCATGCCAAAGAGTATGGGTTTGTATTTCCATCGAGCGAGATTTACGATGGGCTGAGCGCCGTTTATGACTACGGGCAGATGGGTGTTGAGTTAAAAAATAACATTAAAGCGTATTGGTGGGAGGCGATGGTGCGGTTGTACGAAAACATTGTGGGGTTAGACGCTGCCATTTTCATGCACCCAAAGGTGTGGGAGGCATCCGGGCACGTAGGTGCGTTTAACGATCCGTTGATTGACAACAAAGATTCTAAAAAACGTTATCGTGCAGATGTGCTGTTGGAAGAGTATCTTGCCAAGCAGCAGGAGAAGATTGCCAAAGAGGTAGAGAAAGGGCGCAAGCGCTTTGGAGAGGCGTTTGATGAGGTGCAGTTTACAGCGACCAATCCAAATGTATTGCGCGTCAAGGAGAAGATAGACGCCGTAGTGTGTAGGATGAGTGAGGCGTTGCAAAAGAACGACTTGGAGGCGCTCAGGCAGTTGATACTCGATTGCGAGATTGTGTGTCCCTTGTCGGGTTCGCGCAACTGGACAGACGTGCGCCAATTCAACCTGATGTTTAGCACCCAAATGGGGAGCGTAAGCGAAGGAGCCGATCAGATTTACCTGCGTCCCGAAACGGCGCAGGGCATATTTGTCAACTTTTTGAATGTACAAAAAAGCGGACGGATGAAGATTCCCTTTGGGATAGCCCAGATTGGCAAAGCGTTCAGAAACGAGATAGTTGCCCGTCAGTTTATCTTTAGAATGAGGGAGTTTGAACAGATGGAGATGCAGTTTTTTGTGCGTCCGGGCAGCGAGATGGAGTGGTATAACCATTGGAAAGAGGCGAGATTGAGGTGGCACCTTGCCTTGGGGCTGGGAAAAGAGCGCTATCGTTTTCATGACCACGAAAAATTGGCGCACTACGCAAACGCCGCCTGCGACATCGAATTTGAGTTTCCTTTCGGCTTTAAGGAATTGGAGGGCATCCACTCCCGAACTGATTTTGATTTGTCTCAACATCAAGCCTTTTCAGGGCGAAAACAGCAATATTTTGACCCCGAAACCAACGAGAGTTACATCCCCTGCGTGGTAGAGACCTCTATTGGGCTTGACCGCACTTTTCTTGCCGTGCTCTCTGCCGCCTACGCCGAAGAGTCGTTAGAGGGGGGAGAGATGCGCGTAGTGTTGAGGCTTCCCGCCATTTTGGCCCCCATTAAAGTGGCGGTGCTGCCATTGGTCAAGAAAGACGGCCTTCCCGAAAAAGCAAGAGAAGTGTTGAATTTGATAAAATTTGACCTGCGCACCCAGTACGACGAAAAAGACAGCATTGGCAAGCGCTACCGCCGTATGGACGCGATTGGAACGCCTTACTGCATCACCATTGACCACCAAACCCTGATGGACAACACCGTAACCCTCCGCGAGCGCGACTCCATGAAGCAGGAAAGGGTCTCCATTGAAGAATTGCGTGACAAAATCGTTTCACAACTATCTCTGAGTAGGTATTTGAAAGAAATTTGAACACGGGAGACTGACGACTGAACACGGGAGACTGACGATTGAACACGGGAGACTGACGACTGAACACGGGAGACTGACGACTGAACACGGGAGATTGACGATTGAACACGGGAAATTACATACACGGTCAATACCTTAATATTAAAGGGGAGATAGACGGCGCCATTGCGGAGGTGCTCGCCTCAGCGGCTTTCATTAACGGCCCGCAAGTGGCGCGATTTGCCGCAAACCTTGCAGCCTACCTACAGGCAGAATCGAGTGTGCCGTGCGCTTCCGATTCAAGCGCGCTGTGCTCCTCTGAATCGAGTGTGCCGTGCGCTTCTGCCTCGAATGTGCCACGTGTGATTCCGTGCGCTAATGGGACGGATGCGCTGCAAATTGCTTTTATGGCGCTCGGGTTGGAACCGGGAGACGAGGTGATTGTGCCCGCCTTTACATACGTAGCTCCGGCAGAAGCCATTGCGCTGTTGCGTTTGGTGCCGGTATTGGTTGACGTTGAGTCTAAGAATTTTAACATTGCCCCCGCATCGTTAGAGCAGGCATACTCACCTAAAACAAGGGCAGTGGTGCCTGTACACCTCTTTGGACAGTGCGCTCATATAGAGCCGATTATGGAGTGGGCAAGGGCGCGGGGCGTCTTTGTGGTGGAAGATGCGGCACAGGCGTTAGGCGCCCGCTACTTAGAGGGGCCTTACAAAGGTCAGAGAGCAGGAACGATTGGCGATATTGGGTGTACCTCCTTTTTCCCCACCAAGACTTTGGGCTGTTTTGGAGATGGCGGTGCATTGATCACCAAAGACGTTGCATTGGCTGAGCGTATCAAGATGTTGACGCAACACGGGCAGCGTACCAAATATTTCCACGAAGTGTTGGGCTGCAACTCCCGTCTCGACACATTACAGGCCGCAATTTTAGATGTAAAGTTAAGATATTTAAATCAATTTGAAGCAGCCCGCCGCCAAGCGGCACAATATTACAGTTGCGAATTGCAAGGCGTAGATGGGATTATATTACCTGTGGAGGAGCCCTATTCCACCCATGTATATCATCAATATACGTTGCGGGTGCTCAACGGCAGGCGGGATGAGTTGCGGCGCCATTTGGCTGCGGCAGGCATATCGACTCAGGTTTTCTACCCGTATCCGGTGCACCGGCAGCCTGCATTCGCATCAGTTGCACGTATAGCCGGTTCATCGACATCAGTTGCTGGTGTTTTCGGCTCATCGACATCAGTTGCACGTATAGCCGGTTCATCGTCTTCGGTTGCCCGTGTTGCCGACTCAGCGACATCAGTTGCTGGTGTTTTCGGCTCATCGACATCAGTTGCACGTATAGCCGGTTCATCGTCTTCAGTTGCAGGTATGGCAGGCTTGGCGACACCACCGGACGGTTCATCATGCAGCGAGTGCGGCGGATTGCCCGTTTCTGAGCAACTTTGCCGGGAAGTCCTTTCGCTACCCCTGCACACCGAACTATCATTCGAGATGCAGCATACAATCACACAACAAATCAAAACTTTTTACAAGATTACATAAACTAAAATGTCCTACTTCTCCCACCCAACCGCCATCATAGACCCAGGATGCCACATCGGCAACAATACCAAAATCTGGCACTTTTCGCACATCATGGCCGGAGCGCGCATAGGAGCGTGCTGCAACATCGGGCAAAATGTTGTGGTATCTCCGGATGTGGTGTTGGGCAACAACGTAAAGGTACAGAACAACGTATCCATTTACACCGGAGTAATCTGTGAAGATGACGTCTTTTTGGGGCCCTCCTGTGTATTTACCAACATCATCAATCCCCGCAGTGCCGTAAACCGTAAGGCGCAGTTCGCCACCACGCACATAGGACGAGGCGCAACGATAGGCGCCAACGCCACCATTATCTGTGGGCGAAGCGAGGAGGTTGATGGTCGAAGCGAGGAGGTTGATGGTCGAAGCGAAGAGATTGGTAGGCGAAGCGAGGAGGTTGGTGGTCGAAGTGAAGAGATTGGTGGGCGAAGTGAAGAAATTTTCGGTCGCAGGATTGGTGCGTATGCCTTTGTGGGTGCGGGCGCAGTGGTAACGAAGAATGTCCCTGACTACGCATTAGTTGTGGGAAACCCTGCAAGGCAAACAGGATGGGTGAGCAAAATGGGGCATAAACTCTCTTTTAATGAAACAGGTAGGGCGCAATGTCCCGAAAGCGGGGAGTGGTATCATTTAAGACACCTATTTGTCGAAGAAGATGAAAGTAGCACCGCTTGACGTGCAAACAAAAAAAGTATTATGTGATTTTTATTGATTCATAATAGGATTTAAAAATGAGCCTCTTATATATTTAAATATTAACAAAAATATATAACAAATTTTCGTTAATATAAAAAAATTTTTGGTAAATACAAAAATATTATACCTTTGCATAGTTTTTAAATATAAAGAGGTATGATTAATCGACATGCCATTAATATACAGATATTTCCGTTGGTGGAGCAATTTTGCTGCACCTGTGGAGGTTGTGGCGTTTTGTCACTGAATAATAAATACTCATTAGCGCCTGCTTTTTGCAGTGTACCTATTAAATTAAAGAAGTGGCATTATGAATCAGATACGAATAATTAGTGAAGTAGCATTATGAATCAGATACGAATAATTAGTGAAGTAGTATCATGAATCAGATACGAATCATAAAAGAAGTAGCATTATGAATCAGATACGAAAATTTCTACAGGCAATCACGCCTTCACGAGTGCATTCCTCAGCGGATTCATGTGTGCATTCCTCAGCGGATTCACGAGTGCATTCCTCAGCGCATTCACGAGTGCTTTCCTCAGCGGATTCACGAGTGCATTCCTCAGCGGATTCACGTGTGCATTCCTCAGCGGATTCACGTGTGCATTCCTCAGCGGATTCACGTGTGCATTCCTCAGCGGATTCACGTGTGCATTCCTCAGCGGATTCATGTGTGCATTCCTCAGCGCGTCCACGAGTGCTATCACGTGTCCTTTATTCAGTGTTTTTTTTACTCCCTGTGTTGTTTTTACTGTGGAGTTGCAGTACGGAGGAGATTTTGAAACTTCCGGAGAGGGGTGAAGTGCCTATCTCGTTCTCCTTTCCCATTTCACGCGGTCTTGGAAATCCGGAAAATGAGGGTCTTAATTCGGTGCGAATGGTCATTTTCAGAAGCAGTGGGGCTGCGACTGAGGTTGGGGATCCTTTCCTTAACGAAGTGTATTATCCTTCAGCTCCAAATGCAAGTGAGATAGAGATTGTCAATCTTATGGTACCGGTGGGGTATTTGAATATCTACTTGATAGGGAATGAGCCGAACTGGATGAACCTTGGTTCGGTGACGCGCTCTTCGCAGTTGGCTGCACAGGCGTTAAACTATTCTGATTCCGAAACGCTTGGATTTGTGAAGTCGCCGTTTGTGATGTATTCGGCCTACAAAACGGTGTATGTGAGTCCGTCAGGGGAGATTTCCCATCCGGATGTGGCGGGAATTACAGGTCCTCCCGTAAAGTACGTCTTTCCGATAGAGCGCACGGTGGCTAAATTCACCGTTCATATAGACTGCGATTTTTCCAATCTGGGGGGAACGAGCAGGGCGATAGATATAGATTCGATGATGATCATCAGTATGCCTTTGTCTCCCTGGTTAGTACCTGGGAAAACCTATACCGAAACCGACTATTTTTCTACCGATTGGCTTAACCTGAACACGCCGACTCCCTATTTTCGGGACAAATGGGACGCTTCTAACACCATAAAAACGGGCATAGAGACAATTCCCTCCGGAATCACATTCTATGTTCCGGAACATTCCCTCAACAATACCCCCCTCAGCCGGAGTCGTTTTACCTGTTTACGACTTGTTGGGCACCTGCGTAATGTGTTGCCCCCCACAAAAGTGGTCTATCGGGTTCCGCTTGGGAACGGCCTTTTTACGCCCTACACGGCCATGACTTTGCTGGAGGATTATGCCACCGTACCTGTCTCCGCTTTGGCAATCACCCGTAATATGCACTATACGCTCAGGATGAACATTATCGGTTTGGGCGGCTTGCACGAAGTTTCGGTTGAGGTAGCAGATTGGGATCATGAAAATTTAGACGGCACGCCATACAGTCCCTACCTGAACGTCTCCACCACCTCCACCACAGTGAACGGGATGGTGAGTCAGCGCATCTATTTTTGGACTAATCAGGCAGACGCCTATTTAGAGCTTCAGGGAATGGAGTCGGACTCTTTTTCGGGGACGCCATTTGCGGTAAACAATGTATTTCAAACGGTTGCGGGGCCTCAGGCATCTGGAGTGTGGCCGGCGAATTTCCATTTTGATCCGGGGACGGGTAATGGATACTTTGACGTGATTGTGAACACAAACACCTCATTACCTTCGACTCGCTATTTAGTTTACCTCAGGTCGAACCATTTGCGGCGCGAGATTGAGGTAATCACAAGCAATAACGCTCCTCCATTGTGGAGCACCAACAAATGGGTGGGCACGTTCCACCGCGCTTCGGAGAAGGGTAACGAATCATCTATGCAGGCCACAGCGGCAATTGGACGGCAACGGTAGAAGATCCCTACGGAGCGGGCGCGTTTGTGGTGTTGGGAGATCGATTCGGGATTGCCGATACCCAACTTCATACCGACAATCCGGGGAATCCTGAAGACTATCCGGTTTTGGGCAACCTAAAGAGCGTGAGCGGAAACGGCGTCATACTCTTCCGCTTGGGGATGACCGGAACCTATTCGCCTACCTCGGTGGCGCCGGCGCGATATGCCCGCATCATCCTCACCACCAACGACAACACCGTAACCAACTATATTTATGTACGTCAAGGCGAAGAGCCTGACTATCTGATGCGTCCCACAGACATCGTACAGAGCGGTATGATGACGGGTCAGCCGCGCACCAAGGCAAGGAAGTTCTCGCCCTACAACCTGAGGGCAGCCACCCTCAACGCGCAGGTAGGCGTCAATGGCAATTTGCCCAATCCGGGTATATTTTCGCAATACCCCACGCAAGCGGGCGCATTTTTCCAGTGGGCAAACATCGGAGTAGTCATAAAGCGTTGGGCATGGGCGCCTCATGTAGAGAACGCCGCCGGATTTACCACCGTAGGCGTAGCCGATTCCGGCGTCTATTGGGATGCGATTGCCCACGATCAAGAGACGTGTCCGACCGGCTACCGCAGGCCCACAGACGGCGCAACCCATATAGATGTAACGTCCTCATCACAGTCCTTAGATGATCCAAATCAGGTGTTGTATTCGGAGCTTCTCCAGTCGTTATGGGAAGTACCGAGCAGTGCGCTCGGTTCAGCCGGCACTTTGACCACCGGTAACTTTGCGCATGGCTACTATGCAGATGGATTTTTTGACAGACGCCCCATCGGAAGCCCCGAAGTAATCGGTTCCTTAGACCAAAATTCAACGGTTGCTCAGGCAACCCCGTCTGTGGCATACCGTGGCATTCTCTTCTATAATCCGGCGAATAGAGCCAGCCTCTTCTTCCCTGCTGCAGGCCACCGCTCCTATAACTCTTCCCCTGCAGGGAAATTAAGTTCATCGGGTTATAGGCATATATACTGGACGAGTTCTTCATCCTCTTCAACTACAGCATGGTCGCTAAATGGCGCATTTGAGTATCCTCTACCCAACCTCTTTAATGCCCCCTCCTCCTTTAAATCCAACGCCCAGCCCATCCGTTGCGTCCGTCCTGATATTATGGTGAGCGCCCAATCGTTGTGGCTCTCGCCCTCACCGGTCAACTCCTCGAAAACCATACAGATAGAGAGCAACAGCGGGTGGACTCTCGTAGGCCCGCCGCCCACCAACGCCTCCCTCTCTGCCACCAATGGGGGGCCGGGAATCTCTACCTTAACCCTCACGAGAAACAGCACAGTGGGTTTGTCCTCCTTTACCATCGCCACCGCTTCGGGAGAGACTGCGGTCATTTCTGTGGACAGTTTCTTTATTGAGGAAGATGAATTGACCATATCCAACGCTTTGCTCACAGGCAACATAGGCACATATACAATCAATGTTGTGGGCGGGAGCGGAAAGTTTATTGTGGATGGCTCCAACTATTCGTCATGGATCACCTCTGCCACCGTGCTCCCCTCCGGTCAATTGCAGCTGATTGCCAACCAGTCGCCCGATGAAGAGGAGCGAACGGGATTTGTTACCCTTGCCCATGCCGATGACCCCACCTATACCGTTACCTTTGACGTTCTTCAGACGTTGTATGCACTCGATCCGTTCGACTATCTTGTGTTTAAATTTACCTGGATTAACAACGATGTGGATATAGCCGTCAGGTTTTCCGGCAATGGAGCTCCTTTTGACAACTCAGCCGTGGGGTGGAGTTTTAACACTTCTGTACCGTTCAGTGGTCAAAATTTGCTTCAGTGGGGCGGAGACGCCACGGGAGGACAGGGTGAAACGGTATTTGTCAACACTCCAATTCTTGAAGGCGTGACTACATTACCTCGTTACCTAACCATGCAGGTTTATGCCACCTGGTACACTGCGGGTAGAGCTCCGGACGCCGTGACATTGACCATTACCACCTACAAAGGGGGTACGATGCTACAGTCGGGCACAAACTTCAACAATATTGGCGGAACACTCATATTCAGTGAGGGATTCCCCTGTATGGTCACCACTTATAGAGGGAATGGCACATATTCAACAGGCGGATATACACGTCTTTGTGATGTAGTTTACGACCGCGTGAAGCACTCGGCCAAAATCACATGGTATGCAATCATCTAATCAGAAATGAATAGTGAAGAATCAGAAATGAATAGTCGCGAATCAATACAGTAAATGAACAGTCACGATTTTGAAATGAACAGTCACGATTTTGAAATGAACAGTCACGATTTTGAAATGAATAGTCACGAATCTGAAAATATATGGTTATGAAACCCTTACGAATAGATAAATATAGCGTTTTGCCCTTGCGGTTTTCGCTGCTTTTGCTGCCCTTGATGGTGTTGATGGCGGATTGTTCCACGGAGGTGTTTATTGAGAAGAGACCGAGTGTTGAGGAGGAGTTGGGGGAGGCAACGGTAAAGTTTAGGGTGGCGATTATGAATATGGAGCAATCGCCGGTAACAAAGGCGCCGGCAGAGTGTGTCATTAATGATTTGTATGTGATGACTTTTAATGCTTTGGGGCAGATGACCGATGTGCCGCAGGCGGCGGCTCAGGATGTTGACGATTACTTTGTGACCACGTTGAACAATTCGGCAGGCGCTTCTCGGACGGTGTTTATTGTGGCCAATGGGGCTGCATCAATTGCAGATTACGGGACAACCTACGGGTGGAAAGAGTTGCCGGACGCTTCGCCTACGATGATGAACCATGTTGTGGCCAACCTGATTACAAATCCCCCCTTGAATATTGCCCCCACTGGGTTGTATATTACCGAAAATCCAAAGACGGGCGCTATGTCAGGAAGTGTAGAAATGACAAATGGTATTCATAACGGATTGATTATTACGGCGTATAACTCTTCAAACAGTCCTGAACCTGTGAAACTTATTCGGGCAACGGCAAAGGTTACGGTGGCCACTTCTACCACCATTCCCAACTTTGCCATAGAGGGAGCGTCTATGGGGAACGCCCCGCGGACGGGCTACATCTTTCCGCAGGCTACCACCCCTTTCACCAATGCACCCTACCACTACAGCGCCTCTGCGTCTAACTTTGTGCCGATTGTGGGGAATATCTCCTCGGGGCAATCCAGCGACACCCTCTATTGTTACGAAAACAACAACATCACCAACGGCTCTGTGGGCGACCTGTGTGTGATTCTCAAAGCCACCTACAAGACGGTGAGCGGATATTATCGGATTGATTTGGCGGATGGGGTGTGGCAGAATGAGGCGACCACACGCAATCCGTTGGAGATTAAACGCAACAGATGGTATCAAGTGATGATTCATAAGGTCAACGATTTCGGCTACGCCACCGTAGGGGAGGCGATGGGCAATCGGGCGTCTAACCTTGAATACTCAATCACGGCGTATGTGCCTCAAACTAAGAAGTATGACGATGCGCATGACATTATAGAGAATGGCGACTATTTCCTTGGGGTGTCAAACTCCACGCTGATGGTTTACAGCAACGATACGGGGAGTTCGGGAGACATTACGGCTACGGTGTTGTGGAACAATGCGCCCTCAAGCGTCACCACCCACACCGTGACCGTGAGCGGGACGGGTTTGGTGCTCAAGACGCCTTTGAGCGGCTCTTTCCCGACTGCCGGAGGCGCAATGGCTGTGCCGTTAGAGATAGAGGTGGAGTTGACCTCTTCGTTTACATACGCCACCACCGGAGAGATTACCATCACGTTGGGGAATTTAGTCAAGAAGATTACGGTAATACGGAAACCCTCGATTCCTTATCTATCGGGGGTGTTGACCGACTTTGCGGGGAGCGACTATGTGATGGGGGTGAAGCGGAGGGATGCGAGTGGCGTTTTGCCCGATTGGATTAAGTTTTCGGTTTTGCCCGATGGAAGCGGCGCCATAGATGAGTTGACCAACGTGACGGGTGGAATCTATGCGGTGTATAACCACAACATGGCGCTATTGAATTTGCCTCCTGCCGTAGCGCCCCGCAAGGCAGAGCTCTATTTTTCACGCAGAGACAACAATGGAAGGGTAAAAGCGCACATTCATCAGCCCCATCTTGAGATAGATGAAAGCATCAACGACAACAATCCGGCCAACGTGACGCCATTTGTGGGGGCGTTCTGGAAAGGCGGTCAGGTGGGCGAGCGCCTCATTCGCTTTATTCGGCCTGCATCCAACCCTACGGCAGTGGACGGACAATGGACTGCCTTTGTGGCGGAGGGAGACGAATGGATTGTGGTGGACCGGACGCCAAGCGCCAATGCCACCGTGTGGAGCATGGGCTATTCCGGGTTAGACGGGAACGATATAGGTTTTGACTTGGCGCACACCGTCACCGGTATGTCCTACACCTTTGGAACGGCAAACGGAGCCATGACTCCCCTCCACTTTAGGATCGGATTAAAGAGCGCCCACAACCCCACCTCTAATGTGCCAGCACGGTATGGATTGGTGGTATTGGTCTATGGGGATGGCGCTTATAGGCAGCGAATCTGGATTCGTCAGGGCGAAGGCGCCGATTACCTGATGCGGCCTGAAGATTCGGGCGGAGGCGGCCCTTGGGGCAGCCCCAACCCGCGCCCTAATGCTGTGCGGCTTGTGCCGTATAACCTTTCGGCCGCTACATTGGATGCGCAGGCGGACATTTCCGGAGCCAACCCCAAAGTCAATCCGGGGATATTTGCCAACTATCCCACACAGACAGGCGCCTACTTCCAGTTTTCGGAACAAACCTATCCCCGTTATGCTTATGCGCCGCATACATTGGCGCCGGCTATGTGGGCAACACACTATCCCTCCGGCTTTTATTGGACGGGCGTGGGCAACCTCAGCGCCACGTACGAAACGTGCCCTCAGGGGTACAGACGTATAGACGATGGAAGCACAAGCGTTTCTGTCCCAAGCAATTCAGATTTTGAAGGATATGTGACAGGTTCCGAAATCCGTCAATCGTTGTGGTTAAATCCGCCGACAACCTCTTCGAGTAATGTGGTTAATTCTGCTTGGGGGTACTACGCAGACGGCTTTTTTGACCGGCGGGAGATTGGGAATGGGCCAATAGGCGCAACAAACCCTGGCACGAACTCATCTGTTTCCGTGGGCAGCAGGGATATTGCCCATTTGGGACGTATATTTTTCAACCTCAACAATAAAGCCTCGTTGTTCTTTCCGGCATCGGGGTACCGCGCCTCTTCCGGCGGCACACTCACTGACCCGGGAACTATGCTGAGGTACAGCACAAGTTCAAAATGGGGGGACAACTCAGTATCATTTTATGGCTATTTTGATATGGCTTGTGTGGTTATTTCAGCATTGTCAACCGGCCACACCATCCGCTGCGTCCTTAACCCGCCCCCGCCCATGAACAGCCCGTGATAACAGTTCGATGCAAGGCCTCCGATAGCCGTGCGAAGAAGCGGAGCGAAAGGAAGCCGTGAGGTGAAGAAGCCGTGTGAAAGAGAAGAGTGTGGAACAAGCGTGAAACGCCGTGCGAAGAAGAGAGCCGAAAAGAAGCCGTGCGAAGAAGCGGAGCGAAAAGAAGCCGTGAAGTGAAGAAGCCTTGTGAAAGAGAAGAGTGTGGAACAAGCGTGAAACGCCGTGCGAAGAAGAGGGGCGAAAAGAAGCCGTGCGAAGAAGAGGGGCGAAAAGAAGATATGCGAAAAAACCGTGAAGCGAAAGGAAGCCGTGAAGTGAAGAAGCCGTGCGAGAGAGAGGAGTGTGTGGAACAAACGTGAAACGCCGTGCGAAGAAGAGGGGCGAAAAGAAGCCGTGAAGTGAAAAAACCGTGAAGCGAAAAGAAGCCGTGAAGTAAAGAAGCCGTGAAGTGAAAAAACCGACGAAGTGAAAAAACCGTGAAGTGAAGAAGCCGTGAAGTGAAAAAACCGACGAAGTGAAAAAACCGACGAAAAAAAGTGCCTTACGAAAAAAAAATGTATGAAAAAAGGGGTATGTGATTGAAAAAAATAATAGCAGAATAAAAAAAAATTATAGCTAAATCGAAAAATAATAATACCTTTGCATTGTTTTTAACAATAGGAAGGTATGAACATTTCGCAAATGATTGTTCTCCAATGGCTTATGACACCGCAATTCTATAATTGCGTGTGTTGTAGGCTTATTTTTTTTTGTTCACTGATTAAATTTGTTGTGTCATGAGAAGGATAATATTACAATTTTTTTGTGTAGCCTCTCTTTTTTTGGGGATATTTTCGGTATGGAGTTGTAGTCAAGAGAAAATCGTGTCGCTGCGCGACCGAGGAACGGTACTCATGGAGTTTTCGCTCCCTACTTCGCGGGGTTTGGGCGATGACGATCCAAATGATGATGTGTTGAATCAGGTTCGTGTGGTAATTTTTTCCGCTACAAGCAGTGGCAGTGAAGTTGGTGCGCCCTACCTTAACGAAGTCTATTATTCACCCACCCCCAACGCCCGTGAGATTGTGATAACCGAAATAGTTCCGGTGGGGTATTTGAATATTTATCTAATTGGAAACGAAACAGAAGACCCGACTCTTAATCTTGTGGGCACTCCTCTTGACAACATCACCTCTTCTGCGCAACTTACGTCCAAAATGCTTGACTACACTCCGGCAGACGGGAACTATGTTGAACCTCCATTTGTGATGTATTCTGTATTTAATTCGGTGCAAGTGACTGCGTTGGGAGAAATAATGCATCCGAATGTGGTGGTGGATCCGGGTCCGCCCACAAAATACATTTTCCCCATTGAGCGTACGGTGGCAAAACTGACCGTCAAATTGGATTGCAACTTTTCTGACCTTGGAGGCAACAAAATTTGGATTGACGAAGCAAGGATTGTGAGCATGCCCCTACAACCCGGACTGGCGCCCAAAGAGTATGCTATTGGTGGCGCCTTTTTCTCTTCGGACCGGCTCGACCTCTCCCCCTATATGCGCTATAAAATCCCCACCGACCCCGGGTACGACCCCTCCTCTCCCCTTGGGGCGGAGCAGGGGATCATCACCAACAGCGGCTTTACTTTCTATCTGCCTGAGCATATAGTAAACAACTCCGATAGGAGCCACTATACCTACCTTGAATTGGTGGGGCATTTAAGTTACGGGACGGGCGCTACCATCACCTACACCGTTCCTTTGGGGAATGGGTTGGGTGTGGGAATCAACACTCCGGCCTATCTTCGTACAAACTTTGCCACGGTTCCTGCGGCGGATTTAGCCGTCATCCGAAATACATATACCACCCTCACACTCTATATCATGGGGTTGGGAGAACGGAGCGATATTGATGTGGTGGTGGCGATTAAGCCGTGGGATTGGGAGGATATTCCTGTTGACCCCAATGTGCCTTTCCTGCACGTCTCCACTGTCTCCACTTCGGTGTATGGCGATGAGGTACGGCGAATCTATTTTTGGACCAATCAACTTGACGGCCCCATCTTCCTTGACCCATTAGGAAAGATAACCACTTCATCCGGAACCAATTTTAACGTGAACTATGTCTATGTGGATGTGGCCGGAACCACATCTCCCGTGAACTTTGCGTTTGACCCCGTTACGGGTCTTGGCTACTTTGACCTGATGATAAATCCGGGCTACTCACCTCCAAATTCCGACCCCACCCGCTATTTAATCTATCTGAAAGCAGGGAAGTTGAGTCGCGAAATAGAGGTACTTACCATCATAAATCCCTGTGAAGCAAACTCCTACTTCGAAGATCTATCCCGCTTTACGGAGTTCAAAGTAAAGGTAGCCTTGGACGGTAATGAAAACCCCATTGGCTCCTCTTCACCCACCCATACTCAGTCGATGCGTTTCCTCACCTACAATTTGGGCGCCAAGCCCAACCTGACCCCAAAAGAGCAGATGGCCTATCCGGGGGCATTCAGAGATATTACCGTATATGGCGGCTGGTATCAATGGGGACGACAAGACAACAGGCACACGTTCCGTTGTGCCTATCCCACTTCTGATGAAACCAAATTCAGGAGCACAAAAATAGACTACGCTACCCTTCCGGGCGGCGATGACGGTAGGTTTGTGGTTGATGTTTATGATTGGCTGACGCCCTCCACCGACAACTTATGGGGGAATGGATTACTCGCGGCCAATGGAGGGAATGAGGGTGGCGCAAAAGGCAATTACGACCCCTGTCCCGCAGGGTACCGGGTGCCCACACAGCACGAATGGGCGCTGTTGGGGTATGAGAACGGGAGCATCACAGACTTTGTAAATGACCGCTTTAATACATCCGGCGCTGTTACCCCCACCCAAAGCGGTTTGGTATGGGTGCGCGTATCTAACGGGCTACCGGACAACACTTCCGGCTCTTTGTGGCCAAATGTGGGCACAAACATGAACGGTTTCGTCCTTTACGACTACGAAGAGTGGTACAACAGCGGGAAACCGACTTCCAATTTAACGGCGGCCGGCGCCCCTGAGCCGCTGATGTTCTTGCCCCACTCCGGTATTAGGGAGCAGGGAACGGGATTGGGAGAGTCTGTCAGTTATATGTATTGGACAAGCACCATTGATGATAAAACCGCCTTTACCTACACTTCGAGGAACCTGACTTTGTGGCACGAATCGGTGGAGGGAGACAACAGCATAGCCGGCGCCGACCGCGTCAATGGCCTCCCCGTGCGTTGTATTCAGGAGACACTGCCTCCGCCGGAGCAAATGCCCTCAGAGGCGTCGAGTACAGATTACTGCATAGGCGGGCAGAATCGTCTTGATGTGAAGAACAACAGCTATAACGACGAAAGGCGTCCGCTCACGGTGCGCAACCTCTCTACCGGCGACTTCCCCGATGCCAAAATCTACACCTTCTACGACCTGAAAGGCGCAGGACTCTATACCGATTTGTGGTTTGAAATTACCGATGACCCGAATGGTTTGGTGTTGAGTTATACCGTCACGCTTCCATCTGTATCGGTTAACTTTAACAGCAATATCAAATCGATTGTAGGCAACGGCTCCATGTCGTGTAAGTTGGTGGCGCGGTTTAAGGTAGGCGGCGTTCAATACTACAAAACACTTCCAATCACCGTGCGGGACGGCACCAGCGGCATCTCGTTAACGGATTTTGCGGGCAATTGGATTACCTTTATGAACGCCAATATGGGCGCACACCCCTGCGCCAACTGTTGGACGGTGGATGAGCAGGTTGCCTACCTCTCTTCAGGGAGTACAGACGCCACCATTTACGGCGGCACCTTCCAGTGGGGACGTCTGACAGACGGACACCAAATGCGCAACAGCGCCACGCTCTCAGGAGCAACTTCCCCGACTCCCACTCCAGGTCACAATATGTTTATCACAAGCTCCGGCGGAAGTTGGTACAGCGGAGCCAATGCGGGGCTGCTCTGGAATCAGGGCGCTACGGGCGCTCCTGTCAAATCGGCCAACGACCCTTGTCCGGGGGGTTGGCGCGTACCTACTGAGTTGGAGTTGACGGCGCTCTCTTCCAATACGGTTCAATGGAACGCATCCTCCGGTACCGGCCTCTTGCTGCGTCCCTCTTTCGCTTCCTCATGGACGCTCTTCCTTCCCGCATCCGGCGCCCGCGCCTTCTCAAACGGATTGTACAACTCCGTGGGCACGTATGGCTACTACTGGAGCAGCGGTTACAGCGGAAATAACGCGCAGTATATTGCTTTTTCATCAAGCGGCTCCATAGATTCGGGTGCCACCTACATCGGCACAGGCTACAGCCTTCGCTGCGTGGCGGATGCGCCTTCGCTGTCGGTTTCACCTCCAAACCTCATCTTCTTGCCCACGGCCACCGGCTTGGGGAGCGGTCAAACGGTGACTGTATCCACCAACCTGCCCAGCTGGTCGTCGAGCGTGAACAATGGAATCTTTACGGTTGCTCAGACAGGTAGCAATACCCTCACGGTCTATCCGAACTCCCCCAACACCACCACCACATCACGCACGGCTACCATTACCGTTACGGCCGGCGGGCTAACACAAAATGTAACAGTTACTCAATTGGAAGACGCTTCAACCGCTCCTGCGAATGTCGTCCCCTACGTGGGCGCCTTTTGGACGGCTCAAGAAAAGGGTGAGCGGATATTGCGTTTTGTGGGTTTGGGGGCAGGCTCCGCCAATTGGGGGCCATGGAGTGCCACTGTACTGTCATACGGAGTGGGATGGAATCCGGGCAGCGGAGATGGCATTGTGTTCAGCACAAGCAGACTCGATGCAGGAACCCTTGCATCAAGGGGTATTTCATTTACCAGCAACATGACGCCTATGGACGCCGAATCCTCCGCCTCTTTGGTAACGGATGGCACTTCGTCTGTAAGTGGCGTGGTGGATGACGGCGCCAATCAGGATGTTCTATTTCGGATTGGTCTTCAAAAACCGTTTAGCGCGTTTGACGCAGAGCACAACCCCGCCCGTTATGCGGTGGTGGCGCTCGTCTATGGTACGCCCGCAAAGTTGTATAAAATTTACATCCGTCAGGGTGAAGGGGCTGATTATGTGATGAATATAGGAGATAAAAACAGTTCAGGAACCACAGTTGACGACAACCGCGCTTATGCAAGGAAGTTGATGCCCTATAACCTCACGGCGCAGGAGTACAAAGATGGCACAAAAGCGGGTGGGTCCAATCTGTCTGACCATGTACAAATACCTCTGCGTACGGGTAGTTCAGGCGGAGGGGCCTTTGTGAAGTATCCAACGCAAGCGGGCGCCCTCTTCCAGTTTACGGCCAACGCCCCCAATCAACGTTGGGCTTATCATCCGGTGAATCCGCTTACAGGATTGATATCCGGCTATCCGGCCGGCTCCGGCACCCTCTGGGACGAGACGAATAACGAGACATGCCCTCCCGGATACAGACGTCCGCAGGATGGCAGTCCGACCGCCCAGAATGCAACAGGGCCTGTGGCCGGCTCTGAAATTCGCCAATCTTTATGGCTAAATCCTCCGAGCAATCAAAACAGTAACAATAATAATTGTGCTGCGGGTTTCTACGCAGACGGTTTTTTTGACCGCCGGCAGATTGTTGCGGGTCAGGGCTTGTTGAGCGGTGCAAACAGCGTGGTTTCGATTGCCAATGGCAACATGGCTTCCAGAGGGTTGCTCTTCTATAATCCCGTTTCCTTTGCTTCACTTTTCTTCCCTGCTTCGGGCATATACTCAAATCTTCCCTCAAACGGGCGTGCTTATATGGGCCAGGAAAGCTACATTTCAACCAGTTCTACTCAGAATGGGTCGTATGCGTGGAAACTTATGGTTGCCCTTGTAAATACGGCCGGTTCTTCTGTCAGAATGAATCCGATTGCGCACAGTTCGATTGCCTCTACTGTCCGATGCATCAAGATGCAGGACAACGAAAAGAGCAGCGCTCCGCTGCTCTATATGGCCGCAGACGGCAGCCTCCAAATCGGTCGCTGGGGCATTGAGATCGACCAAAGCAGCCTCCTCTACTTTAAGTTTGGAAGCGTGATGGGCCTAAGAATCTATAACCCTTCGGGCAACCATACATACCCGGACAATACCGCTTGGGCTTCCAGCGGCGGAGCAAGTGCGGTGTGGTACAACGTGACCGGCGGAACCTATGCACAGTATGACAATATTCCCTACTACAACGTTACGCCCGACTACCACACGCACAACATCCTCAACATCTCCAATTCCGCTTACCACAACGGAACAAACGTAAAATCGGGCAAGGGCGATCCATGTAAATTGATTGGCCTTACACCTGCGCAGATTCAATCGATGTCGCCCTCGGCTATTGACGCCTACAGCAGTGGCTACAGGATGCCCACAAAACAGGAAAATGTCGATTTTGTGAACGCCCGAACATTGGAATACGGCTACAACCCTGCACTGATGCCCTGGTCGGGCATGAATCCCAACTATACCTTGATGAACCAGGGGACGACCAATGGAACCTATTCCTTCTGGGGGCCTCCCCCCGGGGGAACGGGACTCTACGGTGGCGGTTGGTACCCTATACCGGGCGACCGTGAAAGCACGGCCAACCGCCGTCCGCGCAGCACCAATCCCGATGGCTTCCTCCCTGCGGCCGGCTATCGTGGCGGTGCCGGCGACCCCAATGACGGCGGCCCCGGCGGTTTGACCAACAACGGACAGGTGAGGTATATGACAACCCACGGATTTTATTGGTCGAGCGACTTTTGCCTCTACAACGGAAGAGGCTATGGCTACAGCATAGGCTTCGACAGCCCAGATTTTTGGGCCCCGGGGCACACCTATCCCGCCATCCACAACCGGACGCTATATGCCTTCCCGGTAAGGTGTGTGAGGGAGTAAACGATAAATTAAGAAACTAATATTCAATAGATTATGATTGACCTAATTCAAAATACTATGCTTATGAAAGGGGTACGACTATTTAGATTCAGAGGCGTGTGCACCCTACTCGCGCTGCTGATATCGGCCGTTTTTGTGGCTAACTGCTCAAAAGAGCGTCCGATTAATGTGATCTCTCCTCCCGATCCGGTGTTGGGACAGGCTAAGGTGAAACTGCACGTGGCAGTTCCCGAGTCGGAAAAGAAGAATATGGGTACAAAAGCCTCAGATTCAACCATAGATGAGGTCTATATCATGACCTTTGACGAATATGGCAATTTGACGGACGAGCCGCAGCCTGCATACGTCGAGGTAGAAAATTCGGGTAGCGTGAACGAAAGTTACCACTGTTATGTTGCCACGCTGAACAGCACCAATTTACGACGAAGGGTAGTGATTGTGGCCAATGGCGCGGCGGCAATAGCTGCCTGTGAATTGGCTTTGGTCTCAGGCGCTTGGGTAGAGGCTCCGGACGGGGAGTTGGCGCCCAATCCTGCCTACACCCAATTGAGCGAAGTGGTACAAAAGTTAACAACGACTCCTAATTTGAATACCAAAGTATTAGCACCTTCTTCCACCACATACATCACCTCGCAGCCCAAAAATTCGCCCCCCATGTCGGGGAGCGTGGTGTGGGACGACGGCATTAGAGATGGAATGATTATACAGGTCAATCCCGTTCCGGGCGTTTTCACCCCCGTGCCACTGATTCGCGCAACATCCAAATTTACTGTGGAATCACTCTCGGCGCTGATGCCCGATTTTGAGATTTTGGGCGCCTCTTTGGCGCACGCGCCTGTGAGCGGCTATATTTTGCCCCACTCCCTCATCTCGCAGCCCATTCCCGTAATCTCACCGCGGTACCACTACGCAAACGCATCTTCCACCAACGATGAATTGCCAAACCTCTTTCAGCCTTTGGTGGGGAGGGTGGACGCCCTTCACTCCGATACCCTCTATTGCTTTGAGCACAATAATATATTGAACATCAATGACCTTACAGATTTAAGTGTGGTTCTCTATGCCAACTACAAGTCCGTTCCCGGCTACTACCGCATTGACCTTGTGGATGGAACGTGGGATACACCGCTCCTCTCGCGCAGTCAGTTAAATATTGAGCGCAATATGTGGTATAAAATCACCGTCACCCGAATCAATCACTACGGATACTCCACTTTGAAAGAGGCGGCCGCCAACAAATCGGTAAATATAGAGTACACCATCGAAGCGCTCGTTCCCACCTCCGGATACGAAGATGTTCAGGACGATGCGCACGATATTCTCACCAACGGCAACTATATGTTGGGGGTTTCCAACTCCATCTATTATGCCTACAGCGACGAATCGGCCGCTTCAGGGACGTTGACTGCCACCACGGTAACCCATTCGGCCCCCTCTACTGTAACCACTGCCCGAATTGTGGTTTCGGGAACAGGTCTTTCGCTCATAAGCCCGGCACCCACCATTCCCTCCATCGTAGAGGGCGTCTTTAGCGTGGCCACCTTAAAGTTTCCCATACAGGTGGCGATGAGCAATCAGTTTACCTACAACACTACAGGAAAGATTACTATATACTTGGGCGATATTATCAAAGAGATAGAGGTCTATCGCCGTCCGCCGGTTCACTTCAACAGGCATATTATGGACGACTTTGCCACCTCCACCTGCGTTTCGGCGTGCTCCGCTGTGGAACCCCTTCCTACATGGGTGCGTTTCTCTGCTTCATCAAACGGCGCTACTCCTTCGACCCAAATAACCAACGCCCCTTCAGGGAATATCTATCTTCTTTTTGATAAAAATATTCAAGAGTCGGGCGCTACCGAGCGCGGCGACTTTGTGGCCTACTTCTCCCAAAATACCGACAAGGGGCGTATCAAGGCAAACTTCCGTCAGTCGGCGCTGAATATTAACGCCATTGTGGATACACGGATTGACAAGAGTTACGTGGGCGCTTTTTGGCGGGCAGGCGAGACGGGAGAGCGGATGATCCGCATTCCGATTGCAGCCGGGTCGGCCAATGTCGGGTCGTGGAAGGCCGATGTGGTTTGGCTTGACGCCCGCTGGAGTGCGGGTGGAGGTGACGGAGCGGTTGTTGCCCTCGACGGTTTTGATGCGGGCGGTCTCTCTGCACGGGGCATCTCGTGGAGCGCTTCTGTTACCCCCAACGACCCCGAAACCTTTACGTTGACCGACAACACCGTGTCGGTGGGCGGCTCTGTGCCCTCCACAGGAGGATATATTGAGTTCAGGATTGGGCTTCAGAGGCCCTACCTGCCCACATTTAACCATCCTGCCCGTTACGGGTTGGTGCTCCTTTCGTACGGCCTCCACAACAATACCAAGACGCAAATACTCTACCTGCGGCAAGGCGAAAATCCCGACTACCTGATGCGTCCTCAAGACGTTGGCGTGGGCACAGGTTTTCCGTGGGGCACATCCGGGCCGCGTCCCCTTGCGCAAAAGATTTCGCCCTATAACCTCACAGCAGGCGTTTTGGACCAGCCTGTACGCAATAACTACGGCTCCCCTCCCACCGGCGATCCTGTGGCTCTATTTGCCGACTATCCCACGCAGACAGGGGCCTACTTCCATTATGCTGCTTCAACCGCAAGTGACCGCCGCCGCTATGCGTGGAACCCCCACCTGAACGCGCAACCCGCAGGATGGAGTAATGCAACACAATCGGGTTTCTGGAATACGCTCGCGACCAATCATGAGACGTGTCCCACCGGTTACAGACGCATCCACAACGGTTCAACGTCCTCTTTTGTCTCTGTAAACGACCCCATTAACGGATCTGAGTTGCGCCAGTCCCTGTGGTATTCGGTACCGGATGGCATCAACGTGAACACGGGTAATTACATTTGGGGCTACTATGCTGATGGCTTTTTTGACCGCCGTGCGATTGGCGCCAGCGTTAATGGCGCTGCAGATGCCGCCGTTTCTATTGCGGATCGCAACGTGGCCTACATTGGGGGATTGTTCTACAATCCGCTCCCCGACTCTTACGCCTCTCTCTTTATCCCTGCTACAGGCAGTCGCCTCGGTACAGGGACCATCTCCCTTTCAGGTACGCAAGCGTTTTTCCTAAACAGTTCGGTGACCAACGATGTAAACATTGCGACTCCTCTTTTAACCTCCTCTGCGGCACGAATGAACACCGCTGCAAGAGATGGAGGTTTCCCCATTCGCTGCGTTGCCCCTCCCTGCTTCGCCCTCTCCGGCGTATCTGTAACGCCCACAAATCCAAGCCCCATTGTCACAAGCTTAGCCGTCACCTTAACCGCCACGTACTCCCCGAACGATGCAACAACGCCCTCATGGCAATGGGAACGCTCCTTTGACGGAGGAACCACATGGTTGCCTATTCCCAACGGCACCACCTCCTCCCTCAGTGCAAGGGCTGTTTGGCGGGGCGCCACCCTCTACAGGGTAGTGGTCACCAATTGCGGCGGATCTATGACAAGCACGCCCGTTACCGTCACAGGTAACACCAACGAATCGCTTCATCCTCCCGAATTTCTTCCCTACGTAGGCGCCTTCTGGAAAAATGACCAAACAGGCGAGCGCCTGATTCGCGTGCTCCACCCCCAAACAAACGTGGGGGCTGATGGCGAATGGGGTGCATGGGTAGTCGAGGGCGACTCGTGGATTTCGCTCGATACTGATCCAAGCACCGACCTCAATATCGGATGGTTGGGTGGAAGCGCCAACGAAACCGTTGTGCACGATATGATCATATTCGACGCCTCTCACCCCGTTCCGGGCACCACAACGGCAATCTATGGCTCCTCACTTACCTCCTCCTCCGACCCCATCTATTTTAGAATTGGACTGAGGGGCGTCAATCCGGGTATTGCCCCCCGCTACGGCATGGTGTTGCTTACCTACAGCAACCACGAAAGGTCGCAACGCATCTGGATACGTCAGGGCGAAGATTCCGACTACCTGATGTGGCCAAACGAAAAGGATGGAACGGGTGCCAATGTGGGAGGGAGCGAGGACAGAGAGATGGCACAACTCTTCTCTCCCTATAACCTAACCGCCTCTCCCTTTCAATGGGCTACTTCAGCGGGAGGGACGAATCTATCCGACCATCCACAGCTTCCGCTAAGGGGCGGCTCCTTTACCCGATACCCCTCTCAGGCAGGAGCCTATTTCCAATGGTCTGTGGAAAAAGACCCCGTAACCATGGGCAATTACGCCGGACGTGCCTACCATCCGGGCAACCCGGCAACTGCGTCTATTGCGTCTTGGAACTATGTATCTCATTTCCCGGGCTACTGGTCAGACATGGTGAGACATGAAAATATTAGTGAACTGTGTCCAAAAGACTATCGCCGTCCAAACGACGGGATCACCAACGGGAGTAACGCTGCAGGCGCCGTAGCAGGCTCCGAAATACGTCAGTCGCTGTGGCTGAATCCTAAGCCCGGCAGAGTTGGCAACAGTGACATCCAAAACTCTGCATGGGGCTACTATGCAGACGGTTTCTTCGACCGCAGGCAGATTACCACGCCTGCCGCCTCCGGAGGTGCATCTCTATCGGTGGTTTCCGATGCAACCGAATCGGTAGCCTACATAGGCAATCTCTTCTACAACCCCAACAACAACGCTTCGCTCTTCTTCCCCGCCACCGGGTATCGTGATTTTCAATTCGGCGCGCTGCTACAACCCGGTGCACAAGGTTCCTACGTGAGCAGCTCTTCCTACGAGTATGATCCAATGAATCTGTTGGCGTGGACATTCATGGTTTCAAACGGATCAGCCCGTCCGGACGCTACCAACAGAAGCCATGCCAACCCCGTCCGTTGTGTTTATGACCCCTGCTTCCCGATATTAAGCGTATCGGTAACTCCCGGCAATCCGGGCGCCATTGGCACCGGCGGAACCGTTACCCTTACCGCTGCCCTTACCTCTTCTGTTGTGCTTAAAGGGATTTCCACAGCCACTTGGCATTGGGAGCGCTCCTTTGACGGAGGAGTCACATGGTTAGTCATTCCGAACGCAACCACCTCTTCGCTCAATGCGCGGGCTGTGTGGCCGGGCACTACCCTCTACAAGGCGGTTGCCACCAATTGCGACGGGTCGATGCATAGCAATAGCGTTCCTGTCATTGGGAACACCAAAGAACCGAACCATCCAACCGGATTCTTCCCCTACGTGGGCGCCTTCTGGAAAAGCAACCAGACAGGCGAGCGCCTGATTCGCATTAGCCGTCCATCGAGTGGCGATGCGGACGGCGAATGGGGCGCCTGGGTTATGGTGGGCGATACATGGATTTCGCTCGATGCCATCCCCAGCTCCGACCCCAATATCGGATGGAAACCGGGCGCAGTCGAGAGCAACGTGCACGATATGATTGTTCATGATGCCACCCATCCCGTTCCGGGCGTCGATATTGCACTCTATGGCAATTCGTTAACAACCTCTACTACCGATATCTACTTCAGGATTGGATTGAGGGGGACGCAAGGCTCCGGCGCTGCACCCCGCTACGGAATGGTGTTGCTGACCTACAACAACCACGAAAAGGCGCAACGTATCTGGATTCGTCAAGGCGAAAGCGAAGACTTCCTCATGCGCCTCTCAGACGCAGGTGTGGGCGTCTCTTACAGACCCGAAGCAAGGAGGTTCTCGCCCTATAACCTCACCGCCTCTCCCGCTCAGTGGAGCGCTTCCGGAGGGGGAGCAGCCTATACCAACCATCCACAACTCGCCCAAAAGGGAGGCTCTTTTACAGACTACCCCTCTCAGGCAGGCGCCCTTTTCCAATGGTCTGTAGAAAATGACCCCGTAGTCATAAACAATTATGCCAGACGTGCTTACCACCCAAGCAATCCGCCAACTGTCCCCATTTCGTCTTGGTACAATATGGGCACTTTCCCGGGCTACTGGACAGATGTAGCTGACCATAGGGGTATTAGCGAAACGTGCCCCGGTTTCTATCGCCGCCCCAACGACGGAATCACTGATGGTAGAAACAATGCCGGTCTTGTGGACAAATCAGAAGTGCGTCAATCGCTGTGGCTGAACCCTCAGACCGATATGACCAGTAACGTTCAAAACGCTGCATGGGGCTACTACGCCGATGGCTTCTTTGACCGCAGACAGACTACCACACCTGCTGCAGTGGATGGTGCCGTCAATTCGGCGGTTTCGAATGGAACCGAAAAGGTGGCATATATTGGGAATCTCTTTTTCAATCCCTATAACAATGCTTCGTTGTTCTTCCCCGCTACGGGATACCGTAATCTTGTTAACAGCGGCGCACTCCTCAGGCCGGGTTCACAAGCCTCCTACTTGAGCAGCTCTTCCTACTCTTCTGACCTCCTGAATATATCTGCGTGGCAAGTATATATTTCAAAAGATTTTGTCTATTCCGATCGCAGCAACCGTACCCATGGAAGCCCCGTCCGCTGCATCTATGAAGTGGGTGTAATTTCCGTTTCCCTTGCAGGTGCGCCAAATCCGGCCACCATTGCCTCTACGGTTACCCTTACGGCCACAGTAACTCCGAGCAACGCCGAAAATGTCTATTATATATGGCAATTCTCCGATGATGGGAGCTCCTGGGTGGACCTTGGCGAGACCACAACAAATACATTTAACCCAATCGTCTATTTCGTTGGCCCCAATAACCACTTCAGGGTGATTGCATACAACGGCCATGGCTCCTCCTCTGCCACTACGGTAATCACCGGCGTCATGCCCACGACTATGGAAGCGGAACCCAATACGCTCTTCTATGTGGGCGCTTTTTGGCGCTCCGAGCAGACAGGAGAGCGCGTAATACGTATTCCTGTAGGGGCTGCCGGTCTAAATAACCATGGGCCATGGACGGCAGCGGTGAGTTGGTTGGATAGTCGATGGGACCCTGTTACCGATGGGGTGGTGCTCGCTTTGGGCGACAGTCCCGACCCAAATATCCGTCACAAGGTGAATGCTAACACCGGCCCCAGTAGTGCCGAGAACTATCAAGTGGCGGGTAACGCTAACGTCATCTTCGGTAATGCCCCTGCCAATGGCGAGATTATGTTCCGCATTGGTCTCAAGACAAAGTACGACAATACAGGCCCCACATACTCTGCGAATGCCTCCTATCCGGCGCGTTACGCGGTGGTACTCCTCACCTACGGAGACGGAAAGTGGCAACGCCTCTTCATCCGTCAGGGACACGATCCCGACTACCTGATGGGGCGGAACGATTCGGGTACGGGATTAAGTGGATCACCTGTGCGTCCGGCGGCTGTAAGAATGTCACCCTACAATTATAAAGATCCACAGAACCGAGTTCCCGCGCACAGGAATGATGTGTACTTCAGTACAGGCACTAGCGCCAATGCCGTCTTTGTTCACTATCCCACCATGGTTGGCTATTTGATGGTTTGGAATCAAATGAATGGTACTAATACTTATGGGAATCCGGTGGTTACGACATCTATTAACGGATGGTCTCAAGCTCAAATGGGCGGTACCGGATGGTGGAGTACTAACCCTGCCGAATCGTGTCCGTATGGGTCAACGAATGCGCAACTCTCTTATGGGGGTACTGCTGTCTATCGTCGCCCTAACGATGGATCGACATCGTCAGCGGGCGGCAACACGATTGCGAATTCCGAAATGCGCCAGTCTCTCTTCCTCAATCCACCGACCGGAAGCGCCACCAGTTTTGGCAACTCCATGGGAGGCTACTATGCCGATGGCTATTTTGACCGAGGTCAACTACTGAACGGTGGTAAGATAGTTGCGTATAATAATGGTTTCTACGCTTCTTCTGCCGGAGGCGGTGTAGCCGGAATTTTCACAGCAGCAGCAGGGCGCCTTTTCTTTAACCCTACCACCAACGCGTCGATATTTTTCCCTGCGGGTGGCGAGCTGGCAGGAGCGAACAACAATCCACAACTTCAAAACGTGGGAACAGCAGGCGCTTATTGGACAAGTACGGCAAATGGCAACGGGCAGAATGATTCGGGCTATCAGTTACATTTTGACAGCAATCCTCAGGGAAATGCCACTCAGGTGCATATAATGATCAATCCGCGTGCGAGTTGTTATTCCGTCCGTTGCGTAATGCCATAACTTTACTCGGCGCTGCACACTAAGCGCAACACATCTGCGAAACCCCACCCAATTCAAATTGAAAAGGTGGGGTTTCGGTTGTGTCCATTGGCCTCTTCCTGTTTTTCACAATGGGACACCCAAAATTATTGCTAAACCATTTGTCGATATTACAAAAAGTTCCTACATATTTGCGTTCTACGAGTAATATTTCGATTAGATTCCTTACCTTTGTCAGCGAAAAAAGGAATCATTTTAACGTACCTGTAATAATAATCGGATTATCGTTGTCCGGGTCGTAGCTTGCCGGTAGAGGAATATCATTATGTTCAATCAACATATAGCCGTATTTGCCGCAGGTAATAGGCAATAATGCTGAAAATCGCCAGCTTCTTTTAGACGCTGTATGATCTATTTGGGTATTCATCACAAGCGTATTGTCAATTTTAACAACCTTTTTTCCCCTGTCGTATAAAAAAAACTCACGGCCGGCTTCGGCTCCGATTTTTGTAAAAACAATCCCATTATTGTAGGCAGATGTTATTTGGTATATTACACCATCCTTGTCGTTAATCCTTTTGTTGGAAAAACGGAGAACGCAAAGTGGGCGAAGTATGTTGTCTTTCAACGTAAACAAAGTATCTGAATAGCCAAGGTTAAGAAGGATAACCTCGTCTTTATATGAGGTTATGGATGTCCCCAAAACAAGAAAGGGATATTTTCGCTGACTTTTAATCATGTCCATTTGTGCGGAGGGCAGAGAAATAGAGAACACAATGGTAGAATCCGGATACCCACCTGCCGGGAAAAATGCAATATCGGTACTGATATCGACATAGTATTTGGGAAAACAATACATTTTACCATTTATATAATCTGTTGACAGAGTATAAAAGTCAATTGGCAGAGGATCCAGCACCTTTCCACTACTGATATCAATTCTATTAAGGCGACGTATATTCCGTTGATCTACATAGTAGAGAATTCGTTCTTCTTCATCTGCAAAGAAATAAAGAATGCGACTAAATTCTCCCGGCCCATTCCCTCTTTCGGCTAATTTTCGTATATGCTCCCCTTCTCTGTTAAATAGATGCAGAAACTTTCCATTTATGTGACAAATCATATATTGAGATGTCAGATATATTTCATCATAAACAGAAAGTAGAAAATCAGAGTTTATCTGAACAATAGAAATGTCTTCAAGAACATCTGTGATGTCGAAGCTGATGGAGTGGTCAATTTGGTCCAAGTCAACAATCGGGACAATTGTTGAGTTTATACACGAAAGCATCAAGATACATCCAAGAGAAAGTAGCGCTGTCTTTTTCAAGATCACCTTGTTCGTTGACTTGCGAATGAGTAGTTTGTTTTTTATTGTTGCCATTATCAGTGTGAGTTTTTGATTTATTAGCGGTGGGATAGTGATTATATTTGTGGATAGTCGAAAGCGTACAGTGGATTGGGTCACGCTCCACAAAAATAGATCACACTGCCGATGGCAATGCCAAGAATCAGTTTAATTGCTTTGGCTTTGAAAAAAGTGCCTTTGCGCTCTGCCAACAAGGGGAGTGAAGTGTGACCATCCTGTATAAAAAAGTTGGTAAACAATACACTGAAGGGAGCAACTCCGGAAGCGTACAGGGCAATGAATATCAGATGAGGCCCAGATTCGGGGATAAGCCCAATGAGTGCCGCAACAAGCAAAACGATATAACCGTTTTGCACTACCCATTCGTCAAGATGAAGGTATTGTAAACCAATGGAAATACACATCAAGGCGCCAAAAGTCCAGAGGAAAATTTTAAGCAGATGCTTTTTGATAATATGATCCCAAAGGTGCTCTGTGATAAAATGGTTGCTTGCTTTAACGGTGAGGAACAAAGTCAGGATGCTCAGGGCGGTAAAGAGGAGGTTGAGCCACCGTTCACTAAAGATGTTCAAGTGACCGGTGCGTGACCCAATCGCCTCAGGTTCATGAAAATGTGTCTCATACTCATGGAGATGTGTCTCAATCGCACCATGCTCGTGGAGATGTGCATCATGCTCTAACAGTCCCAGCCCCATAGCTAAGATAAAGAGAAGCAGCCCAATCAGGAGCATCGCACGTTTTGGCTGAATATGTCTGAGGTTTTCCCTCAAGTTACCCCATATTGCAGCGTGCGCCCCGTGTTCGCAGCCATCTTCGCTGTGCAAGGAAAAGTGCTTTACAACGCGATTTGACACTGCGTCTCTTTTTCCCCATTTATCTATGAGCCAACCTGACAGCAACGCCAAAGAGAAAAGAGATAGCGCCAATGCAATCCCGACTTTAGGAACGGTGGCAAAGAGCACAAAGGCTTCATCTCCCATGGTACAAACCATCATAGCGACTAAGGCGCCAAAACTGATGATGCCGTGCGCGTAGAGCGATACGGCGGCAAACCCTCCAATACAGCCGGGAACCAAACCCAAAAGAGCGGCCAAGCCTATTTGCCTTAATGGGCGAGATTGAAGTTGGGCAAAGGAACGCCCCTGTGAATAGATATGGACGTACTCTATCAGCAACATCATCACCATCACCAAACCGGTAATCAATATACTGTCTCTGAATATGTCTATTATATATTCCATTTTTCCAACGATTTTCTTTGTGGTGAACCCCTTTGATCAACTGATTAAGATTTTCGAAAAATATCATTACTGACCGACAAAAGTAATAAAAAAACCTGAGTCATGAAAAAGGGCGATAGTAAAATCGCCCCAAAGTTTGGATATTAAAAATATATGTTGTATCTTCGTTGTTGTTATGTTCACTGATCGTCTCCACCGTATTCTCTATAGCGTTGATGCTTCTCCCTATCGGGAGTTGCCCAAAGGCGTGCTGATACCTAAGGAGGTGGAGGAGGTGCGGCGGCTGATTCTGCAACTTGGGAAAGAGGGCGGTTCGCTCATTCCGAGGGGCGCCGGAACCTCTTTGGCGGGGCAGGTGGTTGGCGCCGGTGTGGTGACAGATGTCTCGCAATATTGGAATAAGATTATAGAATTTAATGAGGTAGAGCGATGGGTTCGGGTGCAGCCCGGGGTGGTGCTCGACGAACTGAATCTCTTCCTCAAACCATACGGACTCTTTTTTGCGCCGGAGACCTCTACCTCTAACCGTTGCACCCTTGGGGGCATGGCGGGAAATAATGCGTGCGGGTCGCACTCCATACGTTACGGAAGTACGCGCGATCACCTTTTGGAGGCTAAGGTGTTGTTGAGCGATGGCTCGGAAGTGTTATTTGAACCGTTGGGGCAGGAGGCTTTTGTAGAAAAGACAAAGTTGCGCAGTTTAGAAGGAGACATATATCGATTTGTTTATCAGTGCGCTACGGATGATAAGTTAAAGCAGGAAGTCGAACGGGAGTATCCCCATCCGGCGCTAAGGAGGCGTAATACCGGTTATGCTTTGGATGAATTGCTCGCACAATTTCCCCGTTCGATAAACATTTGCAAGTTGCTTGCCGGTTCCGAAGGCACGCTGGCGTTCATCACAGAGCTGAAACTCAGTCTGGAGCCTCTTCCGCCACCCCACAAAGGAGCGCTTTGCATTCACTGTGCACAACTTGATGAGGTGTTTGAAGCTAACTTGGTGGTTTTGAAAATGAAGCCATGCGCAGTTGAACTTATGGATTACCACATTTTGGAGCGTGCTGCCGAAAATCCGCTCCAGAGAGAGAACCGATTTTTTCTCCGCGGCGCACCCGCAGCTGTGGTGGTGGCTGAGTTTGCATCTGCAACGGCAGCGGAACTATCGGAACATCTTAATAATACAGAACTTGCATTGCAAAAGGCCGGTTTGGGGTATGCCTTCGTGCGCGTTTTTGGCGCCGACTTAGCGCGCGTTTGGCAATTGCGAAAAGCGGGGCTGGGGCTGTTGAGCAATATTCCGGGGAGTAAGAAGCCCGTTTCGGTGGTTGAGGATAGTGCGGTTGCCCCCGAACTTTTGCCCGCCTATATGGGTGAGTTTGGGGCAATGATGAGGAGGTACGGCCTCTCCTGCGTCTATCACGCCCACATTGGAAGCGGCGAGTTGCACCTGAGGCCGCTTTTGGATTTGAAAAAATCGGAAGATCGTGCGCTCTTTAAGGCGATTGCACACGATACGGCGCTTTTGGTGAAAAAGTACCGCGGCTCTCTGAGCGGAGAGCATGGAGACGGACGGTTGCGGAGTACATTCATTCCCCTGATGTACAGCCGCCCCATCATGGAGGCGTTCTACGCCCTGAAAAATGTATTTGACCCCGCCCGCATCTTCAACCCGGGAATAATCCTCGACTCACCCCCCATGGACGAAAAGTTACGCTACGAACCTGCTGTTTCTCCGGTTGATACATCATTGCGTCACGAACCTGCTGTTTCTCCGGTTGATACATCGTTGCGTCACGAACCTGCTGTTTCTTCGATTGATACATCATTGCGTCACGAACCTGCTGTTTCTCCGGTTGATACATCGTTGCGTCACGAACCTGCTGTTTCTCCGGTTGATACATCATTGCGATACGAACCTGCTGTTTCTCCGGTTGATACATCATTGCGATACGAACCTGCTGTTTCTCCGGTTGATACATCATTGCGATACGAACCTGCTGCGCCCTCTTTCGTTCACAACTCTTGCTTCGATTTTTCTGCGCAGGAGGGCTTGCTCTCCGCGATTGAACAGTGCAACGGTTCGGGAGATTGCCGAAAGTCGCACTCTTTTGACGGAGGTATGTGCCCCTCATTCAGGGCTACCGGAGAGGAGGTGCACTCTACCCGCGCCCGCGCCGTAGTGTTGCGCGAATTGCTTACCTACCCCTATAAGGCCAATCGATTTAAGCAGGAAGAACTTGCACAGGTATTGGATGAATGTCTCTCGTGTAAAGCGTGCCGAACGGAGTGCCCCTCCAATGTGGATATGACCCGTATTAAGGCGGAGGTGATGCAGGCCATACACGATGCACGAGGCGTCCCGTTCCGGACATGGTTAATCTCTGTGTTTGACAGCATACAGCGTTTGGGCGCCCTTTGGCCGCGTCTCTACAACTTTATGGCCTCTAACCGCCACACCTCCGTATGGATTAAAAAATTGATGGGCTTTGCCTTGGAGCGCCCCCTCCCTTTGCTTGCCCCCATATCGTTTAAGAAGTGGTTCAAGAGTTACCCACAACCCCAATGTACCGGAAAGGTGTGGCTCTTTCCTGACGAATTTACCAATCGGAACGATGTACACGTTGGGCAAAGCGCGGTGAAGTTGTTGAACCGTCTGGGTTATCGGGTAGAACTACCCAATTGTGTGGAGAGCGGACGGGCTGCCCTCTCCAAAGGACGGGTACGCAGAGCCAAAAGGCTTGCCCAAAAGAATGTAGCGTTGCTGGCGTCCATCGTCTCCCAAGAGCAGCCCCTCATCGGCTTAGAGCCCTCTTGCCTACTCTCCTTTCGAGATGAATACCCCAACCTCTTAGGCGCACCGGCGCCCTCTCCTCCGCCCGCCTCACTGCCCGCCTCGCCGCTCTTTCCTCCGCCCGCCTCGCTGCCCGCCCCGCCGCTCTTTCCTCCGCCCGCCACGC